>ERZ810480.2-NODE-2-length-167168-cov-13.7217_pt1 | contig 167168 bp, 132 predicted proteins | sample MGYA00520505_ERZ810480 | MGnify/ENA primary metagenome ERZ810480 (study PRJEB31588, sample SAMN03398896) | human gut metagenome | study: EMG produced TPA metagenomics assembly of the PRJNA231909 data set (A prospective, longitudinal analysis of the...
CAGTCGGTTTTCCGGACGTTTCTAAATGAGCAAAAAGAGCCGATAACGGCCGTTATGTCGGGTTTGGCGGGAACGTCGTCCGTACTCCGCTTTCCGAGACCGTTACGGAGGTCCGTGGGATTTGAGCGAGTCGATCCGCATAGCAGTCGCAGTGCACAAGCCGTACCGCACGCCCGACGACCCGGCGTACCTGCCGCTCCACGTCGGCGCGGCCCTGCACCCGGACGTGCTGCCCGGCATCCAGGGAGACGACGAGGGAGATAACATCTCGCGCCTCAACGCAAGCTATTCCGAACTGACGGCCCTGTACTGGATGTGGAAGAACTGCGACGCCGACTACAAAGGCCTCGTGCACTACCGCAGGCTGTTTGCGTCCCCCAGTCTCGCGAGCCGACTGCGAAAAGACCGATTCGTTCGAATCGCATCCGGCAAGGAGATTAGGGAAGCGCTGAAAAAGACCGGCGCAGTCGTGCCCCGTAGTCGGAACTACTATATCGAGACGATGCGCTCGCACTATGCGCACACGCTCGATGGATCCCATCTGGACGTTATGAGGGACATCCTCATGTCGAAGGCTCCCGAATACGTTCCCATGTTCGACAGGTGCATGGCCTCGACCAGCGGTCACATGTTCAACATGCTCGTCATGCGCGCCGACCTGTTCGACGCGTACTGCGCATGGCTCTTCCCTCTGATCGACGAATTGGCCTCCCAGATCGACGCCTCGGCATACACCCCATTCGAGAAACGTTATCCCGGCAGGGTCAGCGAGCTCCTGCTGGACGTGTGGCTCAAAACAAACGGACAGGATGTCGTCGAATTGCCTCTTACCAGCCCGGAACCGACCGACTGGGGAAAAAAGGGCAAGGGCTTCCTCATGGCCAAGTTCGCCGGCAGGAAATACGCGAAGAGCTTCTGATTTATATCGGCAAATCAGAAAGGAATCAAAGATCCTTGTTCATTTTGTTTTTTATTATTTCAGTCTTCACTATATATTTGGACTATTTTGCCCACAAAGATATATCAAGTCCTGTGATCGTTTTCACCTCTTTATGGCTGTTCATATGTACCCTCGCATCATTACGACTCTATGGATTTACTGGTTATTCAGAAAAGACAATTGGCTATATTACCTGCGGCAGCATGGCTTTTTCTTTGGGTGCCTTTTCTTCGACACTTGTAAACAAACAGACTACCAAGCAAACACGGTATGCCCACTTGCGCGGAAAAAATCTTCAAACGAGCGACGGCAATCAACAGCAGCTATGCTTTACATTTCTTGAAATAATATTAGCGCTAGCTTGTGTAGGTAGTGCGCTATCTCTCTTTTACTCACTAAACGCATTCAGAAGCGGCGCTTCCTACATGGAAGTGCGTGGCAGTCGTTTAGGATACAATGACGAACAGGCATTTTCGAATCCAATCGTTGGATTGTTTGTCACTTACTTTTGTGGTCCAGCAATGACAGTGCTCATACCTATTGCAATCGTCTTCCTTTTCAAAAAACAGCACAAAAAATTTAGCCTCATTGTTTTTTTGTGCGCTCTTGCAGATATTATTTCCAGTGGTGGTCGTATTCAAATAATATACATAGTTTCACAACTGATAGCGGCTTTTTTCTATTATAGAAAAACTATTTCCAGCAAAACAAAGAAAATCATAAAAAATGCTACAATTATAGGAATTGTAATGCTATTTGTCCTAACATCACTTAGGACAAGTCAGAATTTCTTGCAGGCGATATATACCTATTTTACATTACCTGTAGGTCTTTTTTCATATTACACCTCAATTGTTGATGTAAATAATTTTGAATCTTTTGGCGCGGCGACATTTTACCCCCTATTCTACGTTCTTGCGTCTGTTGCCAGCTTTTTTGGAGCCAAAACGTCGTTTTTGGATAATTTAATCTATTATGTCGGATTACCACAAGAAACCTGGACGTCAACCTTATTCCCAACAGGATCCTACAATGCTTTCTGCTCCCTGTTTTATTTCTTTTATCTCGATTTTCGAATTATTGGAATAGTTCTTTTTTCATTGCTTTATGGCTTCATATCAGGATATATATATAAAAAACAAAGAACTAGAACTAATGACACATGGTTCATATTCTACCTGCTTATATTGCGAACCATCGTAGGCTCTTTTATGATTTTCCAGCTTGGAAATACAAAATTCTTCGTAAGTCTTTTTATTTTTGGAATTGCGATTCTCCTTGGGAAAAAAGAGATAAAAGAGGAATCATGATGAAAGATAAATCACCCGTCAACATCGTGGTGCCGGTCTACAACGTCGCTGACCTGCTGTCCCGATGCGTCGACTCACTGCTCGCACAGACATACGAGGATGTACGAATCGTCCTGGTCGACGACGGGTCCACAGACGACTGCCCCGCAATATGCGACCGATATGCAGAACAAGACCCGCGCATCACCAGTCTCCACAGGACGAATGGCGGGCTCTCAGCTGCCCGTAACACGGGAATCGACCACGTGTTCTCAATCGAAGAACCCTCGCGCGGACGATACATAGCGTTCGTGGACTCCGATGACTGGTGCGAGCCCGGATACATCGAGTCCATGCTCGAGACGCTGGAGGCGTCCGGCGCGGACGCGGCGCAGTGCGGACATTTCGTCTCCTACGCGCCGGACAACGAGGACGACAAGGACCCCGCCCACACGCGCGCGACGCTCGACCGTGCGCAAGCAGTTGAGAGCCTGTGTCGCAACGGCCTGTGGGACGTGACCGCATGGAACAAGCTGTACCGGCTCGACCTGTTCAGACAGATACGGTATCCGGAGGGGCTCTTGTATGAGGACACCGCCACTACATACCTGATCACGCAGGAATGCGACAGGGTCGCGGTGGACATGACACCCCAATACCACTACACGCAGCGCTACACGTCCATCGCGAACGGCACCATCTGGAAGGACAGCAAGCTGGACCTTGTGCTCGCCGGCGACCGGATGGCCGCATGGGTGTGCGAGCACTATCCCGACCTTAAAACGGCCGCAGCTGAGAAGCGGGCATACGTGCGCCTTTCCACGCTTTCCCAGATGGTCAACACTAGTCATCAAGACAAGGACCTCGCCCGAAGACTGCGCCGGGAGGTCCTCTCGGTTGCACCAACCGTGCTGCGCGATCGCAGGGCGTCGAAGCGCGACAAGCTCGGCATTCTCGCCCTGCTTCCCGGCTTCTGGTGCTATCGCGCCATCTGGAGTCGCTACTACGAGACCAAACGAAACAGGACCGTGGCCGGTCCGGCTGGAACACCCGACACGACAGGAAGGGAACAATCATGACAACAGCGGCGGTGATCACGCTCCATCAAGTCGACAACTACGGCACACAGCTTCAGGCATACGCCACGCAGGAGAAGCTGAAGCAGTATTTCGACAACGTCGTTCTCATCGACTATCGACGTCCCGATACGTATGGCAAAGGCCTGGTCGACTCCTTCGCCAAAGGCAATCCGGTAAAGGCCCTGGCGTTCCTGCCAACCTACTTGCTATGGAAGAAAGTGTTCGACGGCTTCCGCAGCAAATATCTGAACCTCACGGAAAAGACGTATCTCAGCGAATCGGATTTCAAAAACTTCAACGATTTCGCTGACGTGTACGTTTCCGGCAGTGACCAAGTGTGGAATTTCGGATGGAACAAGGGAGTTATTCCATGCTTCTATCTAGACTTTGCCCCCGACGGGAAACCCAAGTACGCATATGCGTCCAGCTTCGGCCGAAGCCATCTCGACGAGAACGAAGTCAACCAGTCGAAGAAGTACATTGATCGTTTCGACATGATCTCCGTACGAGAACAGAGCGGCGTTGATATCCTGAACGATCAGTACGGATACCACAACGCTGTGCAAATCGTCGACCCCACGCTGGCGATGCCGGCATCGTTCTGGCGTTCCATCGCCACGAAACCGCGGGTTAAAGGCGACTACATCCTTATCTACAACCTGAACCGCAGCAAAGAGTTCGACGGATACGCGGATGAACTGTCACGCAGAACAGGCCTGCCTATCTACCGATTCTGCACCCGCGTGGACCAAGTATTCCGAAACGGTAAAAGCCTCGTAGTGCCTGAAATCCTCGATTTCGTTTCCCTTGTAGACAACGCGAAATACGTGCTGACTGACTCATTCCACGCGACCGCATTCTCCATGAACATGGGAACCGAGCCAATTTGCATCTACCCGGGCCAGTATTCCGGAAGGCTTTCCGAGTTCCTGAAGCTCGTGGACTCCGAGCAGCGCCATGTAAACGGATATGACGACTTCGACGTGATTAATCGGCATGTGGACTTCGCCAAGGTCGAACGAATACTCGACGCAGAGCGCACGAGGGTCGACGAATACCTCGCCAACATGCAGCAAGCAGTACTCGCAAACAAACAATGATTATCAGAGAGACGCCTAGCAAAAAGCTATGGAATATGACCGACCGGGAGAGAGGAAAGACCTACAATGACAGCGAACGATGAACCACTCGTATCTGTACTTTTGCCAGCATATAACGTGGAAGAATATCTCGCGAAGTGTGTCGATTCAATACTTCAACAAACCTATCAGAACTTTGAGATCATTATTGCGGATGATTGTTCTCCAGACGATTCAGGCAAGATTGCCGACAAGCTGGCGTCAAAGGACGCTAGAATCAAGGTTTTCCATCATGGAAAAAACATGGGATTATCTGCAGCACGCAATACCGGGTTAAATCACGCCTCTGGAGATTACATCACATTCGTAGACTCGGATGATTGGATCGAGCCGGATTACGTAGAGTATCTGCTACGAATCATACAAGGCACTGACAGTGACATAGCAATCTCTCGTAACTTCTTCACTTCGCGTTTCCGTGAACAAGTTACGGAAGACCGTATCACTACGATCACTCCTGAGGATATGCTGTGCGACTTGTTGTACAACAGAATTCACGTGGGCGTCTGGAACCGCATGTACAAGAAATCCCTTATCGGAAACAGTCGTTTTCGCTTGGACTCGCTGACCGGTGAAGGCATGCAGTTCAATACGCAGGTCGTACCCAAGGCCAGCAAAGTGGGTATGGGTCTGAGACGTGTGTACACATACAACGTTGACAACGAGACCTCCGCAACCAAGAAACCCAACGTACGCAAGCAAGCCTATGGTGCCGTCGCAACCATGGACATGATCAGAGAAGGACTCAAACCGCGAAGCAAACGACTTGACGATGCGGTCGAGTACCAGTATTTCACCACAGCGTTATACGCGCTGACGCATCTCATCCGAGCTAAAGCGGTCTCCGAGAACCGTGACTTCTACAAAAAACTGGTGCGTTATACGCGAAGCACTGCGCTGAAGACGCTTTCCATGGAGACCAGCACTACGCAGAAAATCAAGTCCCTACTGGTGGCTGTAAGCCCGACATTAACGGTCAGTCTCGCCATCTTTTGGCGCTACGGTCTCGGCAGAAAACAGAGAGTGTGATAGTGACAAACAACAAATCACATTCGCGTATTTTTAAGAACGCGTTGTTCCTATACGCGCTCACGTTTTCAAACTATCTGATCGGACTATTCCTCCTGCCGTACCTGTCGCGCGTGCTCAGCGTGGAGAAGTTCGGCGTGATCGGATTCGCGACGTCGTTCTGCCTGGTGTTCCAGATGGTGGTGGAGTACGGTTTCCAGCTGTCGACCACCGCGACCATCTCCGTGCATCGCGACGACAAGGCCAAAATGTCCCGAACCATCTCGACGATGACGTACACCAAGCTGCTACTGGCATGTGGCGCATCGGCCGTGTTCCTGGCATGCGCGATGTTCGTGGACATGCTCCGCGGCCATTTCGTGATCATCCTGCTGTTCTTCGTGGACTCGATAGCCAAGGCGCTGCTTCCAGACGCCTACTTCAGGGGCATCGAACGCATGAAGGACATTACCATCCGCGCGGTGTCCGCAAAATCCGGAATCTTAGTGGCGACGCTGTTGTTCGTGAAGGGCGACAACACCCTAATCATATATCCCGTCTCGATGATCGTATTCGATACCATCGCGCTCCTGTGGGCGTTCTCCCTGCTCAAACGCGACGGTTTGAAGGCGACCGGCACCACCATGAGGGAAATGCTGGAAGCGTTGAAAGACAGCTTCTGGTTCTTCATATCCCGCATATCCGTGAGCGTCAACGGATCATTGGGATCCATCTTCCTTGGCATGCGCTACAGCCCCGAATCCGTGGAGATGGGCCTGTACTCCGGCGCGACCAAGCTGTCGTCCGCCGGAGAGCAGATGATTCCGCCGCTTGGCGACGCACTCTACCCGTCGATGGTCAACAAAAAGGACTATAGGCTGTTCTACCGCATAGTGTTGCGGGGCGGCATCCTTTGGTTCCTCGCGTGTGGGCTGGTGGAAGTGCTGGCGACGCCGTTGTGCGTGCTGATTCTCGGCGGACAGTACGCCAGCGCTGGCGGGTTCCTGCGGATACTGATGGTCGGCGTGTTCTTCGGATATTTCAGTTTCATGTTCGGCTATCCAGCGCTCTCGCCGATCGGGAAGGCGACCTGGGCTAACGCGGCGATCATGGTCAGCGCGATCGTGAATCTTACGGCCTGCGCGGTTCTGTGGCTGACAGGGAACATCACACCGCTGACGGTATGCGTGGTGTTCTCCAGCACCAACATCACGACCTTTATCGTGCGCTTCGGCGCATTCATGAAATTCAGGAACTTAGCGGAACAGGATGCGAAATGAGTGGTTCCAAACGAGTCGAGTGGATCGACGTGGCCAAGGGTGTCGGCATCGTACTGGTCAGTTTCGGCCACCTCAGGAACGGTGACGGCGAAAGCGTGTGGCTGCCCGCATTGGACGCGCCCATCGACGCGATATACCTGTTCCACATGCCCTTGTTCTTCCTACTGGGGGGCTCACGTTCAGTAGGAGGGGCGGGTTCAAGGCGTTCCTGGCGCGCAAGGCCAAGACGTTGCTGGTGCCGTATTACGTGTTCTCCCTGTACTTCCTCGCCAAACCGTTCGCGATACTGCTCATACCATCCATGCGCGCGACCTTCCAGACGAGCCACGACTACGGTATTGCGCATCAGTTCCTCGACGTGCTCGTCATGGGCAACGGACTGTGGTTCCTCATGGCGTTCTTCGTGGGCGAATGCCTGATGTACGGGCTGACCAGCCTGACTGATGACGGGCGCGTGCTTGCCGCTATTGGAATGGCGTCCGTCATCCTGTCGACATTCGTCTCGTCCCAGACCGGATGGCCTGCACTACCCTTCCAGATTGTGGCCGGAGTCAAGGCAGCTGGCTATATGTGCGTCGGATACGTGCTGAAGGAATGGCTCAAAACCATTCCGCGCAGAAGAGCGGGCGTATCGTCAGCTTGCGCGGCCATAGTGTTCCTGACGTTAGCGGTACCGGCCGTGGCCGGAATCATACCGGATGGTCCGGCGCTGCTGACCGCATCGGTCGCGGCGGCATTCCTTGGCACGTTCGCCGTCATCTGGCTGTGCATCGCGGTGGGGTCATGCCGGATGCTGGCCTATATCGGCCGCTACAGCCTCGTCTATTACGCGCTGAACGCATTGACACTCAATCTCATGAAAATAGGGCTTTTCCGCGTCATCGGCATCAACGTGGCGTCCACACCGTGGTTTTCACAGCTTCTCGCGGGCCTCGCGGCCACCGCCCTTGCGCTCGTGCTGCTGACCCTCGCGAACCTTTTCATACAACGCTGGATGTGGTGGGCCATAGGCAAAAAACGCCCATAACTCGGCAACAGGGTGCGGACGTTTTTCTTGGAGTTAATCACGCAGCCAATCCATGGCTCAGCCGGTTCTACCGGGCTCACCCAACCAAGCGATTGCTTGATGTGATCGTGGTTGCACCAGTGGGTGTACCCGTCGATCAACGCGAGCACCTCCCCACGGGTGTGCTCCTCCCACCGCCCGGGGCGGACGGACCCGACCCTCATCCCGCCGAAGAAACCCTCCGCGGCCGAGTTGTCCGGCGAACGGCCCTTCGCGCCCGTCGATCTCGTCAGCCCGAACCGCTCCATGAGTTCCAGCCATCCCGGCCGCCTATGGTGACGGCCACGGTCGGAACGCACCCGAGGACGCGCGCCCTCGGACAACGTGGCGGCCGCCTTCTCCGGCATGGTGTCGGCGGGCTGCACGTTGGGGCCGTATCCGGCTGTGTAGGCGACTATCTTGCCGTCGTGGCAGTCGATCACCGGCGAGAGATACACCTTGCCATCCGCCGCCTTGATCTCGGTGATGTCCGTCAGCCGCTTCTCGTTGGGACGTTCGGCGGTGAAGTCCCGGGTGATCGGGGTGCCGGGGGCGGGATTCGTCCCGCCCTCGTGGGAACCGTGCCCGCGACGTCTGGGAACATGCGCCACGGGCCCGTCCTCGGCCATGATCCGTCCGGTCACCTTCTCCGGGACGCCGGTTCTGAGAGCGGCCTTGATCCCGCGGTACCCGTAACGACTCTTGGACGCGGCGAACGCATCGGCCGCCTCCGCTCCGAGCCCGGCGTGTTTATCCTTGCCGGCCTTCGCATGGTGGCAGTGGTGGCCTCCGGGCGCGATGGCGGGCAAGCGGAGCTTCGCCGGGGTCTCGATGGACGGATTCATCGGCATGCTGGACGAGTACATGGTCTGGTATCGGGACAGGAGGATCAAGACGGAGTCCGGACACGGGCATCATGGACCGTCGACACGAGCTCGGTCTTGTGACATGATTGGTAGTGATGGAATCAACGACGAGTCCAACAAAACGTCACCAGCCCCACCTAAAAAGGTTTGTTCTTCATAACGCAATTCGCGGCACGAAAAACAAACCCTTCAGTATCTCAGGAACGTCGCCTCCAGCGATGACCTTCTTCCTGTGTAGGAGGAAGACGATCACCCGCATCTATATGCACGACGCGAGCATCCGGCACCGCCCCACCGCGGGGACCAACTTCCACATATTCGCCGGGGCGTTTATTATCTTCGCCCGGCTTGAAAACAGCTGCCATTGCAGCTCCTTTCATTGTCAGGAGCCCCTCTCAACCGTTTTGACATACCATTGCGGTAGTTTTGTAGCGTCGTGCAGACACCTACGAGTTCGAGAGGCTCGTTTTCCTAGGTTCCGACCTGTTCCAGCAGATCGGAACCTTTTTGTTTCCAGGCTTCGGATGAAGCCCCGTAAAGACCATACCACACGAAACAGCTTGAGACAAGTTTCGCCAATCTAAGACACATATCGTCTATATTGATGACTATAGTGGAGATAGTATTACCCTTCGAGGCTTTACTGGAGCGTGGCACATATGAAAAAGAAAGACGTTTTGGATCTCATCCGCTATCACACGGAGCACAACGACGCCGCTTTTCGCACCCAAGCATACAATATCGCCAAGGAATTCGCCGAATCCGGAGACACCCAACTATCCGAATACATCCTCGCACTTATCTCAAACGCGAACACCCTCGTTCCACAATCCGCAAGCATAGAACTCGATTCCACATTTCTCACAAAGCGAACAGTTGTGCGAACATCACTCCCCTTGCCGGAACCCATCGCAAACGACATTCAAGGCGTGCTCAATGCCATCGGGCGCAGCATCGGCATACATCGTTTCCTTTTCCACGGCCCCGCGGGCACAGGAAAAACCGAATCCGTGAAACAGATTTCCTCTCTCCTGCAACGAGAACTTTACGTAGTGGACTTCGCATCCATCATCGACAGCAGACTCGGCCAGACCGCCAAAAACATCACAAAACTCTTCAACGAAATCAATCAATTCCCACAACCCGAGCAAATGGTTGTTCTATTCGACGAAATCGACGCCCTCGCATTAGACCGCATCGACTCCCGAGACGTACGTGAAATGGGTCGAGCAACATCCATGCTGCTCAGTCAAATGGACGAACTGTCAGAGCAAATCATGCTGTTCGCCACCACAAACCTGTACTCCAAATTCGACAAAGCCTTCATCCGCCGGTTCGACGCCACAATCGACTTCGGCAGATACACGAGCGAAGATCGCTCTGACATCGCCGTAAGCATCCTGAACGGATATTCGAAACAGTTCTCGTTCATCGGGAAAAATACGCGACTGTTCAAAAAAATCCTCGCCAACGCAGGCATACTCCCCTACCCGGGAGAAATGAAAAACATTATCCGCTCATCCATCGCTTTCAGTAAACCTGACGACGAAAACGACTACTTGCGGCGTTTATACACCGCCTTGGTACCCAATGGCTCTGAAACCATCCAAGACATACATGCATTGCATGATCAGAACTTCACCTTGCGTGAGATTGAAATCCTAACCGGAATATCCCGCAGCACCGTAGCTCGAGAAATCAAGGAAGCCAGCAATGAATAATACGCTCGTACTCAAGGGCAAACTCCAGACTCGGCGAGCGCAACGCCCCGGCGCTCCAGCACTGCCAGTAGGCAAATCAGTCGATATGAACGATATGGAAGCGAAAATCGCAAGCCTTCAGACAGTACGTGATTACTGGAGAGAGCAACCGCCGATTATCAATCCTCTGGTTGAAGTGCACTACAGGCAGGTTGTGGCTAAAAGTAACAGGATCAAACAACTTCTTTCCGGTCATGGGAAGCGAGCTAATGATTCCATAGTTGGCGCGCGCTTTGAGCCAATCGAAAGCAAACTCAGCACTTATGACGGATCCGAACATGGTTCCAGCCAAATCGGTACGCGCATGCGTCACGTCATCACGCATTACGTGACCATGGACACTATCGATTCGACGCTTACTGACTTGGAAGCGTGCAAAACGATTCTGGAACATCATGGCGGTTCCATCAACGACGAACAACTTGCCACAATTACCAAAGCGGGTCTCGACAAAATCGACGAACGCGCAGGACTGAGCAAAACAACTTTCGCACAGCTCATTCGCGACATATATTTCGTTGACCATTTCGACGTGAGGTCCGTAATAAATAATCCGAAGTATCGCGCTTTGGTGACGCTATATGATACGGGGCGAGACGCCAGCCAAACAGTGTCACTGTTGAATTCCCTTGGCATCAATGTGATCTCAACCAGTCTGCTCGATCCGACAACCATCAACCTGTTGCCAGAACAGTACAGCAAGCTGGCTGAAACTGCGCCATATCTGATTGCCATGGCGCAAAAAAACATCTTGGATCTGAAAGTTGAGACAAGCACTAAGCAGAATCCGCAGGATGCACGAGACTCTCAAAACGAATACGGCCTTTCCGTTCCGCCACCGCATAACGAGCCGATTGTCGGCGTCATTGACACACGATTTGATGAAACCGCTTATTTTGCCGATTGGGTTGAGTATCACGATGATCTGATCGACCCGCAATTGGGGGTCGATCCGGAAGACTATGCGCATGGCACGGAAGTCGATTCCATCATTGTGGACGGCCCTGCCCTGAATCCTGCTCTGGAAGACGGTTGCGGCAGATTTCGCGTACGTCATTTTGCGGTCGCTAAAAATGGCAAAAATAGCTCTTTCAGCATTCTAAAATCCATACGGCACATCGTGGAAACGAATCAAGACATCACCGTATGGAACCTATGCCTCGGATCAACAGAGGAAGCACTCGAAAACACCATATCCCCCGAAGGCGCAATGCTGGATGAACTTCAAGAGAAATACGGCGTTATCTTCGTGGTGGCAGGGACGAATAAGACTTCTAAAGATTCCCCAGATACCCCCAAACGAATCGGCGCCCCGGCAGATTCCGTCAACGCTTTAGTGGTCAATGCGACTTCCATACTCAGAGAGCCCGCAAGCTATACCAGAGAGGGACCGGTATTACATTTCTTCCGGAAACCAGATATCTCCTACTTTGGTGGAGACAATTACGGCGAGATGGCTGTGTGGTCTCCAGGAGGAGTGGCGACCACACGAGGAACCTCCTTTGCCGCGCCTTGGATCACACGAAAACTAGCATATCTGGTCCACGTCATGCATCTTTCTCGTGAAGCAGCCAAAGCACTGATTATCGACGCAGCTTCCGGCTGGGAGCCAATTTCCGCGGACAATATCAAGCTTGGATATGGTATTGTCCCCACCCGAATTGAAGACATTCTGGAAACCCCTTCTAACGAAATACGATTCGTTTTGGAAGGAACCATCGACACTTTCGAAACATACAACTACAACATTCCCGTGCCAATGAAAGATGGAAAATACCCATACATGGCCAGAGCCACGCTTTGCTATTTTCCAAAATGCGATAAAAGGCAAGGCGTGGATTACACCGACACCGAGCTTGATTTCCACTTCGGACGCATGAAGACAAGCGGTATCGACTCACTCGACAACAACATACAAGGAGATCCTTTCGCTCGAACCTATGAAGATACGGCTCGGAAAATGTATCGCAAATGGGACAATGTGAAACATGTCAGTGATATCGAAAAACGCAGCTTCCGACCGCGTGTTTCGCACGGAATTCCTTACTGGGGTTTCAAAATCCGCAAAACCGAACGCTTCGACCCTCCAGTAGACAAGAATGGCAACGTCGGAAAGAACGCAGGAGATGGTCTTCGTTTCGGCATTGTGGTGACGTTACGCGGCATGGACGGACGTAACCGTTTCGACGAATTCAAGATGCAATGCCAACTGCAAAGCGAACCCTGGATCGTAGAAGAAATCGACATGAACACTAACATCAAGATTTACCAGGAAGCCGACGCTGAAATCACGTTCGACGACGAAACTGAAAAGTGAACCAGTCGTCAGGCTGACCGTCCGGCAGTGTGAAACGTGACTTGTGCAGACACCCACAGCCCGCCCGCACAAGACGCGTTTTACACCTGCACAACTCGGATTTTGTCCGACTAACGTGACTTGCGCAGGTATGGTTTTAGCAGTAAAGAAGCACCCATTACGGCGTGTCGATTTGTCAAAAACGATTTCTTCATGTAAATTGTTCACCTACATGTACGTGGAGCGACTCGACCGATTCTTATGAATGTGAAGCGGTCCTCCAAAAGTGGATAGTCGTTATGGCTATCCACTTTTTTCTTAGGGAGCGCAAACGATGCGATCGGCGTCAAACGTATCGGCAAGTAAAAATAGGATCGCCTTGAACACTAAAGAACAGTGCGATCTTTTAGAAAGTCATGGTGTTGAATTCAAATTCTGCTCCAAGGCGGAAGCAGAATCTTTCCTACGAAACAATACTTACTTCTTCAAAATCAAAGCCTTTGACAAGAACTTCAAACGCGATCAACAAGGCAACTACAGCAAGCTAGATTTTGCCTATCTTAAAGATATATCAACTATCGATTTTAAACTTAGAATGCTGATTCTTCGCATGACAGGTGATATAGAACATGCGTTGCGCATTCGATTTAACAACTTAATTTCGCGAGTCCAAGAAGACGGATACCAAGTAATTGCCGACTACGAAAGAGATCAAAGCCTTTGCTATGCCGAATAAGACAAACCATTTGTTCCAGAAAATGATTACAAAAAATCAGTTTATACAGAAGGAATGATTGATAAGTATCTGGATCAAAAACCAGTATGGCTATTCTGGGAGACCTGTACTCTGAACAGTCTCATACGTTGCTACAGTTCTTTTCTCGAACATCGCAAATTCTGCGATATGACGTATTCTTTGCTCTACGGAGTACGACTTTTACGCAACGCTGCCTCGCACCATAATTGTCTCCTTATTCCACCAGCAGCCACCATCAAAAAGACAATAGTCTTGGATAGTTTGATGCCTATTTTTCTCGCGACAGACGACCCGGCAAGGGGAAAAACTCTTGATCTTGCGCAATCAGATCCTTTGATACATGATCTTTCCTGTATCCTTCTATCTCATATCAATTTGGTCAAGAGTGCTGGAATGAGGCGATACACAGAAGACCAAGCAGCCTCTGTGCTGAGACGAATCGATGAACACGCGGCGTGGTACAAAGACCCGCAGGCGGCTGCGGCTACCTCTTGGACCAATTTGCCGCCATCAAACTGTTGCTATCGGAATATATAGAATTCAACAAACAGTACGGTTCCGGCAAACTGTCAGAAACGCAATTAGAACTGAAAACAGAGCCTACCCGAGAACCCGTACGCCATGGACGACGCCGTCCTTCAAAGAAAGCCCGGAACCAAGCCGCCAGTGTTTAGTCCATTGGAAACTTTGAGGTCGAGGAGCCGACCTTGAACCTCGCTTCCGATCATCGGATTGAAGAAATTCGGATCCGATGATCGGAGTGTGGTTTCATGTCTGCATTACTAGCGTTTTGCGTCTATACAGCTCAAGAAAAGGGCGGAAAATACTAGTTGTGCAGACGCGGCGACCGCAGACGGGCCGTTGCGTATGCGCAGATTGCGGAAGCGATCACCAGTAGCAGCGAAATGATGGCGAGCGCCTGGACTGCGGATCCGGAGCGAGGCATTTCCGGCTTCTCTGGCTTTTCTGGATTGCTGGGTTTGCCAGGTTCTTCTGGCTCGGCGACGGCTTTGATGGTTACCGTCACTTGAGTGCTTATGCCATCATGGTCGGAGGTGCGCAACTGTGGGCCCGCTCCCCCACTCGAGTTTGTATCTATAACATCATCCGCACCATTGCGCACGGCGGTGATGGTGATGTTCTGGCTCACGGCTTCGAAGGCTTTCCTCTTCTCAACCGCCTGCATTGCGCGATCGATCTGATCGTTCAACGCCTGCAACTGGTCACTATCCACCACAAGACGGTAGTCGGCGATGCCGTTCAGTTGTGTTTCCGTCAACTCTAGCAGGTCGTCGGCACTCAGCTGCTGAAGGCCGCTCGCGGGATCCAATTCCACCGAAGTCTGCTTGCCGGAGATCGCCAGATCGCCGACATGGAACATTCCGTCACCCATACCATCACCGCTAGTGCCGCCTGGAATCAGCCCAAGCGAGTCAGCCAAGTACGGCGCAAGATTCGACGTGTCGGAGAACGAGCCGCTCAACAAGGCGAGCGTGTTCAGTCCAGCTGGAATCATGCCCCGGTATTCGCCACCGCGAACAGTCACATAGCCAAGATTTTTAGCGTCATCCAGCAGGTTGAAAAGCGTCGATGCGGTGAATGTTCCGCCCGAAAAACTGCCTTGCGCGGAAGTTTCATCCGTTTCGGCAAACCGCATCAACGTTGCATCCGAGGTGAACGTGCCACCCTCCACGTGCAATGCGCCACGGCAATCGACCGCAGGCTGTGTTCCGCCCGCAACCGTTCCCGGGCCGACAATGGTGAGCTGCATGTTCGCAGGCACAGTGATCGTAGCAAACCCAGCAGCTCCACCGGATTCAGTGGCTTGCAGCGTATGCCCGTTCAGGTCAAACGTTACGTTTCGTACGCCTTTCGGTGGCGTAATCGTGACGCTTTCCGTCACGTCGGCTAGCAATGTGACCGTCGTGTTCTTCAACGTTGTTCGACCGATCGCCTCCTGTACGCTCGCGTAGGTTGCGTTGCCCACTTGCGCGACCGCCTGAGATTCGGCGGCATCGGCAACTGCATCTGCAGAGAACAGCAGCGTTCCAAACAGCGACGCGATCGCGAAAACAGCGGTCAGCACCACCGAAACCAAATACTTACCTTGCGTTCGCGGGCACACATTCACCCGCTTCTCATGACTACGCATGATTATTTCCTTTTATAGGTTCTATTGCATATTTCAATCCGCACCGAAGTGCGTGGGACCACCCTCAGCTGTGAGGGATGACGTTACAGAAATCATGGCGCCATGCTGCATTAATTATCTCACAATGCGCAAAGGAAAGCAAATTACATATTTTGAAAATCCAAATCTTATATGAGATATATCAAAAGACAATCTTTAGTTATAGTGGAACTCATCACATAAGTTAAAACTGTTTCACATGAGTATCACAATATTCCTCACACGAATAAACGTATCCCAATAACTGCAAAATATACATATGACGAATAATTGTTTCCCATCAAGAAACAAGCGAGCCCACAATCAAACAAGCGAGGTCGCAACCACACAAAAACACATTTCCCATCTGCACCACGTGGGAAAGCAAAAGAGCGCTCCGGGAGGGAGCGCTCTGATTTGCACGACGATTCGTGCGAAAAGTACTGCGGAATTTAGTAAGATCCGGTGCCGCGGAAGACCACGAGCACGGTTTTTGCGAGAATCGCAAGATCGCCTGCAATAGACCAATTTTCGATATAGGAAACGTCCAAATATTCGCTCTGCTCCTGCGAAAGATCCGAACGGCCAGAAACTTGCCACGGACCGGTAATACCAGGCTTAACCAGCAGTCGCGTGGAATAAAGGGAACCGTAGCGGGCAACCTCTTCCGGCAATGCCGGGCGAGGACCAACCAAAGACATGTCGCCCTTCAAAACGTTGAAGAACTGTGGGAATTCATCCAACGAAGTCTTACGAATAAAACGACCAACCTTCGTAATTCTCGGATCATCCTTCATTTTGAAAATGAAACGATCGGTCTGTCCATTTTCTTCGGCAAGCTTCTTCTTCAATTCTTCCGCATTGGTGACCATGGAACGGAATTTATACATGGTAAATGGCTTGCCATGCAAACCGATACGCTGCTGCGAGAAGAAAATCGGACCACCGTCATCAAGCTTGATGGCAATCGCCGTGCCCAGCATCAGCGGCGAGGAAATCAGCAGCGCGAAAGCCGAACCGACGATATCCAGCAGGCGTTTAATCACGTACGTCGTATTCGTATACTGCGGCAAACTTGCCAGCAATACAGGCTGTTCGGCCGTATTACGCAAGTACAGGCGGTGGCCGCTCACGTCAGCCAAGGAAACAGCCAACGCAAGCTCCATGTCAAGCGACTCGACCGCAAGGGAAATGCCATGCAGCATTTCGGAATCGCGGGACAGCACGTCGGCAACATACACTTCCTGCGCACCCAAGCTTTCGCACGTACGCGGGAAAGCGGCATTGAACGGAATCACCTTCAGCTTGTCGGCACCTTCAATGGAAGGATCAGGCTCGAACGACGTGACCACATAAGCGTCTTTCTCATTGTCGTCAGCTTCGATCGGACACACGGCAATCGGCGAATACCCCAAATTGGAGTAGTCCCGCATGGTGCGCAACGCACAATTGATACCGTCGGAAGAACCAATCACCACGGTCTTATACTTACAGGCGCCCTTCTGACGGCTGCGATGCTGCCACTGACGCATCTGCCAACGGGCGATGACTTCTAGGAAGAATGCAATGATCGGGGCGACGATAAGCGCGGTTCTCGGCAAGGAAAGATTGAAAATAAAAGCAAGCGAGCAGTAAGTGATGATGGTGAGCAGCGACGCGTTGATGATTTTCGCATACAGCTCGTAGCCTTCCGCCATCACATGGCGATGATACGTTCCGGCAAAGGTGAGGCTCAACACCCAGATGAGGCTGAAGCAGATGAGGAACAGCCAGAACGGCATGGCCCCATTGATGGCATTATATGCGGCATCGTTGGCCCAAAGACTGATGGATAGCGAAATCAGCATGACCGCAAGATCGACCATCACCAAGCAGACGACAAAAGAATAACGCCATGCGGGCACAACCTGATTCCGCCTGCCCTTGCGCTTTCCATCTTCACCAACGGAAAATGGCGTGTTCGAAAACATCATCGGCTCAAACTGAGGGCTGTTGTCTTGAGACTGATGTCGCTCCTGCTTCTGATCCTGGTGACGAGAGTTAGAAGAGACGATATGGATTTTCTGGGTTCTCACTACTTGATCCGAACCCTGCTCAGAGCTGCGGAAACCGCCTTGCATGACTCCTCCCTCTACTAACTACCCCCACCCGAAAAGAAGGGGGCTTCCCTCCATGAAGAGATAGTATCATAAGCCCTGTTAACAGAGTAGATCTCCAACTCGCTTTTGCAGTTAAATGACTATTGGAAACTTGCTTTTGACGCGATACCGCGAAACGCGCGGCAAGAACGGATGAAAAGTTGACGTCCGTTCCGTGAACGTGAGGCTACATGCGCATATACCCACATATTCCCCCATACTCCCCTGTTGCAAGATGGCTTGTCTAGAGCCGCTTGCTTAGCTGCTTAGGTTACCTACGGAACTGTCTAGCGGCCTTCAATCAGCGGGGTCTGGCGGAGGGTGAGCGGCTCATCCGTATCTGGAGCGGACTGTACATGCACGGTGATCTCATAGGATTCGCCGGGCTGCAAGGTCACATCGCCCACGCCCACGGTCAGGCCATCGTGCAAAGTCACACCCTTGTAATCGTCGGCATTCTGGAATTCCCAATCCACCAAACAACCGTTCGCAGGCGCGTAAATGAACAATGCCGTCTTGATCTGGCCTTTCGGAACGATATTTCCGGCACCGGTCACATAGTCAGCTTCGGAAGCCGCTTCTTCCGCCGTCATGGTGTTCTGCAACTTGATATGCACCGTATACTGGTTCGCGCCGTTTCGCGCGACCTTCTGGAATTCAGTGGTCACTTCGCGATGCAAATACCAGTCCATTTTCGACTCGGTTTCGTCGGAAATATACACGCCGACCTGCGGTTTCGCACCTTCCGTAATCAATTTGCCGGAAATAGCGGAATCGGCAATCAGATTCTGCTCATCCTCATGCGCGCTCCACACCATCACGTGTCCCTGCTCAACAGACGTGGAAAGCGCCTTGACATACGATTTGAAATCGCCCGCATTCTGCATGATATGGTCGAACGCGGCCTGCGCGGCAACCGCGAAATACTCGTCCGTCTCCTGCGGAGCCATGCGCGCATACACGTCATGCAGCAACGTTTGGGCGGTATTAGTGCCATCCAACGTCGAACCGTCAGGCATGACAACGCCACCGGTCACCGCCAGCATGTTCTGCAGGAACAGCGGATCAATGGCGATCACGCCATCAACCGCAACGCCATACTGGCGATTCCACATGGCGCTCACAATCTCGCCGGTGCGCGGAAAATCAGGCGTGAAATTCACGTCGCGAATATCCTTGCCAAGCTTGTCGGTAAACAGCAAACGTTCCTCGGCGGTCAAATCCACAACCGGCTCATCGGCATTCTGAATTTCCGAATCGGAAACGAACGGCTGCAAGCTCACGTGACCACCCTGCACCGTGACCAGGCCGAGCGATCCCGTAAGACCGCCGGAAGGACGCGCCTCCGCATTCGTTTGCGCAAGGATCAGATAATTGCGCGGAGCATCATTCGCATGGCTTTCCGTGCCCAACATGCTTGGCAGCACCTGCACGATGGAATTCAAGGAATGCACCATGCTGTCAAGTTTTTCGCAATACGTTTCCGCGGTTTTTAGGGCGTCCGCGATCTGCGCGATATGCGGGGTTTTCACGGTTTTCACTTCCCGCGTGGCCTTGTCGATCGTATCGTCCGCGATTTGGAGCGGCTGCTGAGACGCTTCCAATCCGGAAATTTCGATCGTGCCGTTTTCCACGTGAATACTGTTCAGATCAACATTTTCGGCGACTTTCACCAGTTGCGGCAACGCCTGCGACGAAATATTCTCCATGGCGGCCACCGTGGTGCGTACGGCGGAAATGTCATTGCCCACATACGGCACGACCGACGCCACCTGCCACAGCGGCGAAGAGGTTTGCTTGTAGGCCTTGCTTACGTGATCGGAGAACGCGGTTGTCTGCTTCTCAAGCTTGGACGTGTCCGCTTCGGAGATGGTCTGCTGCAAGCCTTGAGCACTCGACACCGCCTGCTGCAGCTCGTTTTTCACGTGCAGCGCAGACCATACGAATGCGCCGGCGAAAACGGCGAGGGCTGCGACTATCACGAGTACGCCGATTAGGATCTTGCGACGGCGACGTTTGCGCTTGATTTGGCGAATATGCTCGGCGCTCATACGGCGGCGCACGCGGCGGGAATGCGGGGCGCTGGAAGTGGAATCTTCTGGACTGGCGGTTGCGTCGGAGGTTGAATCGGCATTAGACTGCGGCTCCTCCTGACGGCCTTGCTCAGGCTGGACGCCGAATTCTTCAGGCTGATCAGACGCGCCGTTCATATTCCGTTTCGCTCCCTAATTGTTTGCAAGCACTTCGGATTCCCCAGTGTAATAGTAGGGGGAGTCGATGAAACCTACGGAGCAAAAACGGGGCAATAACGGCGGTATTACTGCTCAACTGTTGCCGGTAACGCAAGAACTGATGCAACCTAAACGTGACCTGCAAACCAGTATTGCTACAACTCAAGCATGACCCGCAACGGCAGCATTACTGAAATTCCAACGTCGCCAATAATGCCTTGTGGTCGGAACCTTGAATCCGCTTGGTTTCCAAATTTCTGGCGTACACACCCTTGTCGTAGATGATATGGTCGATTTCAGCGATCGGGAATACCGAAGGATACGTCATATGCAATCCCTCGCCGGCACTCTCCCCCGCATCCGTAAAGCGATCGCCCAACAAATATCTGAAGCTTGCATGATCCCACGTGGAATTAAAATCCCCCATCAGCACATACGATTCCCCATTATCGTAATGCTGTAATTGCGCTATGGAATCCAAACTTTTATTCCATAATCCCTGATTGCTTGGTCGTGGAGAAAACGGATGAACCGACCCAAATCGTACTTTTCTGCCATTGAAATCAACTGTCGCGGCAGGAATACTACTGGATTCAATAGGAATGAGATCCTGCGTTGTTTCCTGCAGAGGATGCGCACTGTACAGTACGTTCACACCGCCATTGTCGTGCCAAGTGAGTTGCGCGGAAACGGAATACGGAAGATAATCCTCAATTCCAGCATCATGCAACCGATCTAATAATCCTGATGAAACTTCCTGCATTGCAAGAATTTCAACATGCTCGCTTTGGATTGTTCGCACGATTTGCTGCGCATCGGCACAACCTTGCTTCGTATTGAACGTCATGACACGCACTGTTGCAGAAGGTTGTATGGCACGATCATTGGTCGGAACGGCATACCCCCAATGCCAGATAATCTGGATGATCACGCACAATACGCTTAACGCGACTAAAAGTTTTCGTTTGCCGACAGTGCGAAAAACTGTTGCAATAATTGCGATAATCACGGAAAGCAAGCCAAGCCAAGGCATGAGTGCGACGATCAAAGGCACGTACCGTTTGCCATCGAGACTGTTCGGCAGCATGCGCAGAAGCATCGCGAACACGATGACGGCGGATGCGAACCACAGCAACGCCGTAAGCAGTGAAGCGCGCGTTTCACGACGCGTCTCACTTCGTTGGACATCGCCAAGTCGAGTCATGCGCACTCCTTTCACATTCCATCTTCCCGTTTCACTTCCTATTCCGCGCAATCCGCAATCGTATGCAATCACATGTTGCAACCGATAGTCTTACGCATCGTTTTTCACAACATCTCTCACAACATCTCTTCTCGTGAACGCTACCCGCGTTCATCCCCGCATATGTTTCCCGCGTGCATTGAGGGTGATGCTTTCACAAAAGTGCCACTATATGGACACTTTCCGGCATTTGGAATCGTTCTGATACGTTCATCCGATAATCTATAGGTTGCAAAACGGTGCTTAACAAAAGAGGCAATCATGAGCGAAGAAGCAATGCGAGAAGAAGTGGCGCAAGCTGTGGAAGTGGCCGCAAACAAGGCCTCCGAAGAGGAAATCAGCAAGCTGGCCGAATTCGAAAGCGCCATCGACGAAACGCTCGCCTCCGGATATTTGGACGATACGCTCACCGTCACCGACGCAGACGGCGTGGCGCAAGTGCTGCCAGTGCTCGATTCCGAGCCGATCTCACACTTGGTGGAAGGCTTGGAAGCCGTAGGCGGGAGCGCCAATGTGTTCGTGCACACCAGCGCAGGCGTGGTGGCCCTCAGCGTAGTGGAATACAAGCCCAACGAAGAGGAGTAGCCGTCGCAGCATGCACGGTCAGGCGGCACGCCTACGGTTGAGGGCGCGTTGCACGGTTTCATGCGTGGAACCGGCACCCTGGCCGCGCACGCCGAAGAACACCATCAGCACCATCACGAAGCAGATTGCTGCACTGATACGAAGCGCCCACTGAATGCCGAACACGTTGGCAGCCGCATACACGGCTTTTGTGCCACCAAGCGCAGTCCAACGAAGAGACGTGAACGTCTCCATCAAAATCACCAACACCGGAGCGCCAATCGCGCCCGCAATCTGACGAACCGTATTCGTCACCGCGGATCCGGCGCTCACCTCTTCCGGTTCCAAACAATTCAGTGACCATGTGGTGATCGGCATCAACACGAAACCCATGCCGATCTGGCGCACAAACTGCCAAATCGACACCCACCAAATCCACGAAGTCATGGAAATCAAACTCATCATGACCGTGCCGAAACACAAGGTAATCGTGCCTATCAACGCCACCGGACGTGCGCCGAAACGGTCAAGCACCTTACCACCGAAAAACTGCGAAATGCACTGGCCCAAAGCACCCGGAAGCATCACCAGGCCGCTAATCGCAGCAGAATAGCCACGGCAATCCTGAATGTACAGGGGCATGATCACCATAATCGAACTGAACGCGAAGAACGAGAGCGCGGCCGTGATCGTGCCAACAGTAAAACTACGATTCTTCAACACGCTCAAATTCAACAGTGGCGGCTGCGCTTCAGGATTTTCAATCTGCCTGCGCGCGCCATGAATCTGGCGGAGCACAAACCAAATAATTCCCACAACGCCAATCACCATTGGCAGCCAAACCATAGGATTTACAAACGAATACGATTCAATATTCGTAAAGCCGAACATTAGCCCGCCGAAACCGAAAATAGACAGTCCAACGGAAAAAAAGTCAGCCTTCGCGGTTTTATCGTTCTCACCGAAATTATGCAATCCAAAATAGGCAAGAAGCAGCGAAATCACGCCGATAATGGTCAACGTGAGGAAAATTGAACGCCAACCGTTCAAGTCCGTCTGCACACCGCCAAGCGTCGGGCCGATCGCCGGAGCCACGCTCATCGCCATGCCAACCGTACCCATTGCGAAACCACGGCGAGACAGCGGATAAATCGAAAACACCGTGATCTGCAACACCGGCCACATCACACCCGTGCCAACCGCCTCAAGCAAACGCCCGATCAGCACCATCAAAAAAGTTGGACCAAGCCAAGCGAACAGTGAACCGATCGTGAACACAACCATGGAAACAAGCACGATTTCGCGCGTCGAAAAACGTCTCGTAAGGTATGCCGTAAGCGGCACCATCACGCCCATGACCAGCTGGAAAATCGACGTCAGCCACTGACCGGTCGTAACGGAAATACCAAAATCACTGACGATCGTCGGCAACGCGGCGCTCAACTGCAATTGCGTGAAATTACCGACGAACGTAATAAATGTAAGAATCGCAATGGAAATAAACGCCGTGCGCGTTAAATGACCGTCCTGATACGATTCCTCTCGAGTAAGCGCTCGAGACATGCTCCGCTTCGCTGACATCAATCACCTTCTCCACATTCAAACGCACAAACTATATGATAGCCCGTATGACAGAGGCATGGATATTCGCCTGCGGATTCCTGTTTTTGTCATTTCGGGGTAACGCTCCCCTATTTAGAGGTATCATGGCACACGAAAGAGGTAGGCAAGTTTTCGACGCAGGCAGCGTCGAGAGAGGGGGGGGGTGGAGGATAATGACAGTCAGGGCCATGTTCCACATCTGCATGGAGTTGTGGGGTATTTTCATATGCCTGATTTGCGCATGCGGAGTTTTCATTGCAACCCCACACAAAACCAGACGAACTCGCATCAAAATACTCATGCAGATCGCCTGCATGCTTCTTCTTGGAACCGACGCGCTCAGCTGGTATTTTCGCGTAGATGCAGACGAAACCGCATACTATATGGTTCGCATAAGCAATTTCTCAGTATTCTGCATCAACTATATTTTCATGAGTTTCTTCGCAACCTATGTTTGGTTGACAGTGAGCAAACATCAGCATCGCAAACCAGCCGCATTGCGTGCTGTCTACGCATTATCCGTAATTGGAATTCTCTTACTTATCATCACACAATTCACTGGTCTTTTCTACTATTTCGATGACCACAATCTTTACCATCGCGGTAATTTCTATCTTCTTTCGCAGGCAATTGCGGTCTTGGGAATCGCATTATGCCTCTTCATGTTGATCTCATATCGCAAGAATCTTGATCGCATTATTTTCCTTTCCATGATGTCGTTCTTCGTGCTACCAGTATTGGCGACCATCTACCAAGCACTGGCATACAGTTTTTCATTGCAATGTTTGGCGATCGTGATCTCCACACAGATTATGTTCGTCATGGACACCGTGGAAATGAACATGCGATTCCACTCGCAACAGGCCGCCTACGAAAAAGCACGGTACGAAGCCGAACATGACGGCATGACCGGTTTGCTGAACAAGGAAGCGGGATGGAAACACATGCGCAAATATTTCGACCGCATGGATTCGCACGACGAAGCGATGCTGATGTTCGTCGACATCGACGATTTCAAAACCATCAACGACACATACGGACACACGGTCGGCGATTTCTGGATCCGCGAGGTCGCATCCCAACTTCGGCACATCTACCGGCAAGATGACATTATCTGCCGATATGGCGGTGACGAATTCTTGGCGCTTATTCGCAACACCGCCAGCGAACAGGTGCTTGAAACCACGCTGGGCATGTTCTTCCAACAGTTGGCACGCACCTCGGAACAGCACGGGCAAGACGTGCATTGCAGCGTAGGCGTGTGCCGCATTGCAGCCGCTGACGATGCCAGCCTTGGCACGGGGCGCGCCGATGGAGACGCGATCGGAAGCGTGGATTTCGACCAATGCGTCGCACAGGCCGACTTGGCGCTGTACGAAACCAAACGATTCAACAAAGGAACGTTCACCGTCTACAAGTACGACCGTTCCCAGCCAGCACCCGCAAATATCCGCGCCTAAATGAGCAGCTTCAGCTTTCCGGCAATTCCTGCGCTGGGCAACCGTGCAATACGGAAAGCATCGCCCGCTTTTCCTGCGAAGTGACAGTCAGCCCGTACTTGTCTTTCACGCCAATCTGCCGGGCCACGTAATCGCAACGGTATTCACTGTTCGTCGGCAGCCAGTATGCGGCCGAAGCGGAACCCTTCTGCTGATTCGCGGGCCCATCCACGGCCAGCAGATTGTACATGTCGTTGCCGAATTGGTACAGCTTCGCATGATCCCACGTGTTCGCGCCCGACTGCCACGCATTTTCCAACGCGACCACATGATCGATCTGCACCGCCGAAGACGTTTTCACTCCACGTACGAATTGGATGGTCTGACCGGTATACGGATCGTCAAGCGTGCCCGACGCAACCTGGCAGCTACGGCCGTTCTTATATTGCACGTCCGTCAGATCGCGCGCGAGCACGTCTTCGCGCACGTCGCAACCGTTGCCATCGTCGTCGGTTTCGCGGAATCCGAACGCATCGCGATCATATCCGGCCTTGCTGGGATTGTCGTCGACGGTAAGTTTTTCCAACGTTTCCGCAGCTGTGCCGGTTGCCGTGTACTCGCCGGTGATTTCGCCTACGGTCGGATTGACTTTCGGCAGCAGCATGCCGATAGTGACGCCGATTACCGCAACGACTACCAGCAAAATAAGAATACGTTCCAGCGGACCGTCGGCGTTGATCCAACTTTTTTTGAAACGTTTGCCGGCCCGCTGGATATCACGCACGTCGCGTTCAATATTCCGATAATTATAAGAATTACGATTATTCTTTCGAGGCATAATTATTAAAAATAATACGAAATTACGGAATTACGGAGTATCAGGCGTACGTGAACGTCATCGGATCATGTCCGGCGCGCGTCGGACCGTCAAGCGCGTCGATCGCGGCATGTTCTTCAGGGGTGAGCACGAATCCAAACAAATCGAGATTCTGCTTCTGCCGATCCGCATGCACCGACTTGGGGATGATGATCGTGCCATTTTCGATATGCCAACGCAGAATCACCTGCGCAGGGGTAACCCCATGCTCCGCTGCGATGCGCTCAATCGCACCGTTTCCGGCGTTCAAATCAGCACCGCGAGCCATCGGCGAATATGCTTCCACGGCAATGCCGTGCGCCTTGCAATAGTCCACGACCTCGCGCTGCTGCCAGGTCGGATGCAGCTCAATCTGGTTGACGGCAGGATATTCGCCGGTCTCCTCATGCAAGCGGTCGAGATGCTCGGGCAGGAAATTGCACACACCCAGCGTGCGCACGCGCCCCTCCGCGCGGAATTCCTGGAACGCCTTCCACGTTTCGCTGGAACGCCAGTCGAACGGGGTGGGCCAATGCAGCATGTACATGTCGACATAATCGAGCTGCAGCAAGCCAAGCTGGCGGTCGAACGCCTTGCGTGCGCTGTCATACCCCTGCTCGGAATCGCGCAGTTTCGTCGTAACCCACAGGTTTTTGCGCTGCTCACCTTCCGTGAATCCCGCATTGTTCAGCGCGCGACCCACGCCGGCCTCATTGTTGTACCCCGCCGCGCCGTCGATATGACGGTAGCCGGCTTCCAGCGCACTCTCCACTACGGGGGTAACGCCCTCATCGTCGATGCGCAACACGCCCAAGCCGATTTGCGGAATCAGATTGCCGTCGTTCAATGTGACCATGGGGGTATGGAAGGTTTCCATGCGTTGTCCTTTCGAAGGCTGTGTTTCAGGCGATTATTCTCAACCGTTCTCATGCTTGTTCCAGCTTAGCCGCAGGTCGCCGCAATTCGGCCATATTTCGTGGCACATGCCTCGCATTGCGTCTTGGAACGGTTCGGACGCGCCGTTGCATGAGTCGCGCATATGCCGACAGATGATATGCGCGTACGTAACATAACCGCGCAGTCTCGTGCGCTATAACATTGCTCGGATAAGAGGGCGACGAACATGAACAGTACAGACGACGCGAACGATATGGACGGCATGGGAGGCATGGTCAATGCGGGTGCGACGGATGGCGTGGAATGCTGGGAAACGGCACGGGCGAATCACGATTTCTCTTCCCGCCATGGGCACGCGCTTGCCGGCATGCTTGGACCTGCTTTTGTGGCGGCCGTCGCCTACGTGGATCCCGGCAATGTGGCGGCGAATATCACATCCGGCGCGAGGTACGGATATCTGCTGGTGTGGGTGCTGGTACTCGCCAATTGTATGAGCGTGCTCATTCAATATCAGTCCGCAAAACTTGGTATCGTCACCGGAAAAAGTCTTCCCGAAATCCTGGGAGAACGACTTGGCGACGGCGGTCGATTCATGTTTTTCATGCAAGCGGAAGTCATTGCAATAGCGACTGATCTTGCGGAAGTAATTGGCGGCGCAATCGCACTGAAATTATTATTTGGACTTCCGCTTTTTATTGGTGGGTGCATAATCGGCATTATTTCTACGGTCTTGCTTATTTTTCAAAAGAGTGCCACGCATCATATTTTTGAAAAGCTGATTATTGCATTGCTGCTGGTGATTACTTTTGGATTTATTGCAGGCCTTTTTATTGATCCACCAAATCCTGCGCAAGTTTTGCAAGGTCTTGTTCCGCATTTCAAAGGAACCGAAACGGTATTGATGGCAACTTCCATGCTGGGCGCCACGGTGATGCCGCACGCGATTTACCTGCATTCCACGCTGGTGAACGACCATTACGTGCCAGGAGAGCCCAAACCGAGCGTAAAGACCCTGCTACACGGAAGCAAAATAGACGTGTTCTGGGCATTATTACTTGCTGGATCGGTGAATCTTGCACTATTGATTCTTGCGGCGAATTCATTGCATGGCATGACCGGCACGGATACGATCGAGGGTGCGCAACAGGCCATTCAGCATGTGCTAGGTCCGGTGATCGGCACGATTTTCTCGGTCGGACTGCTGGCTTCCAGCCTGAGTTCCACGTCGGTCGGCACATATGCGGGCGCCGAAATCATGCATGGACTGCTGCGGATCAAAGCGCCGATGTGGGCATGCCGCGTGGTGACGCTCGTACCGGCGTTGGTGGTGTTGTGGTTTGCTAAGAATCCGACGGAAGCGCTGATCATAGGGCAAGTTGTGCTGTCGATCGGCATTCCATTTGCGATTATTCCGCTGATGAAATACACTCACGATCGATCATTAATGGGCGATTATGTGGATGGTCCGGTGAAATTCGCGATCAATATGGTAGTTGTTTCGCTGATTGTCGCACTTAACGTGATTCTTGTAATTCTCACGCTCTCCGGTCGTTCCTGATGTGGGTCCCATTTCGGTGTCCGCACAGTCGACCGGCGCATCTGCGTCCGCACAGCCGCCTCGCGCAGTTGTCCGCCAGTCGACCGGCGCAGCTGCCCGCGCAGGAATTGCCGGAACACCGAGGTTGATTCGGGTCTGCACAAACATCGCGAGCTGCGTCGCGAAGCCAACGATACGAAATCAACAGCACAAAGGGCGATAGCGCGAAATCAACGGCACGAAGGACAACGGTACGAAACCGATGGCTCGAAGGGCGACGGCACGAAACCAACGGCGAGCTACACGCGCGTGGTGGCACGGGCGATCACGTGCGACTGGGTGGTGATGTAACTCGGCTCCAGCACACGCGTGCCGTCGATCCGGTCGAGAATGCGGCTGACCGCAGTCGGCGCAATCCAGTCGAGACAAGAATCCATGGTGGTCAGCGGAGGCTGGAAATATGCGGCTTCTTCAATATTGTCGAAGCCGATCACCTGCATCTGTTCAGGCACGGAAATGCCGTTCGCAGCCAAAGTGAACAGCGCACCCAACGCAAGCTGGTCATTGAACGCCACAATACCGTCGAATGGAATCCCGGAATCAATAAGCTGCTGCGTAATGCGAGCGCCGGAACCAATCGTCCAATCCTGCCCAGTGCTCATTACCAGTCGGGAATCGAATGCCGCTCCCCGCGCGGCGCACGCTTCGAGCACGCCGCGAAGTCGCAGTTGCGCATTGCCTTCCACTGCTTCACGCACGGAATCGATATGCTCCGGTTCCGTGCGCGATCCGACCACCGCGAGCCGGGTTGCGCCATGGTCGAACAGGTATTCGGCTGCGAGTCGGGCTTCCTGAATATCGTCGGGGGTAACGTGGTCGGCTTTGCCGTGTGTGGAACGCGCGCCCACGCATACGAGCGGATAGTCCACGTCCAAGTCCGCCGCTTCAAGGTTTTCGACTTCGGAGATCGACAGGATCATGCCGTCCGAGACGGTGGTGTTGAAGTTGCGCAGGAGTGATTGCGCTCCTTGTGCGGATCCTTCGGCGTAGGTGGTGACGTATACGGAGTAGCCGTAGCCGCGGGCCGCGTCGATTACGCGGTTGGCGAGCTCCGACAGGTATGGGGCGGTCAATGTTGGTACGGCGAGTGTGATGAAACCGGTTTTGCCGCGGTTGAGATTGCGCGCGGACACGTTCACGCGGTATCCGAGTCGGTCGATGACTTCCTGGACTTTTTCTCGCGTGGAGTCGGTCATACGGCCGGAATGGTTGATCACGTTGGATGCGGTTTTGAGTGAAACGCCTGCCTCTTCGGCCACGTCTCGTAGGGTGACGCGTTTTTTGTCCGGCTTCAGCTCCGGCTTTGACTCGCCCATGTTCGTCTCCGTGATTGTTGAATATGCCGGTAAAAAGTTTACCAGTTATGGCAAGCCCGCCATTCTTGAGTTTCAGAATGGCGGGCTCAGGTTGTGTGAGATTGTTGTGTTACGCAATCAATTGCGCGAAATTGCGCGAAATTATGCGGAATTATGCGCGCTTTACGACGAGTACGCCGTTGCGATGCACGGTGTAGCTGCCCGTCTGTTCCTCTGCTTCCGCTTGGAACAGGTAGATTGGTTCGCCTTCGATGCCCTGCAATGCGATTTCTTTCTTGCCGCGCGGCAGATAGAAATCGAAGGTTGCGTCGGCGGACTTGCGCACGGTGTGCAGTACGTCGGAATCGGTCGGATTGGCGACATTTGCGGAATCTTCCACGATATTCTCGCGCACGAATTCCGTAAGATCGGCGACGTTGAGATCGCAGCCGACGAAGTATGTTTCGCCGGAACCGTACGGATTGCGGGTGATTGCGGCGGTGCCGCCGAGTTCCCATTCGTCGGCTTCTTCACCTTCGTAGGTGGCTAATACCTGCGCGCGTTCGCCGTCGACGTTCACATCGTTCTGCCACAGGCGGGTGACCGCACCGGAGCTCAAACGAATTTCGGACGGTTCGCCTTCGGCTTCCGCGCCGAGAATGTTGAATTCCTCGCCGCGAATACCCAGCATTTCGCGCAGCAGGCCGTCTCCGGCTCCCGGGTATCCGCCGAGCCAGGTGTGGAAGTTTTCGTCGATCAGTCCGGTTGCGTAACCGATGACCACACGACCGCCGGCAGCTGCGAAATCGGCCAAACGCTGCGTATCTTCGGCGCTGAGCATGATCACGGTCGGCAGTACGACGGTCTTGTATGCGCTCCAATCGTATTTCAACGGCACAATGTCGGCACGGGTGCCGGCGTTGAGGAACGCACGGTACCAGTCGCGCACGTCATGCCAATGGTTGAGCTTCATGCTCGGCAGGGTTTCGGAGCGTGTGGCCCATTCGGATTCCGCGCTGAACAGGATCGCCGTATCGGACTGTTCCAGTTCGGTACCCTGCACGCCAGCGTCGCCGAGGGTTTTCAGCGCTGCGCCCAGTTCGCACACTTGGCGGAACAGTTTGGTGTCTTCGCCCGCGTGGGGCACGAGTGCGGAGTGGAAGGATTCGGCTCCGAATGCGGAGGCACGCCACTGGAAGAAGTTGATGGCGTCGGCACCCATGGCCACATGCGCAATGGAGTCACGCACGGTTTCACCCTTGCGCTTGCGTGCGTTGAGCGGCTTCCACTGCACGGCCGAAGTGGAATGTTCCATCACATACCACGGCTTGCCGAGCGCGAGGGAATCCATCAAAGCGTCGGAGCAGAACAGTTCGTCGATATGCGATTCGCCCTCATGGAAGTAATGGTCGTTCGACACGAAATCGACTTCCTCGGCCCAGTCGGCGTAGTCCATGCAGCACTGGTCGGTAGAGACCATGAAGTTCGTGGTGAACGGCTTGTCGGGGCAGATTTCGGCGATGGCGTCGCGTTCGGCCTTATAGAAGTCGAGCAGCATATCGTTGCCGAAACGCTCGAAATCAAGCTTTTGACCGGGGTTCACCATGGAGTCGGCGCCCATGAAACGCGGGATGAGCACTTCGTGGAAACCGTTCATTTCCTGACCCCAGAAGGTGGTGCCCCACGCCTTGTTGAGGTTTTCGATGGTACCGTATTTGCGTTCGCACCACAGACGGAAGGCATTGAGCGCGTTGTCGGAGTAATCGTAACGGTTGTTCCAGCCGTATTCGTTGCCCATATGCCATGCGGTGACGTACGGGTTGGTGCCGTAGCGTTCGGCCAGTTTGCGGCACAGGGTGAGCGCGTATTCCTTGAACACCGGGCTTGTCGGGCTCCAGGATTGGCGCGATCCCGCGTTGACGGGATGGCCGAATTTGTCTTGCGGCAGCACTTCCGGGTGCTTTTCGTACAGCCACAGCGGCGCGGTGGCGGTTGCGGAGGCCAGATCGACCGCGATGCCGGCTTTGCCGAGCTTGTCGATGATGCGGTCAAGCCAGCCGAAATCCCAACGATCCTCGGTGGGTTGGATGCGATCCCAGCTGAAGATGGCGAGGGCCACGGTGTTGACGCCGGCCTGCTTCATCAGGCGGATGTCGTCGTCCCAGATGTCCTCGGACCATTGGTCGGGATTGTAGTCGCCACCGAAGGCGATGCCGCGGCCATCCGCGGTCAGCAGTTCCGGCCATTCGAAGTTGCGTCGCGCACTCACGATTATCTCCTTTGGTAATTGGCATAAAGCCATGGCTTTTTGTATATTACATTCGTTATTCGCCCACCGGCATGTGGTACACCGGTGTAGCATACACGTCGGTGACGTCAGCGACGCACGCATCGGACTGCTCCAGGCGGGCCGCCATCGACGATGTTACCTTCACGCGGACCCCGCGCCTCAGCGGCGTGACGACCAGCGTCAGCTTTCCACCAGCGGCATCGATGGCATCCGCGTAATCGCGCAATCCGACCTGCCATGTCTCGCCGTTGCAGAAATTATCGGCGATCAGCACATCGCCGCAGAACAGCCAGCCGATATCGCCCTGGTATGCGATGTTCAGCATGACATCGGCGACCTGCCGTTGATCGCGGAAAAGCCGTCCCATGCCAGCCGGCAAAGCGATTTCGTACCGATCGGCGTGCAGTCTTCTCAGACGCGCATACACCGATACGGGCTCCACCGGCCGCGGAGAGCCGAGCAAGCCTTCCGGATATGCGGCGATCCCGTTTTCGGCGCGGGGCGATTCCAGCGTCCACCCATCGCCGTCCTCGTACAGCAACGCGTTGTCGTCGTCGACGAAGGCGAGGCCTCCGTCCAACACCGTCACCCGCCCGGCGAGCGCTCGTGTGACGCATACGATCTCCGCCGCGTCCCGGACCATGAAGCGTTCGAAATCCGCCTTGCCGACGGTGACGTCCTAGATGTCGCCTTCGAAATGGAACGTCAGCTCATCCATGCCATCGGGCTTGAGGAACACGAACGTGCGGAACGGTCGGCCCGGCACCCGCAGCACGGTGACCGGCTGCAGGTTGGCGCGGACGAGCCGCACGCCGTCCAGATCCATGTTGAACGGCAATATGCAGTTCTCCCCCTCGGCGAGGCCGATGCCGGTGAACCGTATGCGCTCACCGGTACCCGTCGTCACGTCGATTTGCTCACCGTGACGGCTCGGCACGCGCGCATGGTCCTGGAAGTTGTCGATGGACACGAAACCCCGTTCGCCATCGCTGCGCACGGCATACCGGAGGGTCTCGGAGTCGGACGGATCGATGCGGTCCTGCCCGTCCTGCAACGAGACCGGCATTCCGGCGAGTTCCGGCCCGAAGGCTTTGACGAACTCGTGCAGGGTGCGCAGCCGCCGGTAGGATTCCCGCACCTGTCCGAATTCGCCAAGGGGCGCTTGGAAATCATAGGAGCGTTTCGGGGTCTGCCCCTCATTGAGGAATCCGGCCGCGCCCTTCGGGTTGGTTCCGCCATGGAACATGTAGTAGCCGAGGAAATCGCACCCCGAGCCGAGCTTGATGTTGGCCATCGCGTCGACGGAGCGCTTCGGCAGCACGAAACGGTAATCGTACGAATTGAACATCCCGCCGCCCATCTCGCAGCAGGCGTACGGGCGGCTGTCCGGATCGTACGGGGGATCGAAGCCGTCGCTTGTGCTGGAGCCATGCAGCCTCCGGTATCGGTACTCGTCGGTGGCGGGATGCTCCGTCATCCCCTCGGCACCGACGCCGTCGTAGAACAGCCACGGCCGGTACGCGTATCCACCCCACAGCGGCAGCATGTCGTCCGGAACCGGTGACTGCCAGCCGGTGCAGGTGAACATCGGCGGGTCGATGCCTTCCTCGATCGCGATGTCGCGCAGCCGTTCCAGGTAGCCGGCCCCATCGTGGCCGGACGGCACCCATTCACGGCTGATGCCGGTGGTCATCTCCCAAGGAGCCGACGACGCCATGTACTCGTTGTCGACCTGGGCCGCGATGATCGGCCCGCCATCCTTGAAATACAGGCCGCGCAGCTGCTGCGCGATATGCGCGTAGAGACCGCGCACCGCATCGAGGAAGCCGGCGTCGAGGGAACGGACCTCATACGACTTGCCGTACAGCCAGTCGGGAAGTCCGCCGTTGCGCACCTCGCCATGGCAGAACGGTCCCAGCCGCACGATGACGTGCAGTCCGTGCCGGGCGCACAATTCCACGAATCGGCGCACGTTCCTGTTGCCGGAGAAATCCCACTCCCCCTCGCGCTCCTCATGGTGGTTCCAGAACACGTAGGTGGATACGACGTCGATGCCCGCCGCGGCCATCTTCGCGAGTTCCGTGTCCCACCGTTCGGCGGCGATCCGCGAATAGTGCATCTCGCCGGCGATGGGGATCCATGGCGATCCGTCACGGGTCAGGAAGCGGTTCGTGGCGCCCAGGGTCCCGCCATCCGGCCCGCATGCGGCTGCGGCGCGGATGACGGGGATCCCGTATGCGGGCGTCCGCGCGAACTTGCTGGCTTCCGAAAGATCAACCTCATAGCGCATAACGCTGCTCCTTGTCGAATTCCCGCAAGCAGGAGGACCGGTCAGCCCTTGACCGAACCGGCGACCAGGCCGGCCACGATCCAACGCTGGCAGAAGATGAAGAACACGAACACCGGGATGAGCGCGATGGTGGTGACCGTCATGAACAACGGCCAGTTCGTCGTGAAGGTGCTGATCGCGTTGAACACCTGCAGCACGATGGTCTGTTTGTTGGTCGACGAGATGTACACGCTCGGCGTCATGAAGTCGTTCCACGTGCCCATGGTCTGGAACACGATGACGGTGGTCAGGATCGGGCGGATCAGCGGCAGCACGATCGTCCAGAAGATGCGGAACGGACCGGCGCCGTCGATACGGGCGGCCTCGATGATCTCATACGGCAGGCCGCGCATGTACTGCACGATCAAGAAGTAGCAGAAGGTCGCGCCGCCCGTGTAAAGCACGATCAGGCCGAGCAGCGAATCGACGAGACCCACCTGTGCCTCCATGCGGTACTGCGGAATCAGCAGCGTCTGGCCGGGGATGATGAAGGACAGCATGAGCAGCACGCCGATCACGGCGGTGAACTTGCTCTTCTTCAGGATCATGCCGTATGCGGCGAGCGCGCCGAACAGCACCTGCAGGCCGACGCCGACCACCGTCACGATGATGGTGTTCTTGAAGGCGTTGACAATGGGCAGATGCCCGAATGCATACGTGTAGTTCTCGAAATTCCATGTCTTTGGTAACCCAATCGGGTCCATGGACATCTCGGCGCTGCTTTTGAACGTGTTGATGACGATGACGTACAGCGGCACCGCGCAGATCAGCGCGATAGCGATGACGACGACGGAACGGATGATCGAGCCGATACGCTCGCGTTGCTGCAGAGTCATGACAGCCTCTTTTCTACCAGATTGGTGATTACCTGCTGCAGGGCGACCAACAGCGCGCAGCAGATGAAGAAGATGACGCCCAGTGCGGAGCCCAGTCCGTACCGGCTCGAACCGATGCCCGTGAGGATGATGGACTGGGTCACGGTGTAGGTGGAGTAGCCTGGACCGCCGCTGGTGAGGCCATACGGCAGATCATAGACCTTCAAACCACCGGTAAGCAGCATGAAGATGCTCACACCCATGGCCGGAACCATCTGGGGCAGTGTGATGTTGAAGAACTGCTGGCGACGGTTTGCGCCATCGACGGCGGCCTGTTCGTAGATATCGGCGGGGATAGCCTGCAGATACGCCAGATACAGCGTGGCGTGCCAGCCGATCTGAGCCCATACCGCTACGAAAATCACACAGAATTTGGCAAGTTCGGAATTCGACAACCACGGAATCGCATCGATGCCGATCTTGGCGAGCAGCGTGTTGACGACGCCGGACTTCAGCGGGGAGAAGATGTACTGCCAGACCAAGCCGAGCACGGCCATGGACGGCACCGAGAAGAAGAAGAACAGGGAACGGGCGAAGTTACGGCCGAAGAACTTGCGGTTGAGCACCACAGCCAGCGGCAGGGCGATCACGGTGATGAGCACGGTGGTGGCCACCGTGTACAGCAGCGTGAAGCCGAGGCCCGCGAGCAGCGTCGGATCCTTGAAGCACTGCACGTAGTTCGCGAACCCCACGAACTTCGCGTCCGCGAAATTGTAACCGGAGTAATCGGTGAAGCTGAACACCAGGCTTTGCAGGAATGGGATGAGGATCACCACGATGAACACCACCATGATCGGCAGCAGGAAGCGTGCCGAGGCGAAGTTCTCCATGAAGTTGCGGTGACGACGCTGCTTGAGATGCAACGCCTCTACCTGATCAGCGGAATGTGGACGCGCCGCTGACGCTGTTGATACTGACATGTTGGTTGCTTTCTACAAAACGTGAGATTGGCAGGTCCAGGCGTGGCGCGGACGGAAGGGTCCGCGCCAGCCTGCCGCGATGGATGTCTGTTCGCGATGGATCAGGAGAGGGTCTTGAGCTTGGAATCGAGGTTCTCCGCGGCCTGCGTAGGGCTGATGGAGCCGAGGGCTACCTGCTGCAGCTGGGTGAAGGTCTCGGCGCGCAGCGCGGTGGTGCCCTTGCTCCAGTGGGCGGAATTCAGGTACACGTTGCCGGTCTTGATGTACAGGTCGTAGGCGTCCTTGAAGTGGTCGTCCACCGTGGCGTTGAAGCCCTTGACGGACGGGATCAGGCCCAGCTGCTTCTGGTACAGCTTGAGGCCCTCGTCGGAGGTCAGGAAGGTGAAGAACTTCTCCGCGGCCTTGAGCTTGTCTCCGGAGATCTTGTTGTTGATGCCGAAGGCCGGATCGATGGAGCCCGGCGCGTACGGGGTGTCACCCTTCTTCAGCATAGGGATCTGGCCGAAACCGTAGTTGAGGCCGGTCTCATTGAAGCTGTCGATGTCCCACGAGCCGGAAGGATAGACCGCAAGACGTCCGGCGGTGAATTCCGACTTGACCTGGTCGCCGCTCAGGCCGGACACGTCGGAGCTCATCAGGTTCTGCTTGATCAGCTTGTCCCATTCGCCGTAGTACTTGCCATACACGTTCTTGAACGTGTCCTTACCGGCGTCGATCTTGGCGTCGAGCGCCTCGCCCTGCTTGGCGGATTCAGCGCCGATCCAGCCCTCGACGGCGTTGCCCAGTCCATCCTTCGGCTCAAGGTATGGGGTGATTCCCGCGGCTTTGAGTTTGCCGCACATGGTCAGGAATTCATCCCACGTCGCCGGGATGGAGTCGTAACCGACCTTCTTCAGCAGATCCTTGTTGTACACCCAGGCATTGGTCCAGGTGCTCACGCCCATGGCGTATACTTTGCCATCCACGCTATAGGCCTTTTTTGCGGCATCGCCGATTTTATCCATGAAGCTTTCATTGCTCAGGTCCTTGGCGTAGTTGCCTTTGACCAGATCGCTCAACGCCTCCGGAGGAACGATGTAGACGTCGGCCAGGTTTCCGCCGGAGATTCGAGTCTGCAGCGTCTGCTGGTAGCCACTCTGGGAACCGGTGGTGGTGCTGTAGTCGATCTTGATGTCCGGATTGGCCTTTTCGAACGCGTCGATGATCGGCTGGTACTTGTCCTGCGAATTGTTCGAGAAGAACGACAGCGTGGTCTTGCCGTCGGCGGCGTTTCCTCCACCGCACGCGGCCAGCGGAACAAGCATCGCCGCAGCGGCCACCGCCGCAATCATCCTGATGGATTTCTTCTCCATGATGTACTCCTCCTTGTGTTCCATCGTTGGCACCCGCTTTACGTGCGTTCATTCGTCGAACCCACTCCAGCTGCGGTAGATACACGTCAATATGTCTTCAACTGTCCATTCAGTTGATTCGGGATATTTCCTTCCCTTTTTGGTATAACTGTGTACCTGTTGAAACAGTATAGGTTTTCCGGTGTACCATGTCAATTCAAACAAGGAAATTTGCATCCCATCGACCGCTACCCCCACAAAACATCGGCGTGTCGTATACCGGCAGCACCGTCGACAGCGGACGACGACCCGCCCGCACCATCCGGAGACGCGCAGCCCGAAAGCGTATTGCGGGTGGGCAGGACGCATGTGGACAAGTCGGTGTATTACGGGGGATTATTTTTCCGATGAATCCCCCAGTATTAGTTGGGATTGAAAAGATGCTGAAAGTCCACAGATAAAAAATCGGCGGCCCCAAGGAAATATCCTTGGAAGCCGCCGATATGCTTGCGTGCGTCGCGCTACGGGCTCAAGCGAGTACACAGCGTGCTACGCAGACCGTGAGCAACACAGACCGCGCGCTACACAGAATCGCAAGCTACAAACTCAGGAACAGCTCGTGGATGCGGGTGTCGTCGGTGAGCTCGGGATGGAACGCCGTGGCGAGGATCTTGCCTTGGCGCAAGCCGACCACATTGCCGTCCACCGACGTTTCGACGGTGGCGGCCGGTCCGACTTCGGCCACGAACGGCCCGCGGATGAACACCAGCGGGAAATCTTTGAGCACGATGTCGGCCGGGGCGTCCTGCGGAACATGCTCGCCCGGTGCGACCACGACGGCGGAATCACCGGAAGAGGAGCCGAAATTGGCGGTGGCGGCGAACGAGCCAAGCTGGCGGCCGTATGCGTTGCGCCGCACGACGGCGTCAAGCGCGCCGAAGTAGACGTTGTCGTCGTTATCGAGCTTGCGGGCCAGCAGAATCATGCCGGCGCAGGTACCGAACACCGGTTTGCCGGCGGCGATATGCTCTGCAATCGGCTCGAACAGGCCGGTGGAGCGCAGCAGCTTGCCCTGCGTGGTGCTCTCGCCGCCGGGCAGAATCACCCGGTCGATCGAATCGTCGAAATCCTCGGCCGCGCGCAGCAGCTTCCACGGCGCGCCGAGGCGATCCAGCATGGCGGCGTGCTCGGCGAACGCGCCCTGCACGGCGAGGATGCCGGTCACGCCATGTTTCGCGGCTTCGACGCCGGCCGATTCTTCCTTCGAAATGTATTCAACTGCTACAACCATTACCGTTTCTGTGCTTTCGGATGTGCCGGCTCCGCGGTGCTTCTCGCTGCCCGCGGAGCCGGCGTCACGCATGCGCCGTGCGGGCCGTCATTCGCCGCGAGCGGCCATGATGGTTTCGATCTCGTCTTCGTTGATGCCGACCATGGCCTCGCCGAGGTTCTCGGAAAGGCGTGCGAGCAGGTCGGCGTCCTGCCAATTGGCGGTGGCCTGCACGATGGCGGCGGCACGCTTGGCTGGGTCTCCGGACTTGAAGATGCCGGAACCGACGAACACACCTTCGGCACCCAGTTCCATCATGAGCGCGGCATCGGCCGGAGTGGCCACGCCACCGGCAGCGAAGTTGACGACCGGCAGACGACCGTTGTCGTGCACATACTTGGCGAGATCGTACGGCACGGCCAGCTGCTTGGCGGCCTCATACACCTCGTCGTCGCGCAGGGAGACGAGCTCGCGGATCTGCTTGTTCATGGTGCGCATGTGGCGCACGGCCTGGATCACGTCGCCGGTGCCCGGCTCGCCCTTGGTGCGGATCATGGAAGCGCCCTCGGCGATACGGCGCAGCGCCTCGCCCAGGTTCTTCGCGCCGCACACGAACGGCACGTCGAACTGGTTCTTGTCGATGTGGTACACGTCGTCGGCGGGACTCAGCACTTCGGATTCGTCGATGTAGTCGATTTCGATGGCCTGCAGAATGCGGGCTTCGGCAACATGGCCGATACGAACCTTTGCCATGACCGGAATGGACACGGCTTCCTGAATGCCCTTGATCATGGCCGGATCGCTCATGCGGGAAACGCCGCCGGCAGCACGAATATCGGCCGGAATACGCTCGAGAGCCATCACCGCGCATGCGCCCGCGTCCTGTGCGATCTTCGCCTGCTCCGGGGTGGTGACGTCCATGATCACGCCACCCTTGAGCATCTGCGCCAGATTCTTGTTCAGTTCGTTCCTGTTGTTGGCCATCGCCAGCCTTTCGTCGAATCGTATTCCACCCTGCTGCAGAGCGGATATCTCTTGACACAGATACTAACGATTTTTCGTTACAAAATCATGTGAACTGAATATTTGCACGTCTTAAAAAGTTGCTTTTCTTAAATTCTGACTATCATTTTCATGATTGTTTCATTTTCTTACGATTTCGATTCTGCCGACGATTCCGTAATTTCATTCGCTTTTCTTGCCTGATATGCGCCATTCGCTTTCGATTCGCGCGCACAGCTCCCTTCGACCGCACTTTCGATGCACGCTATAAGAAATACGAATGACGCATGATTTTCATACGACCACATTGCGGACGGGGGTGCAGATGGATTCGCGTATTGCGCACTACATACGCAGTATGCGATCAGCGATGCGCATGGTGGAATCGCGGTGCGACACCAGCACGACGGCGCTCCCCCGCTCGGCAAGATCATTGATCGACCCGAGAATCACCGACTCGTTATAGGCGTCAAGACGGCTCGTCGGCTCGTCGAACAGCACCAAATCGGAGTCGCGAAGGAACATGCGGGCCAATCCGATGCGCTGCTTCTCACCCTCCGAAAGGCGGCCACCCAGCTCGCCGACCTGCGTATCCAAGCCGTTCGGCAGCGCATCGACCAGTTCGAGCGCGGACGCCTTGGCGAGGGCTTCGCGCAATACGGAATCGGGAATGTCGTGCGCGAGATCCGAATCGGAGGAATCAGCGGAATCACCACCAGCATTACTGCTGGAATTACTACAGAAATTACTGCCAGAATTACTGTCAGAATCCGAAAAATCGGCGTCATTGCAGGCAATAGCGAGATTTTCGCGAATCGTTCCGTCGAACAGATACGTCTCCTGCCCCATCATCGTCTGCACGCGCCGACGCCATCCGGCGTCAACCTGCGGCAATGGAACATCCGACAGCGAAATCGTGCCGGAATCCGGATCCCAGTAGCGCATCAGCAGTTTCAACATCGTTGATTTTCCACGCCCGGACGGGCCTTGAATACCGAGAATGCCCTGCCGTGAAACATCGAGTGAAACATGGTCGAGCACCGGTTGCGAGGCGATGCCGGCACCTTGTTCGCCGGAGGATTGCGCTTCCGCGGGGCGTGCCGGACTCATGCCAGTCGCATGCTCCGACCGCCCGTTTGGCGTGCGTTCGACGGAAATACGGGCGCCGGATCCATAGCCGAATGTGACATCGCGCATTGTCATGCCCTGATATTCCGGGCGTTCGATCCCCTGCTCGACCACAGCGGGAGCCTCATCCATCAACGCGAACAGGCGGCGTGCCGAAGCAAACGTTTGCGTCAGATTCGCCGGCAACGCACTCAACGCAAGCGTCGGCCCAAACGAGCTGGCGAGCAGCACGAAAGCCGCAACCAACGCTGGGGCGTTCGATCCCACGGAACCCATCCACATCAGGCCTTCCGACATATCGGCGGCAGTGGAAACCGCAGTGCACAACGTCATCGCAAGGAAAACCGCAATCGCCGTGAACAGCATCACCAATACCGCGCCAAATCCTGCAAAATCGCCATTTTTCACGCTCAGACGCACACGTTTGACCCACAGCGAGCGCGTGCGACGCTGAATGGACGCAAGCCGGGCATCGCCTTGGCCGAAGCGGATGATTTCGCCGATGCCACGCATGTCGTCAAGCATTTCGTCATCGAGGGCGGACGACTCCTTGCGCAGTTCCGGACCGATGCCGCGCACCGCGGATGCAAAGAGTTTCGGCAGTATGACGCCGATAATGAGGTGCGCGATGATGAGCGTCGCCGCGAGGGGCGGACTGAGGGTGAGTAGCGCGAGCGCGTAGACGACGGTAGTCACGATGGCGATGACGACCGGGCTGATGGTGTGTGCGAAGAAGATTTCCAGCAATTCCACGTCGGTGGTGACCAGTGCGATCAGGTCGCCTTTGCCTTTGCCTGCAAGCTTGGCGGGGGCGAGACGGCGCAGGGCCGCGAAGGCTTTCGCACGGAATAACGCAAGCAGACGGAACGCCACGTTATGGTTCATGAACTGTTCGGCGTAACGCATGCCGCCGCGGATCAGCGCGCATACGGCCATGGCTGCGAGCGCCGCGGGAACGCTGAGGTTCCAGACCGGCGAGCCGACTGCAGCGAAGGCCGCCGCGATGCCGAACACCGGCAGGAAAGTGGCGGCGAGATGGCCGAGCGTGCCGCAGACGCACGCGACGATCATGTACTTGCGCTGCGGCCCAACCTCCTTCAACAGGCGCGCAATAAGGCGAGACGTGGGCATTGTCTTCGCGTCCGATTCTGCCGAATCGGACATCCGAACGCCCGTTTTCGCACCCTGTGCGTCCGTTTCTGCAGAATCGGACATCCGAGACGTAGTTTCGGCACGCTGCGTGACCGATTCGGGAGAATCGGACAACTGAGCGGTGTTTTTAGTGAATTGGTTGTCCGTTTCTGCAGAATCGGACACTTGGAGACCCATTTCCACACGCTGCGTGACTGATTCTGCAGAATCGGACGCTTTAAGTGCGTGGGATGCAGAGGTGGAATGAGTTGCGTTATTGCGTAGACCTATGTTTTCCACGGTTTGTTGGGCGTGGAACAGTTTGGCGTACGTGCCGTTGGCACGCATGAGTTCCACATGCGTGCCTTGTTCCGCCACGCGCCCGTGTTCGAATACCACCACATGGTCGGCGTCGGCTGCATTCGCCATACGGTGCGTCACCATGATCACGGTTTTGCCGCGATTGGCAAGCGCACGAATGATTTGCAAAATCAGAGTTTCGCTTTCCACATCGACGCTGCTGGTGGCTTCGTCGAAAATGTAGACGGCAGGCTCCCGCAGCAATGCGCGCGCAATGGCGATGCGCTGTTTTTGGCCGCCAGACAGGTTACTTGCGCCCTGTTCGATGGCCAGGTCAAGTTCTTGCGATTGCGCACGCACGAAATCGCTGATATGCGCCGCTTCCAGCGCTTGCCACAGTTCGCTTTCGGTGGCATCCGGCTTGGCCATCAGCAGATTGTCACGCAACGTTCCTGCAAAAAGGTGGCTTTGCGCCGCCACTATGGCGATTTCCCTCGTAAGGGATTCGATGGAAAGATCGTTGATTTGGTACCGTTGCGTCGAGTTGTTTCCTGTGTTTCCGGATTGCAGCCACATACATCCTTCATATCCGGAAAGATTTCCGGAGAGCAGTTCGACGGCGGTGGATTTGCCGGATCCGGACGGACCGACGATGGCGGTCACCTGCCCGCGCCGCGCAGTGAAAGAGACGCCATGCAATGCGACGACCGAACCATCATCATCTTTCGACATGCCTGTTTTTCCAGCACCAACCACACCGGACTTTCCCCCGATTTGTCCAGTTTTTCCAGTTTCCATATCCGCCGTCACAGCCGTATCCGCAGCCACACTCACAGCCGCCGCAGCATCCGTATTCACGTCCACATATCGGAACGACACGTCATCAAAGCACACGTCCACACCGTTATCGGAAGCGCCGAATTCCGGCATTTCCTGCATCCCATGCGCAGGAATCGGCGTATCAAGCAATGCGAAAATACGCTTGGTCGAAGTCATGCCGTTCATCGCAACATGGAAGAACGACCCCAATTGGCGCAGCGGAATGAAGAAATCCGCGGAAAGAAGCACTATCAGCAGCACGCCGGCAAGCGGCAATGCGGCACCACTCGCATACTGCCAGATCGATACGCCCACGCCGGCCGCGGCACCCCCGTATGCGACGACGTCCATGGCGGTGAGCGAGCGCAGCTGAATTTGCAGAACATTCATGGTCATTACGCGGAATTGTTCCGCTTGCTCGCCCATTTTCTTGGCGGCATGCGCATCCGCGTCAAAAGTTTTCAGCGTTTCAAGACCTTGTACATTGTCAAGAAACACAGATCCCATGTCGGTGTATTTTCCCCAATATTTTTTGAATACTCGGGCTGCGCGCATTGCGACCATGCCAACAATCAATACAATCAAAGGCGCGCATACAAGCAATGTAACAGCCGTCGGCATATTAATCGGCGCAACTATAAAAAATAATGTTACCGGTGCGAGAATCGCATAAAACAGTTGCGGTAGGAATAATTCGAAGAAGCTTTGGATTTGTTCGATGCCTTCACCGGCAGATTGCACCACGTCGGCAGTGCTGATATGTTGCGAATATGATGGTCCGATCGCAAGCATTTTATTAAAAAGCTGTTCACGTAACGCGAGTTTGACACGCTCAGCCGCTTCCGCGCCGAAATAGGCCGCTGCGCGCATCATCAGAAAACGCAGTACCGCACAGACCACGATCGCCAGTACGCATCCGACGTATGTTTCCGCACTGAATCCGCCGTAGCCAAAGCCGATGAACAGGCGGGAAATCAGGCCACTATCACCCATGGAGAACATGGGGTCGAACGCCGATTCCACCACGGCAAGCGCCGGCGAAAGCATGACCACCACCGTCACCACGAACACGACGTTGGACAGCAATCCGACCCATTGGCAGAGCACTTTCGCCGCAACCAACCGCCCCACGCCGGGAGCGAGGGAAAACAGCCTCTTGTCAAACATAAACACCTTCCGTCCAATGAGCGCACTCGCGTTGCCAGCTCGCCTACGGCCCAAAGCGCAATCGCCATGCATCCAACAAACGAATCGCAACAGGCCAATACGGGAAAACCGGTGCGTGGCAAACCGTTTTCAGCCTATCCAAGGCAGCTCGCAATCGTCAAGGGCGCATTGCATACAGCGAACCGTCGCAATCGAATTGCCATAATCGACCTCAAATCAGCAACGTTGAAAAGAGAAAGGCTGGATGTTCGCCGTTGAGCAGGCAGCCCTCTGACGCAAGGGGTAAATTGCGTCACTCGTGAGTGTACTCGATAAAAAACGCTCGCACCACCATTTCTTCGCATTTCGCTGGTTTTACGGTCCTTTCGGGGATATATGGGAAGCATGGCGACTCCCCCGCAACCGTTACGTCAAGCCTTTTTTCGAACGGATACAGCGCGACACCAAACACTTGATTTTTGACGGAATAGCACCATTTGTCAGTTCATACAAAGTTGATGAAATATTTCTTGTCGCTTCTCACAATGCAGACTTACGGCCCCGTAACTTAGAATGTGCAAGGTGCGCAAGGGGTAGGAAACGCGGACACACGGTTTGTATCGCTCCCGCACGCATCACAAGCAGAAATACGCGGAAACAACGCAAAAACCGCGAGAAAGAGAACGCTTCATGCTCACCGAGTACACCACCCCGGGCGAATCCGTTGAGGTGCGCGACGACGAATCCATCTATTCCCTGCTTACTGGACGCATAGCGCGCACTGGCGAAGATACCGTGATCGCGGAACGCAAAACCGCCCCCGGCCAATGGACGAAGGTCACTACCGGCGAATTCCACAATGCCGTGCTCGCCGCCGCAAAAGGCCTCATCGCATTCGGCATCAACAAGGGCGATGCCGTCACCATCTTCTCCACCACCCGCTACGAGTGGGGCGTGCTCGACTTCGCACTGGCCGCCATCGGCGCGGTGAACGTGCCGATCTACGACACTGATTCCGCGGCGCAGGCCGAGCGTATCCTCAACGATTCGGATGTGAAACTGGCCATCGCCGACAATCGCGAGCGCTTCGACCGTCTCGACTCCGTAATCGACCGCTGCCCGTCTCTCAAGCACATTCTGATGCTCGATTCCAACGCCATGGGCGCGTTGGAAGGCTTGGGCGTCACCGTGTCCGACGAGGAGCTGGAAGCGCGCATCGATTCGGTGCATGCAGACGATCTGGCCACCATCGTGTACACGTCCGGTTCGACGGGAGCTCCAAAGGGTGCCGAGCTTTCGCACCGCAATTTCATATCGATCACGTGCGCAGGCAGTCTGGCGTTGCATGAGATCGTTCTCGAAGATCATCCGCGACTGCTTCTCTTCCTGCCGCTCGCCCACTGTTTCGCACGGTTCATCCAGTACGCGTCGATTGCTTCCGACGACGGCGTGGTTGGTTATCTGCCGGACACAAAGACGCTGCTGCCCGATTTGCGTTCCTTCGAACCGACATATCTGCTGGGCGTACCACGAGTGTTCGAGAAGGTGTATAACGCGGCCTCCCGCAAGGCCGGCACGGGTTGGAAGGGACGCCTGTTCCTCAAGGCTGCCGAAGCCGCACGCGATTGGTCGCGCATGCAGCAGGCCGGCGAACGCCCGACCGCCAAGCAGATCGCGCAGCATCTTTCGTATGAGGCTTCCGTATACCGTACCGTGCGTAGCGCTCTCGGCCCGCGCATCCGCTACGTGGCATGCGGTGGTGCTCCTCTGGACGTGTCTCTGGCGCATTTCTTCAACGGTATCGGCCTGCCGATGATTCAGGGTTACGGTATGACGGAAACCGCTGCGCCGTTCGCCGCGACCCGCGTCACCGACAATGTGATCGGCACTGTCGGCCAACCGGCTCCGGGATCGTCTGTGCGCATTTCCGATGATGGCGAACTTCAGGTGAAGGGCCCGAACGTGTTCAGGGGCTACCACAACCTGCCTGAGAAGACGGCGGAAGCGTTCACCGAGGATGGGTGGCTGAAAACGGGTGATTTGGCGTCGATTGACGACGAGGGACGTATTACGATCACCGGCCGTAAGAAGGACATCATCATCACCGCCGGCGGCAAGAACGTTTCTCCGATTCCGATGGAGCAGGAGATTGTGAAATGTCCGATTGTGGAGCATGTGGTAGTTGTCGGCGACAATCGTCCGTTCATCGGTGCGCTGATCACGTTGGATCCGGAAGGATTGGAGGCTTGGCTGCCTTCCATTGGACTGTCTGCCGATACGCCGTTGGATCGCGTGGCTGCGACCGCCGCCGTTCACGACGAAATCCAGAAGTACGTCGACAAGGCGAACGCGACCGTTTCCCGCGCCGAATCCGTACGTAAGTTCGTAGTGCTGGATACCCAGTTCACGCAGGAAAACAAGTGCCTGACCCCGTCGCTGAAAGTGGTGCGTCCGGCAGTGAACCGCGTGTTCGCACAGGTGATCGATCAGCAGCTGTACTCCGGCAAGCGCTGAATCGCATAATACATAAAAGCGTGGGGTACGAGAGAACGTTTGTATTCTCTCGTACCCCACGCTTTTGTTCTGTCTGTACAACTTTCAAGGAATGCAAACGAGCGCCGGTGATCGGAATCGATCCGACCCGCCGGCGCTCATATGGCAGAGATTAGTGATGAATCCAGAATGGCTAACGACACTCCATCAGCCATTGTCAGTAAAGCGACAATCAGTGACGGTTCCGTCAGTGCATAACGCGTGCGGTAACGGTGCGACAGAAGGCGAAGGCGTACGAGGGGTACGTCGAGTCTTCTGCCGTGCCGTTAACGCTCCGTTATGTCAGTGACGGTTGTTGAGGCGGTGGTACATTTCGGAGATCTCAAGGTCGCGCTCGAATTCTGCGGCCTTGGTGTTCGCGTCGATGGTGGCGAGTTCGACACCGGCGATGCGGGCGAAGTCTTCCCAAGCCTCGCGACCGACGGAGGTGGTCATGCAGGTGTGGTGGGAGGCGCCGGAACGCAGCCAGCACTCGGCGGAGGTCTTGAGGTCCGGCTGCGGCTTCCACAGGCCACGGGCGCACGGCAACTGCTTGAGCTCTCCGAGCGGCTCGACCACGTCGACCAGGTTCATGGTCAGGCGGAAACGTTCGCGCACGTCAGACATGGACACGACGACGGCGTCCTTCTTCGGGGCGACGGTGAAGACCAGGCGCACCGGATCGGCCTTGCCACCGATGCCGAGCGGGTGGATTTCCAGCTTCGGCTTGGCGATGGTGCCGACGGACGGGGAGACTTCGAGCATGTGGGAGCCCATGATCATCTCGTTGCCCGGGGTGAAGTTGTAGGAATAGTCTTCCATGAGGGAAGCGCCACCTTCGAGGCCGTAGCCCATCACTGCGCCGATGCGCACGAGCACTGCGGTCTTCCAGTCGCCTTCGGCGGAGAAGCCGAAGCCGTACTCGGACGGGAAGCGCTGCGGGCCAACGCCCGGCAGCTGCGGGAGAGCACCCAAGTCTTCGAAGTTGTCAACGCCGGCGGTGCAGCCATTGGCGCGCATCATGTTGACCATGGCGGCTTCTTCCTTGGCCGCGATGAACAGGGAATCGTACTTGGCGTCGAGCAGAGCCGGATCAACGTCGTACTTAACCTTGTAGTCTTCGATGATGCTCTTGACCTGATCGTCCTTGACGGCTTCGTAGGCTGCGACGAGCTCGTTGACGGCCCAAGTGTTGATGGATGCGCCGAACACGCGCTCGGCTTCGGTCTTGTCGCCTTCGGTGACGGCCACGTTGCGCATGTTGTCGCCCCAACGCATGACCTTCATGTTGTTGGAAGCATCCCAGCCGGCGCAGGCGCGTGTCCAGGTGCCGATTTCTTCGGCAACGGCCGGATCGGTGTAGTGGCCGACCACGATCTTGCGGTTGATGCCCAGACGGGTCAGGATGTAACCGAACTCACGGTCGCCGTGTGCGGCCTGGTTCAGGTTCATGAAGTCCATGTCGATGGTTTCCCACGGGATTTCGAAGTGGTGCTGCGTGTTGAGCTGCAGCAGCGGCTTGGTGAGCACTTCGAGGCCGCGGATCCACATCTTGGCCGGGGAGAAGGTGTGGCACCAGGTGATCACGCCGATGACGTTCGGGTTGGCGGAGGCTTCGACCATGAAGGCCTTGACGCCGTCGGAGGACTTCAGGGTCGGCTTAAGCACCACCTTGACCGGAATCTTGCCGGTTGCGTTGAGCGCGTCGACGATTTCGCCGGACTGCTCGGCCACCTGACGCAGCGCTTCTTCGCCGTACAGATCCTGGGATCCGACGCCGAACCAGACTTCCTTGCCTTCAAACGGGTTTTCCATTGCCATGTGATTGTTCCTTTACTTCGTTGTTTATGGAGTTTTTAATTATTTATTGCGATTGCGAACTCGCGCTTCGCGTTGTTCTGTTGCGTAGCGCGAGTTCGTACGATTGTGAAATTATGTAGGATTACGGAATCGTAGGATTGCAGCTCAGTGCTGGCCGTAGACGTTGGTGTAACGATCGTTCAGCTTCGCGATATCCTCATCCGAAATCGGAATGATCTCACCCAACTGCCTCGCCGCCCACATCGTATGGGCGACCTCCTCCGTCATCGCCGCGGCCTTCACCGCGGACTCCGCGTCCTTGCCGATGGTGAACGGACCATGGTTCTGCATCAGCACCGCAGGAGACTTCGGATACTCCCTGAGCGTCTCGACCACGCCCTCGCCGATCGCCTCGGAACCGATCAGACGGAACGGACCCACCGGAACAGGACCGCCGAACTCGTCGCCCATCATCGTCAGACCGCACGGAATGTTCTGCCCCGTCGCCGCCCACGCCGTCGCATACGTCGAATGCGTATGCACCACGCCGTACACGTCCGGCATATGACGGTAGATGTACGCATGCGACGCCGTATCGGAGGAAGGAGCCTCCGAACCGTCCACCACGTTGCCGTCCAGATCGCACACCACCATGCTCGACGGCGTCAGGTACTCGTAACGCAGGCCCGACGGCTTGATCACCATCAGATCCGCCGTATGCAGACGCTGCGACACGTTGCCAGCCGTCCACACCACCAGGTTCCACTTGATCAGCTGCTCGTGCAAGGTCGCCACGACCTCGCGCACCTGCTTGACCTCGGCACGAACCTCAGGACCATAATCAGCCAAAGTAGCCATAATCATTTCCTTTCAAATTGAAATAAGTTTTTAAAATATTTATTTACTTGGTTTCCAGCGGAATGCTTTCGATTGCAACATGCTCAATCGGCAGTCCCTTGCGGAAGCGATCGAAGAATTCCTCGAATCCTGCGACATCGCCTTCATCCGGATTTTCCGTGGTCGAAGCGGCATCGGCGAACACACGAGCGTCAAGGAATTCGTCGAGCGGCTGGTCGGCGTGCCACAGGTAGTCGGCAAGCACGGCCATGCCCCATGCGCCGCCTTCGGCTGCGGTGGACATCACCTTGATCGGCGTATCGAATGCGGCTGCGAGAATCTTCTGGGCGACCTTCGGGGTGGTGAAGATGCCACCGTGGCCGACGAGGGAGTCAACGGCAACGCCTTCGTCCTTGGTCATCACATCCATGCCGATCTTCACCGGGGAGAATGCGCTGAACAGCTGGGCGCGCATGAAGTTGCCGAGGCTCATGCGGGCTTCCGGACCGCGCGCGAACAGCGGGCGGCCTTCGGGCAGTCCTGCGAGGAATTCGCCGGAGCGGAACGGGTAGTTGATGAGTCCGCCGCAGTTGGAGTCAACGTCGTCCGCGATGGCGGCGCGGAACAGCGTGCCATACAGGGTGCCGGCGTCGACCGGAGTGCCGATTGCAGCTGCGAACTGTCCGAACAGACCAACCCATGCGTTGAGGTCGGAGGTGAAGTTGTTGGCGTGGCTCATGCCTGCGAGATCGCCTGCCGGAGTGGTGACGAGGTCCACTTCCGGGTGCAGGCGTTCCAGCTTGCGTTCGAGTACAACCATGGCGAAGATGGAGGTGCCGGCGGAAACGTTGCCGGTGCGCACGCGTACGGAGTTGGTGGCCACCATACCGGTGCCAGCATCGCCCTCCGGCGGAGCGAATGTGATTCCCGGCTGCAGCGTGCCTGTCGGATCGAGCAGCTTGGCGCCCTCTTCGGTCAGTGTGCCCGCAGGAGTGCCTGCAACCAGCGGTTCCGGCAGCAGGTCGGCAAGCTTCCACGGCTGGGCTGCGACTTCCGGAATCGCATTGAACTTCTCAATGAATTCGGTTTCGTAGGTGTGCGTGGTAGGGTCGATCGGGAACATGCCGGATGCGTCGCCAACGCCGAGCACCTTCTTGCCGGTGAGCTTCCAGTGCACGTAGCCGGCGAGGGTGGTGAAGAAATCGACCTTGCCGATGTGCTCTTCGTTGTTGAGCACGGCCTGGTACAGGTGTGCGATGGACCAGCGTTCCGGAATGTTGTACTGGAACAGTTCGGAAAGCTTCTCGTGTGCTTCGGAAGTGTTGGTGTTCTGCCAGGTGCGGAACGGCACCAGCAGTTCGCCATCTTTGCCGAAGGCGAGGTAGCCGTGCATCATGGCGGAGAAGCCGATGCGTCCCACGCGGGTGAGCTTTTCGCCGTAAGCGTTTTCGACATCTTCGGCGAGCGCCGCGTATGCGGTCTGCAGCCCGGTCCAGATTTCTTCCTGCGAATAGCTCCACAGGCCGTCTTCCAAGTGGCTGGCCCAGCCGTAGTCGCCGGCTGCGATGGTGGTGTACGTGTCGTCGATGAGCACGGCCTTGATTCGGGTGGAGCCGAATTCGATGCCCAGACTCGTCTTGCCAGCGCGGATTTTCTCGGCGGTCAGCGCGATGCGATCGTCAAGTCCCTGCTCTTGCGCCATAGTTTCAAACTCCTTGCATCCGAGCGCCTCACAACCACATTGTCGACGGAATGTTAGCGCTCACTGTTAACGCTCACTATTCTAAACAGAAAGTGGCGACTATACAAGTTCGACGTGTCACGCAATCGTCAACGTACTACCGGCAGATCGTCAGCCGATTTTCTTGATATACCGGCATTGCGAAATCCGGCAATCGCAGCACATGCGGCAAAAAGAGATACGAGAATCACAAGAAATACAAAAATCGCAGGAAATATTCAGCGACGGCTGGCGGTGCCCAAAGAAGTGCGGCCGATCACCTTCGCGGGAATCAGGCCGACGCCATGCTGCGACGAGGCGAACGAATTCTCATCGCCCTCCCCCAGCAAAAACAGCGTCTCACGCATGGCGGCAACGCCAAGCTGTTCAAAATCCGGGCGAACCGTGGCCAGCGGCGGGTACATGTTGTCCATGGCGGGCATGTCGTCGAAACCGACCAAGCTCACATCCTGCGGAATACGCATGCCATGTTCATGCAACGCACGAGACACACCAACCGCCTGGCTGTCGTTCGCACACACCATGCACGTCGGCAGATTTCCGCCGGTACGACCGATGTTTTCGAGAATATGGTTCATCTTACCATACGCTTCGGTCGATTCCCAGGTTTCGCATTGCACGGTGACGGAACTCACCGCATTGGCCGCGCACAGCTTATTCCACGCCATCAAACGCGTGGCGGCGTCACGCCATTCCTTCGGACCTGCGAAATAAAGCACGGAACGATGCCCATGCTCGACCACCAAATGCATCACGTCGGCCATGGCCGACCATTGGTCCACTCCCACTACGGATACTCGGCGACGGTCGGCCGGTTTCATCAAGCGCAAACCATCCTGCACGCTGATGCTGCCGTGCGTGGAGGTGACGATGACGCGCGGCTGCGTGATCTGCGCACGGCAGGCGGCGGAAAACATAACATCCGTCGGCGTGAGGAAAATGAACGCGTCCACGTTCATCTCATCGAACGTTGAGCACAATTCGTCGAATTCCGTCTGCGAGCAGAGCGCCTCGTGCACCATGCTCACCGACATGAACAGTCCATGCTGCCTCGCCATCGCCTCAATCGAGGAAATCGCGGAAATCGGACCATAAAAGCGTTGCCCGCCCGCAACCAAGCCGATGGTGCGGGAGCGATGCGAAGCGAGGGCACGCGCGGAATTGCTGGGACGGTATCCAAGCGCGTCGATGGCTTTCTGTACTTTTTCGCGGGTGGCATCAGACACGTCGGGGGAATGATTGATGACGCGCGACACCGTTTGATGACTGACACCAGCCATTTTCGCCACTTCGAACATCGAGGGGCGTTTGTTTGCCGCATTGCGCTTGCCTGCCATGCTCCGTCGCCTTCCGCACACTACCGTTGGTACTTTCGACTATTCTACACGCAACTTCGGTTAGCGCTAACAGACGCTATTTTTCAGCCATTTGAGCGAGTCGCGCAGCGAAATTCGGCCAGTCGGTACGCATGGCGGTCAACAGTTTACGATTGGGGACTTCCTCAATCGGCACCCATTCGATTTCCATGCTTTCGTCGTCGTTGGCCTTCGGCTCCACGCGGTGCCCCGGCTTTTCGAAAGCGAACACGGTGGTGTAGGCCCACGGTCCGTGGTCTTCGCAGTATGATCCGACCACGTCGATATCTTCCGGCGTGATGTTGGCTTCCTCGTACGATTCGCGCAGCGCGCCCTCGATCGGGCTTTCACCGTCGGCGGTGGCACCTCCTGGAATGCCCCATGTGCCACCTTCCGCGCTCCACACCGCGCGATGTTGCATGACAACGTGCGTCACTTCGCCGGTCTGTTCGCTTCGGCGGGCCAAGAGCACGCCGGACGCGCCGTTCGTGCCCCAATGCTTGCGGCCGCAATCGCAATCAATCCAACCATCACCCGGCTGATGCACGTTTTCCTTGGGAGGAAGCGGCTTCGCGGCACCGGTTCGCGAATCGTGTTCGACGTTCGGTTCTTGATCGGCTCGCGTCACATTCCACAGATCGGTCCATTCCACGCCGAGCTCGGCGGCCAAACGGCGCGCCAGCGGAAGGCTCAGGCCGATAATGCCGTGCGGATCGCCTTCGATGGAGTCGATGAATGCTCCGCCGAAGCCCTCAAGCGTGAAGGAACCAGCCACTTCCAACGGTTCTCCGGTGGCGATGTACCGTTCGATATCGGTGTCGGAATATTCGCAGAAGTGCAGCGTTGCCCTGCTCGCGCCTCGCGCGATACGCCCGGTGGCGAAGTCGATCAGGCAATGGCCCGTCCACAATTCACCGGTGGCGCCACGCATGGCACGCAGTCGTTCCCGAGCCACCTCAGCGCTATGCGGCTTGCCGTAACATTCGCCGTCAAGCAGGAACATGGAATCGCAGCCAAGAATCAGCGGACCGACTTTCGCACGGGTCAGGCTCGGCTTGCCATCAACGAAATCAGCAATCGATTCGGTGATCGTAGGAATGGTGACTCCCGAAAAATCGCGGGTCTTCACATCGGAGGCGGACTGCACTTCGTCCGCACGCAACGTAACACGATGATGTTCTAAAGATGCGGAATCCCCAGTATTTTCAGCATTATCCGAATGTTCGGAAGATTCGGCAACGGCTTTCAGCGGAAATCCGACCACACGATCGCCGTGCGCCGCCGCAGCGGTGGCGGCAACGTTCCGATACGCCTGATGTACGGCTTCGGCTTTGGCCGTAGCGAGAATCATCACCCGCTGTTCCACGCTCAGATCGCTTACGGCAACGCCCATGGCGGCCGCCTCACGTTCGAGCGCCGCCGGCTCGTCCACGTTCGATACGCGAATCGTGGGGCAAATGCCCGCCGAGAAAAGCACGTCACGGCGAGGCTTGGATTTGGAAGCGAGAATCAGCGGAATGGAGTTGTTCATGCGCGTTCCACCTGCACACCCTTGGTGTCGACGCCCAAATGCAGCACACGCCAATGACCGGAAGCGAGCTCTTCGGAAGCAAGCTGTCCCAGCTGTTCGCGAGCGTCGCCATGATGCAGCACGAGCACGCATGGGCCGGCGCCGGAAACCATGGAAGCGAAACCATGGGAACGCAGCTTTTCGATCAGCGTCCACGACGGTTCCATCAAAGGAGCGCGATACGGCTGATGCAGACGATCCTGCGTGGCGGCGAACAGCAACGCGTTGACGTCCTGACGCTGACCAGTCGCCAGCATCGCAGGATTCATGGCGGCCGGCAGCAGGCTCACGCGAGACACATTGTGCACGGCATCCTTGAACGCCAGCTGGCCCGGCAGCGCCTGGCGTGCCTTTTCGGTGGACAGCTCATAATCCGGCACGAACACGGCGGCGGTCAGATCGTCGGCAACGCGATAGTTGATGGTATGGAAGCCCTTATGCAGCGGTTCGCCGCCCGGAATCGGCACGGAACCGACACCTTCGGGGGTTTCCATGTCCCAAGACATGGTGAGCCCGCCGTACACGGCCGGAGCCACGTTGTCCGGATGGCCTTCGATGGCCGCAGCAAGCTCAAACACGGCATCACGGTTGAGTTCGTCGTCCTGCGCGAAGGCGGCCGCGGCTGCGATGCCCGCCACAATGGCCTCTGCGGAAGAGCCCATGCCTCGTGCCTGAGGAATGTTGTTGTGAGCCTGAAGAATGAAGCCCACACGGCCCAGACCAAAGGTCTGGCATGCGCGGCGGAACGTGGAAACCACCAAGTGGGTTTCGTCACGCGGGAGAGTATCGGCGCCTTCGCCTTCGATCATCACCTGAGCCGCAGTGTTCACCGGATCGGCGCTCAGCGTGAATTCAAGTTCGTCGTGGTAGTCCAGAGCAAGTCCGACCGTATCAAAGCCAGAACCAAGATTGGCGCTGGTAGCCGGAACACGCACACGCACTTTACGAGTAACTGGAGTCATATCTCGTCGTCCTTCGTCACATCTTCTTTACAAATGTAGCACCGTATACCCGAAAGGGTACAAGAGTCAAATTCAAGCCCATAATCAGCGGGCGATTGAGTAAACAATCGGCAAGCAATTGCCCAACACAGCAGCCGGAATATGAATAAAGAGACGGCCGCCCAATCGCAACGATTTGAGCAGCCGTCTCATAACTGTTAGTTGAGCACGCGGAGGATGGAAGGCTCGCCAACCACGCAGTCGAGTGCACACACGTCTTTCACGGTTTCACGCAGGGTAAGCTCGTCGGTCATGTGCGTGACAAGGCGCAGCTGCTGCAGTTCGCCGTCGTAGCCCGGATCCTTCAGCGTGGGCTTGAGATCCTGGTTCACACCATTGATGGACACGCCATGTTCGGCGAACTTGGCCGCAATGGCCGCAAGTACGCCCGGATTGTCGTGAATCACGAAACGCACCGCGAACTCGGCCTTGGAAGCCTCGATCGGAGCCTTCTTCAAATCCTTATACAACGGAATGGTCGGGCCGGTGCAGCCCTGTGCGATGTGACGTGCTTCGGTCACCACATCGCCGACCACTGCGGAAGCGGTCGGAGCGCCGCCAGCGCCACGACCGTAGAACATCAGATCGTCAGCCGCTTCGGCCTTCACGAACACCGCGTTAAAGGAACCATGCACGGAAGCCAGCGGATGCTCGTTGGAAATCAGCGCCGGATACACGCGGGCAGACACGCCGGCCTCGCCATTCTCCACCACGGCCAGCAGCTTGATGACCTTGTTTTCGGCGGTTGCGGCAGCAATATCGTCGGCGGTGATCTTGGTGATGCCCTCAACGGACACATCATCGATGGTCACGTTGGTGTGGAAGCCGAGCGTGGCCATGATGGCCGCCTTGTTGGCCGCATCGTAGCCTTCGATGTCCCCGGTCGGATCCGCTTCGGCGTATCCCTTGGCCTGAGCGTCCTTCAGCACGTCGTCGAAATCAAGACCCTTGGTGGTCATTTCGTCGAGAATGTAGTTCGTGGTGCCGTTGACGATGCCGAGCATGCTCGTCACCTTGTCTCCGACGAGGGATTCACGCAGTGGCTTGAGGAACGGAATAGCACCGCCCACGGAAGCCTCGAAGTAGATATCGACGCCCTTGGCTTCGGCGGCGGCATAGATTTCTGGACCATACTTGGCCAACAGCGCCTTGTTGGCGGTAACCACGGAAGCGCCGGATTCGATGGCCGCAAGCACGAACTTGCGGGCCACGCCGGTTCCACCGATCAGTTCGACCACAATGTCAGCATTGGTGGCCACGCTCATGGTGTCGGTGGTCACCACGGACTTGTCGATCCACGGGAACGGGTCGGTTTCCGACGGATCAAGGCAGGCGACGCCGGTCAGTTCGATCGGTCGTCCGATGCGTGCGGCGAGCTCATCCTTCTGCTCCACCAGCAGGCGTGCGGTCTGAGAGCCGACCGTGCCCGCGCCCAACAATCCAACGCGAATCGGCGCAACATCTTCCTGTACCAAGGCATCCTCCCTTGAATGTGAAGTATTGGTGTAACCCTGCCTATTGTACGGTCCCGATATGACGTAAGACCGCGAAATCATACGAAAATGGACGGTTTCCGAGCTTTGCCCCGAAAACCGCCCATACTGCATCCACGCTGCATCCGTAATTTGAGACGAATCGCCATGAACAATACGAAACACGAGCGAAACGCCACGAATCGCTATTCGCTCACATCCCAATCCAGCAGATCATCGACCGTCTGACGGCGAATCATCACATGCGCGTCTTGCTCGGATACGGCAACAACCGCAGGAATCAGCGCCTGATTGTAGTTGCTGGCCATCGTGCGACCGTATGCACCCGTAACAGGTACCGCCAGCACGTCACCACGCTGAATATCGGCAGGAAGACGCACCTCGTTGACGATGATATCGCCCGATTCGCAGTGCATGCCGACCACACGGCACAGCTTGGTTTCGCTGGAACCCTCACGATTGGCGATTCTCGCAGTGTAATCCGATCCATACAATGCCGGACGAATATTGTCGCTCATGCCGCCGTCGACAGACACGTACACGCGTTCCGTAACCGGATTGCCAGCCTTGTCTTTCGCGGTTCCGGCAAGCTGCACCGGCTTGACCGTGCCCACACGATACAGGGTGACGCCGGTCGGGGCGACCGTCCAACGGCCCGGCTCGAACGAGATGACCGGAGCGGGCATGCCGAGCGCACGGTTCACGGTGGTGACCGCATCGGCAAGGCGGGCAAGTTCCGTATCGAGATCCATGGAATCCTCGCCATCGGTGTAGGCCACGGAATAGCCGCCGCCCAAGTCGACCTCCGGCAGGGTGTATGCGTCGGTGGCGTAGAAGGTCTTGCGCAGCAGCATCATGCGCTTCGCGGCCTGGATAAAGGCGTCCGCATCGTGAATGTTCGATCCGATATGCGAATGCACGCCGACCAGTTCGAGCACGTCCTGATGGCGGTAGATCTCCTTCAATACGGCGAGCGCGGGGCCATCAGCCACCATGGTCATGGCTTCGGCGAGTTTGCGGTCGCCTTCGGAAACCTTCTCGTGGCTCATGTCATACGGGTATTTGATGTCGTACTGCAGTTGGCGTTCTGCGCTTTCGCCCGGAGTGGCTTCGCTTTCGCCTAGGCGTGCGTTCGACCCTGCGGGGGTCACGTCAGCCAAATCGTCGAGCACGTTCAGCTTGCTTGCATCGGCACCAACCGGCAGCAAGGCGACACCGAACTTCTGGTCCTCATGCGCGGTAGACACGAATTCGTGGCCGCCCGCATGAATGCCGGACGTAACACGCAACATCACGCGAGCGCGCTTGCCGAGACGCTTGGCGATTTCGGCGATGCGGGCCGGCTCGTTCGGCTCGTCCACCACGATTTTGGCGAAGCCTTCGGTAATGGCGAGTTCGATTTCCGCATCGGACTTGTTGTTGCCGTGCAGCACGAGTCGCCGTCCGGGAACGCCCGCGGCGAGCGCGATGCGCATCTCGCCCATGGTGCAGGTGTCGATCAGCATGCCGGATTCGGTGACGATACGGCAGATTTCCTTGGAAAGCAAGGCTTTTCCAGCGAAACTGACGTGGGTTACGGTGTTGTTGAACGCATTTGCCGCGGATTTGACGAATTTGGCGGCGCGGGCTCGCACGTCATCGGTGTCGATGACGTAGAGCGGCGAACCAAATTCGTTCAACAGGCTTTCGGCAGTGCGGCCATGGAACGTGATTTCACCTTGCTCGTTCACGTTGGAGCCGGCCGGCCAGATGGGGGTGACTGCCATGGCGATCACATCCTGTCTGGGGCTGCAACGCCAAGCAGGTCAAGGCCTTCGGCGATAACCGTCTTAACGGCGTCATTGAGCTTCAAACGTGCGGCTGCACGAGCCGGTTCCGGAGCCTTGGCGATGCGCAGGGCTTCAGCCTGTTCGCCGCGAGCTTCCGGATCGGTGAGCTCCATAGGCACCACGCGTTCCACGTTGTACCACTTGTGGTAGGTGGCGGCGAGGTCTTCCAAGTAATGGGCTACGCGATGCGGGGCGCGCAGGTCTCCGGCTTCGCGCAGCAGGGCCGGCCACTGGGCGAGCGCGGCAAGCACTTCGCCGTCGGCGGCGGTGTCGAGCAGGCTCACGTCGGCACCCTCGTAGGTGATGCCGGCAGCAGCCGCATTGCGATCCACATTGCAGGAGCGGGCGTGCGCATACTGCACGTAGTACACCGGATTCTCGTTGGAATGCGAAGCGAGCAGGTTCAGGTCGATGTCGACCGGGGAATTGTAGTCGGTGCGTGCCAACGAATAACGGGAGGCATCCACGCCGATAGCGTCGGTCAGATCGTCGATGGTCACCACATTGCCGGCGCGCTTCGACATGCGCACTGCCTTGCCGTCCTTCAGCACGTTGACGAGCTGGCCGATAAGAATCTGCATGTTTTCGCCAGGTTCGTCGCCGAATGCGGCGCACATGGCCATCATGCGGCCGATATAGCCGTGATGGTCGGCACCCAGCATGTAAATGGCGATGTCTGCCGGATCGTTGTCACGATGACGCTTGTTGCGATAGTAAGCAATATCAGCTGCGAAATACGCGTAGTTGCCGTCGGACTTGATAATCACACGATCCTTGTCGTCACCATGCTTGGTGGATTCGAACCAGGTTGCGCCATCCTTTTCGTAAATGTCGCCGCGTTCACGCAGATCGGCGATCGCCTTGTCGACTTCGCCATCGGAATACAAGCTGTTCTCATGGAACCACACGTCGAAATTCACACGGAAATCCTTCATGGATTTGCGGATTTCGTCGAACATCATCGGCACTGCACGCTTGCGGAATTCCTCACGCTGTTCGGAATCGCCCTCACCCAGCGGATTGCCATCGTTGTCAACGCCACCGTCGACGCGCGGCAGGTCGAGAATCGCAATACCGTCGGCTTTTGCCTCATCGATGACGCGACGTGCGATCTCATCGATATAAGCGCCCTTGTAACCGTCGATCGGGGTTTCCTCACCGTGGGCTGCCGCGACCAGCGACTTGGCGAAACGGTTGATCTGCTCGCCGTGATCGTTGAAATAGTATTCGCGCACCACCTTGGCACCGTTCGCCTCAAGCACGCGGGCCATGGAGTCGCCGACCGCGGCCCAACGGGTGCCGCCGATATGGATCGGACCGGTCGGATTGGCGGACACGAATTCAAGATTCAGGGTTTTGCCGGAAAGATGGTCGTTCTTGCCGTAGTTCGCACCCTCGTTAAGCACAGTGTCAACCACGGCTGCGGCGGACGCGGAATCAAGCACAATGTTAATGAAGCCGGGGCCGGCCACTTCCACGGACTTGATGCCATCGGCATTGGCGAGTTCCGCGGCGAACAGTTCGGCGAAATCGTGAGGCTTCATGCCGGCCTTCTTGGCCAGCTGCATGGCCGCGTTCGATGCCCAATCGCCGTGTGCGCGGTCCTTCGGACGCATGACGGCGAATTTGGCCTGCGGAGGGATGAGATCGGTGGTCAGGGTGCCAGCCTTGCCTTCATTCACAAGGTTGTTGGCAATATTGAAAATCAGTTCACTAAGCGCTTCTGGACTCATTCCTCCAAGTCTACCGATTATGCAGACAGAATCAGCCTTGCGTATCGCCCCGCGTATCATCCTGCAGTTCGCCATGCTTCCTGCGCCAAGCCACCGAAGCGTAATAGCCGATATAGCAGATCGCAACGAACGGAATCATATACAGCAATGTGGAACGCTGCGACGAATCGCAAATCACCAAAACCAACGCGCCGATGCACATCACAATCGCAGCAATCGGCACGAACGGGAAACCGGGGGCACGATACTTCAAATCGTCAGCCGAATGCCCTTGATCAAGCCACTGCTTGCGGAAACGCAAGTGGCAGACGGAAACCGACGCCCACACCACCAGTGTGGCCAAGCCGGAAACCGCAACCAACGCCAAATACACCGTCGAAGCGGCAACCACGGAAGACAACAACGCCAACAGCGATCCAGCCATGCTGAACAGCACCGCGAACACGGGCACACCATGGAAATTCGTCTTGCCGAGCACGCGCGGGATCATACCCTCCTGCGCAAGCGACCAGACCATGCGCGAGCACACGTACAAGCCGGAATTCGCAGCGGAAAGCACTGCCGTCAACACCACGAAATTCATCACATCGCCGGCAAACGGCATGCCGATCGACTGGAACACGAGCACAAACGGACTCGTGTCGACGCCTGACCGATGCCACGGAATCAGCGCGGACATCACCGCAATCGAACCGATGAAGAAAATCGCAAGACGCAACACCGTGGTATGCACGGCCTTCGGAATCGCCTGCGCCGGATCCTTCGTCTCCCCCGCCGCGACACCAACAACCTCAGTGCCCGAAAATGCGAACACCACCGTCAGCAGCGTCGAAAAAATCGGGATCACACCATTGGGGAGCCAGCCGTCATTATAGAAATTCTCAAACAGCGGTGCGTGATCGTAACCGGCAATCGGAATCGCACCAAACATGGCAAGCAAGCCGATCACAATGAACACGATAATCGCAAACACCTTAATGGATGCGAACCAGAATTCCGACTCGCCATACAGCCTCACCGACAGAATATTGAGCATGAACACCACCGCAATGAAGGCGGCGGACCAAATCCACGCGGGCGAATCAGGAAACCAACGTTGCATCAGCAGACCGGCTGCCGTGAATTCCGAAGCGAGCGCCACCGCCCAATTCAGCCAGTACAGCACGGCGATGGTGAACGCGGTGCCGGGGCCGATGAAACGCTTCGCATACAGGTGAAAGCTGCCCGCATACGGCATGGCCACCGACAGTTCGCCAAGGCTGAGCATCACAAAATACACAAGCATGGATCCGATGCCATACGCGATGATCGCGCCAAGAGGGCCGGCTTGGTGAATCGTGTAGCCGGAGCTGAGGAACAAGCCCGTACCGATCACACCACCTAGCGAAATCATGGTCAGATGGCGGGTTTCCATCTTGCGTTCAAGACCGCCCTGCTCGGCTTCAGCGGATTCGGCGGCGTCAGTGTCTGCAGTGGATGCGTTGACTTGCGATTCGGCCATGCGCGACTGCTCCTTCATATTTGGATGGGCGCGTTCTTGCGTTCTTGCGTTTGCATGCGTTTGCACAATACCCAATCGCATTACTATACGGAAATCGGTGGAATCATGTTGCCTGCCGTTCACTTTTAGCGGCAATCCTGAGATTGCATAAACAAAAACAGGCTCGCATGCAGCGTAAGAAACCGCATACGAGCCTGAAAAGGATTTTCTGGAGATTTGCAATCAGCGCACTGAAATCAGAGCACAGCGATGGCGTCGATCTCAACGAGAGCGCCCTTCGGAATGTTGTTGCCGCCGAACGCGACGCGGGCCGGCTTCACGGAGCCGATGAAGGTCTGCGCATACACGTCGTCGATCTCGTGGAAGTCTTCGACGTTCTTCATGTAGATGGTGGCGCGGCAGACGTGTTCGATGCCGGTGCCTGCGGCGTCAAGAATATGCTTGATGTTCTTCAGTGCCTGGGCTGCCTGCTCGCCGGCGGTTTCGCCAGCCAGTTCGCCGGTGGCCGGGTCGATGCCCAGCTGGCCTGAGACGAACACGAAACCGTTGGCCTTCACGGCCTGGCTGTATGCGCCCAGCGCCGCCGGGGCTTCAGAAGTCGCAACCGCTTCCATCTTCTCGCTCATAATGTTCTCCTTTGAAGAACGTGTTATTGCATCTTGCTTGCGTTCAGGCCGTGGCGAACCACGACAACGCAATCTCAAGCAATCACTGTACCCATGGAATCGACACGCATTGTCCCATGTTCCAAATACCGGCTCCCTGCCCCGGCTCTTCACTTGTCTTTGTGGTGGGCTTGATGGGGATCGAACCCACGACCTTCTGTTCCGGAGACAGACGCTCTATCCACTGAGCTACAAACCCGTGCGTCAAACTACTTTACACTGCCTTGAGATGAAAGCGACACTTTTTACGGAAAAACGATCTTCGAATCTCGGATCATTATTGCGAAAACATAGCTACGGCGGGTCTTTCGACAGCACACCCAACCCTAGAGGGGAAATAACGGGCATAGAACGGGGAAGGAACGAGAGATAGCGTGCGCCACAACGAAATTTGTAGCAACATAACACCATTTGAAGCGTCTTTTCCACTAGACTGAAAATATGGTTGAGGATTCAGGCAGAAATATAGGCGATTTCGAATACACGCGCCGTTTTTTCTGCCGTGCCCTGCCGACGCAGTTGGATGATAACGACAGTCCGACGCTGATCATACAAAGTTATTACGTGCATCAGGATAATTACGCGCTGCGCGTGCGATTGAAAACAAAGTCCGTCCGCATTGCCATGACTCCGGACCTCGACCCGCTGGCTGTGCTCGAAAAGTATCGCGACGAATTCCGGCTTGGATCAGTCACCGTGAAAGGGCCGTCCGTGGGAGGCACGCGATATGAGGCGAGCCGCGATTTGGATTCGCGCATCGCAGGGGAGCTCATCAAACGCGGCGGACACGTGACCATCAAAAACCGTTTCACCGACTGGATCGATGAGGACGGCTGGAACATCGACGTGTTCGGAGGCACCAACGCTCCCCTGATCATTGCGGAAGCGGAACGTATCGGGCCGGTCACCAATCTGGTGATCCCGAAATTCTGCACCACCGAAATCACCGACCAATCGCGGTTCAGCAATGAAGGGCTTGCCGCGAATCCATATTCACGATGGAAATCCGAATTCGAAGACGAACTGGAAGCAGACGGACCGCAATTCCTCGACTATTTCGGCACCAACCGTATGGAATAAGTCTTTTTTTAAAAAAAACAACCGTAGGCCGTAAAGAACGATGTAGTTGCGCAGCCTACGGTTGAGCGGTACCTAAACGGTACCTAAAGTCAATAAACGAGTCAGTACATGAGCGTGGCGAGACGACGGCGGGCGCGCTTCAAACGCTCGTCGGTCGGCTCAGGAATCGTGAAATATTCCAGCAGACGCTTGCGCACCGGTTCAATATCGGCCTTATGGCCGGCCGCAACGAAATCCAGCAAACGATCGAACGCATCCTGAATCTGACCGCCGATCATATCAATGTCAGCGACGGCAAGCTGTGCTTCAACATCATCGGGATTGTCGGCAGCGGCGGCACGCACCTCACGCACGTTCGCATTGGCGGAACGGGCCAACAGCAACGCCTTCGCACGCTCGCGGGCGGCACGCGCATCGTTCGGATCGGCTTCAAGCACCTTCTCGTACGCGGCTGCGGCGCCAGCGTAATCGCCCTGCTGTGCCAGCATATACGCCTCCTGATGCTCCGGAGGCACCTGCTCCTGGGCGCCGGCAGCGGAAGCCGAGTTTGCCGCATCGGAATTCGGATCGCCGGAATACGGCGCGGAACCGGTCACACCGGCCTGCTGCGCGGCTGCGACCAGATTCGGAATCACCGTATCCACGATCTGCTGCATTTCCTCAGCGGACGGCAAGCCCTGCAAAATCGGCATCGGACGGCCGTTGATCAACGCGAACAATGCAGGCGCGCCCTGCACTTGGAACGCCTGCGCGATCGACGAATTCGACGCGATATCGATACGAGACAGCTGAATCTGGCCGTTCAGCTGGTTCACGGCATCGCCCAGCTGGCGTGCCATGTCGAACAGGCGATCATCGGTCGGCACCCACAGCAGCAACAGGATCGGGAACGTGGCCGACGTCTGCACCATGGCCTGGAACGTGTTCTCCGTGGTGTCGATCACATAACCGCCGGCGGCCGGAGCACCACCAGCCTGCCCCGGTTCGGCCTTCACCTGATGCTTCAACGCTTCAAGATCGACGGCTCCCGCCAAGGAAACTCCCGGATTAAACGGCCTTTGACCTGCCATGCTTGCCTCCTAGATATCAACAATCAACAACATTAAGCGCCCAGCGCAACACACATTGCAAACGTTCGCCCCAAGCTTACGCGCATTCGTGCGACTGCCACGATCACAGTGCCTCAACACGAACCGGCTGGCGCTCGGAACCGACTGCAGTGATCTTCGCGTCAGAATTTGCCGGAGGCACGTACAGCGCGACCACATTCACATACGTGGTTTTCATGGTGCTGGTGGCCTGACCGTCGCCAAACAGCGCTTTTTCCGCATCGGAAGCAGGCTGCGACTCACGGCCGGAGCCAGCTGAACGCGTCCATTCGGAATTGATCTGCGCCACCACCAGATCGCCACCATCCGCGGAACGCATAACGCTGATGGCACCGTCAACCGGTGTGAACACCTGCTGCTGCGATCCCTCGTTCAACTCCATGGCCTTCTGCACCTGTTCGGTCAGATCGGCAAGCTTCGTACGCAAATCGTCGTCGGCAAACTTCTGCGCATACTGGCTGGACGCACCATTCTGCAACACGTCGGCATACGCGGCGACCGCATCCTTCGGGGTCATGACCAGACCGGTGTCTTTTTCCGTTCCCTGCTCGCTACCGGTTTTGGAAATCTCAAAACTCGGCATTTTCACGCCCGAAAACAGTCGTGCCACACCCCACAACTTGTAGTTCTGACGTGCGGAATCCTGGCGGAACACCAGCAGACGCTTGGACTGCTGGTCATCCGTGGTGGAAGTGATGGAAAACACCGAACGCGGCCATCCACTGTCCGTGGAAATCACGGCCTGCGCAAGATCAGTTGGAATCGTGGTCTTGCGGTCAAGATTGCCCGTGACCTGCGCCACATGAAGTTCGCTAGTGCGAATCTCAAGTTCCGGCCCCTCCAAAATCGAACCGAGGGCGTCGACATTGCGATCGTTATTGCACTGGTCAAGCGTTTTGAGAATATTCGTACGGATGGTTTTCTCTTGCTTGGCGGTCAGATTCGGCGCATCTTGACGTTGCGTGGTTTTCGGCTGCGGCAGCTGCCCCTCGCATCCGCACATGCCAACGACCATTCCCAATGCGAGCACGGCCGCCGCGATTACGTTGAAACGCTTCTTCATCACTTGGCCTCCTCGTTGTCAGGTTCGTCGGACTTGTCGTTGTCGGATTCGTCGTTTTCGGATGTTTCGTTGGATCCGACCGACTCGGTCGTTACGGCCATTTCGTCAACTTCGTTGGGCACGTTGATTTCATCGGATACCGCGAATTCTACAGATCCCGAGGCCGCTGCGGCCGCACTGCTTTCCTCTTGTGCGAGACGTGCGAAATATGCGGCAAGCTCGTCTTGCGAAATCACGGAAGTCTGTTCGAAATCGTCGTTTTCTTCAACACCATCAGCGGCAGCGTTCTGCTGATCGGCAACGAGATTGCGCGCGCCGGGATCGACAATCGTAGGCTGCGAAACTTCGTTTTGGCTATTTTCCGAACCACTCGCGCGATGCCCAGCATGACGGCGACGCTTACGCTTCGGCCCGCTCTTTTCGCTACGGGCGGCACTCGCTTCGGCGTTCTTCACCCATGCGGCAACCTCGTCATCGTCACCCTGCGTGGAACCGATGCCGTCAACCATGGCAAACGCGCGCTTGTTGCGACGCTTATGCGGAGGCATGGCAAACACGGAAGCCGAAAGCACCGCAAGTATCGCCAGCAATCCGCCGGAAAGATAGAACGGCATGGCGAAATTCAGCATCGAACGACGGTTCCAATCAAGTGTGACCGAACCTCCCTTGCGATCGCCGTAATCGATAATCGCAACGGAATCCTCGGCATTATTCGTATTAGCACCCTTGAACTGCATATCAACGGAACCGGCATTGCATTTGACGGTGCGCCACATGTCGGAATCCTGGAAGGCGACCTGGCCTTCGGAATTATCGGCGGTGCCCTGAGCCGTGGTCTTCAGCGTGGACAGGGTGGACCAGTCGGACAGTCCGGTGACGCGCGTGTATTTGGATCCCGCGATCCATCCGGCGATATCGCGGGCGGAACCGATGGCGATGCACACGTTCGCGGATTTGTCGCGCGACTTCGCCGAAATGGTGACGCGATCGTCAACCAATTGCAGCACATTCGGATCGGTGACCACATACTGCGATCCCGTAACCGAGGCGGACGCCGTGACCTGTGCCGAGGGCTTCCAAATCGTCGCGTTCAAGACGCCAAGCACGATGCAAGCAATGGCAAGCAAGCCGAAAATAGGCGTGACAATGCCGCGCATAATCTTGGCGTGTCGCGTGGGACCCGCCTTGGACTGCGGCTTTTCCTGTTCTTCCTGCAATAAAGTCATAGCATTCACTATTCTACATTGCCTCTCTGCAAAAGCCTGAAAAAACTATGAAAATCAATGATTGCCACTAAAGTGGAACCTATGCGCAAATCTACTCTTTTCAAAGCCGTCGCAGCCGCCTGCACAACGATCATGTGCTTGGGTTTCGCGGCATGCGGAAGTTCCGACACGAAGTCTGATTCCTCCTCCGATTCATCTTCGTCTTCTTCCGATTCCTCGTCGAAGATGAATCAGATCGCCGGTGTGACCGCCACGGGCAAGCCCGGTGAGAAGCCGACTGTCTCCTTCAAAACCCCTATGACGGTGGAAGACAACAGCTACGTCGTATTGCAGAAAGGCAATGGCGACCAGATTGAAGACGGCGACCGCATATGCACGCAGGGTATCGCCATCAATGTCAAGGATGGTTCCGAACTCATGAGCACCTGGGAGAAAAACACCCCCGATTGCTCTACGGTGGTCACCTCCGACACCAGTCAGATGACTGAGGATTATTACAACATTTTCAAGGATCAGAAGCTTAACGCCACGCTTGCGTTCGGTGTGAACGATTCGAATTCCGCTGGCACCTCCTATTTGATGGTGCTCACGATCGTGTCGAAGTCGAAGGATCTGACGAAGGCAACGGGCACGAAGGTGCTTGACGTTCCTGCCGATCTGCCGAAGGTGACGCTTGCGAAGGATGGCAAGCCGTCGATCGATATGAACGGATACAAGGGTTCCGACACGTTGATCTCGCAGGATTTGATCAGGGGCGAAGGCGCCGAGGTCAAGGATACGCAGACCGTGATCGCGCACTATACCGGATGGCTGCTTGACGGCACACAGTTCGATTCCTCGTGGGATCGCGGTGCTTCGTCGAGCTTCTCGCTTGATGAGGTGATCACCGGTTGGAAGCAGGGCTTGGCAGGGCATACCGTCGGCTCGCAGGTGCTGCTGGTCGTGCCGCCGGACCTTGGCTATGGAGACAAGGATTCCGGCAAGATTCCAGCGAACTCTACGTTGGTCTTCGTAGTCGACATCCTCGCCGCCTACTGATCTACATCACGATTCGCTTATAAAAACTCCCTGCATAACAACAGGGAGTTTTTTATAAGCTAGAAGAGTCGTAGGGAGTCGTCTTCGGCACCTTTCATTTCGTCATAGTCGAGGATCAGGCAGTCGAAGCCGCGGTCCTGAGCGAGCACGCGGGCTTGCGGCGTGATGGTCTGCGCGGCGAAAATGCCACGCACGGGGGCCAACAGCGGGTCTCGGTTCAACAGCTCGCAGTAACGGGTGAGCTGCTCCACGCCATCGATGCCGCCGTTACGTTTGATTTCGATGGCAACATGCTTGCCACTGCCGTCGATGGCCATAATGTCGACCGGTCCGATGGCGGTCGGGTATTCGCGGCGCACCAATGTCGCACCTTCCCCGATGCGTTCGATCTGTTCGGCCAGATACTTCTGCAGATGGTCTTCGACACCGTCTTTGATCAGCCCCGGATCTTCGCCCAAATCGTATGTTTCGTCGGAATAAATATGCTGCAATGTCACTTCGAGCACGTCATTGGATTTATCCGCCGAAGCACGAATGACTTTCTGCGGAACCTCCGTAGTCACGTCGTCGTCGGCATGTTCCGGAGTGATGTCTTTGATGGTGCAGGGCGCCGCCATCCAGTTGAGTGGCTTGTACGAACCAAGTTCGGAGAAAATCAGCAGACTGTTATCGGCTTTGATAAGCAACACACGCTTGGCGAGCGGCAAGGACGCATTCAAACGCCCGGAATATTCGGCAGAGCAATCAGCAACAATAATTCGCACGAGGCACTACCCTACCATGATTGTCGTAAGCCATGAATCCCACGATATGTACAATCCTATTTTTGTTTTGATTAATCTTTTTTTTTTAAAAAAAAACAGTCCGTCTGCTGCAACTACAGAATCGCAATCATATGCAATTGCTGCAATCGCAACAGACGGACCGTCAGAAGTATGCTACCGAGTGCTACTCTGCCATCTTGACGTCACGTCCACGCTCAACCGCAACGGTGAGCTTGTTCGAATCGAAGGAGATGAAACCGTCGGTCACTTCGAAGGAGCGACGGCTGCCATCCGGATCCACCACAACGATGGTTCCTTCCTTGATTACGGTCAATACAGGCTCGTGGTTGGGCAGGATGCCCATTCCGCCTTCAGAGGCAGGAATGGTGACGGACTTCGCCGTACCGTGCCACACGGGGTGGTCGGCGGCGACGATGTTCACCTGCATTGTCAATCCGGCCATCACGCACCGTATTCCTTCTGCATGTCGTGCCACTTCTTCTCGAGATCGTCGATGCCGCCGATACCGGAGAATGCCTGCTCCGGAACGTCGTCGTACACGCCGTCGCAAATGCGGGTGAACGCTTCGATGGTCTCATCGGCCGGCACGTAGGAGCCCGGACGACCGGTGAACTTTTCAGCGACGTAGAAGTTCTGGCCGAGGAACTGCTCGATCTTACGAGCGCGGTTCACGGTGGTCTTGTCTTCTTCGCCGAGTTCGTCGATACCGATCAGAGCGATGATGTCCTGCAGCTCCTTGTTACGCTGCAGAATCGCCTTGACGCGGTTCGCGCAATCGTAGTGAGCCTGGCCCACGTAACGCGGATCAAGGATTCGCGAGGTGGAGCTCAGCGGGTCCACTGCCGGATAGATACCCTTGGAAGCGATGTCACGGGAAAGCTCGGTGGTTGCATCCAAGTGGGCGAAGGTCGTTGCAGGAGCCGGGTCGGTGTAATCATCGGCCGGCACGTAGATGGCCTGCAGCGAGGTGATGGAGTGACCGCGGGTCGAAGTGATGCGCTCCTGCAGGGCACCCATTTCGTCAGCCAGGTTCGGCTGGTAGCCCACTGCGGACGGCATACGGCCGAGCAGGGTGGACACCTCGGAACCAGCCTGGGTGAAACGGAAGATGTTATCGATGAACAGCAGCACGTCCTGATTTTGCACGTCACGGAAGTACTCTGCCATGGTCAGTGCGGTCAGCGGCACGCGCAGACGGGTACCCGGCTGCTCATCCATCTGGCCGAAGACCAGTGCGGTCTTCTCAAGAACGCCAGCCTCATCCATTTCGCCGATCAGATCGTTACCCTCACGGGTACGCTCGCCGACGCCTGCGAACACGGACACACCGCCGTGGTTCTGGGCGACTCGCTGGATCATTTCCTGAATAAGCACGGTCTTGCCGACGCCTGCGCCACCGAACAGACCGATCTTGCCGCCCTGCACGTACGGGGTCAGCAAATCGATGACCTTGATACCGGTTTCGAACATCTGGGTCTTGGATTCCAGCTGATCGAATGCCGGCGGGTTGCGGTGGATAGGCCAACGCTCGGTGACCGTGATGGTTTCGTCATCCTTCTTGTTGAGGATGTTGCCGGACACGTCGAACACGTGACCCTTGGTGACATCGCCAACAGGAACGGAGATCGGACCGCCGGTGTCGAGCACGGTGGCGCCACGAACGAGGCCGTCGGTCGGCTTCAGCGCCACGGTACGCACGGTAGAGTCGCCAAGGTGCTGTTCGACCTCAAGCGTGATCTTCTTCGTGGTTTCGCCCTCTTCGTTGGCGGTGTTGGTCAGCTCAACGGTAAGTGCGTTGTAAATGTCGGGCAGGTGGCCCACCGGGAATTCGACGTCGATAACCGAACCCTGGATACGCGTGACGCGTCCAGTGGTCGGCTCTGCAGCCGTCTCGGGAGCCGCTGTGGTCTGATTCTCAGCCATATGCGTTCCTACTCTTCCTTCTTATTCAGCGCGTCGGCGCTGCCGATGATTTCGGTAAGTTCCTGGGTAATCGAAGCCTGTCGCGAAGCGTTGAGCTTGCGGGTCAGGTCGTCGATCAGGCTGCGGGCGTTGTCTGTAGCCGTATGCATGGCGTTCTGTCGGCTTGCAGTCTCGGATGCCGCCGCGGTGAGCAGGCATTCATGAATACGGGACTGGATGTACTTCGGCAGAATCGCGTCAAGCACTTCGTCGACGCTCGGCTCGAACGCATAAAGCGGGGTCGCGGCATCGGCATCGGATTCGGGCACAGGGCCGGAGTCCTGCTGTTCCGGAAGCACGAGTTCAACGGGCAGCATACGCAGCACGCGCACCTTCTGAACGACCATATTCACGAATTCGGTGAACACAATGTAGAGTTCGGAAACTCCACCTTCGCTCGCCGGCTTCATGTAGGCGTCCATCAGTGCCTTCGAGATGGACTCTGCGACTTCCACGCCGGGCTGGTCGGTATCGCCTTCCCAAGTACCGGCAACATCACGATTGCGGTACTTGTAGTACGTCACACCGCGACGACCATACACATACAGTTCCGGCTGCTTGCCTGCCGCATCGAGGCGGGCCAGCAGCGATTCCGTTTCGCGGATGATCGAGGAGGTGTACGGACCCGCCATACCACGATCCGAGGTGAGGGCGAGGACAGCCACGCGAGGGTTGTCCTCGTCCTTCTTCACGATCGGATGGTCGATATGGGTGTGGGCCACCAGCGCTTGCACGGCGTCGAAAATCGCATCGGTATACGGCTTCGCGTTCAAGGCGACGTCACGTGCCTTGGCGATATGCGAAGACGCGATCATCTCCTGCGCGTTGAAGATTTTCTCCAACGACGCGGTGGAGGCGATCCTAGATTTCAATGCGAGTTGCGAGCCCATGGATCACTTCTCTCCTGCGACGATCTTTTCCTGCTCGACCGGGGTGGCGTTCTTGACGTTAGACTTCTTCTCGACCAGCGGCTTGCCCGCGCTGGTCACGAAAGTCTCACGGAACGCTTCCACAGCCTTGTCGAGGGCAGCCTCGGTGTCGGCGGTGAAATCTTCGGTCTCGCGGATGGTCTTGAGAATATCGGTGTTGTGGTCCAGGTAGTCCAGCATGGCCTTCTCGAACGGCAGCACGTCGTTCAGCGGCAGATCATCCATCTTGCCATGGGTGCCGGCCCACACGGAGACGACTTCCTGTTCCATGGAATACGGGGAGAACTGCGGCTGCTTGAGCAGCTCGGTCAAGTGGGAACCACGGTTCAGCTGGGCCTTCGAAGCCGCATCCAGATCGGAAGCGAACATGGCGAAGGATTCCAGGGAACGGTACTGGGCCAAGGAGATCTTCAGCGTGCCGGAGACCTTCTTCAACGCCTTGGTCTGTGCCGCGCCACCAACTCGGGACACGGAGATGCCGACGTCGACAGCCGGACGCTGGTTCGCGTTGAACAGGTCGGACTGCAGGAAGATCTGACCGTCGGTGATGGAGATCACGTTGGTCGGAATGTATGCGGACACGTCGTTTGCCTTGGTTTCGACGATCGGCAGGCCGGTCATCGAACCGCCGCCGAGGTCATCGGAAACCTTGGCGCAGCGTTCGAGCAGACGGGAATGCAGGTAGAACACATCGCCCGGGTATGCCTCACGTCCCGGCGGGCGGCGCAGCAGCAGGGAGATCGAACGGTAGGCTTCAGCCTGCTTCGACAGATCGTCGAAGACGATGAGCACGTGCTTGCCGTTGTACATCCAGTGCTGTCCGATGGCGGAACCGGTGTACGGTGCGATGTACTTGAAGCCTGCGGAATCGGAAGCCGGGGAGGCCACGATAGTGGTGTACTCCATGGCGCCGGACTCTTCGAGGGACTGCTTCACCGATGCGATGGTGGAGCCCTTCTGGCCGATGGCCACGTAGATGCAGCGGACCTGCTTCTTCGGATCACCGGATTCCCAATTACGCTTCTGGTTGATGATCGTATCGATTGCGATAGCGGTCTTACCGGTCTGGCGGTCGCCAATGATGAGCTGGCGCTGGCCACGGCCGATAGGCGTCATTGCGTCGATGGCCTTCAGACCGGTGGACATTGGCTCGTCAACCGGATGACGATGCATAACGTCAGGTGCCTGGGCCTCGAGAATACGACGGCCTTCGGTCTTGATCTCGCCAAGACCATCAATCGGGTTGCCTAGCGGGTCCACGACGCGGCCAAGGTAGCCGTCGCCGACGGGCACGGAGAGCACTTCGCCGGTACGACGCACTTCCTGGCCTTCCTCGATACCTGCGAAGTCGCCGAGAATAACCACGCCGATCTCGCGGGCGTCAAGGTTGAACGCCAGGCCAAGCGTGCCGTCTTCGAAGGTCAGCAGCTCATTGGCCATGCAACCAGGCAGTCCCGTCACGTGCGCAATGCCGTCGCCAGCAGTCGCGACATAACCGACTTCCTGAGTCGGGGTATCCGACGGCTTGTACGACTCGACGAACTCATCGAGCGCCTTGCGTATCGTGGTGGGATCAATGGTAAGTTCTGCCATGATCACTCCTTATTGTTGTTTATAAATTCAGTCAAGTCTTGTTTCAGGCTTGTTCACCGTGCGGCGAACCGTCAGGCGGTTGCCTTCACCGTGCGCTGAAGATGCTGCAGCTGTGCGACCACCGTGTTGTCGGTGACCTCGTCGCCCACCTGGATGCGCATGCCACCCATGACGGTCGGATCGACCACCGAGTTGATGTGCACCGGATGACCGGTCTTCGCCGAGTAAATGGCGATGAGCTTTTCCACCTGCTCCTTGCTCAACGGCGTTGCCGTGGTAACAGTGACCATCGATTCGCCCATATGGCGGGAGAATTTGTTGATCAGCCACTGAATGGTCTGCAAGTAGCGGCGATTGCGCAGATTGCAGGTCGCGTGTTCGGCCAGACGCTTGGTCACCTTGGTGAAATCCGCGTCTCCAATCAGGCTGTACAGCAGCTTGACACGGGCTTCACTGGAAACGGTTGCGTCATACAGCTTGGTACGCACGACCGGAAGGTTGAGCAGTGCGGAATGCAACTCTGCGAGCTCGATGGAGACCTGCAAAGTCGTATTGGTGTAATCCGCGTAGTACATCATGCCATCAACGCCGAAATCCTCAACGGCATTGGCGATATCAGACACGCGGCTCCAACGGCGAGACACCAGATCGGACATGATCTCCATCACGAGCGGATGGGCCTGGTCTCCGATCAGAGTCTTGACTACCGCAACCTTGTCTTCGACTGGGCGCGACGGGTCGGTGAGGGCACGTTCAAGCTGGATATTGTGGTCAAGCGCGCTGGTGATCGTGAACAGTTCGTTCCCGATACGCCATGCGTCCTCACCGCTGTCACGCAGCTTGGGGGCCAGCGAGTCACGCGATACGCGGTCTGCGATACGCGATGCTTCTCCTCGCATTGGTCACCTCCCTTTCTTGAAGGTTTCGATCACTTCTTGTCGCTGTCCAAGTCGGCGATCATCTGGTCGATCATCGACGACTGCACATCGTCATTCTCGAGCTTGCTACCCAGGATCTTGCCGGCCAGTGCCGTTGCCAGCACGCCGACCTCACCCTTGAGGCTCACCAGAGCCTGCTGCTGCTGCGATTCGATGGAACGCTGGGCGGTGGCGGTGATCTGCGCCGCATCGTTTTCGGCACGAGTGCGCGCGTCAGCGATGATATGCGATGCCTCCGTACGTGCGTCGTCACGGATCTTGGATGCCTCGACGCGAGCTTTGCTCAGCTGAGCCTCATACTTCGCCTTGGCTTCATCGGCATCTTTCTGGGCCTGTTCGGCCTTGGCGATGCCACCTTCGATCTTGGCAGCGCGCTCATCGAACACGGCCTGGAACTTCGGCAGGAAGAACTTGTAGAAGAACACGGCGACGATGATCAGAATGACCAACGACCAGAAAATGTCGTAGCTTTTCGGAAGGAACAATTCCATTTCGCTAGCTGCGGTCACCATAGTGTCTTCCTCCTTTCATGTTCGTTTGCGTCTTCGGTGTTACCTTGAATCAAGTCTTACTTGATGAAGGCGAGCACGAAGCCGAGCAGTGCCAGCACCTCGACGAATGCCAGACCCAGGAACATGAGGGTCTGCAGACGGCTGCCGAGCTCAGGCTGGCGAGCGGTGCCTTCGATGGTCTTGCCGATCAGGATGCCCAGACCGATGCCAGGGCCGATGGCGGCGAGGCCGTAGCCAACGACGTTCAGGTTGCCGGCAACCTCAGCGAGGGTAACGATATCCATGATTGTTTCCTTTCTGGTTATTGCTTGACAAGAAGCAACAATTAAAAAGCCGGCGGTCAGTCGATCTCCGGATAGCTCATATTGATGTATGCGGTGGTCAGGATGGCGAAGATGTAAGCCTGCAGGCAAGCGACCAGCGCTTCGAACAGGAACATGAACATGCCAGCCGCGAAGGTGACGACGCCGAATGGCATGAACACCTTGTTCACCACATCAATGAGGAAGTACTGCGTGGCCGAAAGGCACAGCGCAAGAATCAAGTGGCCCGAAACCATGTTGGCGAACAGTCGGATCGTCAACGAGAACGGACGGATAATCAGCAGCTCAAGCAGCTGAATCGGGGACAGCAGAATGTAGATCGGGGCCGGAACACCCTTCGGGAAGATCTCATCCCTCAGGAAGTGGCCGAGGCCCTTTTCACGAATGCCTGCAATCCAGTATTGGCAGAAGCACCACATGGCGAATACCAGCGGCAGCGTAATGGTTGCGCTTGCCGCGATATTGAAGCCTGGGATGATGCCACACAGATTGAAGACCAACAACGTGCAGAACACGGTGGTGATCATCGGCACATAACGCTTGCCGCGCAGCTCGCCCATCACCTGATAGACGATGTTGTCACGGACGAATTCGATCAACCATTCGACTGCTCCCTGCCAACGGCTGGGGATGAGCTTTGCACGGCTTGCCGTAATTCCGAGAACCAGCAACATGATGACGGTCGCAAGGATGCGAACGAGGATGATGCGGTTGATGGCGAACGGCGTGCCCTGAAAAACGAACGGATCGGGAAGGAAGTCATCGACACTGGGCATTTCGGGACCATCAGCGATGGTCAGCATGCCCTTTCCCAATGCACCAATCATTCACGCCTCCTGCTCTTGTGTCAGCTGTTAGTTTAACCCAACAACCGAGTCGAATGTGACGTTCTGGTTACTTAACCAAAGCGTACTTCGAAGTGCGCGTCGACGCGAACGGAGTCCCGTGCGACGCATTCGACTCCGAATGGCTGGATAGGATTATTAGCCCGTGTCTAGACAACATCCACACACTTGGGCTTTTCCATACTCCCATTTGGTTTTCCCGGCGTTTCGCAGCAAGCTGTACTAACTAGACACAGCTTTGTGAATCGTCGGATAGCCGACGCAACCAATAGTTTGTTTTACGAAAACAGCATATTGATAAAACGTTTCACCAAGTATATCACATATAACACAGGTGCTGCATATAAAGAAAGAGGGGCCGCATACGCAAGCCCCCACCAGTAAACAGCCGTAAAGTCACGCGCCAATCACGGCCGCACGTCAATCACATCAATATGCGGATCAATCCACAAATCAATCGTGAATCACGCCATAACCGTCACGCACGAACGGCGCAAACGCGTCGACACGCGGCGAACCCGGCTGATGACGAATCGAACGATCCGTGCCAAGACGCTTCTGCGCACGAAGCTGCGGAACCTCGCTCAAATCGTATGGCGTGGTCTGATACACCCAATTCAGCCAATTGCGCCACAGGAGATTGGCATGGGCGCGCCACGCGAACACCGGCTCCAACTGCGGATCATCATGCGGGAAATAGTTTTCGGGGAACGGCACATTCGTCATGCCCTTCTTCATATCACGCTCATACTCCTCGGCCAAGGTGTACTTGCCGTACTCCCAATGGCCAAGCGCGAACACTTCCGAAAAATCACGAGTGGCGATCAGCCCAGGACCGGACTTCGGACCCCACGTGAGCACCTGCAACTCCGGATTGCGCGCGATATCACCCTCGTCCACCCCCGCAAGGCGAGAATGCGGCTGCAGGCAAATCTCATCGAAGCCGTTCGTCAAAAAGCAGTATTCATCCTGCAAATACTGCGGAAACACGCCAAAAATCTTCTCTGGCAAATTCTCTTTACGCACGTTATAGCGATAATTGAGCGCACCCATCGCACCCCAGCACAAATACATAGTGGAGAACACATGCGCGGAAGCCCAGTCAAGAATCTGCTTGAACTCATCCCAATAATCGACCTGTTCGAAATCAAGATGCTCAACAGGGGCACCCGTCACCACGAAGCCGTCGTAATAGTTGTCTTGGAACGCCTCAATGGTCTCATAGAACTTCACCAGATGGTCGGCGCTCACATGCGTACCCTCGTGCGTGGAGGTCTTCATGAAATCGATCTCCACCTGCAGCGGACTTTTCGAGATCAAACGCAGCAGCTGCGTTTCCGTCTCGATTTTCTTCGGCATGAGATTTAAGATCACCAGCTTGAGCGGACGCACGCGCTGGCGCTCCGCTTCAGGCTTTTCAAGCGCGAAAATACGCTCGGAGTCGAGAATGTCTCTGGCCGGAAGGCCGCTGGGGATCTTGATAGGCATGCTTCTATTATGGTGCGGGCTCGGATATGGCGCACTTCCCTGCCCCCACGATCAGCCGAAACCGTTATAGGAAAAATGAATAACGCGCTATTTGCAACGCGGTTTTGCATGGCCGGACTGATGCGACACGCCGATTTGACATATTTGGAAGTAATCGTAAAGTTAATAGAGCTGTCTTAAAGACAAGCCGACGCGGGGTGGAGCAGCTCGGTAGCTCGCTGGGCTCATAACCCAGAGGTCCATGGTTCAAATCCATGCCCCGCTACTGATGAAAGCTAGGAATTGCAACAATTCCTAGCTTTTTTGTTTTCCGTCAAATCTCACCAAAACCAATTTCCGGACAAAATCTGGACAAAATCCGACAAAAACCGGGTATATCAGCCGAGTTCATCAATCGCATGTGCCGAAAGTATGGAGAAAATGCGCCGGATCCGCCAATCGCATGTGCCGAAAGCGAAGATTGCCGCTCAAGGCTGAAAATCCAACGTTCTCCAAGGTTGCACGCGCTACGTTGACCTCGCCAACCACATATCACCAGATATAAGGAGAACAAGGCAATGCATTATATGAATCAAGCGAACGCGCACAACGCGACGCAGGACACCACAATGCAAGACAGCGCAACGCACGATACGGCAACAAAGGCAACGCAGGACACCGCGCCGCTGAAAGGCATCACCGTGATTGACTGGACGCAGGTGCAGTCCGGCCCGTCGTGCACGCAGATGCTCGCATGGATGGGCGCCGACGTCATCAAGGTGGAGAAGGTGCAGGGCGGAGATCCGACACGTAATGAAATGAACGACGTGGATGGCTCGTACTCCCTGTACTTCCTTCAGCTCAATGCCAACAAGAAATCCATCACGCTGAACATGAGAGATCCGGAAGGCAAGAAAATCCTCGCCGAACTCCTGAAGAAAGCCGACGTGTTCGTAGAGAATATCGGCCCGGGAGACGTGGAAAAGCTTGGTTTCGGATGGAATGACGTACATGCGATCAATCCGCGTCTGATCATGGCGTCGCTGAAGGGCTTCAACAAGGGCAGCCGGTTCGAGCATGTCAAGGCGTTCGAGCCGGTCGCGCAGTCCGCGGGCGGTGCCGCTTCCACCACCGGCTGGTATGACGGCGAGCGCAATGTGCCCACGCAGTCCGGCGCCGCATTGGGCGATTCCAACAGCGGAATGCATCTGCTGATCGCCATTCTTTCGGCGCTGTTGCAGCGCGAGCATACCGGTGAGGGTTGCTATGTGTACCAGTCGATGCAGAATGCGGTGCTGAACTTGTGCCGTGTCAAGCTGCGCGACCAGTTGATTCTCGACCGTTTGGGCAAGCTTTCCTACTATGACTGCTACCCGAATTATGAGTGGGGCAAGCAAGGCAAAGCCATTCCGCGCGCAGCGAATGCGGAGGGTGGTTTGGTGCTTGGCTGGTGCTACCGCGCGAAAGGCTGGGAGCATGACCCGAACGCTTACGTATATATAGTGGTTCAACAGTCCAAGAAGGGCTTCGAGAATTTCTGCCATGCGATGGGATTCGAGGATTGGCTGACCGACCCGCGTTTCAATACCGCCAATGCGCGTGACGAGCATAAAACCGAGGTGTACCAGCGTGTTGAGGCGTACACCATGCAGTTCGACAAGTACACGCTGACCAAGGAATTGGGTGCGAAGGGCGTGCCGGTCGGCCCGGTGTTGGATTGGTATGAGTTGGAGAACGATCCTGATTTGAATGGGGATGGCACGATTGTGACCATTGACCAGCAGGATGCGCGCGGCGATTTCAAGACGATCGGCATGCCGTTTACGATGAGTAATTTCGTGCCGGATTACCAGCGTGCGCCGAAGCTGGGCGAGCATAACCGTGAGATTCTGCATGCGTTGGGATATGACGACGATCAGATCGCTTCGCTGCGTGATTCCGGTGTGATCGGCGGTAACGATGGTGTGCAGGCTGATTTGAAGTAACGCACGTTAGCGCGCACTGGCGCACGAATAAGGGCGGATCACAAGATTCGCCCTTATTTGTTATGCGTCACATCCATTGCAGTCCACGCCCCGCACTTCCGCACACAATCCCATGTCTTACGTCTTACGGTTTACCGTCACAAAAAGCGCATGCAGTAACGGAACGTTGGAATTTCAACGTTCCGTTACTATATGCGCTTCGTGAGCTACAGTGAGGATACTGAATCAGCCCACGCAGAAGGGGACGAGCCAGATCCACAGCAGACAGGTGGCCGCGAATGCCACCGTGGCGACGGCCGTGGTCGAGGCGCCTTCTTTTACATAAATGTTGTAACGGCTGGAAATAATGATGCCTGAGAACGCCGGCGGCAACGCGACCGCCATCACCAGCATCGAAATCTTGTTCATGTCACCGCCCATGCCACACAACAGCGCCACGCCAAGGAACACTGCAGGCGTCAGAATCAGGCGGAAGAACGTGTTCCAGATGGTTTCCCAACCGAGCGAGAATTTCACCGTGGAAAGCGCGAGGCCCGCGGAAAGCACGGCCACACCGGAATTCGCTTTGGCGATCAGATCGAAGGTCGGCGCCACCTGGCTTGGCACATGAATGCCCACCAACACTAGGAAAATGGCCAATAACGACGCCCAGCAGATCGGTTGCTTCAGTGCGTCGAGCAACGCCTGCAGATTGCCGTTGCGGTTCTTTCCCGTATTCGACGTGCCATGCACCATAAGTTCGGCGGTTTTGTCGGTTGCGGCATCTCGCGCCGGGTCAAGCGTGATATCGCCTTTTGCATTGGCCTTTGCATTGACCGCGTTTTCGGCCTGCACGCTAAGCTTCGCTCGGTCTTTGGCCTGGCCGAGGTTGATCAGATACATGCCGATCGGAATGGTCACCACGTTGACCACGATGGAAATAATGGCTATGACGAGATTCGTGCTGACGGTGTTGCCGTAAATCGGATCAAGCACAGCGAATCCAAGGAAACCAATCGTCGGAGATCCTGCGATCAGAGCACAGACGGCCGCCTCCTGAATGCTGCGGTGGAACAGCAACCGGCACAGATAATAGCTCACCATAAACATGACGATGACGCCGATGAAACTGATGGCGGTCAATGTTGCGTCTTTCGCAAGCATTGCACGGGTCGATTTGATGATGGACACAAATAACGCCGCAGGAAGCGCGATATTCAACACAAGTTTATTAAGTCCCTGCCGCTGATCGTCATCAAAATAACTGAATTTTCCACAAATATACCCTAATGCCATAATGACAATAATTGGCACGATGTCGTCAACAAGTATGTTTATCACTGTCGTTCTTTCTTTATATTTTTTCTATCTGCAATCTTCTGCAATATTGTTTGATTGCTGATATTGCGGATATTGCAGATACGTTGATCGGATCATTGGTTTTCAGGCAGAAAAAGTGGGCGCACGCATTCCACCGTTCGCACGCCCACATGTCATACCGACAGCCGATGCGCTACATGCGAGCGCCGGTCGCGTAGTCGTACATGGTGACTTCGGAATCAACGAGGGCTCCGACCACCGGCTTCGGATTCAACGCTCCGATATTGCCGGATTCCTTGCCCGCATACTGCGCGATCTGCACATGCACGAAGCTTGGCTTGCCTGATTCGACCGCCTCGCCGACCATGCGTTCGACTTCTTCCGGAGTGGTGGCATAGTAACCTTTACCCCCGAACGCTTCGAGGACCTTCTCGTAATGCGCGTTGTAGGTAAGCGTCAGCGGCGACGGATCACCGTCCGCTCCAAGGTTTTCGAAGTCGCCGCGGTAGATACCGCCGTTGTTGAGCACCACGAAGGTGATGGGCAGCTGGTAGCGGCAGGCCACCTCCACTTCCATACCATCGAAGCCGAATGCGGAATCGCCGCCGATGTACAGCACTTTCTTGCCAGTGGAAAGCGCCGCGCCAATCGCATAGCCGGTGCCGCAGCCCATCACACCCCACGTGCCGCAGTCCAAACGATGGCGCGGTTCGAGCATGTCGATGATGTTGCGGCAATCATCGAGCGAATTGGCTCCCTCATTGGTGAGAATGAGATCTTCATGGTGTTTGTTGTACACCTTTTTGATGGCTCCCAAGGCGTTGAAATGGCTCATGGGCAGCTGATCGGATTGTTCGCGGGTTTCAAATTTCGCCACGTTTTTCGCGCTGGCTTCCTTCAGCATGTTCAGCCAGGTTTCGTCAGCTTTGAACGGGTATTCTTCCAGAGATCCGTTGAGCAGCGTCATGGCGGAACGAATATCCCCCACGATTGGTACGTCGATACTGCGCGTGTTTTCGATTTCTTCCGGATTGATGTCGATTTGGATGAATTTCACATGTTCGTTCCACGTTTTGCCCTGGCCGAACGACAGCATCCAGTTGAGTCGCGCGCCGACCAGCAATACCACGTCGGCGTTGCGTAGCGCGGTGGAACGGCAGCTTGCCGTGCTGTGTGGGTCGGTATCGGGCACTACGCCTTTGGCCATGGACATTGGCTGGAATGGAATATCCGTTTTCTTGACGAATTCGCGGATTTCCTCTTCGGCGCGGGCGATTGCGGCGCCTTTGCCGATCACCATGAGCGGACGTTCGGCCTGCCGCAGCAATGCGAGCGCCGCGTCGATGGATTTGCGTGCCGGCACCATGGCGGGGGCCGGGTCGGTTGCCGTCCACATCAGGCGGTCGGCTTCGCTTTGGCTCAGGGTCTGTGCCACGGTGTCATCGGGGAAATCGATGTACACCGCGCCTGGGCGTCCTGAAGAGGCGATATGCATGGCACGGGCCACCGCGAGCGGAATATCTTCGATGCGGTCGATGCGCAGCGAAGCCTTGCAGAACTGCTTGGCGTAGTTCATCTGGTCGAGGCCTTCGTATTCGCCTTCCTCAAGGTCGACCACATGGCGGGTTGAGGAGCCGCCGATCATGATGACCGGATAGCCGTTCACCGTGGCTTCCAGCAGTGCCGGTAGACCGTTGAGGAATCCCGGAGCGGATACCGTCAACGTGACAGCCGGCCGACCGGTGATGAATCCGTCGGCCGCGGCCGCGTTCACAGCGTCCTCCTCATGGCGCATGCCCACGAATCGCATACCCATGCCCTGCGCGATGCGCGCGAAATCGGTGACGGGAATGCCGACCACGCCATACATGTTTCGTATGCCGTTGGCCATCAGCACCCGCGCCAGATAATGCGGCGCATCGGTGACCTTCCGATCATCGGCTCCCTGCCGTTCGGCATCCGCACGCATGCTCGCGACCATCGTTTCATCTGCATGTTCTTCTGTCATCGCAACCTCCATTCGTATCGACGACGCCATGATTGTAGATACGTGAAAATGGGAGTTCGTCAGCAGAAAAATATGTTCGTCTGCGGCTTAATTTCAACGTTTTCAGCATGATATAGCCGTATTCTCACGCACATGCGGAATATATTGCAGCTGAAATATCGCAACTCTCATCGAGAAGCATCACCTCCGCGAGACGACATCATCGCCGCATATCATCGTCGCCGTACCGCATACAGCATGAACGCCCCGCAGCACATCACGGCAGCCGCCAAACCCAACACCAGCCCCATCGGACTTCCTGTCTGCGGCATTTCCTGCTCGGGGGCATAAAGGTTGTCGACATTGAACGTCAGCAGGCTATCCTCACGTTCCACCACATCGTTCAGCACCATCATTTTCTGCGCGGTGACGGCCTCATCCAATCCCACGGACTGGTATCCGACCTTGATATTGACCTCGCCGGCACCCGTTGCATGCCAATACACGGTGGTTCCCTCCAGTTCGGCCCAGCCGACTGCCGTGGGCTCGTCGTCCTCGTCGAACACGGCCGGACCTTCGATCGTCGCCGTGAATACGCCCTCGATCGGCTGTCCACTCGAATCCAGCAACTGCACGAACAGGCTTCCGGACCGCAATCCCTGCCGATCATCACGCGTCACCCTCGAAGAAACCGGCAGCTTGTTCGCGGCCTCCTCCCAAAGCTCGTTGACCTTGCTTTCCAGCCCGTCCATCACCGAGAAGAGGTATTGCTCATGCCTGACCCACACCTTTTGGTCGTCATAGTTGCGGTGCACCAGCACGCCGATCGCAGCATACGTGAGCACCGGTTCCCCGTCATGTTGATATTCGGACAGCAGCCATGCGAGGCGCCGCGCCGCTTCCGTATTTTCCACGGTGGTGGTTTCGGTGACCTTATAGTCGGTCATGCTTTCGATTTGCCGGCAATAATAGAATTTGCCCGATCTCGATTCCGCGTTCACCCCGATCACATACGGTTTTCCATCGAGAAAATAGTTGTAATGCTTGCCGTTCGCGCGCAGCAGCTGTTCGGCGGCCAGCGCGGCCGGGCAGGTCATTCCCACGATTATGATGCAGGCCGCCAATACCGCGGCCAGAATCGCAAGCGTATGTCGTTTCATCGCATTCATCGCATCGTCCTTTCGATATGCACATCGTTGTTGTCGTAATTCAACAGGCTTGCATACTTGCGATTGCCACATGGCCTTTTTCAAGGGTTGTGGTCGGAGGACGTTCTTTTTGCCGTTTTTGTGGACAACTTCGCTTGTCAGCAAACGTAACTTATCCACAAAAAACGTTTTACCAATCGTAGGTAAACAAGTTATCCACAAAGGGTGGAAATCGCTGGTCGGAAGATAGTTCACCCAAATCCACCTTTTCTCCTCTATAATCGGCGGTATGGCAGAAGAAGATAAGAGCGCGGAACCGCGCACCACCGCAACCAAGCAACCAGCCGTCAAGAAGACGACCGCCAAAAGCGCGGCCGCCAAAACGGCATCGGCAACGTCTCAGACGCCTAGCAAGCGCACCGCCGCAGCCAAAAAGTCCACGGCATCCACCGCTCGCAAGCGCACCACCAAAGCGAAGGCCGCCGCACCGCAAACGGTCGGCGAAGCCCCAGCCCCCGTCATCGAACGCACCAGCCCCGAACAGTTCGGCCGCGTGAACGTGCTCGACATCACCCCGAACGTTGAGAACGGCCTGTTCCCGGCACGCGTGGAGCTCGGCGAAGCATTCAACGTCACCGCCCAAGTGTTCATCGAAGGCCGCACCAAGGCAGGAGCGACCGTGTCCGTGCGTAACGCACGCGGCCGCGAGGTTGAACGTTTCGCCATGACCTGCACCAATCCGGGCCTCGACCGCTGGGAAGCCATGGTCAAGATCGGCGAACACAGCGATCTGAAGCCGTGGGATGCCGATTATGCCGCCGTCAAGCGTCAGCTGGGCGAATGGCAGATCGTGGTCGAAGGCTGGGAAGACACCTACCAGTCCTGGCTGCACGACGCCGTCATCAAGGTTAAGGTGAATGACGACGTGGAGAATGCGCTGGAATCCGGCGCACAGCTGCTCGCACGTTGGGCTGACGCGAAGGATTCCAAGCTTTCCGCAGCCGACAAGAAGGTGCTGCGCGACGCCGCCAAGACCATGGAAAACAAGTCGCTGAGCGCCGAAGAGCGTCTCGCCGCAGTCCAGAGCAGCGACATCGAGCAGCTGCACGAAACCAACCCGTTGCGCGACGGCCTGTCCGAGTCGAATCCGCAGCGTTTCCGTGTGGAACGCCCGAAGTCCAGCTTCGCCTCCTGGTATCAGTTCTTCCCACGTTCCGAAGGAGCCTACTACGGTGAAGACGGCAAGATCGTTCCCGGCAACCTCAAGACGTCGATCGCCGGCTTGGAACGCGCCGCAGCCGAAGGCTTCAACATTGTGTATTTGCCGCCGATCTTCCCGATTGGCGTGACCAACCGCAAGGGACGCAACAATTCCCTGGTAGCCGGCCCGAACGATCCGGGCTCCCCGTTCGGCATCGGCTCCGAACTGGGTGGCCACGACACCGTTGACCCGCAGCTTGGCACCATGGACGATTTCAAGGCATTCTGCGAGCGCGCCCACGAGCTGGGCTTGGAAATCGCGCTTGATTTCGCTTTGCAGTGCTCGCCTGACCATCCGTGGGTCAAGGCGCATCCGAACTGGTTCCGCACCAAGCCGGACGGCACCATCGCATTCGCAGAGAATCCACCGAAGAAGTATCAGGACATTTACCCGATCGACTTCAATGCCGACATGGAAGGCATCGAAAAGGAAGTCGAACGCATTATGGATCTGTGGGTCAAGGCGGGTGTGACGATCTTCCGCGTTGACAATCCTCACACCAAGCCGGTGCGTTTCTGGCAGGATGTGATTGCCGCCGTTACGAAGAAGCATCCGGAAGTGCTGTTCCTTGCCGAGGCGTTCACCCGCCCGGGCATGATGCGCGCGCTGAGCTATGTGGGCTTCACGCAGTCGCACTGCTACTTCCCGTGGCGTAACACCAAGGAAGAGCTCGAAGAGTACCTCGAAGAGACCAACGGCAATGGCGGCTTCTACCAGCACAACACGTTCTGGCCCACCACTCCGGATATTCTCACCGCCTACGTGCGCGACAACGGCATTGCCGGCCATGCGGTGCGTGCGGTGCTCGCCGCTATGGGCAGCCCGAGCTGGGGTATTTACAACGGCTACGAGCTGATCGAAAACAAGCAGCGTCCGGGCTTCGAAGAGCAGATCGACAACGAGAAGTACGAAGTCAAGGTGCGCGATTGGGACAGCACCGAAAAGTACGGCATCGCCGAACTGCTGACCTCGCTCAACAAGATCCGTGACACTCACCCGGCTTGCCGCAGCTACCACAACCTGCACATTCTGCCGAGCGACGACGCGGGCGTGATCGCATTCCTGCGTCAGACTCCGGCCGAACTGACCGGTACCGGCAAGGCAGATACGATGATCGTGATCGTGAACCTCGACGGACACAACGCGCACCAGTCCATTGTGCACATCGAGCTTGGCGACTTCGGTTTCGCCACCGACAAGCCGCTCAAGGTGCATGATGAGCTGACCGGCCGCGACTTCGAATGGGGTTACGACAACTACGTTTCGCTCGCCCCTTGGGCCGACGTGGCACACGTGCTCACCGTAGTCGAAGACTGATTGAGTCTCAATCGATCTGATTAATCTCGGTCAGCTCGACTAGAAATTCGTTTCGATTCATACCACAATACCGGTTCCACTTCGGTGGAAAGCGGTATTGTGGTTACTGATAATGCAAACTGCCCAATCTCAAGGAGAAATGACATGGCAGAAACCTTCAACGTCGTGGTGGAAATTCCGCGCGGCTCCAAGAACAAGTACGAAGTGGACCACGAGACCGGCCGCGTGTTCCTGGACCGCACCCTGTTCACTTCCATGGGTTACCCGGATGACTATGGCTACATCGACGGCACTCTGGGCGAGGATGGCGATCCGCTCGACGCACTCGTCATGATCCCGAACTCCGTGTTCCCGGGCTGCGTGGTGGAATGCCGCGCCGTTGGCCTGTACCACATGGTCGACGAGGCTGGCGGAGATGACAAGGTGCTGTGCGTGCCGGCTGACGTACGTTTCGACGACATCAAGGATGTCGAAGACGTTTCCGAGTACCACAAGGCTGAAATCAAGCACTTCTTCGAGCAGTACAAGGCTCTGGAGCCGGGCAAGGAAGTGCTGCCGGGCGATTACTGGACCGGTGCCGCCAAGGCCGAGGAAGAAATCGTGGCCGCCCGCAAGCGCCTCGAAGAATCCGAGAAGTGATTTCCACGCCTTTCTAGATAGCTTTAGGTAGCAATCCAAGGAAAGCCCGTTGACGTACGCACTCGCACACGTCAACGGGCTTTTGCATACCTTCCAACGTCCAGATTCCGCCAGTCACTGGAAGAATCCTCCCGCAAACCAGCCCCTCAGCGGGCAAAAACCTCCACTCACTGGAACAATCACCCCACTAACACGGCTTCCAGCGGACAAATTCCCCCAGTCACTGGAAGAAAATGCCCGCAAATCAACTTCTCAGCGGGCAGATTCCTCCACCGATTGGAGGAAAACGGACAAAACCATACCCTCCAAGTGTCCAGATTCCTCCAGCGAGTGGAAGAAACAGCCCGCAGACGGGATACACTCATACTGCACGCGCATATTCGCCGGGGCCGCTATAGTGGAACACGTAATTCACGGCATGCGAACAGTATTCGCAGAATTCAAAGCCCGCTGGCTGGCGCGGCAGTTCTATGTCGGTACCCCTAGGCGTAGGCGGACGTGAGACTCCGTCGAGGCCCATCCCGTGGGAAACCGGCGGGATGAACCTATATACCAGCTATGTTGATTCAAACATTACTTATTGCCGTTTCCGTATCGATGGACACATTCGCCGTTTCCATCGGCAAAGGTCTCACCGTCAAAAAACTACGCGGCCTCGACGCGTTCAAAACCGCCCTCTGGTTCGGCGGATTTCAGGCGCTTTTCCCACTGCTCGGCTATTTCGCCGCCTCCACGCTCAGCAAATACGTGACCGCCGTCGACCATTGGATCATTTTCGGCCTGCTCGCCCTCATCGGCGGCAACATGGTGCGTGAAGCATTCGAAGAGGATGAAGAGAACGCCAAGGAAACCGCTGATTTCGATTGGAAGCACATGCTTCCGCGCCGTGGCCTGCAGCATCGACGCATTCGCCGTCGGCGTCAGTTTCGCATTCATGTCGTTGAACATTTGGATTTCAGTGATCATCATCGGCATCACCACCGGCCTGTTCTCCGCAGCCGGTCTGTATATCGGTCGCGCGTTCGGCTCGCGCTGGCAGAAGCCCGCACAGATCGCAGGTGGCGTCGTGCTTATTCTGATCGGCGTGAAAGTATTGCTGGAACATCTCGGATTCCTCGCATAATAATCGCAAATCAGATATACAAATAAATATACAAACTTACAGTAAAAGCCCGTAATCGCACATGATTATAGGCTTTTACATTACCGCTTACCGCAAATACTTGCGATTATTTTCCTGCGCTTTCGCGTTTTCTCGCGATTGCAGGAATCACACTATTAGAACATGACGGTCGCGTACGATGCGATACCGACCACAATTCCGGAAATCATAACCGGCAGCAGCGCAATGCCGATCCACGGATTCTTGGATTGCGGATCGGGATCGGCATCACGATTCCACCAATACGAACACGCGTCAAGCGCGATAATCAGCAGCAACGCCACAATCACCGCAACAGCCCACGCCGTCGTCGAGCCATAATCGGTGGAAGCCGCGTTTTCGCCGGAACGAATCGGCAGCAGCGTCGATAGGAAGCACCAGCCCGCGCTGCCAATCATGGCAACGCCTTCCACAACATTGTGCGACAGCGAACGAATCAGATGCGTACGGTTCTCACGCGCCATCTGACGCCCGAACGAAACCACAATCAGCAGGATCAGCAGACCGCCGACGCCGGCGATCCAGCCTTCCTGCATCCAGAACGTGTCTTCGTCACCCAAACCGGCAGGGAAAATCGCACGTCCGAGCATCATCGTCGTGGCACACACCACGGAAAGCAAGCCCGCAATCACGGAAATCGCATGCCCCGCAACACCATCGCGGAACGGGTTGAACACGGCAAGCAGCGCAATCATCGCCACGGAAGCCACAACCGTGAACGACACGATTGCGGGCTCTTCCGCATTCCCATAGGAAATGCCGGGAATCAGAGCAAGCACAACCAGCACCACATATGCGGCGATTTGGACGGCAAACACCTTGCCGAACGAGGCTTTCTGAGCCGACTTGACGGCAACTTTTTCAGAGGCGGTCATTTCGTCCCCTTTTCATGATTTTCCATAATGTGGTCATTACGTATGCGATACCATTAAATGTAGCCGCAAGTGTCCACATAGTTCAGATAAAATTGATGAAACGCCGACAACACACAACAAGAGTACAATCGCGGCAACGATACAAAACCAGTACAAGAGACAAAGGGAGCTAACGTGACGGATCTGACGCTTATGACGTTCGCTAGCGACCCAGCTACCGTGCTTCCTTCTCTGGCGCTGCTTTCCCACCGCGTACGCGTGCTACCAATGGACGCGGCAAGTCTGGTGAAAATGCCGGAAAACACCATTCTTTTTCTGGATGCGCGAGATGATCTGGCCACGGCGAAAACATTGTGCCGCCTGATTCATGCATCCGGACTGTCCACGCCGATCGTGCTCGTCCTCACCGAGGGTGGCTTCACCGTGGTCAATTCGCAGTGGGGCATCGCCGACGTGGTGGTGGCGTCCGCTTCCCCGGCCGAAATTGAGGGGCGTCTTCGCTTGGTATCCGAGCGCGGCAACTCGCCGGTCAATGCGGTTTCCGGTTCCGGAGAATCGGGCGTGCAGAACGAAGACGGCATGATCCACTCCGGCGACCTGGTGGTGGACACCAACGGCTATACGGCAAGTCTGCATGGGCATCCGATCGACTTGGCATACAAGGAGTTCGAGCTTCTCAAGTACCTCGTGCAGCATCCGGGACGCGTGTTCACCCGCGCGCAGCTGCTGCAGGAAGTGTGGGGCTACGACTATTACGGCGGCACCCGCACCGTCGACGTGCATATCCGTCGTCTTCGCGCCAAGCTGGGCGGCGAATACGAGCATGTGATCGGTACCGTGCGCAATGTCGGCTATCGTTTTGATCCTCCGGAAGAAGAGGAAGGCGAGGCGGCAGCCAAGGACGCCGCAGCCCACAACGCTTCGAGCGAAAACTGATTGTCGCACTATTCGCATTGCTGGCATTGCCTGCGATTTGCGATGCTTGCGATTGCCACGATACTTGCGATCTGACTGTCGGCTATCTCACTTTCGTACGCGCGATTGCATATTCATGCGACGGTAGACTGGTGCCATGCCCCGGGAATCGAAACAAGCGCGACTGTCACGCATGCATCAGGAATACGCCGTATTGTGCGAGGAGATTCCGCATCCGAAATGCGCGCTGAATTTTTCAAACCCGTTTGAGCTGCTGGTGGCGACCGTGCTAAGCGCGCAAACCACCGACAAACGCGTGAATATGGTCACACCGGAATTATTCGGCGAATATCCGGGACCGGCCGCACTTGCGAGCGCCAATCCCGAACACGTGGAAAGCATCATTCATTCCATCGGATTTCATCATACGAAGGCAAAGAACATCATCGGACTTTCTTACGCATTGTGCGAACGGTTCGACGGCGAGGTGCCGCAAACCATGGATGCTTTGACAAGTCTGCCCGGGGTCGGGCGCAAAACCGCGAACGTGGTGCTTGGCAATGCTTTTGGCGTGCCGGGATTCCCTGTCGACACGCATGTGATCCGTGTGACCGGGCGGCTGCGCTGGCGTTCGGACTGGGCGAGCGGCTCCCCTGACCCCAAAGCCATCGAACGAGAGATCACCGCCTGCTTCCCGCCCGAAGAGTGGACGGACCTGTCTCACAGGCTGATATTGCATGGTCGTGCCATATGCCATGCGCGCAAGCCCGACTGCCTCAACTGCCCCCTTAACGACACCTGTCCGAGCGCATTCGCAGCGTAACGCGCATGCCCGCTGTAGCCTGTGCCAACTAGACTCAGCACCATGGAAGACACCATGGAAGAAGAAAACGGGCGGGAAGCCAAGCTGAAAGCCGAAATCACGCGATGGCTGATCTTTTTCGGCGTCGCCATCATGCTCAGCGTCATGACCTGGCTGGGCTGGTCGCTGACGAACCGCAAAAATCCGATTACCTCCTTCACCACGCTCGTTTCCGACTCCTCCGTGGCCATCGGCATTCAGGGCAGCGCGCCGGAATCGCTCGACATCCGCACCGAACAGGGCACCGCGCTGGAGCAGGCGCTGCTCGAAAACGTGTACGAAACCCTGGTGTCACGCAGCGAAACCAACAAACTGCAGCCGTCAATCGCGAAATCATGGCAGATTTCCGACGACGGACTGACCTACACGTTCACGCTCAACAGCAACGTGACCTTCTCCAACGGCCATAAACTCGACTCGTCCGACGTGGTCTGGTCGCTGCAAAACGTCATCAACAACAATTACGTGGGATCCGACCAACTTGGTAGTCTCAAGGAAATCACCAATCCCGACGAAAAAACGGTGGTCATCACCCTCAATCAGCCGAATCCGTGCCTTCTGCGCGCGTTGAGCGGGCGTGCCGGCATTGTTTACGATGAGGAAAGCACGGCGAATTACGGCAAGAAAGCCGTGGGATCGGGACCGTTCACCGTGGAAGCCTCGTCGAAAACACAGATCGTGCTGCAGCGCAACGACTCGTATTGGGGCACCAAAGCCGCCGCATCGCAAATAACGCTGTATTACTACGCTTCCGAAGATTCGCTGGTCAGCGCCATGGAAGCCAAGAAAATCAGCATGGCATTGCCGTTGAGCGCGTCTGCCGCCGATGAGCTCAACCAGCAAAGCGGCATCAACTCCGACAGCGGCATCAGCTTCGACAAAGTGATGCTCGCCTTCAATAACGGCACCGAAAGCCCGTTCTCCGACGAGCAGATCCGCAAAATGACGAGATACGCCATCGACGCGCAGACCATCGCCAAAGACGCTCCGGACGCCTATTCGCCGCTCGGAGGCCCGATAAGCCCGCTGGAAGACGGGTATGAGGATCTGAGCGAACTGTTCCCCTACAATCTTGAGCAGGGCCAGCAGATGCGCAGCTATTTCGGCGCATACTATATCGCCGATATCGATCTGCTGGTGCCCAAGGAATATGAGCAGATCGGCAACACCGTGAAATCGGCGATCGAACAGCTCAATATCGGCGTCAATCTGGAAGTGCTCGATTCCGCGGCGCAAGTCACGGAACGCATGAACGCGGGCACCTACAATATCGCGCTCACCACCATGAGCGGCGAAAACGATGCGAGCGTATTCACCGACGGCCAGAGCGTGTTCCATTATGAGAACGGCGATGTGCAGCAGGCATATGCGGACGCGATGGCGGCCACCAATGATGACGATTATCAGGCACGCATGCGCACGTATGCACGCGCCGTCAGCGAAAACGCGGCAAGCGACTGGCTGTACACGCGCAAGAATTTCATGGCGGTAAGCGACCAATTGCAGGGATATCCGAAAAATCTGACCGACCGTCTGCTGCCGTTGAGCAGAGTGAAGTTGCAGTGATTTTCCCGCGATTGTCAATCAATCGCCGAACACTGCGGACAATCCGTGTGTTGCGCTGATTTTCTTGCGATTTCGGCATTCGGCTGCAGTTCCGTAAGTTGTCACATTCGCTTTCTAGACTAGCGTTTATGACTGAAAGCCAAGATACTACCATCAACGCGAACCTCACGCCGCTGCCCGACAAGGTCGGCGTGGACGGTCTCGAAGACAAGTGGCGCGAAGTCTGGGACGAAAGCGAAGTCTACAAGTTCCAGGGCACCCGCGACCGCAAGGCCGTGTACTCCATCGACACCCCGCCGCCCACCGTTTCCGGCCACCTGCACGTGGGCCACGTGTTCTCGTACACGCATACCGATGTGATCGCGCGATTCAAGCGCATGAACGGCTACGACGTGTTCTACCCGATGGGCTGGGATGACAACGGCCTGCCAACCGAACGCCGTGTGCAGAACTATTACGGCGTGCGTGTGGACACCTCCCTCAAGTACGATCCTGATTTCGTGCCGCCGTTCGAAGGCACCGATGGCAAGAAGATCGACGCCAAGGATCAGGTTCCGATCTCCCGTAAGAACTTCATCGAACTGTGCGAGAAGCTCACCGCCCAGGATGAGAAGCAGTTCGAGGCGCTGTGGCGTTCCCTCGGCCTGTCCATCGACTGGACGCAGACCTACCACACCATCGGCGAGCACCCGCAGCGCGTGGCCCAGAAGGCGTTCCTGCGCAATCTGGCCCGCGGCGAAGCGTATCAGAAAGACGCTCCGGGCCTGTGGGATGTGACCTTCCAGACCGCAGTGGCCCAGGCCGAGCTGGAATCCCGCGAATATCCGGGCTTCTACCACAAGGTGGCGTTCCGCTTCGAAGACGGCACTCCGATCTACATCGAAACCACCCGTCCGGAACTGCTGGCAGCCTGCGGCGCACTGATCGCGCACCCGGATGACGAGCGTTACAAGCCGTATTTCGGCCAGTACGTCTACTCCCCGCTGTTCCACGTGAAGGTGCCGATTCTGGCGCACAAGGCCGCGGAAATGGACAAGGGCGCAGGTATCGCCATGTGCTGTACGTTCGGTGACGTGACCGACGTTGAGTGGTGGCGTGATCTGAACCTGCCGCTGCGTTCCATCATCCAGCGCAACGGACGCATCGTGATGGACACCCCGGACTGGATCGAAGACGAGGAAGGCAAGCGCGTCTTCCAGGAAACCGCCGGCAAGACGACATTCTCCGCACGCAAGATCATCGTCGACGCACTGCGCGAATCCGGCGATCTTGACGGCGAACCGACTCCGACCAAGCGTATGACGAACTTCTACGAGAAGGGTGACAAGCCGCTCGAAATCGTCACTTCCCGCCAGTGGTACCTCAAGAACGGCGGCACCGATCAGAAGCTGAACGCCGAACTGATCGAACGCGGTCGCGAACTGAACTTCCATCCTGATTTCATGCGCGTGCGTTACGAAAACTGGGTGAACGGCCTGAATGGCGATTGGCTGATCTCCCGTCAGCGCTTCTTCGGCGTGCCGTTCCCGCTGTGGTATCCGGTGAAGGAAGATGGCACCGCCGATTACGATCATCCGATCGTGCCGAGCGAGGACCGCTTGCCGATCGATCCGACCGACGATGTGCCGGAAGGTTACAGCGAGGACCAGCGCGACGTGCCCGGTGGCTTCACCGCCGAACCTGACATCATGGATACGTGGGCGACCTCGTCGCTCACCCCGCAGATCGTGACCCGCTGGGAAGAGCCAGGCGAAGAGAACCAGGCAATTTTCAACGCCACCTTCCCGATGGATCTGCGTCCGCAGGGTCAGGACATTATCCGCACCTGGCTGTTCTCCACCGTGGATCGCGCGCATCTCGAGAACAAGTGTCTGCCGTGGGCCAATGCCACCCTGTCTGGATGGATTCTTGATCCGGATCACAAGAAGATGTCGAAGTCCAAGGGCAACGTAGTTGTGCCAGACAAGCCGATCAAGCAGTTCGGCGCCGACGCGGTGCGTTATTGGGCCGCTGCGGCACGTTTGGGCCTGGATGCCACCTACGACGAAGGCCAGATGAAGATCGGCCGCCGTTTGGCCATCAAGCTGCTCAACGCCACCAAGTTCGCACTGGCCATCGGCCGTGAGGATGAGAACCACCATGTGGGCGCTCCGGCAACCGCAAGCTGGAACCCTGCCGACGTGACCGAGCCGCTGGACCGCGCAGCCATGGCCAAGATGGCCCTCGTAGTGCGCGAAGCCACCGAAAGCCTCAACAACTACGAGCATTCCAAGGCTTTGGAAGTCATCGAAAACTACTTCTGGCAGTTCTGCGACGATTACATCGAGCTGGTCAAGAACCGCGCGTACGGCACCGCAGACTCCACCGGCCATGTGCCGAGCGAGAAGGCCGTGAAGTCCGCTCGCACCGCGCTGGGACTGGGCTTGGATGCCTTCGCACGCCTGCTGGCACCGTACCTGCCGTACGCCACCGAAGAAGTGTGGAGCTGGATGCATGAGGGCGAAGGCTCCGTGCACCGCGCCGCATGGCCGAAGGCTGAAACGTACGATGCGGCCGCAGCAGCCGTCTCCCCGGAGCTGCTCACCCATGCCGGTGAAGCTCTGGCCGCGCTGCGTGGCATCAAGTCGAAGGCCAAGGTTTCGATGAAGACCCCGATCCTTTCCGTGCAGCTGGGCGTTTCCGATGAAGCGCGCGAATCCATCGAAAGCGCATTGGGCGATATCGCCGAGGCCGGTCGCGTGGTCGGACGCATCTCCTTCATGGGAGCGGCCGCCGCACTGAAGGCCGTCAAGGAAACCGCCGAAGCAGCCAAGGAGGCCAAGGCTGATGCCGAAGCCGCCATCGACGTGATTGTGGCCGACAGCGAACTTGGAGAGCCGCCGGCTAAAAAGCCGAAGAACTAATGGCAACTGTAGGTGAAACCGGCAGCCTTCGTGGCAAAGCCGTTCACTTCACCTACAGACAGTCCACAGGACTGTCTGCTTAACGGCTCAGCCGGCTAAAAAGCCTAAGAGGGGATCTTCCACGATTGGAAGGCCCCCTCTTTGTGTATCTGGATCCTATGTTTATACATTTTTATAAAACGGGAACTGCAAGCAGATATTGAGATTGCGCGGCCTTAGCAGGCTGCGATTGCACAGGCATATCCGGATACAGCTTCTGCAAAGCCTGCTGCAATATTTCGGCAGCGGCCGCAATTTCAACGGTCTCGTCAATCAAATCGCTATTATCAGACACAATCAACGTGCGATTTCCGGAACCAGCAATGCCGTATGCTGCAATCGGCAACGCACTTGTCATCAACATTTCGGAAGATGCGGTTTTTCCTGTTGTTCCAGTATTTTCAGATGCGGAATCTACCGAATCGCCATCGCTGAATTTCTTTGATTCCACTCCCCCGACTTTCGCAACGTTCTTCGACGTGGTATCGGCAGCCGCGCCAAATGACGATCGCAGGCCGCCCGCGTAGCTCATCACATCATCCATGCTGATGGCGTTCTTGTCGTCCACCAAGCTGGCCGCAGTACCGTCGGAAGCGTTCTGCTGATTGGCCGCATCCGCCTGCGCGCGTTCCTCTTTGCGTTGGGCCTTGATACGCGCCCGCTCGGCACGGCCCGCAAGCGACGTCTCCGAAGCCGAGGCAAGTCCCATAGACCCCTTCAACGTAACTTCCGAACCATCGACAGTATCGTCGGAACTGGTCGAATCATCACCTGCATCAAGCTGATCCGCAAAACGAAGCACGATCTGGTGGAACGCACTGGCCTGACCCGTGTGCTCGCTCGCATCCGCCAACGCCTGCATCGCATCGTCAACCTTGCTTGAAGCCGACTTCAACTTCTCATTGCCGTCAATGCTGTTGCGCACATCCGCAATCGCCTGAGATTCCAAGTTTTGCGCCGAACCTGCGGAAGCCCCCAATTCCTTAAGCCGAGCGGTGTACGCGTCGGTGAAATCCATGGAATACGGAATCATCGCCGAAGAAAGCTGCGACTGGCCGGCACTGTAATCCTTGGCGCCACGCTGCTGCTCCTCGCCCGCACGCTTGTTGAGTTCCGCCACCAAACCGGATGTGCCACGCTGTTCGATGGTGCGAATCACCTCGTTCACCGCGTCGGCGGCACCCGTATGTCGGTATGCGGCGCTCACATCGTTGACCGCGTTGGCCAGATCGACCACGGACTGCGCCACCGCAGTATCGCCGTTCAATTCGGCCGCGGTGCCGAGAATGGCGGTAAGTTGCGTGGTATCGCCAATCGATCCGGAAAGATGCGTCGTATACGAGCCGACGTACGCGTCGATATACCCGTTGAACGCCTGCTCATGTTCCTGCTCACGCTGGGCGATGGTCGTTTCGGCAAGCTCCTTTTCATGATCGCGCAGTTGTTCGAGCTGCGCGATGAGCTCATGGTTGCGTTGCGATCCGACATTCGTCAAACCATCCACCAATGTGGATGCGCGATCGGTCAAACTGGTGAGATTGCCATAGCAGCCAGTTCTTTCGGAATCGCAGGCAACAGCGGCGACAGACAGCGAACTCATGGTGAAGTTTTTCGCAGTCACATACGTATGAATCGTAAGATCCTCACCCGGCTTGCCTACCGCAGCGACCAATGTCGACGAATTGCCGGCAGACACAAGCACGCCTTCGTCTGAGGTCGCGTCATTGCCGACGCGGTTGGGAATGGTGAACGCGACGATCGGCGTCAGATCAGCCGTTTCCTCCGGTCGTTCCGATTTCAGATCGATGCGGATGCCGACCACGCCCGATGCACCGGAAATCTTGGATGCGCTGACGGTCGGACCGTCCAAAGTAAAGGTCGCCGTTATATCCCACGGCAGTTCCACACGCTCTTGCGGCACGCGCTGCGAAGACGTCGCGCCCTCATCTGCATTCATGTCCGTATCAGTTGCAGAAGCGGCGTCACTCGTCAAATACAAGCGGCCCGGCTCATCAACGGACTCATATGCGCTCATCACATCGTGCGAGGCCACCGCCGAGACGTACTCGCCGTTCCGACGCACCGCATCAACCACATTCGAAACCCCGACCGCGCATACGGGAGCCGCCGAAACCAGCGTTACCGCAATGGACGCAGCCAGCATGTGCCGCAGATGGACACTCGCCACACGCATATCACGCTCACCACGCGTGCTATCGGCATGATGGGCACAAGATGCACGAAACGCAACAGAACGACGCATGCCGAGCCTCTCAATCGCAATCAAAACAACGTTCCAAAGCAATCAATGTAGCGCGCGGCATGCCCCGGCAAGAAACGATTTCGCGGAAAACAGACAGGTCAGGCGAATACGTCGAGCACACCCGGATCGACGCCGTTCTCGGCGATGCGCTTATGCCTGCGCTTGGCTTCGGTCACCACGAATTCGCGATACATTTCGGCGATGTCGGGATCCAACCCGGCATCGACAGCAATGCGGTGCAACCGTTCGATCTGGTAATCCTCACGCTTGTAATCGGCCGGCGCGAAACCCGCGCGGGCTTTCAGCACACCCACTTGGGACGTGTATTTGAAGCGTTCCGCCAGTAGGGAAACGATGGCCGTATCGACATTGTCGATCGACTGGCGCAATGCAGCGATTTTCGCCACGGCATCGGCAACCTCGGGATTGCTTTGCGCGGTGCCCGCATCGATGACGGTTTCGGTTTCATGCTCTTCTTCTGGCCGAAGCCAGTCATGTTCGCTATCGCTCATGCGTACAAGACTACCGCGCGCATGTCACTTGGAGAAGTACCGTTGCAGCACAATCGTGGTTTCCGTGCTCACCGGCACCGTTTGGTGGATGACGTTCAGCAGATCCTCAAGCTTGCTTGGCGAGGCTGCGCGCACGGTCAGCATGTAGCTGGGTGACCCAGCCACGGAATCGCACGACATGATGCCTTCGATATCCTGCAATTTGGCGGGAATCTCGGCTTCCTTGGAATAATCGATCGGCGTGACCGCAATGTAGGCACGTACGGCGAGGCCACGCTTTTCATCGTCGATAACGGCCTTGTAGCCGAGAATCACATTACGACGTTCCAGTTTCTGCACGCGCGATTGCACCGCGGAAATCGACAGTCCCGTAGCGTCCGAAAGCTGAGACAGCGTAGCGCGGCCGTCTTTCTCCAGCATGCTGAGAATGGTCTCGTCGATATCGTCGAATTGGCCCACGCTCGCATGCGTGGTGTCGGGTTCGTTGCCATTGCCTGCCATAGATACCCCTTTCCAACAAGCATTCTGCATCAGTCCGGTAGGACCGACTCCCCTATGCAGCTCACGTTTCCGTCCATTACCATACCCACCCCAACACACAATCCGTCAACTGCATTTTCGTAACATTTCCAACGAATTTCGATTTTCAATCATTTTTCTCCTATTTTTTTCATATACCCCCTATATAGCAATACTATTTTCGTCTTTTTACTTTCGATTTCGTATTTTTTCGTGCGTCGATTTTTACATACCGTATGTCCACAACGTGATCATCCACATTGCCGAATCGTGCGGAACTTTCGAAAAACAATCGAAACGCATTCGAAAGTAGTTGAAAACTGCAAAACGGAAAAACAGCCGAACAGAAAGACAGCCGAACAGAAAGACAGCCGAACGAAACAAAAGGGCCGCATGGCGATTGTCATACGACCCTTGGATGCGTAACCGCAGATTGCGATTACCTGCGATTAGCTGTTGCCGTTATTCGCGGTATTGCCGCTCTGCTGGATCAGCGACGCCATGAAATCACGGTTGGTCGCGGTCTTCTTCAGACGCGGCACAAGCGTCTGGTAAGCCTGCTCAGGCTCCAGACCGCCAAGCAGACGACGCAGACGGTAGATGATCGGCAGCTCCTGCGGATCGGTGATGAGTTCCTCGCGACGGGTGCCGGAAGCGTTCACGTCGATGGCCGGGAACAGGCGCTTGTCTGCCAGTTCGCGGCTCAGGCGCAGCTCCATGTTGCCGGTGCCCTTGAACTCCTCGAAAATCACCTCGTCCATCTTGGAGCCGGTTTCCACCAGTGCGGAGGAGATGATGGTCAGAGAGCCGCCGTTTTCGATGTTACGAGCGGCACCGAAGAACTTCTTCGGTGGGTACAGCGCCTGGGCATCCACACCACCGGAAAGAATACGGCCGGAAGCCGGAGCGGCGATGTTGTAGGCACGGGCCAGACGGGTCATGGAATCAAGCAGCACCACCACGTCCTGGCCAAGCTCCACGAGACGCTTCGCGCGTTCGATGGCGAGTTCGGCGACGGTGGTGTGGTCGGAGGCCGGACGGTCGAAGGTGGAGGAAATGACCTCGCCCTGCACCGTACGTTCCATATCGGTGACCTCTTCCGGACGTTCGTCCACGAGCACGACCATCAGGTGGACTTCCGGATTGTTGGTGGTGATCGCGTTGGCGATGTTCTGCAGGGTGATGGTCTTGCCGGCCTTCGGCGGAGACACGATCAGGCCACGCTGGCCCTTGCCGATCGGCGCCACGATGTCGATGAGGCGGCCGGTGAGCTTGTTCGGCGCGGTTTCCTGCTTCAGACGCTCCTGCGGATACAGCGGAGTGAGCTTGTTGAACTGCGGACGGTTCTGTGCGGCCTCCACGGTCATGCCGTTGATGGAGTCGATGGACTGCAGCGGCACGAACTTCTGACGCTGGTTGCGGCGGTCGCCCTCACGCGGGGTACGGATGGAACCGTGCACGGCATCACCCTTGCGCAGCCCATACTTCTTGACCTGGCCCATGGAAACGTACACGTCGTTCGGACCCGGCAAATAGCCGGAGGTACGCACGAAAGCGTAGGAATCGAGCACGTCGACGATGCCCGCGACAGGCACGAGATCCTCTTTCGGCTCCTCGTGACGCTGTTCGCGTTCAACATTGCGATCCGTGCGCTCGTTGCGCTCGACGCGATCGTTACGCTCGTTGCGATCATTGTTACGGTCGCCGGTACGGCCACGACGCTCGTCACGCTCGTCATAATCGCGGTCACGGCCACGCAGGCGACGGCCACGACGATCCACGCGGTCACCCCTATCGCTGACGCGACCGCGACCACGACGCGCGAAATCACCGTCTTCAGCCTCGTCACGACGTTCGTCATCATCACTGCCCTGCGAAGGCAACGTGGCGAGAATGTCATCAAGATCGCGCACAACGTCCTCATCCTTCGGCCCTTCCACCGCACGACGGCGACGGCGCGGCTCAACGTCGGACGCATCATCCTTACGATGGCGACGACGATCATCCTGCTTCGGCGAAGCATCGTCCAATCCCAGTTCGGCCAGCAGATCGGTGGCAGCGTCCGCATCACGGCGGCGACGGCGCTTCGGAGCCTCATCGATGCTGTCCAGGGCGTTCACCGCGGCCATGACATCGGCCGCCTCCTCGCTCGTCGGAGCCTCAGCCTGCTTGCGACGGTCAGCACGCTCGGTGCGCTCGGCACGTTCCGTCTGTTCGGAGCGCTCCGCACGCTCAGCGCTATCAGCACGTCCGGCAAGGGTCTTCCTAACGGTTTTGGCCGTCTGCTTTTCGGACTGCTCAGCCTCGTTGGCTTTGCTTTCGGCAGCCTCGTTGGACTTGCCGGATTCCTCAGCCGTGTTCGCCGCGACCTCAGCGTCTGCGGTTTGGGCTTCAGCAGGAGCCACCGGAGCGGCCGGTGCAGCGGACTTCGGAGCTCGCACGGTCACACCGGCAGGCGCTTCACCGCCGGAACGAGCGGCCTGAAGCGTCGCGATAAGTTCCGGCTTACGCATGGTGGAGGTGCCACGAAGGCCCATCTGCTTGGCGAGCTCCTTGAGCTCAGGCAGTTTCATGTCTTCAAGATTCGGGCTGGTTGCCACTGGTTTTTGCCTTTCCCCTAGCTTCCGCAAGCACACGCCTGCAACAGCTGTAAAAAGAGATACGGAAATTTCCGCCACTGAAAGTCCGCCGCGAAATATCACGGTTTTCGAACTTTCCTAACCATACAACGTCATCCAGACCAACGCAACGTAGGCGTGCCAACGTATTCATGCCAATCAAGCATTCAAGTCAATGACAAATCGCAAATCACAATGCGAAAGACCCGCCATGCGATCACATGACGGGTCTTTCGCTTTACCACATGCTTTACAGCAACAGGTGCAGGTCTTGCCGGAACCTACTTTTCCTCGTGATAGCTCTTGTCGGTATTGACGGACCATACGTTCTTCTTGGACGTCTTGCCGTTCTTGATATTGCCGACGGCCTCGATTGCGGTGGCCATGGAATGATCCATGTTGTTGTAACGATGCTGGCCGTTGCGGCCGACGCAATACAGATTGCCGAAGGAATCGAGGTATTCCACGAGCTCAGGCATGCGATCGTAGGTGTCGAAATATGCTGGATACGCCTTCTTCACGCGCTCACGATGGGAGTCGATCACGTCTTGCGGACCGTTGATGATCTGCATGCGCGTAAGCTCCTGGATGGCGAACTTCTTCGCTTCCTCGTCAGACATGTTCCAGAAGGAATCGCCTTCTTCGCAGAAGTATTCAAGACCGATCCACACGGTGTTGTCAACGTCCTTGACCAGGTACGGGCTCCAGTTGTTGAAGATCTGCAAACGGCCGACCTTGTAGCCCGGATCCTGCACGTAAATCCAGCAATCAGGCACGATCGGCGGGTTGCCGAGGGTGGGAATGTCGGTGGTGTTCGACAGGCGTAGGTGCTTGACGAGCAGACCAACGGTCACGAAGTCGCGGTACGGCAGGCCGTTGGCGATTTCGGTCATGTCCTTCGGCGCGGGCTGGCTGGAAGCGTCCACGGCGTTGATGAGATCCTTGACGGGCATGGAGGAGATGAAGTCGTCCGCGGCCATTTCGGTGCGGTTGCCTTCGGAATCCTCATATACCACGGATGCGATCTTGCCGTCGGCCTGGCGAATCTCCACCACGTTCGCGTCGGTGATGACCTTCACGCCCGCGGCCTCGCAGTTGGCCTCGACGGTTTCCCACAGCTGGCCCGGACCATACTTCGGATACCAGAATTCCTCAATCAGCGAGGTTTCAACCTCAGCATTGCTGCGCTTCTTCGGCAGGAGCTTCTGGAACGCGTTCTTCAGCACGCCCATAATGCTCAGGCCCTTGACGCGCTGCGCACCCCAATCGGCGGAAATCTGGGACGGATGGCGACCCCACAGCTTCTCGGTGTACCCCTCGAAGAACATGGAATACAGCTTGCGGCCGAAACGATTGATGTAGAAGTTCTCCAGATTGTCTTCCGGCAGCTTGTGCACCATGGACTTCAGGTAGCTGAAGCCGGCAACAAGCGTAAGCTTCGGACCCATGGCCTTCAACGTGTTGGCGCTCAGGGAAATCGGGTAGTCAAAGAAGTGGCGGTTCCAGTAAATACGAGACACGCGATGACGCTTAAGCATCACCTTGTCTTCGACTTCCGGATCCGGTCCGCCCGGTTCCATATCGTGCTCGCGACCGAGCTTCTTGTCATCATAGCTTGGCGCGCCCTGCAGCGGCAGGACCCCCTTCCACCAATCCATGATGCGTTCGTCCTTCGAGAAGAAACGATGGCCGCCAATATCCATACGGTTGCCATCATGCTTGACGGTGCGGGAGATGCCGCCGAATTCGCGGGTCGCTTCCAACACAGTCACGTCGTAGTTCTCGGAGCCACCGTCCTTGACGAGCTCCCAAGCGGCAGTCAGGCCTGCAGGGCCACCGCCGATAATCACCACGGATTGCTTTTGCGTCACTTTGAGGTCTCCTTATGAAAACAAAAATCCCTGATAGTCTACCCGAGGGTAGGGAAACGAACACCGCAACTTGTGCGAATGCTTACAAAATCAAGCCAAGTCAGCCGGATATACGGCTATCGCATCATGCAAAACGCAATCATCAAACCGGCCGATGCACGACCCGACTGCGCGGCCAAAGCGCGCAACCACATTACGCAATCCAACTACGCGCCCAGCAACCGCACAACTGGCAACCGCGTGACCGGCAACTGCGCAACTAGATGGAATCAGGAATGTCAATATCGGTTTTCTGCACTTCCTCAACATTGACATCCTTGAACGTGACGATACGCACGTTCTTGACGAAACGACTGGAACGATAGACGTCCCACACCCAAGCATCAGTCAGGCGCACGTCGAAATACACGTCTTGGCCTGCGGAACGCACATTGAAATCGACTTTATTCGCCAAATAAAAGCGACGTTCCGTTTCAACAACATACGTAAACAGCTTGATTACGTCGCGATACTCCTTATACAGAGCCAGTTCCGCGTCGGTTTCGTAATTATCGAGATCCTCGGCGCTCATCACTTACCTTCCGTATCGCGCTTGCGACCACGACCAAGCGTGCGCCACCAAGCTTCCTTCGACGTCTTACGCTCGCCCGCCGTGTACGGCCAGCTGTTTTCGGCATCGGCATCGCCAGTAACGGACTTGCGATCATCATGCTCGCTTTGTCGCGCAGGTTCCGCGCCTTCCGCGTCCTTCCGCACAGCCTCGGCCACGTCACCAGCACCATCGGAAGAAGCTTTCTGCACGGATTGCGCAGCTGCCGCGGCATCGTTGACATCCGTACCTTCCGCATCATGCTTCGAAGCATTCTTCTCATTCAGTCGGATGGCAATGGAATGCTCGCGCGCGCTCAACGCTTCCTTGACGCCCGGATTATCTTCGATCACATGCATGCCGAACGCGTCAAGCGAACGGATCGGGTCGAACTCGTCAACCAGCGTGTCCATAACGATCAGATCCTGGTAACGGTTCTGCGAAGCGTTCCACAAGGCGTCGCGCGAACGACCGGACGGCACGAATCCCAACGACTGGTACACGGACACGGAACGCGTGTTCTGCTCGGGCACGGCAACCCAAATGCGATGCATGCCAAGGCCTGCCGGTTCCGGCGCAAGTCCGTACGTCATCACGCGCGGCATGATGTCACGCGAATAGCCACGGCCGCGGTAATCCTTGCCAAGCACCACCTGAATGCGCGCGGAACGAGCCCAACCGTCAATATCGATCAGGAAAATCATGCCAATCACATTGTCGGAATTCGCGGCATCGATCTCGCCATCGCCATCATGGTCGGCTTCGGTGATGATGGACCATGCGATCGTGCGACGCGACTCCGGATCCCCCACACCGGATTCGGTCGGCGTTTCGCCTTGGGACCATGCCACGGAACGACGCACCCACGCATGCACCGCGCCACGCTCGGCAACCCGATCCTTGCCGGTGATTCCGGAAGCGCCGATGTACGCCCCAATGGCGTCCATACGTTCAAGATCTTCGATCACGGACGGACGCAGATGCACCATCTCGCCCTTGATAGACGGAATGACGATGAGATCCGGCAATTCACGCGACTGCTGGTCCAACTGCTCCTGTGTCGCAGCCTCAACTTGTTCTGGCATTATTCCTGTCCCCTACATCATTGCAGGCACGACCGTCGCCGCACCCATACCGAGGGTATTGTACCCGACTGTATGTCAGCTGTGAATCCGCGCGGCGGCAATCGCTGTACATATTCCTCTACTAGCATAACCTGATGTTGAAGGACATGTCGGCAATCGTAAGAAAATGCGCTTCGCGATTATGCATTCTCTTTCTTTGAAATCCCTTTTCCGGAATAACGAAAAGAAAACGCACGTCCCAAGCTTTTTGGAACGTGCGTTTTCCTGCGATTCAACAATCGGCTGTAATCGTCAGCAATCGTTGTAAACGTTACTTGATCTTGCTCATCACGATCTTGGTGACGGCCTTTGCGTCAGCCTGACCGCGAGTGGCACGCATGACGGCACCAATGATGGCGCCCATCGGCTTCATATTGCCGCTCTTGAGCTTTTCAACGATGTCAGGATTGGCTGCGAGAGCCTCATCCACGGCCTTTTCGAGAGCGCCGTCATCAGACACGACCTGGAAGCCATGCTTCTTGACGACCTCATCCGGAGTGCCTTCGCCAGCAAGCACACCGGCGACGGTCTGCTTGGCCAGCTTGTCGTTGAGCTTGCCATCGGCGATCAGCTTCTCAACCTCAGCAACATCGGCCGGAGCGATCGGCAGCTCTTCGAGGCTCACGCCCTTGTTGTTGGCTTCACGGCTCAGCTCGCCCAGCCACCACTTCTTGGCACCTGCGGCGGTGGCACCAGCCTTGACGGTCTCCTCAAGCAGATCCAGAGCGTCGGCGTTGAGCACGTCACGCATCTCCAAATCGTTGAAGCCCCACTCGCCCTTCAGGCGGTTGCGGCGCTCGCGCGGCATTTCCGGCATCTGAGCCTTCATCTCTTCGATGTGCTCCTTGGTGATGTGCAGCATCACCAGATCCGGATCCGGGAAGTAGCGGTAATCGTCGGCATCGGACTTCACGCGGCCGCCTGCGGTGGTCTGCGAAGCCTCATCCCAGTGGCGGGTTTCCTGCAGAATCTCGCCGCCTTCGCTCAGAATGGCCGCCTGACGGCGAATCTCATACTGAATGGTCTTTTCAATACCGCGGAACGAGTTCACGTTCTTGGTTTCGGAACGGGTGCCGAACGGATCGGACGGGCTGTTGCGCAGCGACACGTTCACGTCGGCACGCATGTTGCCCTGCTCCATGCGAGCGTGGGAAATATTAAGCGCACGCACGATGTCGCGGATGGCGCGCATGTAGGCACCGGCGATTTCCGGAGCACGATCGCCTGCGCCAACGATCGGCTTGGTCACGATTTCGATCAGAGGAACGCCTGCACGGTTGTAGTCGACCAGGGAGTGGTCAGCGCCTTCGATACGGCCGTCAGCGCCACCGACGTGGGTGTTCTTGCCTGCGTCGTCTTCGATGTGGGCGCGTTCGATCGGCACACGGAACACGGTGCCGTCTTCAAGTTCCACATCAAGATAGCCGTTGCCGTTGGTCGGCTTGTCATACTGCGAGATCTGGTAATCGCGCGGCATGTCCGGGTAGAAGTAGTTCTTACGCGCGAACTGGCTCCACTCGGCAATTTCGCAATGCAGGGCAAGACCCAGCTTGATGGCGTAATCGACGGCGGTCTTGTTGACCACCGGCAGAGAACCCGGCAGACCAAGGCTCACAGGGGTGAGCTGGCTGTTCGGATCGCCACCGAACGAGACTTCGGCCGGGCAGAACAGCTTCGTGGTGGTGCTCAGCTCAACATGGGTTTCCAGACCGATGACCGGATCGAACTTCTTGACGGCATCGGCGTACTTCATCAACTTTTCAGCCATTTTGTTTTCTTTCCTCCGATGCTTCCTACTTGTTCAAGCCGTCGAGCCACGGGGTCTTCAGGGACTGCCAGATCGGACCGTTCCAGTCTTCCTCGAGAGCCGCCTCAAGTGCCGCGGCAGGCTTGTACATGGCCTCGTCACGCTGCTGCGGAGCGAGGAACTGGAAGCCAACCGGCAAGCCGTCGTCGCTCAGACCAGCAGGAATGCTCATGGCCGGAACGCCTGCAAGGTTGGCCGGAATGGTGGTGATATCGATGGCATACATGGCCATCGGATCCTCGGTCTTTTCACCGAACTTGAATGCGGTGACCGGGCTGGTCGGGCCAACAAGCACGTCGACCTTCTCGAAAGCCTTCTTGAAATCGTCGATGATCAGGGTGCGCACCTTCTGTGCGGAACCGTACCATGCATCGTAATAACCAGCGGACAGGGCATACGTGCCAAGGATGATACGACGCTTGACCTCGTCGCCGAAACCGGCTTCACGAGTGTAGGCCATCATGTTGGCGGCGGTCTGCGGAACGCCTGCCGGCGGCATGACGCGCAGACCGTAACGCATGCCATCGTAACGAGCCAGGTTGGAGCTGACCTCGGACGGCATGATGATGTAGTACGCGCCAAGGGAGTACGGCAGGTGCGGCAGAGACACTTCAGTGACTTCAGCGCCCATTTCCTCAAGCTTCTTGACGCCTTCGTTGAAGCGTGCCATAACGCCCGGCTGGAAGCCTTCGCCGCCGAGCTCCTTGATCAGACCGACTTTGAGGCCCTTCAGATCACGCTTCATGCCTTCGCGGGCGGCCGCCACCATCGGGCGAGGACCTTCCGGAATGGACGTGGAATCGCGCTTGTCGTGGCCTCCGATCACTTCCTGCAGCAGGGCCGCGTCGAGCACAGTACGGGAGCATGGGCCGATCTGGTCGAGCGAGGAAGCCATGGCGATTGCGCCGAAACGAGAGACACCGCCGTAGGTCGGCTTGACACCGACGGTACCGGTCAGCGAGCCCGGCTGACGGATGGAGCCACCGGTGTCGGTACCCAGGGCGAGCGGGGCTTCGAACGCTGCCACTGCAGCTGCGGAACCACCGCCGGAACCGCCCGGAACACGTTCGGTATCCCACGGATTGTGTGTGGTCTGGTAGGCGGAATGCTCGGTGGACGAACCCTGAGCGAACTCATCGAGGTTGGTCTTGCCCAGCAGCGGCATGCCTGCAGCCTTGAGCTTCTCGATGACGGTGGCATCGTACGGAGGCACCCAGCCTTCGAGGATCTTGGAGGCTGCGGTGGTTTCGATGCCCTTGGTGACGATCATGTCTTTGATGGCGATCGGCACGCCGGCAAGTTCCGGCAGCTGTGCCTTTTCCTCATCGGACTTGGCATCGAAGGCGTCAGCCTGTTCGAGAGCCTGATCGCCGGACACCTTCAGGAAAGCCTTGATGCTCGGCTCAGCAGCCTTAATGACTTCGAGGTGCGCTTCGACCAGCTCGCGGCTGGAGACTTCCTTGGACTTGATCTTGGCCGCCATCTCAGCGGCGGAAAGCTTGACGAGTTCGCTCATGTCACTCCTCCCCCAGAATGCGCGGTGCCACAAACATGCCGGCTTCGGAAACCGGGGCGCCCGCGGTTGCCTCTTCCTGAGTCAGCGGGGTTTCCGGCACATCCGGACGCAGGTAGGCTTCCAGCGGAATCGGGTTCGCGGTCGGTTCCACATCGTCAGTAGCGACTTCCTGGACCTTGTTGATAGATTCTGCGATGACGTTCAGATCGCCCTGCAGACGGGTGATCTCCTCGTCAGTGAGTGCAATTCGGGCCAAATCGCCCAGATGCACGATTTCTTCTTTGGTGAAAGTAGGCATGTCCCTAACATTAACGCGTCTGTGTGACGAGCGCCCGCCCATTTCGCCTCGCCCCGCAACCCCACCACGCTCCCGCCCTACCACCCCACCAAAGTCCCAATTCCCCCGGCAGCCCCACACGCTAACCGCAACAGCCCGCCGCACCAACACCCCAGCTCTGTCAGAGTCCCAAATCCCCCACCCACTGGAACAAAAGGACGCCAAACGCTGTTTCACCGGGCAAATCCCTCCAGACACTGGAGGATTCTTCCCGCCAACAAGCCATCCACAGTCCCAAAACCTCCATCCACAGTCCCAAAACCTCCACTCACTGGAACAATCCGGGCCCAAACCAGCCTCTCATCGTCCCGATTCGTCCACCCGCTGGAAGAATCTTCCCGCTGAACGCTCTGCTGGAGTCCGGATTCCTCCAGAAGATGGAAGGATCCTCCCGCGGAAGGCCCCACTAGAGGCCAAAATCCTCCAGTCATTGGAACAAAACGGACACTAAAAGCAATACAACCGTCTAAAAACCTCCAGCCACTGGATGAATTCTCCCACTAGCGCTTCGTCAGAGCCCCTATTCCTCCACCCAATGGAAGAATTCTCCCGCAAGCCAGCCATCCACAGTCCCAATACCTCCACCCAATGGAGGAATCTGGACTCTGAACGGCATCCCAATACTTAAAAATATTCAACCAATAGAAGAAAACAACAAAAATTCACACAAAACAAGCGGATACAAGCACTTATCTGCAAAACAACCACCCAGTTATCCACAAAACCCGTAAGTTATCCACAGACACGCCCGAAACAGCATCCTCTATCCACATTTGCCGATCGCACTTCCATAGCAGAGCCACAACAAGGTAGCGTCAAATCATGAAAGCATATCCTCAAATCGATGCGCTGCTCGATCAAACAGAAAATGCGCAACGATGCGCACACAGCAGTGACCCTCTCATCCAGAAGGGACTATATCGCAGATACCGCGCGGGAGATTTGGCGCGCCCATACCCAGGGCTATTCGCCCGTGCCGAATATTGGAATCAGCTGAACGAGCCCGAACAATCGTTGCACGCGGCCCGAACCCTCAGCAGGCTCCACCCCAACTGGGTTTTCGCAGGAATAACAGCCGCCGCAGCCCACGGATTCAACCACCCGCGATTCCTGCACCGGCAAGGACTGACCATAACATTGCCCAATCACGGATCATACCGGCCGCACGACAAACTCAATATCATCTACAGCCCATATCCCAGAGAAAATGCGGTACTCGCAAACGGAATCCATGTCACTAATCCCCCTCGTACCTTATTGGACTGTGGACGGACGTTAGAGTTCATCTATTCCCTGCCGATTTTCGATGATGCAGCAGCAGACGGAATCGAAGAAAAGCAGATCTTGCAGGAATGCGCACGCACGACACTCGATTGCTCGCGCATCTTCAAATTGTTGAGATATACCGACGCAGGAAGTGAAAATGGCGGTGAATCTTTTGCTCGGGCAGTCATGATTGAAAACGGTTTTGCGGTTCCTCAATTGCAAGTCTCCTTCGCCGACTCGCTTACGGGAAAACAATTTAGGGTCGATTTTTTATGGCGCACACCCGATGGACGTATTATTGTCGGAGAACTTGACGGCACAGCAAAATACGTTGATCCGAAAATGACTGATCGTAGGAGCATCCAGGAGACCGTTCAGGCCGAGCGAGAACGCGAGCAAGCGCTTTTTCGCGCAGGAGTTACGGAAATTGTCAGATTAACTTTTGACGATGCAGTCCAGCAAAAACCGCTGATTGCGAAACTGCGGCGTGCTGGGGTTCCTTGCGTTTCATAGGGTAATCATCTGCGGGAAGATTCCTCCAGTAAGTGGAGGAATCGGAACGTTGAGAAGCTCGCCACCGGGAAGATTCCTCCAGAGGGTGGAGAAATCTAGACTCTAGCAGGGCACTCAGCGGAAAGATTGCTCCAGTGGGTGGAGGTTTTGGGTCTCTGGTGAGGCTTTCAGAGGGAAGATTCCTCCAGCGACTGGAAGAATCAGGACTCTGACAGGCTTGTTAGCGGGAAGATTGCTCCAGTAAGTGGAGGAATCTTCCCGCAGAACACCGTACTAAAGTCCCAACCTCTCCAGTCACTGAAGGACTCACCCCGCCAGACGCCCCACAGGAGACCCAAAACCTCCACCCACTGGAACAATCATCCCGCTGACAGAACTCCAATCGTCCCGATTCTTCCAGTCACTGGAGGATTTTGGACGATAGGAGATGGAGGTTAGAGCTGGGGAACGGCGTGCTGGGAGATCCATGCGTGCATGGAAACGGCGGCCGCGGCTCCGGCATTGATGGAACGCACCGAACCGAACTGGGAGATGTAAACCACATCGTCGGCCAACTCAAGCGCTTTTTCGGACAATCCCGGGCCTTCCGCGCCAAACAGCATGAGGCAACGCTTCGGAAAACGGTACGTTTCCATCGGCACCGCACCCGGAATAATATCAAGCGCAATAACCCGCGCCGCCTTCAACTCGGCAATACGCTGATCAATCGCAGCCAATTGCGCCATGCAGGTAGGCTCGAATCCATTCCCAACGCCGCTTGCATCCGAAGCATCCGTCGAAATGCCAGATGGAGCGCATCCAGCAACACGGCCTTCAGCCAACAAAGCATCGCTTACGCCGGCATCGTTTCCAGCTTCCACATTTTTTCCCGCGCTTTCATGCATACGAAATGCGATGGCGGCCGCCTGCGATTGCGCCGCCGCGATTTCTCCGGCAATGCGCAGCTTCCAGCATTCGACAAGTTCGGTTATGGAAGGGTGGTTTTCGACGTGCTGGTACAGCTCCGTCATCAGCGACCCCTTGCGATTCCACTTGTGCGGTCCGACGATATGCACACGTTTCGCTTGGAACGCGTTCGCCGTGCGCACCATGGATCCGATGTTGAAATCGTGCGTCCAGTTTTCCACGGCGACTTCGAAATCATGGCGACCGCGAGCGTCAAGATCGGCTTTGATGGCCGCGACCGCCCAGTAGCGATACTGGTCAAGCACGTTGCGACGATCGCCCTCGTCAAGCAAAGACGAGTCGAATCGGCGATCATAATTTACAGATTGCGGATCATCCGGACGAGGCTCACCCGGATGTGTTTCGGCCCACGGCCCTACACCCACCTCGCGAAAGACCGGCTCGCCAGACGCTTTCGCTGCAATATCAATGGGATGAGGCTGATGCACGCGATTCCTCCTTACGAACCTCGTATCGCCAATGGCTGGTCAACAGGATACCTAGTGAAGCTCCGATTCCTTGAACACTTCAACGAACGGCAGATCGGATTCAGACCCATCCACCGGATTGATGACCTTGATCGTCGGCTCGGTCATGTCAACGCCGCCGATCAGCGAAGCGATGGCAAGCACCTCGGCGCCCTCGTTCTTCACCACGGAGAAATCAAGGCTCAACTCATTGCCATTGCGCAAGGTAACCAAAGAGGACGTCTGTACATACGACTTTTCAGACAGCCAGGAATCCAGCAACACCACGCGCTTACCCGCGATCGACGGTCCCTTAATGGACGGATACACGAAATCCATCACAAAACCGTTGAGATTCTCACCGCGCGAAGCGGCCGCCTGAATCATGGCGGACACCAGCGGAACCGCGGCCGCGGTCAACGCGCCCACGGCGTCGAAATCATCCACGGAATAGCCGGATTCTTCCAACGCGTCCAGCAGAATATGCCCGACAATCGAAGCGCCACGATGATCGAACAATACAGAGGAAAGCTCCGAGAACGGCTTGTCGGCCATCTCTGCCTGCAACAGCGACTTCAGCTGGTCACGCGGCTCAAGCATGGCGAAATCGATGTCGCTATGCTCAGGAGCATCGGCAGGCACAGCAACCGGATTGGTCTTACGGAAAGTCTTCTCTTCGATCATACTCCCAGCCTACCGTTTCTACTCGTCAAACCTTACTTATGCCGACACGTATTTAGTCAGATATCACTGTTCACTGGTTTCGGGAGCGGTGAGTTCGCGGACATCGGCCTTTTCTGGCGCGATCATGTTTACGGGTTCGATGATTCTGCTCTGGTCGACGCGCTGCAGCTTTCGCGCGGTTACCAGCACACGCGATTCCAGCGACGAGGCGAACGCATTGTAGGCACCGACCGTTTTGGTGATGGCGGACCCCAGCTTGGTGGCGCGATCGCCCAACACCGCGAACCGTTCATACAATTCGCGGGACAGGTCGAACAGCATTTTCGCATCGTCAGTCAGGCTTTGCTGCTGCCACGCGTATGCCACGGATTTCAGCACCGCCCATAGGGTAATCGGCGAGGTCAAAGCCACCTTGCGTGCAAACGCGTCATCCATCAGCGTCGGGTCAGTTTCCAAAGCCGCCTGCAGCAGGGATTCGTTGGGGATGAAGGCGATCACAAAATCGGGGGCATCGGCGAACGCGTTCCAATAGGCCTTGTCGCCCAAGGTCTTCACATGTTCACGCACTGCCTTGGCATGCGCATGCAGCAGCTCCGACTTTCGCGTCAGCTCCTCGGGCGTGGCGGTATCGGGAATCTCGCACGCCTTCTGGTAGTCGGCATACGGCGCTTTCGCATCGATCGGAATGGTTTTGCCGCCCGGCATGTGGATGATCATATCCGGACGCTGCGTGCGACCGTCCGCATCAGTGACGACCACCTGCGTGTCAAAATCCACATGTTCCAGCAGCCCGGCGGATTCCACGATATTCCTCAACTGCGCCTCGCCCCACGCGCCACGCACCTTGTTGTTGCGCAACGCCGACGACAAAGCGTTGGTTTCGCGGTCAAGACGGGCCTGCTGCTCGCCAAGCCCCTTGAGCTGCTCGCCAAGCGCACCCATCTCCCGTTTGCGCCCTTCTTCGATTTGCGAGACCTTCTGCTGCAGGGCGTCAAGATTCTTCTGCACGGGCGCGAGCGCGGACAATACCTTGCTCTGCTCCTGCAGTTTTCGCTCGTTTTCGGCCTGCTTGCGTTCCGCTTCGGCCGCGGCACGCTCACGCTCACGCTCCACACGTTCCTGTTCGGCCCGCTGGGCCTGCGCGAGCTGCGATTTGAGATAGGTCAGCTGCTGGGCCAACCCTTCCGCCTGCGTGCGGTATTGGGTCACCGCCGTGGACAATTCACTGATTTCCTGCCGATCAGCTTCGATCTGCGCTTTCGCCTCGTTAAGATCAGCGGTTTTCGCATCACGGGCCATTTCCTGCCCTTTGGAACGGCCCGCAAAAAAGCCGGCCGCGGCTCCAAGCACGGCCACAACCACCAGAAGAATCACCACAAACACAGGATTGTCGAACATATGTTCTATATAACAGCATGACCAAGACATCTTGGAAGATCAAAGTTCGCAAGACATCCATGCCCAGCTGCATTATGCTTGGAGCCGAAAGCATGCTCACGAACATGCGGCAACGCGAGCACGCTGAATATTCGAGAGGCATTCAAGAGGCAATCCGGGGGTTCGGAAACACATGGGATTCGATTTGTTTATGACGGTGGCGGCGATTGTTGCGGCGGCCGTGGCCACTTGGGCCATCCTCAGGCTATTCCTAAGCGAAAACGATGACATAGCCCCCTCCCACCAACGCATCACCGATGACAAGCCCGCCAAGAATCACACCGAAAATCACACCGAAAATCCAGACGAGGCAGCCGACGCAACACACCGAAGCGACATCGCCAAGAGTCTCGCCATCGCAACCATACTGACCGCTCCCACATTCACCGTAACCATGCTGACATTCGGCGGCATCACACTTCCCCACTGGCTGACCAATCCATGGCTGCACGCCATCATCGCCACGCCGGTCATGTTCTACTGCGCCGCGCCGATGCACAATCGCGGTATCGCCGCCCTGAAAAGCCACACGCCCAACGCGGATTCGCTGCTGTCGCTCGCCATGACCATTGTGTACGTCTACAGTCTGCTGGCGTGCGTGGTGTCGTGGATTTTCCCCGCGGGGTCACGCAATCAGTATTTCGCTTTCGCAAGCATGGTCGCCGTGCTATCGCTTGCGATTTCGCTGATCGCGCAACGCCCCATGGCAAAGAAAGCATCGGAAGGCGATATTCCGACCGCACAATCGCAAGAAAAGCAAGAAATACAATCGCAAGAAACGCAAGAAACACAGCAAAGCATGGATACGCTTATCCAGGCCAGCATCACATATGAGATTCGCACGCGGGTAACGCAGATTACCGCGACCGTGACGATGGTCATCGCGGTGTGGACGTTCGCTTTGTGGCTGATTTTCGGGCTTCAGCCGAAGCTTGCGATCGCCGTGTTGATCGGTGCGACGGTTTTGACGGTCGCAGGCTTGGTTTTGCAGGCATATGACCGCCAACCGTCACGGTAAAACGGTTTTCGCAAAAGAAAATCGCGCAATCGCACGAAAAATGGGCGGACCCGCATGTGCGCAGTCCGCCCACCGTCAACGGTTAGACCGTTTTGTGACTCGGCCAATCAACAGTCAGTCAGGCCAAACCGATCAGCCGAATGACTCCGACCGTCACTTAGCCTCTGCCGAAAAATCGTCGTCAATCTGCCCCGGCGCCCACGAGGAGAGCTCCAAATGGTCGCCGCCGGTCTGATCCACAAGCACGGTGTCGCCGTCGTGCACTTCGCCGGCCAGCAGCATGCGCGCCAACTGGTCGCCGACTTCGGTTTGTACCAAACGACGCAGCGGGCGAGCGCCATACGCCGGGTCGTAACCGGTGTTGGCGAGCCAATCGCGCGCCGAATCGGTAACATCCAGCTTGATGCGGCGATCCGCCAAGCGGGCCGAAACCTGCGCCACCTGAATGTCCACGATGCCGCCGAGCTCTTCGCGCGTAAGCGGGTGGAACATAACCAGTTCATCCAAGCGGTTGATGAATTCCGGCTTGAACTGCATATGCACGGCGTCCATCACGGCCTTCTTCTTGGCTTCGTCATCCAGTTCGGTGTTCACCAGGAACTGCGAGCCAAGGTTGGAGGTCATGATCAGAATCGTGTTCTTGAAGTCCACGGTCCTGCCCTGCCCGTCGGTCAAACGGCCGTCGTCGAGCACCTGCAACAGCACGTCGAATACTTCAGGATTGGCCTTTTCAACCTCATCGAACAGCACCACCGAATATGGGCGGCGACGCACGGCTTCAGTCAGCTGGCCACCCTCCTCATAGCCGATGTAGCCTGGCGCAGCACCGATTAGACGAGACACGGAGGCCTTCTCCATGTACTCGCTCATGTCAATGCGCACCATGGCCTTTTCATCGTCGAACAGGAAGTCGGCGAGCGCCTTGGCGAGCTCGGTCTTGCCCACGCCGGTCGGGCCGAGGAACAGGAACGAGCCGGTTGGGCGGTTCGGGTCGGAAATGCCCGCACGCGAACGACGTACCGCATCGGAAACCGCTTGAATGGCTTCCTTCTGGCCGATCACACGTTTGCCGAGATAGTCTTCCATGGTCAGCAGCTTCTCGTTTTCGCCTTGCATGAGGCGTCCGACGGGAATGCCCGTCCAGTCGGACACGATTTCGGCCACGGAGTCGGCGTCAACGCGGTCCGGCACCATCGGAATATCGCCACCCAAGCCACCGTCAGCACCGCCTGCCGCACTGTTCTTGGCCGCCGCCTCGTTTTGTTCGGCTTGCGCGATCTCCTTCTGGATGGCCGGAATTTCGCCATAGTTGATGGCGGAGGATTTCGCCAGATCGCCTTCGCGTTCATACCGTTCGGCTTGGGTGCGTAGTTCGTCGAGCTTCTTGCGCAGGTCGCCGATGCGGTTGTGCCCGTTCTTTTCGGCGTCCCAGCGTGCTTTCAGACCGTTGAGTTTCTCGCTTTTGTCGGCGATTTCCTTGTTGAGGTCGTCGAGACGTTCCTTGGCGCTTTCATCAAGCTCGTTTTCCGCTTTCTGCGCGTCGGCATCGTCTTTCGGATTGCCAAGCAGGTACGATTTTTCCATCTTGAGACGGTCGACCTGACGCTGCAGTTCGTCGATTTCCTCAGGCGAGGAGTCGAGTTCCATGCGCAGGTGCGATGCGGCCTCGTCAACCAGATCGATGGCTTTGTCCGGCAGCTGACGGCCGGAAATATACCGGTTCGACAGCGTCGCCGCGGCCACGAGCGCATCGTCTCCGATGGTCACCTTGTGGTGGGCTTCGTATTTCGGTGCGATGCCACGCAGGATGGCGATGGTGTCTTCCACGCTCGGCTCTCCTACGAACACCTGCTGGAAACGGCGTTCCAATGCCGGATCCTTTTCGATGTTCTCACGGTATTCGTCGAGTGTGGTGGCACCGATCAGGCGCAGTTCGCCTCGCGCGAGCATGGGTTTGAGCATGTTGCCCGCGTCCATGGATCCTTCGGCCGCGCCCGCGCCGACGATGGTATGGATCTCATCGATGAACGTGATGATCTGCCCGTCTGCGTTCTTGATTTCCTGCAGCACGCTCTTCAGGCGTTCCTCGAACTCGCCACGGTATTTCGAACCTGCCACCATGGAGCCCAGATCAAGCGAGATGAGCTTCTTGTTTTGCAGGGTGGTCGGCACATCGCCGGCGACGATACGCTGCGCAAGGCCTTCCACCACGGCGGTTTTGCCCACGCCAGGCTCGCCGATCAGCACCGGATTGTTCTTGGTGCGGCGGCTCAGGATCTGGATGACTCGGCGGATTTCCTGATCGCGGCCGATCACGGGGTCGAGCTTGCCTTCTTTCGCGGCTGCCGTCAGGTCGGTCGAATACTTTTCGAGGGCTTTGTAGGAGCCTTCGGCGTCGGGACTGGTCACTTTCGCGCCTCCTCGGATCGTTGGCACGGCTTTGCGTAGCGCGTCGGCGGTCACGCCGTATTGTTCCATGATTTGCGCGCTCTGATTCGGCTTTGCCGCCGCGATGGCGATGAGCAGATGTTCGGTGGATACGTATTCGTCGCCCATCTGCTGCATTTCCTTGCCGGCTTGCGCAAGTACTGCGGATAGTTGCCTGCTGACTTGCGGTTGCGCGGTGGTCGATCCGCTGGCGCTTGGCAGCGCGTCCTGCGCTTGGTGCACGGCGGCGCTGATGTTCTGCGCGTTGCCGCCCGCGGCTTCGATCAGACCGCGGATCACGCCGTTTTCCTGGCGCAGCAGCGCGTCAAGCAGGTGCAGGGTTTCGACTTGCGCGTTGCCTGCTGCCGACGCGTTCTGTACGGCGTCGGAAATGGCTTCCTGCGCCATTGTGGTGAACTTCTGTTCCATATCATCCTCCATGGTTCGCGCCGATCGTCCGTTTTTCGCACGGTCGCGTCGACGCATATGTCGTTGTCTGATATGCTCAACCGACTTCACCACCATTCTATTCCCAAAAGTTGAGCCTGCAACACTCAACTTTTGTTCACTAAACGGGAAATCGCGAACAACGCAGCACAAAGGCCGTCACCCACGAAAGGTGACGGCCTTCATATCTTCAATATGTCAATCAGCAATCGGCAATCAGCCGCGCACCACCACGTTGCGCAGGCTGCCGATGCCTTCGACGTGCACGATCGCCTCGTCGCCCGGATCAAGATGACCGGAAGCGTTCGGCGTGCCCGTCAGAATCACGTCGCCCGGCAGCAGCGTCGTGAAGCTGGAAATCGCCGCGATCTGCTCCGGAATGCCGTGAATCAGATTCGCCGTGGTGCCGGAAGCCAGCTCGACATCCTCACCGTTCAGCGTGAAGGAGATCTTCGCGTCCTTCCAATCCAAATCGTCGCGGGTCACGATCCACGGGCCGAGCGGGCAGGAGGTGTCGAAGCCTTTCGCACGCGTCCACATCGGGTCAAGTCCCTGCAGGTCACGCAATGTCACATCGTTCACGCAAGTGAAGCCGAGCACGTAATCCATGGCCTGTTCGACCGTCACGTTCTTGGCGATGCGCCCCATCACCACGGCCACTTCCGGCTCGAAATTCATATCGTTCGAGTACGACGGGATCACGATCGGATCGTCCGGGCCGATCACCGACGTGCTCGGCTTGGAGAAGATCACCATGTCTTCCGGAGCGTGCTTGATGTCGGAATGGCCTGCTTCATGCATGAACTGCGCGTGCGCCTCGTAATTCTTGGCCAGCCCGTATACCTTCGACGGGATCACCGGAGAGAGCAGACGAATGCCATCGCCATCCACCGGAAAACGCTCGCCGGTCGGCTTCACACCGGCACCGGCCAGAGGATGCCCCTCAAGTGCTACGAGATAGTCCTTGCCGTCTCTTTCGTCGGTCTGCACGAAAGCGTATTGCGGTACATCATTATGCGAAAAACGTGCGATTCTCATGTCTGCCAGTCTACCCGCAACAATCGTCGAATCGTCCATATCATCGACATGCAACGCCCGACAATCAAAAACATCGAAAAAAAAAACGGGCCATCACATCATGCGAAGGCCCGTCACAGGAAGAAAACGTCAGATGAACGCGCGCTCGCCGAAAATCGCGGTGCCGACGCGCACGATGGTGGATCCTTCCGCAACCGCAAGTTCCATGTCGCCGGTCATGCCCATCGACAGTTCGCGGCAGGATTGCGTGCCCGGCTCGCCGGATTCGAGAATATGGTCGCGGGTTTTGCGCAGGTGCTCGAATCCCTTGCGGATGGCGGTTTCGTCGTCGACATGCGCGCCGATGGTCATCAGCCCCTGCAATTCAAGTCCGTCCAATGTACCGATTTTTTGCGCGATGCGGATGGCATGCGAGGGATCGCAGCCGGATTTCGACGCCTCACCCGATTCGTTGACTTCCAGCAGCACGCCCACGGTGATGCCGCGCGCCACGGCCCTGCGCGAGATTTTCTCCGCCAAGTCAAGGGAATCAACCGATTCGATGGTGTTGACGACCGGCAGCACTTTGCCGATCTTATTGCTTTGCAGCTGGCCGATCAGATGGAACGGAATATGCTCACCCGCAATAGTGGAAGCGCCGGCATCGTCGGCAACGCCCAACGCGAATCCGCGCTCCTCGCAACGTGCCATCAATCCTTCGGCCTTCGCCATCACTTCCTGCGGACGATTCTCGCCGATCATACGCACGCCAGCGTCGATCGCAGCCATGATCTCACCCACGTCGCGCGTTTTCGTGGCGGCAAGCAGGCGTACGGAACCTGCGTCACGCCCGGCATGCTGCTCCGCCGATGCGATGCGGTCCAGCACACGGTGCACGCCATCGGCGATCTGCACGGCACGCACACCGTCGATCGCCTCATTGGCAAGATTCTTATGGTCCATATATGCAGTCATGTTCAGCCTCTTGCGTTCAATCCCAACTACCTCTACCAGAGTAAGAAGAAGCCCGTACGACGGTCTGAAGTGAAGCGATAAAGCGACCGATATCCGTACGGGCTAATAAAACAGACGGCAGTAGAAGGGGGAACTTCAAAGACTCCGTCCGACAGCAACTATATGCAAGATTTACTAAACACGCGCCGAAAAAAACTTTTTTCTTCAAAAAAAAATTTTCTCAGCGAACTCAAATTCAGCCTTGCGATTCGTCTAATTTGCGTTCCAAAGCATCAACGCGTTCCTTCAACGCAAGCACCTGACACGTCAGCGATCGAATCTGCCCCAACTGCACAGTCACCAATCGTTCCCTGGTGTCGGAAGACAAGGCGCCCGTCGTGGAATTGCTTCTTGCGGCCGCCATAATATCCAGATCCACTTTCCAACGTGCGATATTACGTTCCACACGCTTGCGCCCGATAATCGCAGGGCTCAACCCAGCCGACGTGAAAATCGTGCTCGGCCGCTCGCCATCCAAATATCGGCGCATGCAACTGATCTGAAAATCACGCGAATACGTGATCCGATTTTCCGTAACCGACTCAACCGCCGGCAACGCACGAAGATACTCGACCTCCGTGTTACTAAACTGCCTTTTCGTCATATCGACCCCATTCATCCGACAAAACGGAATACCATTCTCGTGCTCGTAGATTACCATCACAAACGAACGCACCCGAACGGCATATACTACCACTTTAACGTAAGGCTATGGGGGCTCACGCCACCTGAATCGCCCTACGCTAAACCTAGCTAAACCCCAACGGGTACAGTTGCGTACTGCCACAGTCAACCCACCAAAGGAGCAGCCATGACCGGCCGATTCGCACCAACCCCATCAGGACGCATGCACATCGGCAACGTTTACGCCATGCTCGGAGCATGGCTTTCCGCCCGCAAATCGGGTGATTCCATACGGCTGCGCATCGAAGACATCGACGAGCCACGAGTGGTTCCCGGCGCCGCCGAAACCATGATGCGCGATCTCGAATGGCTTGGTCTCGGTTGGGATGACGAACCGGTATTCCAGTCGTCGCGACACGCCCTATACCAGGAAGCGCTTGAGCTTCTCAGCAAGCTGAGCTTTGACGAAATCAGTGATATTATCAGTACTGGTTTCAACGATTCCAAGCCCTGCAGCACTACAGCAGGCAACGAAGCAGCCACCTCTGAGACAACACCGCTCATCTACCCCTGCTTCTGCTCGCGCGCCGACATCCGCGCCGCCTCTGCACCACAGGAAGGCGATCGTTTCACCGTGTACCCAGGAACATGCCGACGCCTCATCGCCAGCGAACCGCAGCGTGCGAAACAACGCCTCGCCAACAACGACCGCCACTCGATGCGCATCGCCACCGCCGACACCACCATCACCTTCCACGACGAAGTATTCGGCACCCAGCAATACAACCTCGCCCACGACATCGGCGACATCATCGTGCGCCGCTCGGACGGCATCTACTCCTACCAGCTGGCCGTCACCGTGGACGACCTCGACATGGGCATCACCGACATTGTGCGCGGCCGTGATCTGCTTCGCTCCAACGCTTTGCAAATCTACATTCGCAAAGCCCTTATCAACGCGGGATTCAAGCCTTCCGAACCGACACAGCCCTTCCATCCTGCCGACGGTTCCAATAAACCTGACGATGTGACCATCTCATACGCGCATCTGCCCCTCATCGACAACGCAGCCGGCCAACGCCTTGCCAAACGCGAGCGCTCGCTCGATCTCGGCATACTCACGGCACACGGCGCCACCGCGCAACAGATCATCGGCTATTGCGCATGGCTGCTCGGATTGCAGGGAGACCTGAAACACACCAAACCGCAGCCTATGAGCGCCGACGAAGCGCTTGGCGTATTCAGTTGGGATGCCGTTCGCACCAACACGTCAGACCGCACGCTCGATCAAGGCGAATTCAACGCATATTTCGGACTGTAGGCCCTATTCTGCAGTTTTATTCTGCAGTTTTATTCTGCAGTTTTATTCTGCAGTTTTATTCTGCAGCTCTATTCCGCAATCGCGTTCAGCCAATCCATAATTCCGAATCAAGCGGATATTCGTTGATCGCACAGCCATCCAAAAATATGGACTGCTCCTGCATAAGCGGTGCCGCTTGGCCAGCCCCCGCGCACGTCATCTCATTGTCGATATGCCCCAACCGGTGCCCGACCTCATGATTGATCACCATCGTGCGATATCGCGCCAAGTCGCCGCCTCCCGACATCCACACGTCCATGCCGGAATTCCAACGATCGTCGTTGATAATCACATTGTTGCCCACACGGCAGCTGTATTGCTCCGAACATACCGACGAGAACGTCGGCAAGGTCGACGCTTGGGCGAGCACGATATTGAAATCGCAATTGCCGTCCGTAGAAGGTTCGAAAATCGCGCCTGCGCGCCCATCCATGTTCGCTGTTCAGAATACGAAACACGGCATTCGAAAAATCTTCGACTGATCCGACTTCACCATTGGTGACCACACAGTAATGATATTGCACCATGCCATATCCGCTGTTTTGCGCCGTTTGCTGCGCTTTCGCAAGTATTTCGCTTTTCTGATCGTCCATCAGCGCGGCCGACTGCTCGCGAAGCGCTTTGGTGACGGCGTCTTCCTGCGGTTCCGCCGTTTCCTCCGCTGAGGCCTTTGCGTCTTTCGTTTCCGACGATTCCTAGGTTTTCTTCTCTGATTGTTGCGATTTCTTTTCGGATTTCGCGGATTGATCCGTTTTTTCTGAATGTGTTCCGGAATTGCCGATCTGCGCCGTTTTCGCATGTCCGTTCAGTACCGCGTTGACCAGCACGGCATGCACGCTGCACGACGTACATGACACGATGACGCATAATGCAAGAATCCAAGCCACGACGCTTCTGCGGATGCGGAACGCTTCCGTCCGTTCCCGGCGGCTCATGGTGGCGGCCGCTTTCGGATCGAGCGCACGCAGAATGGTACGAATTCGCTTCAATCCGGCCTCCTTATAACCCTGCCGTCACGCAGGTGGCAGCATATCTCTTCCGCGGCAACACTACCAGCCAACAGTAGGCATGCAAAAAGCCCGCTTCCCCCGTACCGGAAATTTTCCGAGGAAAACAGGCTTTATGCAACAGTTCTCATATATCAAACGCAACTTATGCGACGGTCAGGCAAACAAGTCACGAATGATTGAATGCGATCAGGCGAACAACTTGAACACGAACGCACCCACGATAGCGCCCAGAATCGGGGCGACAACCGGAATCCAAGCCTCGCCCCAGCGGGAGGAGCCCTTGGACGGGATCGGCAGGATGGCGTGCAGCAGTCGCGGCATGAGATCACGGGCCGGGTTCAGGCCAGGACCGGTCGGGCCGCCCATGGAAGTCACGAGACCCCACACAATGAAGCCGACCACGATGGAAGCGGCAGCGTGGTCCGCTTCGCCCCACGGCATGGACAGGCAGCACAGGGCGCCGAACACGAGCACGAGGGTGCCGAAGAACTCGTTGACGAAGTAGTTGATGCGGTCGTTGTGGGCGTCGGTGGTGCAGAAGGTGCCGAGGATGGCGTTGGCGTTTTCGGTGTCCTTATAGTGCGGGTAGTAGGTGATGTACACCACGAGCTGACCTGCGGCGGCACCAAGCAGCTGGGCGATGATGTACGGCAGCACGAGGCTCCAGTCGAACAGGCCGTTCACAGCCTGGGCGATGGTCATGGCCGGGTTGATGTGCGCGCCGGAGACGGCACCGAACATGAGCACCGGGATCATCACGCCGAAGCCGTAGCCCATGGCGATGTTCAGCCAGCCCGCATGGTGGCCCTTGGTGTTCTTCAGTTCAACGTTCGCGACAGCGCCGTTGCCGAAGATCATCAGAATGGCGGTACCGAAGAATTCGGCCGCAAGTTTGACAAAAGTCGAGTATTCCACTGCTGTTTCCTCTATTGCTTCTTCTCAATAAGAATCAGATTGATGTCGATTCCGCTCTCGGCGGACAACAGCGTCCAACACTACTCCCCGCACTGGAAGTCAGTATGCCACTAGGTATGACGTCATAGCGCTGGTTTCATATGTTGGATATTGCACTCGTAGTTTGATTCGGCAAACCGCGGTTTCGCCAGTTCCACCATTGTCGTCAGTACTGCCGACCGCTGGGCAGCGTCACATCGAATTCGGAATTATACGATTGCGTTTCGTTGATATGGTATGTGGATCCGCCTTGGCTGACCCAAGTACCGCCGAATTGTTCGGCTTTGTCGTCACCTGCGGATTTCATGCTGCCGGTCCACGTACCGCCAGTCTGCATAGTCATCTGCATTTCGGTAATGGTCAGACCTGCCGCCTTGGCAGAGAATCCCCATGTGCCAATGAGATTGCCTTTCGCAGCCTTCTTCGGTGTGGTCAGCGTGGCCACAACCATAGTGCTGGCTTTATCTATAGATGATGAATCCACTCCGAAGAACTCTGCAATACCGATGTCTTCGCCATCCCTGTAGAAATGAAGATTAGAGATGTCGTACTGCGCGTTGGAGCCTGTCGACCTGCCCTTGCCAAGAGTGCCCACGATCTTGTCTTCTGCAATCAGAGTAACACGTCATTATTCTCAGACAAAGAAGCAAATCGATGATCGGACCGCACGTGGGCCTTTGAGCATGTAGGAACCAAAGTTATTGCCTATACCCTCGGAAGTTATTACCAGGGTGGACGCGCCGGGGGGATTGAACCTGGAACGCGTGTCTTCATGGAGTGATGAGGCGTCGGCCGACGTGCGGGAGCCATAGTGAGTCCGTCGCGGGAAGCCAGTAGGGCCGGTACGTAAGTCCATCCACGGGAATTCATCGCAAAGCCTTTTCCTTAGCATCCCATTTCCTCCACCCGCTGGATGTTTTGCCCGCTGAAAGGCTTGCTTTCCGGGTAAATTCCCCCAGTCACTGGAGGAATCAGGACTCCGAAGCGTGCGCCAGCGGGAAGCTTCCCCCACCGACTGGATGTTTCGCCCCGCTGAAAGGCCCACTTCCGGGAAGATCCCTCCACCGATTGGATGTTTTCGGACTCTGGGATGCTTACAAACGGGAAGATTCCTCCACTGACTGGAGGAATCAGGACGCTGGAGAACCTTGCCGATAGTACGGATGCGGAGTACGAGGAGGATAGGCCCGAGAAACAGTTTCTACGCAAACTGCAGTGGATGTGGGAGTAGACATGCGAGCATCAGAAAACAAAAAAACCTTGGAACCGGAGTTCCAAGGTTTTGTCTGTGCCCCCTCAGGGATTCGAACCCTGGACACGCTGATTAAGAGTCAGCTGCTCTAACCAACTGAGCTAAAGGGGCGTTGGTCTTGCGAGGTTTTGTTCTCGCTGAGCACGAGAAGTAAATATACTCAGAATCAAGAAGAACGCAACTCTCGGCGTGTCGCGATTGTAGAACCGCTATTTTTCAACGATTTCAGCATATTGCATAAATTACAGAAAAATGCGATCCAGCCATCATGTTCCCTATCTAAACAGCACAGCCAAGGCAGGAAATCACAATTTCTTCACAACTGTCGTTCCGCGTAATCCAATCGCCCCAAACACTTCCGCCAATTCATTTCGCTAATTTATTTGCACGGCCATGCAATCATTCTCCCCGAATCCATTGTCCGAACACCATGCACGCGCATCAGCCACCGAACCGAACTCCTCCCCGGAAAGAAGCACGTAATAATCGGCCTCATGCCCATACCGCGTGTAGTAGCTGTAGTCCGCGGCCCACGCCAACACCGCCTTCGGCCATGAAGCGCGCAATGTAAGATACTGCGCGTAAATATCGCGGTATTGCTGGGTTTTGCCGTCGACTTCCATACCGTATTTACGACTGAACAGCTGCGTTGTCGGAATGTCGTACAGTCCGGAAACCGCCGACCGGTCATGAGACAGCTGCCAGCTCAACGCCAGCTGAGCATAGCGTTCCGCATCGGAGTCGGCAATGTTCGCACCACCCCTTGCGTCTCCCACACTCGCAACCGCATTACCGTTCGGCGTCGCACCCTTCTGCACCACCATGCTGGTCGACTTGGTTTCGATCTGGTCGGACGCACGCCAGTACTGCCCTATCGCGTACGCCAGCTCGAGCGTCGCTGTGCCGCTTGTGAACTGCATCGGATCGGATGCGAAGTCGTACACCGCGGACGCGATCACCTCATTGCTGGAATCCTTGATGGAGATTGTGACGTCCTCGCCTTTCCACGCGGTGTCACCGCAGGCGTGTGCAGAGAACGCGACGGTCGCAATCATCGTGGTTCCATTTTTCTCGACACTCTCCAAGCCCGCGTCGGGCGTTGTCGCGCAATCCTTGGTTTGCTTGGCCGCATCGTTCTGCTTGGTTTTGTTGGATTGCTCATCCGCGTTTTGCGCCGTCGAAGAACCGTTTTGCGCCGAATCGTCACCGCTATTACGATTGGTTGATTTCCATACAACAAATCCCGCGATTAACGCTATCACCGCAATAATTACAATAATTGCGATGATGATTGGCTTCTTGCGGTTCTTGCAATCATTGGCTTGCGGATCAGATTGCGTTCCGGACTGCATGTCTAGCTGCAGGCTTGATGGCGCGGGCATGGGAACCGGAGGATATGCGGCCGTTGCCGGCGGAACATCGATGTGAGTGGTCTCAGCCGGCTGAGCACCTTGTGTCCCCAACGGAAAACCGCAGGAACCACAGAATCGCATATCTGCGGTGACGGCGACGCCGCACTGCGGACACACGGAAGGAATTCCCGCAGCCGCATGGCCATCCTGCAATTGCGCGGCGCCGCACTGAGGGCAAAACCGTCCATCTCCGTTCCACTGAAATCCACAGCGAGCGCACTGGCCGGCATACTGCTGATTCCGCTGCTGTTGCCTGCCGTACCGTTCGTACTGTTTTCCGTATCTTCGTTCGGTGGTGTCACGGCTTCGGTTTCCGGGCAATCCTCCTACACGCTTTCCCTGTTCAATGTCGCCAGCGTCACCCAATACGCTTGGGCACTGTGGATTTGCTTTGTGCTTTTCATCATTGCAACGATTTACATTGCGCTTCGTGAGACGGCCCGCAACATGTATGACCCGTATTATGCGAAGTGGGAGAACACATGGAAGGCTCCTGTCGCCGTGATGGTGTTCTGGCTTGTCGCGGAATTCCTGTGCACGAATTTCCTTGCCGGATACAGCTCGAATACGGTTTCGACGATGGTGCCAATGTGGTATTTCATCGTCGCCGGCGTCTGGGCTTTCCTCGTTGAAGTGATTGCGATGACGTTTGGTCCGACGTTGGTTGCGTCGACGCCGGGATTGTGGAAGATTCTTGTTGGCGGTACCGTACAGCAGACTCCGCAGAACGTCGTCGATTACGTCAAGGCTTGCGATCCGCATTTCGGCCAACCGAAGGCAGCCAGGACCGCAGCTTCCGCGCAGACCACGCAGACCGCGCAATACAACGCGCAGTACAACGCGCAGTACGCCAATCCGTCCGCGCCAGCAACGTCACCAGCCGCGCAGACCGCTCCTACGCAAGCGATGCCCGCTGTTCCAATGCCAACCACGCCAATCCCAGCGCCAGCCGCTTCGGTTCCACCAGTGCCGCAGTCAACGGCTTCGGTTCCTCCCATGCCACAATCTCCGGCCGACATTCCGATGCCGGCCGTTCCACAGGGTGAAGGAAAGCCACTCGACCCAAAAACTAAGAAGACGATCCTGATCGGCTGCATCGTCGCCGGTGCACTGATCGTATTGGGCATTGTCTATGGTGTGCTCAATTCGACCGTCTTCAGCGCGAAATCCATGGCGGAAAGCTATGTGTCGGCAATCGCCAGCGGCGATTACGACAAGGCTAACGACATTGCCGATCCTCAAGTGGGTAAAAACCAACGCAAGCTGCTTTCCAACAGCGTCGCCAAGACCGATAACGCGACCATTTCGAATGCGCATGTCAATGGCGTGAAATCCGGCAATGGCACAACCACCGCATCAATCAGCTACTCGTTGAACGGCGAAACCGTCGATGAGGAACTCACGATGCGCAAATCCGGCAACAAATTCCTGATTTTCCCGAACTGGCAAATCACCACGCCACTGATCAAGTCCATCAATGTTTCCGTGCCAAGCAGTGTGGAATCGTTGACGGTCAACAAGGTTGCGGTCACAGCCAAAAACGCGGAGAAGACGGATTCCGGCGAATGGCAGTTGCGCGTATACCCGGGCACGTACAACATTTCCGTTACGAGCACGGATTATATCGTCAGCGAAACGGTGGTATTCCGCACGAACGAAGACAGCGATTCGCCGACCACGCTGAAGGTGACGACCACCAGCAAGTTCAAGGATGCATTAAGCACCGCCGTGAACAACGCGCTCGACAAGTGCGCGGAATCCACCGACTATGCGCCGGAAAACTGCCCGTTCGGCTTCCGCGTATGGGATGAGGATAATTACCGTAATTTCGCGTGGTCGATCAGCATCTATCCGAAAATCGACGAAGTCGACCTTGATTATGGCGCTTTTGATACTAAAACCGGTAAGGCAAAGTGCACATACGAGGTGAAAGACGGCGATTCTTGGGATCCGGATGATGATAGTACGACGTTCAATGCGAGCGGATCGTTCGCTATCAAGGATGGTAAGGTCACGGTCACGCTTGATGACGGTGGCTACAGCTATTAAATAAAGTATGAAAATCCCCCTGCATAGCTGTTTTCAGCTGGTGCAGGGGGATTTTCCATGCTTAAGCTCAGACGTATCTCAGTCTGAAGTCATTCGCCGTAACCGCAATGAATGCAGCCATAGCGAATGGGGCCGAATCACTCAGCGACAACCTTCACGGTGAAGGAAGCGGAGATTTCCGGGTGCAGAGCGACGGTTGCAGCGAACTCGCCGGTGGTCTTGATCGGATCCACGGTGATGTTCTTCGGGTTGACGGCAGCCTTGGAAGACAGCGCGATGGCGATCTTGTCGGCGGAGATGCCACCGAACAGCTTGCCGGACTCGGAGACCTTGGCGGCGATTTCGACGACGGAACCCTCGATGAGTTCCTTGGCGGCAACAGCCTCTTCGCGGGTGGCAACGGCCTTGGCCAGACGAGCGCGCTTCATGGCCTCGATCTGGGCGGCAGCGTTCTTGGACCATGCGAAGCCCAGACCCTGCGGAATCAGGTAGTTGCGAGCGTAGCCGGCCTTGACGGACACGACGTCGCCCGGGTGACCCAGGTGATTGACGGACTTGGTGAGAATAACCTTAGTTTCAGCCATTTTTCAAACCTCTCTAAGATCAGCGACCGGAAGTGGCGTACGGCAGCAGAGCCATCTCGCGGGCGTTCTTGATAGCCTTGGCGAGCTCGCGCTGTTCCTGCACGGAAACACCGGTGATACGACGGGAACGAATCTTGCCGCGATCGGAGATGAACTTGCGCAGCAGGGCAACGTCCTTGTAATCGATCTCGGTGACCTTAGCGGCCTTCAGTGGATTCGGCTTCTTCTTAAACGGCTTGACCGGCGGCTGCGGCCTCTTGCGTGACATCTTGATGTTCTCCTTACAATCTGGAAATTGCTTTTCTTTTAAGCTGCGATCCGGGTCGGATCAGAATTCCGGTTCGTCGCTGCTTCCACCAAATTCGGAGGAGCCAAAGGAACCGAACGATGAGGAACCGGAATTATCCGAATTGCCCCACGGATCCGATGCCGGAGCAGGCTGCACGGCGGGCGCGGCATTGGCTGGAGCGGCAGCCCCACCCTGATAGCCAGCGCCACCGGAATACCCGGCACCGCCCTGATATCCACCGGCATTGCCGGCGAAGCCACCGTTGTTGAACCCGCCGTTGCCGCCAGCGAAAGCATTGCCGCCACGATTGCCGGCAAAATTACCACCGTTGGCACTGGAGGTTCGGGTGACCTGGGCGGTCGCATAGCGCAGGGACGGACCGATCTCATCGACCTGAAGCTCAATAACCGTGCGCTGGGAACCATCGTTCGCCTGATAGGAACGCTGCTGCAAACGACCCTGCGCGATCACACGCATGCCCTTGCTCAGGCTCTGCGCGCAATGCTCGGCCATGTCGCGCCACGCGGAGCAGCGCATGAACAAAGCCTGACCATCTTCAAACTGGCCCGTATTACGGTTCCAGGTGCGCGGAGTGGAGGCAATGGTGAAGCTGGCCACGGACGAGCCGTTGCCAACCGTACGGATTTCGGGATCAGCCGTGAGGTTACCCACCACAGTGATAATCGTTTCGCCTGCCATCGTTACCTACTTACTTTGCAGCTTATTGTTTTGCAGCTTGAAAAGCTTGGAATTACTTACTTGCGAAGAATCTTCGTACGGATGACGGATTCGTTCAGGTTCAGCAGACGATCGAGTTCGTCGCTGGTGGCCGGCTCAGCGGAGTAGTTGACCACAACGTAATTGCCTTCGGTCTTGCCAGCGATCTCGTAGGCAAGCTTGCGACGGCCCCAGATGTCGATGTTCTCGACAGCACCGCCTTCCTTGGTGACAGTTTCCAGATACTGCTCGGTCAACTTCTTCAGACCGCGCTCATCCAGCTCAGGATCGGCAATGAACATCAGTTCGTACTTATGCGCAGACATCACCCACCTCCTTCGGACTATCGGCCATGGACCTTCCATGGCAGGAGTGTGTATGCGTACTGCCTTCACGCATCTATATATGAAAGGTATAAAGATACAGTTCAGACAACCTGTTCAGCATAGCCCTTCTGCTGGACGAGCGGCAATTGCGCACGTTCTGTGGTGCAGGCGCGTCATGGGCACCCGCATTGTTATATTGAATACGGCTATTTTTGTACGGTTGGTACCGTATTTACGCGACTCTAGATTTGTGGAAGGCGAAGCATGTCGGCGATTCTCGAAGGCACCCCGGATAAGAAATTGGCTTTGGTGACGGGTCGTGCGTACCCTGAGCAGGCCCATGAAACCGCGAAATACCTGGGAATCGACGTACTTGAGACCACGGCTTACGATTTCGCCAACGGCGAGATGTATGTGCGTTACACCGAGCCGGTGCGTGGCGCCGATGCGTTCGTGATGCAGGCGCACACCGAGCCGATCAACAAGTGGATTATGGAGCAGCTCATTATGGTTGACGCCATGAAGCGCGCTTCCGCCCGTTCCATTACCGTGGTCGCGCCGTTCCTTGGCTATTCGCGCCAGGATAAGAAGCATCAGGGCCGCGAGCCCATCACCGCCCGACTGATTTTCGACCTGTTCCGCGCAGCCGGCGCCGACCGTATTATGACGGTCGATCTGCATGCCGCCCAGGAGCAGGGTTTCTTCGATGGACCGGTCGACCATCTCACCGCCACTCCGGTGCTGCTTGACTACGTGCGCAACAACATGCCGCTTGAGAACACCACCATCGTGTCTCCGGATGCCGGCCGCATCAAGGTTTCCGAACAGTGGGCCGCGAAGCTGGGCAATCTGCCGCTCGCGTTCATTCACAAGACCCGTGACACCACCCGCCCGAACCATGCCGAAGCGCATGGCATTATCGGCGAGGTCGAAGGTCGCGACTGCGTGGTGGTCGACGACATGATCGACACCGCGGGCACCATCTGCGAGGCCGTGCGCACACTGAACAACGCTGGTGCGAAGTCCGTGACGCTGGTTGCCACGCATGGCCTGCTGTCCGGCCCGGCCGTGGAACGCCTGAGGAATTGCGGTGCCAAGGAAATCGTGCTCACCGACACCGTGCCCGTTCCGGAAGAGAAGCGCTTGCCGAACATGACCGTGCTGTCCGTGGCTCCGCTGCTGGCCGCCGGCATCCGTTCCGTGTTCGAATCCGGATCCGTTTCCACGCTGCTCAACGGTCTGCCCGAAGACATGCGTCCCCGCAATATCTACGCCTGATTCGCGCAATCTTTTCAACGTAACAAAAACTCGCCCCCCCCCATCCGGTCGGCGAGTTTTTTAATGTCAGATCTTCCCAAAAACGGGGTGCCGCATCCTACGTCGGTAGGATGCGGCACCCCGCGTATCAAGAGAGAAAAGAGAAATCTGGCTAGCGTCCGATAGGCATCCTCGCTTCCGTTATTTGGCGAATGCTTCGCGGATTTGCGCGGCATTGCCGTAGGAGGCCTGCGCACCATACCCTGTGGCGGCGTATGCCGAAACATACGAGGCAAGCTCGGCCGCTTCGGAAAGCGCCATGCCCGAGGCAAGACCGGCTAGCACCGTGCCCATGAAGGAGTCGCCGCAGCCGGTGGTGTCCACCGCGTTCACACGCACGGGGGCAATGCGCTGGATCGGCGTTGCCGAAGTGGAATCCAATACCACGGAACCATCGCCGCCGAGCGTCACGATCGCCTGTTCGAAACCGAATCCACGCATTGCTTCCAGCGCATGATTCCAATCGAAACCGTCCCAATCGTCGTTTTCCGGCTCGTCAATGCCGAGCAGCTGCACCATCTCATGCTCGTTGACGAGCAGAATATCGGATGCTTCCACCAGTTCGGCCGGCAGCGACGGGGTGAACGGCGAATCGTTGAGCAGCACTTTCACGCCCGCTTCATGGCACATGCGCGCGGCGGCCGTCACCGTTTCGATCGGGCTTTCCAAGCACAGGCCAAGTACGGAAGACCGTGCCAGCGCATCGCGCACGGATTCCACATAATCCACGGTGACCTGCGCGTTCGATCCAGGCGAGTACACGATGGTGTTTTCGCCGGTTGCGTCCACGGTAATCACGGTTGTGCCGGATGGTCCGAGCACGCGGCGAACATGCGTGGTGTTCACGCCCGCCTCGCCCAGAGCGCCGAGTAGGAAGTCGGCGTTGGAATCGGAGCCGACCGCGCCGAACATCTGCACGGTTGCACCGATGCGCGCTGCGGCGGCCGCCTGGTTGCCGGATTTTCCGCCCGGCAGCAGCTGCAGCGGACCGCCGGTGATGGTCTCCCCCGGCCCTGGCAGACGCTGTGCGGTGACGGTGTAGTCCGCGTTCATCGAGCCGATTACGGACACTGTGCCGTGGATGCGGTCCAATGCGGAGAGAACTTCAGTCGCGCTCATCTTTACCTTCCTTACATCAAAAGAAGATTTATGAAAATGGAGATTTGCGAAATAGTGTTGTTCAGTAATCGCAATTATCGCAAATCCCCATTTTTACTATATTGAGGATGTAATGTGCGATTACTTTGCCGATTCCTCGGTTTCCAGCGCATGGTTGCCTTCGTAGATCTTCTTCTTGAAGACGAAGAACACGATCAGGCCAAGCAGTGCGGTACCGGCGGCGACCAGCAGCAGGTTGGCATAGTTGGCGGCAGTGCCGGTTGCGCCGGTGATGGAGCCGCCTGCGAGGGCGTTGGAGCCGAGCAGGCTGCCGATGATGGCGATGCCGATGGACGGGGAAACGTTCATGGCCAGATCGTTCATGCCGACGCCACGGCCGGATTCGTCCTTTTCAATGGTGCCCAGCACGGTGGAGACCACCGGGGAGTACATGAGGCCGCAGCCTGCGTAGAACACACATGCGCACAGGGTCAGCACCACGAAACCGGAGTTCACGCAGAATGCCGCACCGGTCCAGCCGAGGAACATGAGGGTGCCTGCGGTCACGATGCCGGCCTTGATGCCGATCTTGCGGATGATCATGCCGGAGCAGGTGCCCACCACGGCGGCGACCACGAAGGCCCACACAATGTGCAGGGAGACCTGGGTGGTGGTCATGCCGTAGATGTTGGTGCCGATGGCGTTGAAGATCGGGCTCAGTGCGTAGTTCACGAAGTAGAACACGAGGATCAGGCAGATGGCGCGCAGCCATCGGGTGTTCTTGAAGAACGCCGGGGTGATGAACGGGTTGGAGGCCTTGTTGATGTAGAAGGCGAATGCCACGAACAGCAGCAGGGAGACCACGAGCATCCACCATGCCATGTACGAGAAGAACAGGGTGAGGAATGCGGTGGCGAAGCCGAAGATCACGAAGCCGAATGCGTCAACCTTCTGCCCGTTGCCGCTCTTGGACGGCAGGGTCTTGAGCAGGATCGGCAGGAACAGGATGGTGACGGACGGGATCAGGAACAGGAACTGCCATGCGATGGAGCTGAGCATGCCGGCTGCGAACACGCCGATGGATGCGGAAAGCTGGTATGCGGCGGTGAACAGACCGAAGAAGATGACCTTCAAATCGTTACGCAGGTACTTGGTGGCCACCACCAGGAAGGCGGAACCTGCCACCTGTTCGCCTGCGGTCTGCAGCACGCGTGCGATGATCACGGTCCACAGGTTTGCGGCGAAGAAGTAGTTTGCCACGAAACCGAAGATGGAGCCGACGAACAGCGTCACGAGACCGACGGTCACAAGCTTACGCAGGGAGACGAAATCGCCCAGGGAACCGTAGATGAAGCACACGATGCCGAGCACGATGCTCGGAAATGCGGTGATCAGGGACGCCTGGTTCGGTGCGCCGACGTCGGCGCCGACCTGCTGGAACACCAGGTTGAAGCCCTGCAGGCACAGGGTGCCGAGCACGAAGGTGATCAGCAGCGGGATCAGGGCGCGGATGGCCATCTTGTTGCTGGTCACCGGATCATCGAACGGATCGGCGGATGCGGTGCCGGTCACGGCGGTTGTGTTGTTAGACATAATAAAAATCCTTGATTCTCTCGAATTGCGCGATATGCGATACGCGATTGCTTGGCCGGTTACGCTTATTCAGCCTTGGCTGCGAGGCCGGAGATGCGGGTCATGAATTCGTTCAGGAAGCGCGGCACGTCGACGCCGACGGCAACCTTCATGGTCTTGGCCGGGTCATTCAGGCGGGTTTCGTCGCCGATGGTGCGTCCGCGGGTCGGGCCTTCCACGTCGACCTTCATATTGATGTCGAGGGTGGTGACGAGGGTCGGGTCCACTGCCACGCCAACGGCGAGCGGATCGTGCAGGCCGCAGCCGCCCAGATGCGGGGACGTGGTTTCGTAAGCCTTGATGTAGAAGTCGGTCATGTCGGCCAGGAACTTGCCGGCCTTGGTGCCGAGGTCGCGCCACTGCTGGGTTTCCTTGTAGGTGAGCAGGGTCTGCAGGGTTACGTCGAGACCGATCATGGTGGTCGGCGCCCCGGAACGGAACAGGTAGTCGGCGGCTTCCGGATCCTGCGAAATGTTGGCTTCCATGCAGGCGTTGCAGTTGCCGGGTACGGTCAGTGCGCCGCCCATAAGCACGATTTGGCCGATTTCATCCTTGATTTCCGGTGCTTTCTTCAGTGCGGCTTCGATGTTGGTCATCGGGCCGGTCGGCACGTAGACGAGATCCTTGCCATAAGTCTTCACTGCGTCGATGATGAAGTCGACCGCAGATTCGGTTTCGACGGAACGGCTGGAATCGGGGATTTCCACGTCGCCGATGCCGTTGTCGCCGTGGATGAACGCGGAGATCGGCAGTACTTCGAAGTGATCGGTGGTGCTGGAGTGCGGCAAACCCTGATACACCTTGACTTCCGGGTGGCCGAGCAGGTCGGTCACGGCCAGTGCGTTGCGCACACCCTGCTCGACGAGCACGTTGCCGTAGGTGCCGGTGATGCCGATCAGTTCAATCTCCGGGCTTCCCAGAGCATACGAAATGGCAAGCGCGTCATCAACGCCGGTATCAAGATCAAGAATCATCTTTTTCATGTGTGTGCCTTTCCTCTTTGACGGCCTGACGACGGTCCGCCACCATACGGGTGCATCGTCAGTTATACATCGAGCGCATTCTCGATTGTGTTGTGTTGACAAGATTTATGATAAAGCGTTTTATCAAGAACGCAAATTCTTCACCTATACACGGCGTGTTGCCTGTATTCCCAACGATTACAGCATATTGGAGATGCTTACGTCACCACATACCGAGATTGATCTGCACCACCCGTTTTGCACCAGTCTGCAGCATCTAAAAATGGCGGTTTACGCGCAGGCCGCCTGCACCAGTTTCGGCGTAAGCACTTCAACCTGCGGATCGGAAAGCCACGGACGGGCATCCCCTGATTCCGTACCGGACTTGGCACGAACCGCAACATCAATCCGCTTACGCAACATACCCCAACAAGCGGCGGCCAAATCAGTCACGCTCTGCTCAACGGTGGTCATACGCCAACCAAGACCGAATCGTTTGAGAATATTGTCGTAACCAATCACCTGCATATCCTCAGTAACATGCAACCCACGCTCCGCCATACGCTGACGGAAGCCAAGCGCCATCACATCGTTGCAGCAGAACACGGCCGTCGCCCCGCCATCGATGATCTGATTCGCGGCACGATAGCCGCTATCGAAACGGTAATCACCCTCAACACACAGCGAAGAATCAAAATGCTTCCCCGACTGCTCGATGGCATCCACAAAACCACGACGACGCTCCGCGGCACTCGACTCCGCAATATCGCCGGTGACAATGCCAATACGAGTATGACCACCTTCCAACAGATACTGGGCAGCCAAACGACCACCAAGATAGTTGTCAAAACCGACGGCATCGCACCAGCCGCACTGCGTCAAACGGTCGATCAGCACCACCGGGCACGACACAAGCGCCACATCCTCACACAGCTGCTCAACAGCACTCCCAACACACGACTCACGCGCCGGGATCAACATCACCCCATCCACCCCACGGGCAGGAAGACGCTGCAACAACTCATGCTCCGCAGCACGCGAATCATCGGAATTGGCCACAATCAGCGAATACCCCTGCGCGGCGCACTCATCCTCCACGCACTTGGCAAGCGCCGCGAAAAACAAGTTCTCAATATCAGGCACGATCAGCGCAACCAGCTGTGACTGCTTGGTCACCAAGCTACGCGCGCTCTGATTCGGCACATAATTCAGCTTCTTCGCCGCGTCGGCAATGGCCTTACGCTTCTCATCAGACACGCGAGCCGGCCGATTATTCAACACCAGCGAAACCGTCGTCACAGACACCCCCGCAGCAGCGGCCACATCCTTCAACGTCGCACGATACGCCATTCAAACCCCTTAAAACGTTTCTCCTTCCAGCATAAATGCCACGCACTCCTGACGCGCCCAGCACCCCCATCCACAAACAAATTCCTTTCATAGCAAAATAATCCACATTATTTCCAGTGGTAAATCGTTTCTCAGAAATGTTTTTGTATACTCGCAACGTTTTGCTTAATACGAAAGCCACAGAGAAGAGAGGAACCCCAATGCAACCAACAGCACAGAAAAACAATGCGAAACAGCGCAAGACCATCGCCATCGTCGCCGTGATAGCAGTGGTTGCCATCGCGCTCGCAGCCGTTGCCATCATCGCAGTCGCCAATAAGCGCGAAATGACGCAAGCCGCCAGCGACACCTGCACGTTGAACGCGAAGGCGCTCGCCACGCATCAGCAAAACTTCGAAGAGGCTCAGAAAGAAGCCGAAGATGCGGCAAAACTCACCGTGGACGACGTGGCCGACGGCACCACGCTGGAAACCCTGAAGGATGCGATCACGCTGGCCGAAGCCGTGGAAAACGCGCCAACACGCCCCGCGAACGGCAATGCCAGCGACTTCACCAAGGCGACAGACGATATTCGCACGTACGCCGACAACCTGCGCAACATCACCAACGAACTCGACGCGGCCGCCAAGTCGGTGATCGCCAGCCAGGAACTCAAACTCGAGTCCGCCAAGTAAGCCGTTCGAGCCAGACGAGCCGACAGGGCGCCGCCCCTAGCTCCGCCGCCCCTGCGTTCAACGGGGCCAAGTTGCGTTTTCAAACAACTTTGACCTCGTTAAAGATGACTTTCGCAACGTTTTCACAACCCGATAACCGCCCATACCGCAAATCGATACCCCTTCCACAAAAACCCGAAAGAGCTTATTAACGGGGTCAAAGTTACGTTTTGGACGACTTCACCCCCGTACAAGCGCTTTCGCACCGTATCTGGCTTATATATGGCAGATTCGACAGTCCGACCGGAGGCATTTCCTGACGAAATCGGCTACTTGCAGCACGTTATTTTCCAATAGCCACTTACCGAACCCAATTGCCAGGCTGCGCCGCATCCACCATGACGCACCGTCACAAACGTTCCCATCCGACGCGCTTTACTGGCCTTGGGCGCGGTAGCGGGCTTCGGTGGCGGCTTTGGCGGGCTCCCACCAGGCGCGGTTGGCGATATACCAAGCGATGGTCGCTTGCAAACCGGCTTCGAAATCGGTGCGCACAGGCTTCCATCCAAGTTCGGTACGCAGCTTGCTGGAGTCAATCGCGTAACGCCGATCATGTCCGGGGCGGTCACGCACCCAGTCGAACGCATCTTCGGCACATCCCATAAGCCGCAGGATCATACGCATCACGGCAATGTTGCTCATTTCACCATCCGCGCCGATCAGGTATGTTTCGCCGATCCGCCCGCGTGTAAGAATCTTCCACACCGCAGAAGAGTGGTCTTCCGTATGGATCCAGTCGCGCACGTTCTCGCCTGTGCCATATAGTTTCGGACGCACGCCCTCCATGATGGAAGTGATCTGGCGTGGAATGAATTTTTCCACATGCTGGTACGGCCCGTAATTGTTGGAACAGTTGGAAATCGTGGCGCGAAGCCCGTACGTGCGAACCCAGGCACGCACCAGCTGGTCGGATGCCGCTTTTGACGCGCTGTACGGGCTTGACGGCTTATATGGCGTGCTTTCGGTGAATTTGCATGGATCGTCGAGCGCAAGGTCGCCGTACACTTCGTCGGTGCTGATGTGATGGAATCGCACGTCATGCTTGCGCGCCGCCTCAAGCAGGTGGAACGTACCCTCCACATTCGTTGTGATGAAGGGTTCAGGATTGGCGATGGAGTTGTCGTTGTGCGATTCGGCCGCGAAATGCACGATCGCGTCATGCCCGGGCACGATACGTTCCAGTAGTGCAGCATCGCAGATATCGCCTTGCACGAGTTCGACTTGCGATTGCGGAAGACCGGCGATATTCTGCGGATTTCCGGCATACGTCAGCTTGTCGAGCACGGTTATGCGCACGTCAGGATGGTTGTATGCCACGTAGCGCACGAAATTGGCTCCGATAAACCCACATCCGCCGGTCACGATGATGTTGCGCGGCTTGAAAATCTCACTACTCACCATTTCAGGGTACCGGCAGGGTTGCATAGTTCATGGAGCGATTCCACAAACTGGCTTATATATGGCAGATTCGGCAGCCCAACCGGTGGTATCTCAGTTACCCTTGATTTGGTGTATAAATAGCACTTCGCTTACCCTTGATTTGGTGTATTTACGACGGTGAGACACGGAGACTTTCGAACGAAAAGCGTACGAAAAACTGGCTTCCTGGAAGGAATCCTCCCAAGGAAGCACGGCCCTGCTCATCGAGGGCGCGCGACGCGTCGGGAAAAGCACCATCGCGGAGGAATTCGGACGACGGAACTATGCGTCGTATATGCTCGTCGACTTCTCGAAAGCCGTTGCAAATGATTTTGTTTTAGCTTGTCGCTAAAGCGAAGTCATCTGCATGGCCTCGTTGCCGAGACCAGCTCCAAGACTCACGCGACTCTCGCCGCCGCTTGGTTCGCGCTTCGCCGGATGCCGCATTGTCCCGCCTTTTGGGTGGGCCTGTCTTACGCTTCCTCCACGCGCGTTTAACGTCTCCGGGGCACTCCCGACGACTTGGATGTTGATGGCCGCGTTCAGGTCGCGGTCCATGTCAAGCCCGCACTTGCCGCAATGGTAGACGCGCTCGGACAGGGGCAGCTTGGCTTTCACCGTCCCGCAGTTCGAGCAGGTCTTCGAGCTTGGATACCAACGGTCGATGACGTGAAGCCTCGCGCCGGTGCGTGCGGTCTTGTAGGTCAGTAGGCGTCGGAACTCCGCGAACGCGGCATCCTGAATCGATTGGGCGAGCCCGTGGTTTCCCACCATGCCCGCCACGTTCAAGTCCTCGATGCTGATGTCCGCGTAGGTATGGGCGAGCATGGCGGTGGTCTTGTTGAGCACGTCCGAACGCAGGTTCGCCACCCGTGCGTATAGTCGGGCGACCCGCGCTCCCGCCTTGCGGCGGCGGTTGGAGCCTTTCCGTTTGCGGCTCAGATTCCGTTGGGCTTTCTTCAACCGTCTGAGGTTCGATTTGAGTGCGTGCGGGTTGTGTATCACGGTGCCGTCCGACAATGTGGCGAGCTCCTTCACACCCAAGTCGATGCCGACGCTCCCGCCTTTCGGCGGCGATGGAATCGGCAGGTCGGCGCGTTCGACGGTCAGGCTGGCCTGCCAGCGTCCACCACGCTTGGATACGCTCATGCGCAGCACCTTCGCGCCGTTCACTCGCTTGGACACGTTCTCCATGCAGTGCACGCGGCCTATCTTCGGGAGCCGCAGCGCATGAGGGTCACAGTCAATGAGACCAAACGAGCCCGTCGTGTACGCGAATCTGGGAACCGCCTTGTCCTTGGATTTGAAGCGTGGGAAGCCCATCCTGCGACCTTTCCGCCGCCCCTTGCGGGACTTGGAGAAGTTCCTCAGCGCGTCGGCCAATGATTCGAGGCCGCTGTTGTACGCCTCCTTGCTGTTCTCAGGCCACCATGGTTCTCCCGTGGTCTCGTCCACCGCCAGACCGTTTTTGGCTTGGTTCCACCACCTGCGCAAGGCATAGTACGACCATTCGGGGGTATCGCCGCGTTCGAGCACGTCCTTGACGTGCGCCAGCCCATTGTTGTAGGCGAATCGCGCCGCCCCGGCGTGCGATTCCAACAATCGTTCCTGCCGTGGAGTCGGGTCGAGCGCCACCTTGACCGCCTCAAGCATCGCGCGCCGCCTTCAACGCCGCGTCCGTCTTGCGCTTGGCCGCGCGACGCCCGTACAGCCGGGCGCAGAACGAGGTCAGCACCTCGGTCATGTCGCGCACCAAATCGTCATCCAGCTCCGTGTCATCCACCACGATGATTCGGCGTCCCTGCGCCTTCAGCGCGCTCTCCACCAGTCCCGCGTTCATGCGGGCGAGCCTGTCCCTGTGCTCCACGATCAGCGTGTCCACGGTCGGGTCGGACAATAGCCGGTTGAGCTTGCGCCGCCTGTCGTTCATGCCGGAACCCGTCTCTGTGACGATTTCCGGCTTCTCCACTCCCATACCAAGGGCGAACGCCTTCAACCGGTCGGCCTGACGTGTCAGATCGTCCTTTTGGTCAGACGAGCTGACACGCGCGTAACACACCGTCCTGCCGTTCGCCGTGGGGGTGACGGGTCGGTTCTCGTATTTCGGGTCGTGGATGATTATCGTGCCCGTGCTCATGCGCTCGAATGGGACGGGCATGCGGTTCTCTCGGCACCACTGCCATACCGTCTGCTCGTTGAAACCCTCTCGTTTCGCCCATTCCCTGACACGCATGACTCAAGTATATCATACGAAAACAATCGAAAGCAAGCAATTAAGTTAACTGGTTGCAACCCCCGATGACGTGCGGACTACTTCGTCGACCTGCGCAGCGACCGCGACGACCCGTCGAACCGTATGGAGATCGACTTCCTCATTGTCGAACCGTATGAGAACGCGGCGATGAAGTACAGGGTCAGCCCCATCGAGGTCAAGTCATCGAAACGCTACCGCACGGTCTCGCTGGACAAGTTCAAGACGAAATTCGACAAGAAGGTCGGCACCAGATACGTGCTGCATCCGAAACCGCTGGTCGTGGAAAATGATGTGGTCAAGCTGCCGACCTACATGGCAGGACTGCTATAGAAGGCTTCACGCAGACAGCGCTTTTTAGTGCACTACCAGCGAATGACGCCCAACACTTGCGAGCGCATATGTTGTCCACCTTGAACACATCTGTTTGCTGCCCGTCACCCAGTTAACCTTCCAGCTACCTTTCAGACATCTACGAGATACCCGTTCGTCCACAGCTGAACACTAAAATGTATCCGGTTTAATTGTACAGAGCCTCCAATTATAAGGGGGCTATCTTTTTGAAGGATGCGACGATGCCTATTTTTTCGCCTGACCGTCATGCTCACGTTCCTTCATACGTAAAACTTACTAAGCAGCCGATTGCGGGTGGAACATATCGCCCTCTTGCGAATGACGAAGACAGCAACGCTTGCGCCCCATCCGCCCTTTCAGGCCACCACGGTTCAAAACTGTATACGCAGAAATCAGCAATTCACGCCACCTCCGACAACACAAGCATCTTTATTTCAGGCGCTGGCACCCTGCCCTGTTTACCGGAGATGGTTTCCAGTGGATCCGTCAGTAAAGATGTAATAGACAATAACAACCAAATCACTCCCTCCAAGCTCCAGCCCCAGCAACCCACTGAGCAGCCTTTGAATGAGGCCGTCTCGGTTTGCAAAAAAGCAGCACACACAACAGCAAAAACACTTTCCGCCGCAGGGCACGCAGTTGCGAAAGCCGCCAAAACCACCGGCCACGCCATCCATGTCGCCGTCACAGCAGTAAAGACCGCATGGCACACTTTCACCAATTTCAAAGCCGTTCAACTCATCATCAAATTCTTTAGGAAAGCATATGGCCCGTGGAAGAAGCGCATGAGGTTCTCCTATGCGTTCTACGCCATCGTGTTCACCCTATTGACTTCTGCCGAAGTCATCTTCCTTCAGTGGGGAGTGTATAGCGAACCAACGTACGATAAAGGCGATGAAGTTGATCAGACAACCAAAATTCTGAACAGCGTCGCAGGGCAAGTCACCAAATTCGTCAGTCAAATGTATCTTGAACAAAAATACCAATTCCTGCTCAGTCTGTTTACACTCGCAGTGATTTATCTTGTTTTCATCTTTGTCACCAATCGTTTTTGGATTGCGACATTATTGTTCGGTATTCTTTTCACTGTCTACGGAACGGCCAACAGCGTTAAGATGGGACTACGCAATGAACCAATCATTCCTGCCGATCTATCTTTTGTGACAGGAGGAGATTCAGGAAAACTTCTGTCTTTCATTCCTAAAGAAAGTCAGTCATTCGTCAACGGAGCCGCCACTGTTTTAGTCTGGTTCATTTGCTGCTGTATCGTTTTCTTCATTATAGATGGTAGACGGAGTTTCATCTATTGCTCATGGAAAAGACCTTTTGCAAGCATTAAAAACTTTACTGGCACTCTTACCCGCATTGTTGCCGCAATATCCAGTATTGCTTTGCTCTGTTCCTACTCTTGGAACCTCAGCGTTCCCGGCTCCTGGGCATACTCTTTCGCGGGATCGCTTGGGTATACTCCTTCCTTATTCGATACTAAAATTGACGCCCAGACCAATGGTCCGGTCACTACATTCCTCAGCTTGGCAAAAACGAAAGTGATAGAAAAACCAAAAGATTATAATCGCGATACAATGACGCAAATTGCGGAAAAATACTCTCAGCAGGCCATATCAATCAACAACAACAGGCAGAATGACCTTACTGACAGTACTGTAGTAATGATTCTTTCGGAGACTTTTTCCGATCCAACAAGAATTCCTGGTATTTCTTTTTCGACTGATCCGATTCCGAATATTCATGCTATAAAAGACACCACGACCTCGGGCTTGATGTTGTCTTCGGGGTATGGCGGAGGTACCGCCAATATGGAATATCAAGCTTTGACGGGTTTAAGTCTGTCTATTTTTGATGATTCCCTCATTATCCCGTTCCAACAGCTTGTGCCTAATCAGAAGAACCCTTATGCCTTCAACCAAATCTGGAACAATCGATATGGCGCTGACGGCTCTGACGCAGTTCATCCGTATTACCAAAGCATGTATCTGAGAAACGTTGACTACAAGAAATTTGGCTTTTCTCACCTACGCACTCTTGATAGCACTCCCTCAATCAAGCACAAAGACACAATCGACTACTCTCCATACGTCAGTGATGAAGAGGCATACAAAAATATTATTGATTTAATCGAAAAGCAAAAGCACCCACAGTTTTTGCAATTATCCACCATGCAAAATCATATGCCTTACACCAATTGGTACATCGATAATGAATTTGTAGGCGCAGATACTTCCACAGGATTGTCTGCGGACGAATATCAAAATCTCGAAACCTATACTAAAGGACTAAACCTCACCGATCAGGCAACCGCTTCGTTCTTAGACGAACTCAACCAAATTGACAAGCCAATTACTGTGATTTTCTATGGCGATCACCTGCCTAGTATCTATTCGACAGCTGATCAGGATACTGAAAATCACGTCGCTCTACATGAAACCGACTACTTTATATGGTCAAACAGTGCATCAGCATCAAGTGGAACGAAACTCGATGCCTCTAATACAGCCTTCACGTCGCCAAATTACTTCATGTCATTAGCAGCCAACCATATGAATGCGAAAGTATCTCCTTATCTTGCATTACTTACACAATTGTTGGAACAAATTCCCGCAGCAAGTCGCATCGCAACAGAAACAGGCGGAATCAGTTCAGGGGACACAACGTATCTGGACATGTCAGGCAATCAGATCTCGAAGAAATCACTGAGTAAGGACGCAAAACAACTACTTCGTGACTATGAATTGGTTCAATATGATATGACCGCAGGCAAAGGGTATCTAAACAACACCGATTTCACCAAAGTCCAATAACCTTGTACGATAGAAACGTACGACTAACCCATGCGTCAAGGATGCACTTCATGACCGGTATAAGACCGTTGGTCTCAATTATTGTTCCCGTGTATAACGCAGAAAAATATCTGCCATACTGTATCGATTCAATTCTGGCTCAGTCATACCAAACCTTGGAAATCATCCTCGTCGATGATGGCGCTACGGATAAGTCGCCACAAATTTGCGACAGTTATGCAGCTCTGGACTCTCGTGTTCATGTCATTCATCAAGAAAATGGTGGCATCGCTAAAGCTCAGAACGCTGGCCTCGATGCCGCACACGGTGAATATGTCGCTTTTGCGGACAACGATGACATTTTGGATTGTCATAACATTGAATTCCTTCTGCATGCTCTCCTAAGCAGCGGCTCTGACATGTCTAAGGCTCGGTGGCAACAGTTTGGCATCTCACAGCTCGATAAGGTCAAATCAGTTGCAGCAGTAGGCGCAACGGCACCTAACAAAGTAACTGCATTCAAAAACCCACTTCGGTCGTATCAAACTGTTTTCTGCAAGAGTCTTCGTCTCATCGGTGACATACTCAAAAAAAATACCGAAGCTCGTTACTTCAACGAGGCGAACTGGTGCCGCTTATACAAACGAGAATTGTGGGACGGCATTCGTTTCCCCGAAGGCATGTATGCCCAAGATGTCATGGTAGCCGGCAAGTTATACTCCCGCATGCATAAAGTTGTGGACATCGATTGTACTTTGTACTACTGGCTCCAGTCCCCTGGATCCGTCACTCACAGCAAGCGCAATTACAGTTTTTACCAGGACAATCTCAACGCGGGGCTGTCAAATTTCGAGCATGCTCTCAGCCAAGGCGTGCTTCCAGCCCGCAGCTACTACACCATGATCGGATCACTAAACGAGGCAGCCTCCGCCCCCGATTTAAGCTCAAATAGAAGCACTTATGAGCGTAGCAAGAACGAGGCTCAATCTCTTATTAGGAAGCTGTCTCTTTCGCAAAAAACAATTTGTGTAATTCTGCGTCATATGCGGTTAGTTGAAAAGGCTGTGTACGACCGCAAAATTAAAAACATGCAGTAGCTTGCTTCCCAAAGCAATCCAACGTTATATGTGGCATGTGCATAGGGTGTAGATTTTAAACAGCCTAAAGTTTCAGCTATCCCTTTTGATAGAGTGGAGAGACTATGAGTGACTTAATTCGGCGTTTCAAGGCTAAGTACCGATATTCAATAGTGGTATTTAAAGAATTAGTGAAGACTGACTTCCAGCTAAGATATCAAGGATCTTTTCTAGGCGTACTTTGGTCTGTCTTAAAACCGTTGATGCTTTTTGCCGTCATGTACATGGTTTTCGTCCGATTCCTACGTTTTTCGGACGGTACTCCTACATTTGCGATTTCACTTCTGTGCGGTACATGCTTGTGGTCATTCTTTTCTGAAGCGACCACTATGGGAATGCAGTCAATAGTTAATCGTGGCGATTTACTTCGCAAGGTTCATTTCCCGAGCTATATCATCGTTGCCGCAACAACCATGGGATCTATGATTTCCCTTGGAATAAACTTGCTTGTGGTTGTCATCTTCGGTTTCTTCTCGCACGCCCATTACACATGGTATATGCTGCTAGTTCCTCTGAACGTACTGCAGCTTTATGCGCTGGCCCTCGCCATTTCGTTGCTTCTCGGCACGTTGTATGTATATTTTCGAGATGTGTCCCATATATGGGATGTCGTTTTACAAGCAATGTTTTATGCGATTCCTGTAATTTATCCACTTTCTATGGTTTCGCAGTACTTCCCCGCTGTGTCCAAAATTATGTTACTCAATCCAATAGCGCAGACCATCATGGATGTCCGTCACAATCTGTTATCTCCAGAGGACATTCCAACTGTATGGACATGGGTGGGTGACCCCATTCTTTCCCTTATCCCGTATGCTCTGACGGCATTATTGCTCTGGCTTGGTGTACATGTTTTCCGAAAGAATAGCAGCAAATTCGCGGAGGTACTCTAGTGACTACAGTTGAAACCCCGATTGTCCTGTCGAACGATGAAGAGAATCCCCTCGCGCTATCTGTTTCTCACGTTGCAAAATCGTTCCGTCTGCCGACAGAACAGGCAAGTGGCCTAAAACAAGCCTTCCTGAACTGGACCAAAGGCATCAAAGGATACCGTGAACAGCAAGTGCTGCGCGATATTTCTTTCGAAGTACGAAAAGGTGATTTCTTTGGTATCGTCGGACGAAACGGCTCTGGAAAATCAACCCTCCTCAAGATTATTTCAGGTATCTATACACCCGAAAAAGGCAACGTTGTGATAAATGGAACTCTAGTCCCGTTTATCGAATTAGGTGTCGGTTTTAATCCAGAATTAACGGGTAGAGAAAATGTGTACCTCAATGGCGCACTCCTCGGTTTCTCTCGCGACCAAGTCGACGCAATGTATGACGATATCGTTGAATTTGCTGAGCTTGGTGAATTCATGGATCAGAAACTTAAAAACTATTCTAGCGGCATGCAGGTGCGTCTTGCTTTCTCTGTGGCTATCAAAGCGCGCGGAGACATTCTAGTTCTAGATGAAGTACTTGCGGTTGGAGACGAGGCTTTCCAGAAGAAGTGCGATAGGTTCTTTAAGCAGGTCAAAACCGATCCAAGCAAGACAGTTATACTTGTCACGCATAGCATGGATGCCGTCAAGAAGTATTGCAATAAGGCAATTCTCATTAAAGACGGTGAAATTATTGCCTCTGGTGACCCACATAATGTCGCAGATCAGTATTCGCTCGAGAATGCACATGAACTCAACTATTACAAGACAAAGAACGACTCGAGCAAGGAGCTTCGCTATCCCAATGGTCTGAACCAGCGCGTTCCCGTGCTTCGAATAACTCCTGTCAGCCCTAAAATCGTCGATGGGGAATCTCCCTTTGTTTTTGACGTTGAATATGAATACGCCATTAGTGATCGACAGGGATATCTGGGGCTAATTCTGCAAGATGCACGACGCGGTGGCCAAATTTATGACGTCGATACTCAAAGCGAATATTTCGGTCTCCCAATTGAAAAAGGGCACCATAAAGTCCGGTTTTCCATTCCAATGGAGCAATTCAATAACGGGGAGTTCCGCATTTTCGCCACCATCCGTTCTGAGTCAGAGGAATCAGAACGGCCAGATTACGTCGCTTTCACCAACGATGATTTCTGCTGCTATTTTGCAGTGCGCAATGATAGAAACAGCGAAAACGGTATCCTCAGTGACCGCGCGTTGACTTTTAATCGCATCGACTAGTCAAGTTTTACGAGAAGGACGACTTTCAAAAAATTGACAGGTCTTTAGAAAGCGACAGCGAGTCATTGCTGTAAGTAATTATGACCAGATAAATAACTGCAGCAACCTGTCCAGGTCGTGATACGTATTATCAATACACACAGAGAGAGCAAACTACTATGAAAATTCAAGATGAGTCATCGGTAAAACGTCTTGGGATTTTCTTCTTCTACGATGCAGAAGGCGTGGTAGATGACTACATCCCTACATTGCTGAATGGTTTCAGACCCTATCTTTCTGAAATGACTATCGTCTGCAATGGAAAATTGAACGAGGCAGGAGAAAAAATTCTTTCCTCGTATACAAATAACCTGATTGTTCGCCCAAATGAGGGCTTCGATGTTTGGGCTTATAAAACTGCAATGGAATCTTACGGTTGGGAAAAACTCGTATCTTTCGATGAAGTTGTGCTGTTCAACGCCACCATCATGGGTCCTGTCTATCCGTTCTCTGAAATGTTTGAGACGATGGATCAGCGTGATTTGGACTTCTGGGGTATCACAAAGTTCCATAAAGTTCCACAGGACCCATTCGGGCGCAGTCCCTTTGGATATCTACCAGAGCATATTCAATCCCACTTCCACGCATACCGTCGAAGCCTGATTGAGAGCAAGTCATTCCAAGACTATTGGGACAATATGCCTCCTATTAAAAGCTACTATGATTCTGTTGGCCTCCATGAGTCATTGTTTACTAAACGTTTTGCTGACAAGGGATTTAAGTGGGACACCTACGTCAATACGGATGATTTAGAAGGCTTTACATACGGACCGATTACTTTTGCCGCGAAGACACTAGTCGCAGAAAAGCGTTGCCCTATTTTCAAACGTCGCTCATTCTTCCATGACTACATGGATACCATGAATCAGTCCGTAGGCAATGCCGCGTTGGACTTGTTTGAATTCCTACGTGATCATACTGACTTTGATGTTGATCTCATTTGGCAAAATGCACTGAGAACCATGAATCTCGCAGATCTTGTCAAAAACCTGCATCTTGATTTTGTTCTTCCCACAAATACTATCGCTCCCATTCCGACTAATAAGCGTATTGCTCTTATCATGCATTTGTACTATATGGATTTGCTCGATAAGACTCTGGAATACGCTAAATCCATGCCGGAAGGTTGCGATTTCATTTTCACCGTTGGCTCTGAGGAGAACGCTACGATTGTGCGAGAGCGTTGCAAAGATCTGCCCTATAACGTTGATGTGCGTGTTATTCAGAATCGCGGACGTGACGTCAGCGCATTATTGGTTGGAGCAGGCAAAGACTGCCTTCAATACGATTACGTATGCTTCGCACATGACAAAAAAGTTACCCAACTTTCTCCATACAGCATAGGTGATGGCTTCGCTTATAAGTGCTTCGAGAATGTATTAGGAAGTAAGGCTCTGGTCAGCAATATAATCAATCATTTCGAGAATGATCCGCATGCTGGCGTTCTTGCACCTGCGCCGCCGAACCATGCTGATTACTTTGGTAATTTCGCCAGTCTTTGGGGACCAAATTACGAAGGTACCAAAAAAATGCTTGAAAAAACACTACGGGTTAAGGTTCCACTGGATAAGGATAAAGAACCTATTGCTCCCATGGGAACGATGTTCTGGTTCCGTCCAAAAGCTTTGCAACAGTTCTTCGACATCGACTGGAAGTATGAGGACTTCCCTCCTGAGCCGAATAAAATCGACGGTTCCATGCTTCATTTTGTTGAACGAGCTTACGGTTATGTTCCTCAAGCTAACGGCTACTACACAGGCTATATCTATTCTGACCGTTTTGCGCGTATCGAGATCACTAACCTCTCTTATGATATCCAAAAGCTAGCCAATTGTGCCGCTCCCTATCTTGATGCGACTTTACTTGGAACTTGTACAAATGTACCCCGTGGCTTCTCTTTAAGAGCTGCCATTCTTCTATGGTTCAAGCGTATGCTGGTAAAAGTGCCCTTTGCCTATCATTGCGGTGCAAAATTCATGAACTTGTATAGACATATCCGTCACCCGCGCACATACAAAACCCGATATGGAAACGCCAACAGCCATCTGAAGAAAGACCGTACATGACAGACAATAGTCTCACCGCTAAGAAAGCTGAGGACGTAGCCCAGCAGAGCAAGAAAAAACGTCCACGACTTTTCTATTTGGATTTGGTGCGTGCGCTAGCTGCAATCCTTATTGTTATCACGCATTTCAACAATCCTTATATGCTCGGCCATCCAGTTTTCATGTATGAACCATTTGGCATTTATGTAGGCAGTCTAGGTGTATCGCTGTTCCTCATCATTTCAGGAGCAGCGCTTATGTACACATATGGCGAATCCGACAAACTAGACTGCAGGCATTTCTATTACAAGCGCTTCATTGGAATCTATCCAATGTTCTGGATTGCATTTATCCTTGCGAATGCTTTTCTCTTCCTTCGTAACGGAGGACACGTACTTGCTTCCGCACCGAAATGGTCATTAATCTTTTCGGTACTTGGCATCGATGGCATGGTCGCGAACACCTCGTTCCCGACTTTTTATACGCTAGGTGAATGGTTTTTAGGGTTCATCCTCATCTATTATGCGCTATTCCCTCTGTTGCGCTGTGGAGTTAAGAAGCACCCGATTATAACAGTCATTATCGCTCTTGCACTTTATGCAGCTACTTTGATCCTTCAGCCAACAATATTTGGTTTGCCTTCGGATCTGCTCATGACTACGCGACTGCCAGAATTACTGTTTGGCATGTATTTCATCCAGTACATACAAAAAGTACCAACGGTCGCAGGAGCTGGAGCTCTTCTAGTGCTTATCATACAAGAGCTTCATCCTTTGCTAAAAGGTTCTTTTGCCGTGACTGTAGTAGGAATCGGTGCATTCCTAGTCATCGTTTATGCAGCAAAATGGCTTGATGTGCAACCCGTACGTGTACCAGTAAAGTCCATCGCGAAATACTCGTATCCAATTTTCCTGGTACATCACGTCTTGATTGCCCAAGTCTTCACAATCGTTGATTGCACCGCTCTGTCACCTTTTGACGGATATCTACTTTTCTTTGCAGATTTCTTAATAATCATGGCATTAGCAGTTGGACTCTTTAAACTTGAGAAAGCGACAGTCCAATACGTGCGTTCGATGTTCGCAACAGGAAACAGAAGATGACTTTATTCTAAATTGTCCTCGTCTGTTTCCTTGATTATATATATAGGCCTATGTTTTACTTCAGTGTAGGTTTTGGCCAGATATTCTCCCACGATGCCGATGCAAAAAAGTTGCAACCCACCGATCAGGAGAATAATGCTAATCATGCTTGGCCATCCTGCAACAGGATCGCCAAAGAGTAATGCCCTCAGGACAACAATAATGATGCCTATGAATGCAGCATCACAGCAGAAAACACCTAAAAATGAAGCAAAGGCAAGAGGAACCGTTGAAAAACCTGCAATACCCTCAATGGAATATCTAAACAATGACCAGAAATTCCATTTGGTCTTTCCAGCGACTCGTTCTATATTCTTATAGGAAATCCAATGAGTCTTAAAGCCAACCCACGAAAAAATACCCTTAGAAAAACGATTATATTCAGTTAAATCAAGAATAGCATCAACAAATTTTCTTGTCATAAAACGGAAATCTCGAGCACCGTCCATAATCTCCGTACCAGACAATTTATTAATGATTTTATAGAATAATTTAGCAAAAAGACTGCGGACTAAAGGCTCGCCCTTACGTGTTTCTCTGCGCGTAGCGACACAATCGTATTCTTTATTTTCTATAAGGAATCTCAACATTTCAGGCATAAGAGACGGAGGATCCTGCAGATCCGCATCCAATGTTGCTACATAATCGCCTTCAGCATTTTTCAAGCCAGCATACAAGCCAGCTTCCTTACCGAAATTACGGGAGAAAGAGATAAACCGAACACGATCATCCTTCTTCCGCAATTTTCGGAGTTCCTTGACAGTTCCATCGGATGAGCCATCATCGATAAAGATAAACTCAGCCTCGGCTTGATATTCTTTACGCAGAATATCGGAGACATGACAAGCTTCTTTATAAAAAATCGGCAACGACTCTTCTTCGTTGTAGCAGGGAACAACAAAACTGACAAGCATCACGCATAATCCTTATTAATACTTTTAACCCGGAACATGGCCACATGAATAAGTCAAAAATTGACTATTACAAAATCATCCTTCTGTACAACACTCCCTTTAGCTGGCCAATGAGGCATCGAACGTCCCACCTCCGTCGCTTTTTCAATCTGCTCGGTAGAAGCTTGTGCAAAATTTGTTCCCGTAATATTTAAGAAATTCGTCTTAACAAACGTTCCTTGTTCGGGGGAAACGGTCACTTCAAACAAAGATCGTCCCACCAAACCCAACTGGTCCGAGGTATAGCAGTCTTTATTACAAGCGGACTTATGATAATTCAGGAATACTAGAGACACCTCAGACTGATCGTCGATATTCAGCTCATCGATTCGCGTTCTAATCTCCTGCGCCAGTTCCATATCCTGCTGATGATTGGTGGCTTCCGTATAAAAGATACGATTCACGATGAGTGCTTGACTCCATCCAATTGCCAGCACCGAGAAGATCGCAAGCCACTTTACACAACGTTCCTTAGTGAATGAAACAGATGCCCATACCGCCAAGAAAGATAACACAAATGAGAATGCCAACGGATACGACATCTCAGTCCGAGTGGAAGGATTGCCTCCTAAAACAACGCTCATCATCATCGGAGAGGCGCACACACACAATGCGACAATGAACATCAAAACATCAGCATGTTTTCGGGATACAGCAATCCCCATCACTGCCAAGAAAATACCCAGCACAATTGGGAACGCAACGGAATAATATATCCCCTCTCCTGAATACAACGTCACAGCATGGCTCAAAATAGCATGCGCAATTTCGTGAATAGATCCCTTACCCCAACTTGATTGATCGCTAATGTATGCGTTTGTCGTCACATGATACATCTTCATTGCAGCAGCATTAGCGACTTTGTAGAAAGCATAAGCAAAAACAAAAATACCAGCAGCGACAAAAATGAAAACAAAACGACGTAATAAATCATGCTCACGGTCATCCCAAAAAAGCACGAGAAAAACCATGGCAACCCCAGTGATAAACACAGTTACCATCGCCAAGTACAAGGTAAATGCAGCAAAAGCCGTCAGACACGACAATACTGCAACCCACCATTTTTTGCTAAACCAACTGTTTAGCAGCAGCATCAAGGAACATGCTACAAGTCCCAGTGCGATGCCAATCTCTGCCCCTGTTAGAGTAAAACCTACCATCTCCGCCAAAATAGGCGATGCGACAAATGGCACTGTAAAGAAAGCCGGATGGAACTTGCCTTTAAGATTTGAGGCCCCCGCAAGCAAGTAAGCCCATAACAGCGCTGCCAGTAGAAGACACATAGCCGTCAAAAAAGAAGCAACCGCATTGTTATACCAATACAGTCCCAATACCTTCTTTAAAGCGAGAAGGCCGAAACGCTCAAGCCCTACCCAAGACCTATACAGATTCTCCGGCACCTGCATCATGGCCTCCGTGTCGATGGAATACGAGTTACCAAACATCTTCAATTCGTATCCCATAAACAGGAAAAACACACTCAGCACCATGTCCCAAGGATTTCCCTGCAGGTACTTCATAAAACCTCTGAGAGAATATTTGTCTCTCAGAGGAATGGAAGGTCTCTTCACTTCAGAAACGCTGACCGTATTTGAATCTTCAATACTGGAAGTTTTGGTACCTATAGCTTCAATACTTGCCATTGTCTCAGTTAGTTCCAATCACGCCTGTTGCGGTTCAGTTACCCAGAATCTGCTTAATCTTAGTCGCGTCGCCCCACACACCTGGGGAATCATACGGACGATCTGGGAATGCACCGTATTCAAGCTTAATATTGAGGTCGTTCTCCTTGATGTAACGCTCCACTCGCTCAGCCAAGGTGAGCGGCTCACCTGTACAGCAATTGATAATCCCGTTAATCTGATCTTGAGAAACGACAGCACTAATCTGACGAGCAAGCTCGTCTACATCAATAAAATCGTATTTATTCTTGCCTGTAGTAAACGGGAACGTCGGCTTACCTTCGTTAGCAGCCTGAAGCAGCTTCGAAAAGATGGAACTACCATGTGCATCGTCACCAACGATGTAATACGCACGAATCCACTGAACCGTCGCCCCATGCTCCTTAGCGAGCATCAAAGTGGATTCTCGGAGAGCATTCTTAGCGATACCATACATAGATGCTGGATGACAAGGAGTGCTTTCATCAATAGCACCCTCCCAGTAGCCAACTTCGTGCATCGTGCCCATGACTGCGATCTGCTTTAGCCCCGCATCCAGCATGGTCTTAATAAACCTATAGTGGCTTGAAAGATCTCCCATATGATTGTCGGAATTATGCTTGAAGCCATCACGCCAAGCCATATGCAAGCACACATCAGGAGAACCGAGCTCCTCAAACAACGAATCGTTGGGTTCAAAAATGTTTGCCTGAATCTTTGTTGCCCTATCATCGATACCATCAACTCGGACATCAGAAGCGACAACTTCTAGTCCAGAGTCCAATAAAGCCTTCACAACATGACGGCCAATATATCCGCCAGCACCCGTAACCAAAATTTTCTTAGCCATAAGCACAGAGTCTACCAGCAGTGGTCCCGCTATAACAGGACGTGGAAAGACCCAACGGAAATTTCACGTTTCGCTCAGCTTTCGTACGTGTTGGCAGCTACTATTAAACATATGGCTGAAGAGACGTTTACTCCTAAGAACATCATCGTGACCGGTGGCTGTGGTTTCATCGGGTCGAATTTCGTGCATTACGTGGTCGACCATCACCCGGACGTGCACGTGACCGTGTTGGACGCTTTGACTTATGCGGGCAACATCGAGAACATCGCGGGCCTTCCCGAGGACCGTGTCGAGTTCGTGCATGGCAACATCTGCGACGCCGAGCTGCTCGACAAGATCGTGCCGGGCCACGACGCGATCGTGCACTACGCGGCCGAGTCCCATAACGACAATTCGATCGCGGACCCGGAACCGTTCCTGAAGACGAACGTGGAAGGCACGTTCCGTCTGCTCGAGGCCGTGCGCAAGTACGGCATCCGCTACCACCACGTGAGCACGGACGAGGTGTATGGCGACCTCGCTTTGGATGATCCGGCCAAGTTCACGGAGTCCACCCCGTACCATCCGTCCAGCCCATACTCGAGTACGAAGGCCGCGTCCGACATGCTGGTGCGCGCGTGGACCCGCACGTACGGCCTGAGGACCACGATTTCCAACTGCAGCAACAATTACGGTCCGTACCAGCATGTGGAGAAGTTCATTCCCCGCCAGATCACGAACATCCTCGAGGGCGAGAGGCCGAAGCTGTACGGCAGGGGCGAGAACGTGCGCGACTGGATCCACACTGAGGACCATTCCAGCGGTGTGTGGACGATCCTGACCAAAGGCAGGATCGGCGAGACCTACCTGATCGGCGCGGACGGCGAGAAAAACAACATCACCGTGCTTCGCATGATCCTGAAGATGATGGGACAGGACGAGAACGCGTTCGACTGGGTGAAGGACCGTCCGGGCCATGACCGCCGTTACGCGATCGATTCCACGAAACTGCGGACCGAATTGGGCTGGACGCCCACGCACACGGACTTCGAGTCCGGTCTGAAGGCCACCATCGACTGGTACACGGACAACCGCCAGTGGTGGGAGCCGGCCAAGGCCACCACCGAAGCCAGGTACAAGCAGCAGGGCCAGTAAGACACATACGAGAACGGCCACACCCCAAAGGGCGTGGCCCCATGATGATTCCCATCTACGGCAAAGGATTTACGAGGGTATGGATTTCGAGAAGGATCTGAGGGTCGAGGAGACGAACATTCCGGGACTGCTGGTGTTCGACCTGCCGGTGCACGGCGACAACCGTGGCTGGTTCAAGGAGAACTGGCAGCGCGCGAAGATGACCGGGCTGGGCCTGCCGGATTTCGGACCGGTGCAGAACAACATCAGCTTCAATGCGAAGAAGGGCGTGACGCGAGGCATCCACGCGGAACCGTGGGACAAATACATCTCGATCGCCACTGGCTCCGTGTTCGGCGCTTGGGTGGACCTGCGTCCGGGCGAAAGCTTCGGACAGGTGTATACGACCGTGTTGGATCCGTCGAAGGCGATTTACGTGCCGCGTGGCGTGGGCAACAGCTTCCAGGCGTTGGAGGACGGCACCGCGTACACGTATCTCGTGAACGCGCATTGGAGCCTCGAGCAGAAGAAGACGTACACGTTCGTGAACCTCGCCGACCCGGACCTGGACATCCAGTGGCCGATTCCGTTGGACGAGGCCGAACGCAGCGAGGCCGACCTGAAGCACCCGATGCTGAGGGACGCGAAGCCGATGGCGCCTAAGCGCACAATGGTTTTTGGATGCAACGGCAAACTCGGCAAGGCAATCAGGCAATATGCCGAAGATCATCATCTCGAAGGTTTTGAATATCACGACACAGATACCTTCGACATCTCCGATGCGCATGCTTTCGAAAACGTAGACTGGGATTTGTACGGTACCATTATTAATGCTGCTGCTTTTACCGCCGTCGACACTGCCGAAACAGCAGCAGGACGAAAAGCAGCATGGTCAACAAATGTTCAAGGTGTGAAAAACCTCGCTAAGGTTGCCACCGAGCACAAAATCACGTTGGTCCATATTTCCAGTGACTACGTATTCGATGGCGAACTTGAATTTCATAAAGAAGACGAAGGGTTCGCCCCGCTAGGAGTCTACGGACAAACTAAAGCTGCAGGCGATGCTCTCGTAGAGAATGTCCCGCAGCATTATCTCTTGCGTTCTAGCTGGGTAATTGGTGAAGGACGTAACTTTGTGACTCGTATGCTAGGTCTCGCTCAATCAGGCGAACCTGCAGAAGCTCCACGTGACCAGTTTGGTCGCTTGACCTTCACCTTTGATATGGCGAATGCCATTTTCCATCTCTTAACGACCCATGCTGAATACGGTACTTATAACATGACTGGATCCGGCAAAGTTGCTAGCTGGTACGATATCGCAAAGATCGTTTACAAGACCGCAGGAGCTGATACAGCTGCACTCAGAGCAAATTCCGTCGAAGAGTATGTTCAGAGCACTCATGGTGCACTTCGCCCGCGCAATTGCTCTCTGGATCTAAGCAAATTGGAGTCCACTGGATATACACCGGTTGACTGGGAAGAAGCTCTCCGAGACTACCTCCAGAAGGAGATCGCAAAATGAAAGGCATCATTCTTGCTGGAGGATCCGGCACGAGACTTTACCCCCTAACAACCGTCACTTCAAAGCAGCTCCTACCGGTTTATGACAAGCCGATGATTTACTACCCGCTCAGCGTGCTAATGATGGCCGGGATTCGTGATATTTTGATCATCAGCACTCCGAAGGATCTACCGAACTTTGAACGTCTTTTGGGAGACGGCAGCCAGTACGGCGTCAACTTCAGCTACAAGGTCCAGCCGTCTCCGGATGGTCTGGCACAAGCTTTTATCATTGGAGAAGACTTTATCGGTGGCGAACCCTGCGCACTTGTTCTTGGAGATAATATCTTCTATGGAAATGGTCTTGGCAAAACATTGAGAAGAGCAGCCTCCGTCAAACACGGTGCCACTGTTTTCGGGTATTACGTTGATGATCCTGAACGTTACGGTGTTGTCGAGTTTGACAGTAACCATAAAGCGATATCAATAGTAGAAAAGCCCGAACATCCTGCTAGCAATTATGCTGTCACAGGTCTTTATTTTTACGATGCACGGGTCAGTGAGTTCGCCAAGCAGGTAAAGCCTTCTCCTCGCGGAGAACTCGAAATTACTGATTTGAACAAGATGTATCTGGAAGATAATAGCTTAAACGTCCAAACCTTGGGACGAGGCTATGCCTGGCTTGACACCGGAACAATGGATTCTCTGTTTGAAGCCGGAGAATTCGTACGAACAATTCAGCATGCCCAGGGATTACCGATTGCTGTTGCAGAAGAAATCGCATTTGAGAATGGCTGGATTTCCGCAGATCAGCTCATGGAAGCCGCGATAAAGTACGGAAAATCTCCGTACGGAAAACATCTTAAAGACGTTGCAGACCATAAGATTATATCCCGTCCAAACGATGATCCACAAATAACTGAATAATAATAAAAAAAATAGATCGCTGTTTCACGAAGCTCATGAAACAGCGATCTTTTTTTATCAGCCTAATAACCAGCCCAATGAGTCGTCAAACTCCAAAGGCATAGGTCTTAGTCTCTACTAACTTCCCATTTGACGTATACAACTCAAAGTGAGTCCAATATATCCCTTTACTAGGTTTTTCCCAAACAGCCCACTGACCGTTAAAACCGGCGACCCATTGTTGCTTGTTTACGTCGTATATCTTAATCTTGTAACGTCCTTGAGCATTATCAGAGGATACTCCCAGCAAAACATCTTTTGACTGCCATCCCGCGTAAGTAGCATTAATCCGCTTGCTGCCCGGAACATATGCAAATGCGATGGTCTTTTCACCAACACTTGTCTTGGAAGCCGCATCGCGCACTTCAAGATGCAACCAATATGTTCCAACATCATCAGACCAGCCGGCCCAATTTGCACTATTCCAATTGACGATGGTCTTCCATTTGCCTGTATTAACATTGTACGACTGCCACTTGTATTCAAGATCAGTGTACGGAGCATTCACAGATGCTCCAACTGCGATATCTTCATCTCTTACGACCCATAGCAGATTAATTAAGGATTCATACTCCTTATTCCCAAACGCGTTCATATCCACATTTCCGCTGATGCCATTCACTTTGCCGGAGCTGGTGTATTGCCATCCGCGACTGTTGGTCGGGAACGAATCGAATCCCATGCGAGCGCCATACTGCGCCACCCACGTGGTTTTGGCGTAAATGTCGGCATGTTTCAGCGGCCCTTGCAGGTAGCTGGTGTACGAGTAGACGCCCAGATTCTTGTATCCGGCGGACTGCAGCGCGCTGTACCAATTGTTGACGATATTGTTGTACACGTTCGGGTCGGTGGGCGGCTTGTGCCCTTCCCACGTCCACTTTTCCAGGTCGTAATACACGGGGTACGCCAGATCACTCGGATTCACGCCAAACTGCTTGAGTTTAGAGACCACGTCGGCACCTTCTTCTTTGGCGAGCGCCGGCGTGTCCGCGTAGGAATACCAGTAGATGCCGAACGGGATGCCAAGTCTCTTGCATTCGGAAATGTTACGTTGCGCTTTCTTGTCGGCATTGTTGCCTTCGCCGTAGCCGAGGCGGATGATCGCGCCTTCCACGCCGTCGGCTTTCGCTTTGGCCCAATCGATGTCGCCTTGCCATCCGGAAACGTCGATCACGCCTTTGGCTTGCTGCACGAACAGGTTGTTCTGGTAGTCGAAGAAGGCTTTCGTATTGTTGTAAGTGCCCCAGTGCGCGCCGTATTCATTGCCTTCGAATTTGGAGAGCTGTACGTTCGCGTCGGCTACAGCATTTTTGACATCTTCCGCACTTACCGGAATGAAGGATTCGCCGTTGGTTTTGGCGAGCGGATCCGGCTGCTGATCTTTCGTGCCGACCAATGTTGGATCGGTCACGATTTCGCCGGTTTCGATGTTCTTGACTTCACCTTCGGGGGTGGCAGCCAGGTCTTCCGAAATCACGGTGGCATCGTCGGAAATCTCGTCACTGACGTTATCCGGAAGTTTCGCATTCGGATTGTCGGGCATGCTGTCTTGCGATTGCTGGTCGCCCGTCTGATCATCCGACTGATCGTCAGACTGCATAACAACACCATTATCTGCAGTAACGGAACCGCTTTGCGCAACAGCATCCTCAATCGCAATATCCTGCAATGCGTAAGCCGGCGCAACCGCAACGGAAGCAGTCAACGCAACCGCAGACAGCGCAGTCGCAATCTTCACAACATGATGTGGCGAAACCATTCGTCAGCCTCTCTTGAATACAGTCATCAACCCCAAATATTCGGCGCAAACGCCCTAACCGCCAACTCTAACTGCAACCCACAACCCCGTCCATCCCCAACTCCAAAATCATCCCAATCCCCACATCTCACGCATTACACACTGATAAGAATCGACTAGCTCGTTAGGGGCACCGATATGGCATCATCCATTTCCATATCTCCTTTCCAGCATTCTCGCTGACCTTCCCATCACGCTTCGTAGAGGGACCATTTCCAGGAGGGGAGTACGTGGATCGTGCCAGTGGAATCGGGAAGTTCGATGGTTTCTCCCTCGTTAAGCGTGAGAATCAGGCCGGAATCAACGTTGGTACGTTGCATAACCGCTTGCAGAGAGCCGATTTCTCGCGCCCTGGTTTTCTCATTTCCCATATTGGCACACACTTGAATAAGCCCATACGGTTCCGTAGCAAGAGCATCGCCGATAAGAAAGTCAACTTTCTCCTGTTTGGACGTCGGCATAGTGTACGAAGTGATTGTTTCCGTACGCCTACCGGAAGTTCGTCTCTGCAATTCGCAGAAAATCGCAGTTTCCAGTCGTTTTCCAATATCTTGCTGGTTGGCGCGTGACACCGCGTAAACCATACCCTGATCGACGGCATACATTTTCGGCACCGCAGTACTACCCGGCTTGAGCATGGTGGAGTATTCTTCGAGCTGGTAGACAAGGAATGCCTGCCTGAACAGATCGAGTAACGTATTCGCCTTATCCCAATAGATTTTCCAGCCGACCGCTCGCAACGTTTCCACAAGACCATTGGTAGACAGCTCGCAGGCCGTATTGCGCAGCAAAAACAGCGCTATCTGCGTGGCGAGAGTAATGTTTTCACGACCAAGACGCTCGGCAACGTCACGCGCAACCACGTCCCGCACGTAACCTTGGAGCGTTTCAATACGATCAGCTTCAACCATACGTTGCACTGCAGGGAAGCCGCCAATAGTTAGGTAATCGTTGTAGGCAGCTTCAAACCGGGTGACCTCTCGCGGCGAAAACACGGCATCGGCAAGAGTGCTGCCCGCTGTAGGCGTTTCGATTCCCCGAAAGTCGCAGAATTCACGGAAAGACAGTGGCGCCATGGCATGCGGATGCGATCTTCCTCGGAAATTCGTTGCGATTTCTTCGCTGGACAGTTTCGAAGACGATCCAGTAATGACTAGCGTCACAGCTTCATGTTCGGCTATGCGCTGGCAGAATCCCTGCCAATTGGCGCATTCTTGCACTTCGTCAAGGAAGAGGTAGCAGCCATGGTCACGAGAGTCGGGATATTGCCGCCAGTATTCCGTAACAATATCGTTGAGCACGGTGTCTTGCATTGGTTGCAGACGATCGTCAGCGAAGTTGAAATAGAAAATATCATTACGCGAGACGCCGTTTTGTAACAAATCATGAATTTTCTGGAAAAGATAGAACGTTTTGCCGCAACGTCGGATGCCAGTGATGATGTGCACAGCATTGAACACTGCCGGCTGCGGCAGCTCGCGTATGATTTCGATGCGGCGTGACGGCGTAGGAATGTCAAACTGCATGGACTCACGAACCAGCATGGCATACGATTCACATGGATTATCCGGCACCATAAGTTCTTCCTTTCGCCGTCCGTTGCGAAACACCCAACAATCCCAGCATAACACTTCTCAAAAATTTTAAGAAGTTTCCACCAACACTTCTCAAAATTTTTAAGAAGTTACCACAGACGAATAAAACTCCAGAGAATACCTGAATGCATTAACGACTACAACACGAGTATGGGAAATCGGGGAAGGACGGGTATCGTACGCTGTATATTGGCATTTCAGGTGGACTCTCGGAACGTGATTCAATTGCCCTGAATCGGGAGCTGTCACCGGGGAATACAGAATAGTAGGCAGATTCTGGAGGGGTTATGGCACGGCACGGCAAGAAGCCAAGCGAGGAAAGTACCTCGTCACACACACCGAGAACACTTGCCGGAAGCGCAACGACCTGCACTTCTGCCGACAGCACTGACGCCGCTGCCAGCGGTATCGCAGTCAACAGCTCGACCGTCAGCAGCGCATTTGCCAGCGATGCCGATGGCAATACCGGGAATACGCTTGTCGGCAACGCTTCCGACGAAGTCGAAGCAACCGAAGTCGAAACCAACGCAACCAGTACCAACGCAACCAGTACCAACGCAACCGGAGAGCGCACAATCAGCAGCAGCAACACGGCTGAAACCAGCAACCGGCAATCACACGAATCCAGCGAATCCCGCCAGCCGCAAGACCTATTCGACGCGGCCATAGCGCAAGGCATCAGCGACGGCGACGCTTGGACGGACCAGCGCGTAAAGCACATCTACCGCCAGATCATCATCGCCGTAGTCGTCGTAGTCGTTGTTCTGGGCGCGGTCTTCGGATTCACAGGCGTGCGCGCATCGCAGCAAATGCGCGACCTGGCCGCACTCAACGACTGCAAGGAAGCCGTCACGGCCATGAACACCTCCTATTCCAAGGCGTTCCAGCTGAAGGCGAAGATCTCCGAAGCGTTCACCAGCTTCGACGGGTCCTACGATCTCGACAAGCTTGCCGAACTGCACCAGACGGAAGTTACCGCGCCGAAAACGCTGAGCTGCGCCGCCGACACTTCCGCTACCATCAGCAAAGCCAACGCCGCAAAAGCCGAGTACGACAAGCAGGCCAAGCAGTTCAAGCAGGCTTTGCAGAAGAGCGACGAATCCGCGGCCACCGATGGCGGTGACGGAACCGACAATAGCGCTGACGGAACGGCCGGCGACGACGGAACGGACGAAGCCACAGACACGGAGGGCGATGCTGGAGTTGCCGGCGACGCGGGCGCCACGGACGGCACCGTCGACCAATCCGGCGCAGCCGACGCGACCGACGCAACGCTGGACGATCAATTCCTCCAGTAAATCAACCGATCGCAACGCTGCCAACCAACCAGCCGATCAAGCCGGCCAATCAACCAGCCGATCAAGCCGGTCAATCAAGCCAACCAGGCCTGTCAACCAAGCCGGTCATTAGCCTCACCGTCTTTACGTTTCTCCCAACTCTTCCATACCCCTTTTCCGCATACCCAACGTTTCTTTTGATTTTAGAATCAAAAGAAAAGCAAAAGAGAGTCACATGGCAGGCAAAAGAAGAAACGCTGAAATTCCGCCATTTTCAAGACTTCACGGCTATAAAATGCAGTAACAAGTCAAAAGAAAAGTGCAAGACTAGGGAAAGACCAAACGAACGGAAAGGAGGCTCTCATGAGCTGGACATCGGCAAATGGTCGAGAGATCACCGATGAGATGATCGATCGTTGGCGCAAATCCTACGAACAAGGCGAATTTCCTGAAGACGAACGAACAGTGGGTGGCGTGATTATGGGACGTCCACCGCTCTCGACCGATAAAAGTCCGGCCCATGGGACGCCATCATGAAGAGATGACAGAAATGGGCAGAGCCTGACGGATGACCATATTTGTGCGCATCGCAGCAAGATTGACTAGGCTTTAATGTGATTGCTCCGTTAAACAAACGCTGCAAGCGTTGCATTGCGGACGCAGAAGGGGAGCCATCTTGAAGAAGAAACGACTGGCACGCGTGATTATTGCCGCGGTAGTGACCGCGGCAATTCTGGTGGCGATCATTGTTGGTTGTGGGCCGAAATGGGGCGACGGTTCAGCAAACGTCAACGGCAGTAATTCCAATAGCAGCAACAGCGCATCAGATAATGTCTCCAGCAACGACAACGCCGCGCAATCCAACAACAATTATGCGACCCGCATCACCGTGAAACTCCCCTCCTACTATTTGGAGAACATGGTTTTCCAACGTGGGAAAACGCTGGTAGTCAAAGGAACGGCCACCACTTCACAACGCGGAAAAGTTGTTGACCCAACGCAACTGATTACAACGATTTCCCAAGGAAAGAAATCAGCATCAGCACAAGCTAAAATTTCCAAAAATGGCGATTTCACCTGCACCTTACCTAAACAAAAAGCAAGCCTTAAACCATATTCATTAACGATTTTATACAACGAAACCACTTTGTTGACTCTGAAAAACGTGTATGTTGGCGACGTATTTATTGCTGCCGGACAGTCGAATATGGAATTGAATTATTCGCAATATTATGAGGGTTCAGGCAACTCCTACAATTTCGGCGGAGGTCTGATAACGACCGACGATCTGCCGAAGCAGCTTTCCGACAACAACGTACACTTCGTTGCGAGCGCCAATTCCTCGAAAGGTACGGATTTTCCGTTACGCGACGTGAATGAGCAGGCTGACACCTGGCTTGAGGCGACCGCCGATAATTCGCAGCATTTCAGTTATCTGGCGCAGCAGTTTGCCATGCAGCTTCGTGCCGCGCATCCGAACGTGCCGATCGGCATTATTCAAACCGCATGGGGTGGCACGCCGATTCGACGTCACGTGCAAGGCGGTGATATTTATGCGAACCATATTGCGCCTTTGGAAGGGTTTCATGTGGCGGGCGTGCTGTGGTATCAGGGATGCAATGATTCCACGAACGAGGCGACCGCGCTGGCGTACGAGTCGCAGATGACGCTGCTGATCAACCAATATCGTGAAGTGTTCGATCAGGATGATCTGCCGTTCCTGTATGTGCAATTGGCACGCTGGCCTGGCTACCAGTACACGCAAAACGTGCGATTCGCGCAGTTGAACACGTTGAGCAATGCCGGATTACGCAATGCTTCCAACGTTGCAATGACGGTGTCGCTTGATACGGACAAGGGCACTTCAACGTTGATACATCCGCTTGGCAAAGATATTCTCGGCGCGCGCATGGCAGCGCAATATCTGGCGATGTCGGAAGGCAAGACCATTCCCAACGGGCCGCTTATCGCGCATGCGAAGCATGCTTCCGATGGCACGATCGTATTGTCGTTCCAGAACGGCACCGCAACCGGTTTGCAGGCGGAAAAGCCCAATTATTCGAAGACTGAGAGCGCGACCGTGCCCGATTATGATGCGAATCCGGACGCGACTCCTTTGAATGGTATTTCCAACGTTGCAACGCCGACTTCCACGCCATTGCAAGGTTTTGAAATTGCCGACGATTCCGGAAAGTGGGTTTCGGCAACGGCAACGATTAAGGGTGATCAGATTGTGCTGAGTGCCGCCGATGGAAGCTTGAATTGCAACGCGGTAACTCAAGTGCGTTACTGGTGGAGTGGGAATCCGGTTATTTCCAGTCTGCTGTATAACGATCTCGGATTGCCTGCAAGTCCGTTTATTGCTGTTGTTGAGTAATACGGCAGATTGATAATCGGGCATTATCCGGCTGCGACGACTAATCGATAAAGCGGACTGTAATTAGGTTAGAATCAGGCCTGTTTCATCGAACTTAAGTCGAAAGCAATGTCGACGGTCAAAATCGACGATCAATCGACGTAGTGCGGGGCGCTGGACGCTATGCGGGGCGTTATGGAGCCGCTATTGCCGTTGCCGTCGGTACTACCGTCTGCATCGAAATCTTGCGATTTACGAAGCGAGCCGGCGGCCAGCGAACGTATGGATCGAACGGAACGGCCAATCTGCGCCTGTTTTTCCTGAGCATCCGACTGTATTGCGGGAATCGTGCCCGTCACAGGGCGAATGCGGCCGGTCGCAGTGGGAATGAAGCTTGGCGGCAACACCTGCGTGGTAACGGCACCCGGCGATGACACATGGTAGTGGGCCATCGAAGCCAGGGAATCGCGGGTATCGAGTTCACGCTGCATATCTAGCTCATCGTCGAACTCAGCCATCGCTGCCCTCCCTCTCTTCAAGCAATCTCTGCCGGTAATCTCTCCACTGGCAACGGTCATCGTTCCGAGCGTAACGCAAGGTAGCATACCGTTACGAACGAAATCAGCGATATGCGCAACTCCCCCACTGTTTCGCAACTTTTCCGTTGCACGTGCCGCAGCGAGCCACGCCAGCGAGCTATTGAAAACCCGCCGTTTTGGCATAAAAAAAGGCTTTCGGAATCATCCGAAAGCCCTACTGGCGGAGAATACGAGATTCGAACTCGTGAGGCTGTTACACCAACACGCTTTCCAAGCGTGCGCCATAGACCACTAGGCGAATTCTCCAATTATGCAACGTCTCACAGTGTCTATCCGCGAAACGCAACTTGATTAGGATACAACAGTTTCTTCCAAACCCCAAATCGGCGTGTCGCAACGTCCCAGATCGCCCACTCACTGGAGGAATCCGTACACGTGAGGACTTCCCCGCGCACCGAATTCTCCACCCTCTGGGACAATTCACCCGCCAACGCACCTCTCAGCGTCCCAGATCGCCCACTCACTGGAGGAATCAGCCCGCTGCCAAGACTCTCACAGTCCGAATTCCTCCAGTGGCTGGAACAATCAGTACGCCCATAGGCCTTCTACAGTCCGAAAACCTCCACCCACTGGAGGAAAACACCCGCGCACCGGCCTCCAAACGTCCTGAAACCTCCACCCACTGGAGGAATTGGTACGTTGGTATGCTTCCCAGCATCCGGATTCTCCCACCCACTGGAGGAATCTGCCCGCACATACACCCCCGAATTGTCCAGATTCTTCCAGCGAGTGGAGGGATCCGGACACGAGCTCACGTACCGTGAGCACAGCAGCTATCGTTTGGACGCGAAGGCACGCAGGTCGGCGAGCATGGCAGTGAACATCGGGCGGACCGGACCGAACTTATCAAGCAGCGATCCCGAAACCGGAGCACTAGCCGCTCCCAGCAACACCACGCCTGCAGCAAGCACAGACGCGCCGAATCCCAGTTGCGAAGCGTTCGGAATCATATAGCCGTAACCGATCGTCACAAACTGCAGCAGCACATACGCAAGCAAATGCCAACGGAATTTCACACTCCGCAACACGGTCAGACGAACCAGCGGCGAGAACGCACGATGCGACACCCAAGCGAACACTAGCAAAGCGGCCATGGCAATCAGCAGCAGAACCACTGCAATCACCATTGCGTAGTCGCGGAAGTATCCCCATTACTCACTGCGGTAACGGCGGATCCGCCACGGTCGAGCGCAAACACGAAACAGACGAATCCGACTGCTAGGCAAAGCACATGCAGCGGATTGATATGCGCCTCTTCGGTAGGAGTGACCTGATGAATCGTTTTAAGGCCGCACACCAGCGAAACAAACAGGAACGGCAGCAGAATCACGAAAATCCAACGCCACGGCATGAACGTACCGACAAGACCGCCCACAGTCGGTCCGAGTGCCGGCGCCACGGCCACCACCATGCCTCCAACGCCCATCAGCATGCCGATTTTGCTTTTCGAAGACTGTTCAAGAATGATATTGAACATCAACGGAAGCGCGATTCCCGTGCCCGCTCCCTGTAGTATTCGCGCGGTCATCAGCATAGGAAAATTCAACGTGCAAGCTGCCATCAGGCAGCCGGTGATGCAGAGCACGATTGCGGTAAGGAAGATGGTACGCAACTTCAGTTTGCGCTTGAAATAGCTTGAGAGCGGCGTGACAAGCGCTACCGTAAGCAGATAGCCGGTCGTCAGCCATTGAACAGTGGACGTGTCGACGTGGAATTCCGCCATTAATCCAGGGAAAAGCACGTTGGTGAGGGTTTCCGTAAGGATGCCAATGAAGGCCATGATTCCAGTTGACAGAATGGCAAGAATAAGATTGATGGAGATGTTCTCGTCATCTTGCGTTGCCGTGTTATTGTTTCGCGCAATGGACTGTGACATGGATTTGCGGCCGTTCCCGGCCTTCCCTTTCTTGGCCCAGCTTTGCTGAGCCACCATTCCGTTATGCCGGGCAGTTTGCTGGAATGACGATTATTTGCCCAGAAATACAAAAAGATCCTTGGGAGCGGAGCGCTCTACCAAGGATCTTCATATTATTAAGTTGAATGTTGTGGATTGGGAGCCTCCCGCGCGCCGCGGGAAACACGAACCAAAAGACAAAAAAAGAGGGTTCCCGGAGCGTCACGCTCGACGGGAACCCCGACGTTGAATGCGGCGGCGTGCTACTCTCCCACACCCTCTCGAGTGCAGTACCATC
>ERZ810480.56-NODE-56-length-44945-cov-9.24072_pt1 | contig 44945 bp, 58 predicted proteins | sample MGYA00520505_ERZ810480 | MGnify/ENA primary metagenome ERZ810480 (study PRJEB31588, sample SAMN03398896) | human gut metagenome | study: EMG produced TPA metagenomics assembly of the PRJNA231909 data set (A prospective, longitudinal analysis of the...
CATAGAGTGAGTCTGCTGTTCGTATACGGCGGCTTCCATGGCTGGGTTACGGAATCCCACAAAGCATACCGTTTATTGAACAACCGCACTGGCGTTCCGGCAGTGATGCCGGTCAGCGGGATGCGCCAGAGGGGCATGTACGCGTCCGCGGCCCCGTTAAGAATTTTCGCGGATGGTATCGTCGGATCAACGGCCGCAGCATCGCTAGGAACGCCCTTGAACGCCACCAGTTCCACTTTTTCCACACCAGTTGACGTCTCGCGGTGATAATGCGCGCATATGATGTCATTGCGGTTCTTGCCGCTCGACCCGGACTGTATCGTGACGGTCTCAGGATTGGTGATATGCCAATCCAATCCCTGGATCGACGCGCACCCTGTGCCGATGACAGCCTTGTTCGCCGACTGCATGGTGCACGACATCGCGTCGCCCCATTCGAACACCATGTCGCCGGCGCCGAATTTAGCCTGGTGGATTATCGCTTTGTCCTCGCTGCTGATATGCGCGGTTCCGGCTTTGCCATCCACAAGTTCAATCGTCATGACTGTCCCTCCCTTTCGGCGTCCTTCACCCATTTCTCGAACTCCACGTCCGCTGTGGCGGCGAAAGACTGGAACGCCTTATAGCAGTCCCCGCAAAGCGTGTATGTGCTCGGCGGTTGGGCCGAAGCCGCCGAGGCGGATGTCAGATGGTTGACGTCGTACCATGATTGAGCGTCGGCGTTTCCGGATTGCAGAAACGCCATTCTGCCGCACCTGTCGCACGTCAGTTTCGAATAACCGGTCTGCCTTCCCATACGGAAAGCCTCCTTCTAACTTGTTCTTTGATACGTGAATGGGCCGGTCGACGGCAGTTCCACCCAGGTTCCACCGAAAGTCCCGGCAAGGTCGATGGCCGTTCCGGACATGTAGATGCTTCCGACCGGCCATGCGGTAAGGAATATCTCCTCGTCGGTCATGCCCGCGCTGTTGCCGGGAGGTCCCTTCGGGCCCTGTGGGCCAGGGTCTCCCTTCTCGCCTTTGTCTCCTTTGCTGCCGGTCAGTGTCGTGTTGCTCACGCATTTGATCGTGACGTCCGCCACGTCGACCTTAGAGACCGTGAAATACGTCAGGGTCTTCCCACCTCCGGTCAGTGCGAAGAATCTCTCACCGACCGTCGGAATCCTGTTGAGGCATAGCGTGTCCGCCGAGAACACCGATGTCGCGTCCAGATCCCATGAGCCGGAATAGGTCCGGCCGGCGGTCAATGCGGGCAGTCCCGTCTCTCCACGCAGTCCCCGCTCGCCTGTCTCGCCACGTGGAATGCTTAGATTGAGGGTCTTGTCGCTGCCGGCGCCCGTCAATGTGGCCAACGCTGACGCGCCTGGCTGGAGCGTCGTCACGGATCCGATGGAGAGACCCGATAGGTACGAGCCCTTGACTTGGTATTTGGCGTCCGATTGCGTCCGGAATGATTCAAGGTCTGCATTGGCGACTTCCGCGCTGATGACGTTGCCGGCGATGTCGATTCCCTTGCCCGCCGTGTACGTTCCGCCGGACGTCGCCGGGACAGACGATCCCGATGATCTGCTCCCCGACGACTCGGTATCGTCCGGCTGGCCTACCTCGTATGTGATGTCGAGGATGCCGCCGTTGACCTTCGCGATGCGTTTGGTGACCTTCGCGGTCAGGCTCAGACCGGAGTTCCTGTCAGACACGACCACGCCGTCACCAAGCATGAGCGAGTCGGCATCGTTCGGCAGGGTCACGTCGACCTTGCCGCCTGACTGAAGCTCCTGCAATCGTTTGCGCGTATTGTCGGACAGCGTCTGCATCTCAGCGCACGAATAATCGTAGACCTCTGCCACTTCGTCGACACCGAAAAGCGTCTGCTTCTGCGAGACCTTTCCGTCCTTGTCCGCGTACCATTCGCTCACAAGCCTGTTGGCAAGTTCCTGCTGTCCCAAGCCGATCAGATGGTTCACCGTCCGATGGCATGTCTCCGCGGTGAAATCGACTAGGTCGGAATCCAAGGTGCCGTCGATGGTGCGTACCGGCTGGCCGGACATGACGATGCGGTTGTCCTTGGCGGTGAAGTCCAATCGCATGCCGCAGGATTCCAGCATCGCGCTGATGCCGGTGTAGGCGTCGACGTAGCGTGGATTCTGGAATTTGTATCCGGACAGGGTGGGGTTCTTCGTTCCGGCGCGCACCGTGAACACTTTCTCCAATCCGATTCTTTTGACCAGCGAGGAAAGCACTTCGGACAGGCTGCCGGAAACGACGAGGTAATCCTGTTTCGGATCCGGGGAAAGTATTTTCCCGCACAACAGTCCGGTCCAGCTCGTTCCGAGCCATGAGACGTCCGACGTCGCTCCCGATACGACGCTTCTTCGATCGGTCACTCGCCCTCCGATATCGGTGCCGTCGATCCAGAAATACCATCCGAGTTCGCATTCAGTTCCCGGAATGGACAGTTCGAAATCGTTCTCACCGCTCCCCGCCGCCCAATCTAGGGCCGCGCCGGCGGAGCAGCAGACCGGTTTCATATTCGCGTCGGCTAGGATAACGTCGACCATGGTGGTGCCCCCGAGCTTTCGTACAAGTCGAATTCGATGGTGAATCCCCCGGACCATGTCAGGATGTTCTCACCGGAGGGTATCGGCTCGAAACAGTATGTTCCACATCCCTTCCCGACTCCTCGCGCCCCACTGGAGAAACAGTCCGCCACATCCCCGTTCGCGTCGGTCACCTTGATGCTTTTCTCCAATGGCGTGCCTATGACCGTCATGTACCCGTCGGACGGCACCGTCACGTCGTCGAAGCGGTAGAGGTTCCCACCGACGGTGAACTGCGGGTTCGTGGCCTGTCCGAAGATCCTGCAGACGAATCCGCACGGGGAAACCATGGGATTCGAAATCAGCTGGATCGTTTTGGGACAGGCCAGGTCGGCTGGCAGATCATATGGCATGTCAAGCACGCTTCCCGAATCCGCGGCCATCGGGGCGAACCGCTGCGTCGGCAGACGATGATGCCACAGGCCGTCGCACAACACGATCCTGAACGTGACGACGGCGAGCGCTGGGCTGGGTGTTGGCGTTTGCACGTTGGTTCCGACGATGAATGCTTTTTGCGTCCATTCGTTGTTGATGGTGAGTGTTCCGGGTGAGAGCGCCTCGACGTCCGTGTCGGCCAGTGCTTGGAGTTGGTCGAGGTCGTTGGGGTTGAGTGTTGTGACGGTTATGGTGGTTTCCGTCGCGGTTCTGCTGGATCCTGTGATTCCTCTGGTGCCGAGTGTGTAGTTCCATTGTGTGGATCTGATTTCGGTGAGGTTCGGTGTCCATGTTCGTTCGCAGTAGAGGTCGACGGCGTGTCCGTCGTGGCTGCGGTACGTCAGCGCATGCATTTGCGGACCATCCTTACGAGATCGCGATATGTGACGTTTTCTCCCCCGTCGTGTTCGGAGATGATGTTGCCGAGGTCGGCGTGCAGGCTTGTGATCGCGGCGACGACGCTGGCCGTGTCCACGGTCACTGACACGTTTTGCGTGTTGGTGGGTGTGAGGACTTCGCGTGGGATGGCGCGCCGGTTCAGCGCGTCCATGAAGTCGACGCCGTAATAGCTGGTGGCGAGCGCGTTTTCGACGTATTCGCCGCGTGCGATGCGGCCGTTGTCGAGGTAGACGCTGTCGCTGGTCGCGGTGCCTGGCGCCCATTTCGGGTCGACGTAGCCGTTGAAGGCGTAGCCTCCGTTGGCGTATCGGAATCGGTCGCCGTCGTAGAGGCCGCCGGTGGCTCCTGTCGGAATGTTGCCTTTGGCGTTTTTCGGACGGTATCCGCTGGATGAGTATGTGCCCCCTGATTCGTCGACGTAGCTTCCGTGGATTTGGAAGTATTTGTCGGCGATCTGGTAGTTGCTCAGGTTGGTGAGCACGCTCATGGCGGGTGAGCCGTCTGCGTTGACGATGAATCCTTTGTCGTTGAGTTTCCATCCTTGGGTTTGGAGGAATTTGTTCATCGCGTCGGTGTTGTCGCCTTTGAGGTAGCCGGTTTTGTCGTCGATTTTGGCTCCGTTCGCGATGGCGAGGGCGATCATGTATTGGTCGCTGTCCAGAGTGAGGGTGCCGGTTTTCGGGTCGATTTCCACGTTTGCGGCTTGGGCGATCTTTTTCATCAGGTCGGTGTTGTCTCCGCTGATGGTGACGTGCTTGCCGTCCGGTGTCTCCTTGGCCGCAAGTTTGACCTGTTCGAATTTGGCGACGGCGTCGCCGGTGACTGTGACTTCGATGGTTTTCGAATCCGGCGTGTTCTGCAGGCTGGCGACGAGGTCGTCGACCGCTTTGCGCGTGAGTCCGTAGGCTTGTGCGGCGGCCTCGGCTTCCTCCGGTGTTTTGCCGAGGGATTGCATGAGGCTAGTGAACGCGTCGTGCGCCTTGTCGATGTTCGGGTAGATGTCGTTGAGGCTGTCTCCGTTCTGGGCTTGCGCTTTGGCGCATTTGAGCGCCGCGTCGGCGATGTCGTTCAACGCGCTCTGGTTTTTCCGTCCGGCTTCCGTGTTCAGGTCGAGGGTCTTGGCGTTCTTCCCGATGGTGTCGTTCGCGGATGCGATCTTGTCTGCGAGGTCGATTTGCGCGTCCGACGAGCTGATGGCGAACCCGTAGTAGGTCTTCATCGCGTCGATGACTTCGGAGAGCGCGCCGGCGGTGTCGCTGGCGGCGTCTTTGGTCGCTCCGAACGCTTCAGCGAGGATGTCGTCGGCGCTGGCCGCGTCTTGGGAGCTGGATGCCGACTGGTCGGCGGCGTCGGCTCCTGTCAGGAGCGCTCCGGTCTTGTCGAGGCTTGCCTGCGTGGTCTCCTTGTCGGCTTGTGCGAGGTCGGCTGCTGAGATTTCGGCGTTTTTGTAGTTGCCTTGCAGTTCCGTGAGACTTTGGGAGATGACGTGGTATTCGTTGCCCGTGACCATATTGCCTTGGTCGGCGAGTTTACTGCGGTATGCGTCGATCTCCTTGTAGACTTCGCTGACGGCGTTTTTCTCGCCTTGGATGGCTTTGATATACGTGCTGTGTTTGATGCCGACCTTGTCGATGGCCTGCCACACGTTGTCGTAGCCGGTGGTGAGACGACCGAGCCAGTTGTCGGTGACCCTCGCGCCGGACGAGTCGGACAGCGACTTCTCGTAGTATTGCGCGGCGGAGGTTCCCTCCTGCAGGGCGTTCGACAGTTGCGTGGACCGCTCCTGGGCTTTCTGCTGTTCGGAGATGAACGCTCCGAGGACCGCCGTTGCCGCAGTGATCGCGACGCCCCACGGGCCGCCGAGCAGGTCGATGACGCCCGCGCCAGCCTGCTTCACGCCGTTGATCGCTGTCTCGCCCTTGCCGAGGGTGACGGTTCCGTTGGCGATGTCGCCGACTGTGGCCCCCATGGCCGAGTTGATCTGGGTCAGACCGGCTGCGAGCTGCGGGGCGGCGGTCTTGGCGCGCTGGATCGGGTCGACGAGCAGGGCGATCGCGTTGCCGGCCGTACCGGATGACGCTTCCAATGGCGTCAGTGCCTTGTGCAATGCGACGGCTCCGCCGATCGCGGCGGTCAGAGCGATCGCGCCCTGCTGGACGGGAGCTGGCAGAGACGCGAACGCGTCGACGAGCGTGTCGACGCCTTGCACGAGGGTGCGGAGCGCTCCCTGCGAGCCTTCGCCGAGGTTGATCATGAGGGTTTCGAAACTGCCGGAGAGCTGTTCGAGGTCGCCTTTGAGGTTGTCGTTCTTCTTCGCGGCCACGTCCGCAGCGAATCCACTGTCGGACACAGCCTTCGTCCATCCGGCGATGCCCTCCGAGCCTTCCGAATAAAGCACGTTCGCGGCTCGCACCGCGTCGGAGCCGAAGATGACGCTCAACGCGGCGTTGCGCTGCTCCTGCGTCAGACCGCCCAGAGACGTCTTCAGCTGGCCGGCGAAGTTCTCCAGGCCGACGAATTGGCCGGACGCGTCGTATGCGCTGATGCCCAGCTCGTCCATCTGCGCCTGTGCCTCCTTGGTGGGGTTGGACAGGCGTTGGAGCATCGTCTTCAACGAAGTGCCCGCGTCGGAACCGATCATGCCGGCGTTGGCGAACGCGGACAGCGTGCCGACCGTCTCGGTCATGCTCACGCCCATGCTGTTCGCCATCAGACCGGCCTGGTTCAATGCGAGGCCTAGGTCGTGCGCGGATCCGACGGCCTTGCCGGCGCCGGCGGCCAGCGCGTCCGCGACCTTGCCGGCGTCAGCTCCTTCGAGGTTGAACTGCTTGAGCGTGGTGCTCATCAGTTCTGCGGCCTCGCCGACCTGCATTCCGTCGGACGCGGCCAAGTTCAACGCTCCGGACAGGCCGCCGGAGAGGATGTCCGCGGTGGACAGGCCGGCCTTACCCAACGCGTCGATGCCCTCGGCGGCCTCGTTCGCGCTGTAGACGGTGTCGGCGCCCGCCTGGATGGCGGCGGCGCGCAGTTTCTGCATGTCGCCGTCGGACGCCTGCAGGTCGGCTTGGATGGTGCTCATGCTCTGGTCGAAGTCGGCGGCCATCTTCGTGGCTGACACGCCCAACGCCACGGCGGCCACGCCCATGCCCGCCATGATGTTCGTGGCGATCCGGCTCTTGCTGCCCGGCTTCTCCAACGCGGTGGAGAGCTTCTCCGCCTGCGTGCTCGCGGCGGCCATCTTCGTGGAATAGTTGGAGGTGTCGGCCGACAGGCGGATCATGATGTTCTCGTTCAACGCCATTGTCGGCATCTCCTTCTTCTAGTTTCTCGGTATGAGGCTCGCGGTCTGCGCGTGCGGTGCGAGCACCGTGCCGGATTCCTCGTATTTGCGCATGGCCCGTTCGCGTTGGAACGTGATCCAGCAGGTCTCCACCTGCGCTCCGGCGAACAGCCGGTCCACTTTGCCCTGGTCATGGCACAGGTCGGTGCTCAATCCGCACAGCGGGCATTCGTGGAGCCGCTCGTACAGGTCGAGGGCACGCATCCATCCGCGTTCCGTCTCGTCCCATTCGGCGGGGTCGTCTTCCGACGGTGTCCAGCCGAGCCATCGTTTCAGGCTGATGCCGAGACGTCGCGCGCACCGCAGGTCGTTGAGCAGGGCCGGCGCGTGCTCAAGCCTGTCCGCTAGGCCAGCCGCGTCAGTTCTTTTGGGATTTCGACCACCGGGGTGTTGAGCTCCTGCACGGTCTGCATGAGCGCGTTGACCTGGCTGTCGGTCATCGAATCGATGAGCTTGGCGAACTCGGCGCCGGTGAACTCCACGTCATCGCCGTCGGCCCATTCGGCGGATTCGAGCATGAGCGGTGCGGCCTCCTTGGCGATGGCAGGAAGGTCCTTGACCACACGCCCCTGCACGGTCTTGGAGTTTTTGAGGGTGATCTGCGCCCACTGGCTGGAGTTCAGTCCGCGGAACGTGACCACGAGCGTCTTGTGTTCGACGATCTTCAGCAGCGAGTCCAGCTGTTTGCGGACAGCGTCCTGCTCCCTGCGGCGTTCGGACGCCTCCGATTCGGTAGCATCCGCCGTGGCGTCAAGTTCGAGAATCCTGTTGCCGAGGCGCACGCTTTCCGCGAGCGTCTGCATGTCGGTGATGATGCGGTGTTGTGCCGTGGGTCGTGTGATGGTGATTTCCAAGTGTTCGTCCTTGTCTGTCCTTCGGTCCGTTCGGTGTTGCCCTGTCCCGCGTCGGACTGGTCTGGCGCGGGACAGGGCGTGCGTGTCGGTCATGCGACGGTGATGGTTTCCTCTTTGCTGCATGGGTCGGCGCTGAAGTTGATGGTGCTCATCTGGCGGCTGTTGATGCTGTGGGCTACGGGGATTTTGATGCCGATGGTCACGAGGTAGACGGAGATCACGTCTCCTGCCACGAATGGGGCGTCCACGGTCTTTCCTCGGCGGCGGACGATCCAGCAGCGTTTGCCGCAGGTGAGTGTGTCGACGGCTTTGTTGAAGTTGGCGGCGTCGGAGGTGTTGACGTTGTCGATGAGGTCCATGCTGCCGTCGGAGAATTTCTCCTGTCCGGGAATCTGGCCGACGGTGGCGGAGGATTCGCGGTCGTCATCGACCATGTCCTGGCTGTGGGTGAGGTGCCAGCCGGTGGCGGACAGGTATGGGCTCAGGTCGAGGTTGGAGCCGCTGTTGAGTTCGGAGGCGGTTGGTTTCAGATAGTTTTTGATGCCGGATTCCTCGACCATGATGGTTCGGAATTCGCCGTCTCCGAGGTGTGCTGGGACTTTTTGCATGGTGTTTCCTTTCATGTTGTTTCCGGCCAGCCGATCCGCCATGTGAGCACGCGCATCATGTATGGCGTGCCGGTGTCCGGGTCGGTCAGGTCGCTTGGGTTGCTGCCGGTGTCCACGTCTCCGATGAGCGGGGACAATCCCGGCATGTCGGAGAGGGCTCCGTCGAGTCTTTCCGTGAGATGCGAGGCGAGTGTGTCGACGCTTGTCTGGCTTCGTGCGACGATGCGGATGTCGAGTCTGCCGATGTGCAGGTCGGTGGATTGGCTTTCCGTGTGCGTTCGGCTGGTTTCGGTCAGTCCGATGACGACCCATGGTGGGGTTTTGCCGGCTGGAGCGATGCCGTCCGTGTACACGTCCCAGCCGCGGATCTCGCCGACGAGCCGGAGGACGGATTCCCTGACCTTCAGGAAGTCGGTCATAGGCTCGTCCCGGCTTCCTCGACGTATCGGGCGGTGGTCTCGAACTCCTGTTCACCGTGTTCGTAGAAGCGGTGGGTGCCTCCTCCGCCATGGGCGCCTCCGAAGAACGCGATGTTGGCGAGGCCGCCGGTGGTCTTGACCGGCGCGATGTCCGCCTCGACCCTCATGCCTTCGGTTTTGATCTCGTAGGCGATGGGTATTCGGCGGAAGCTCGAATGGCTGCTCGACGCGAGATCCGCTTTGACCGCGGTTTTGATGTTCTGTGCGCCTTTCTTGACGGCGTTGGCCGCTTTGATCGGCGCGCGGACGCTCGCGACGGTGAGTTTTCTCGCCAGTTCGTCGAGCTCATGGGAGTCGATGCGCACTATGAGCCTCCTTCCATCGGGATCTCCTGCACGTTCCATCTTCTGGCGGTGGAGTGCGTCTTTTCGGATTGCATGTTCACGAGCCGGTATCGGCGTCCGACGAGTGCCGGGTCGGCCGATTCCACGACGGTCGCCTCGTATCCCTCGCGCGGCGTCGTGGCCGTGACGGGAAGGTGGAGGTAGAGGCCCCATTCCGGGACGAACGCTCCGACTGAGCCGTCGCCGTTCACGTTGTGCTGCTGTCCGGCGATGCCGCCGGCCGTCTGCACTTTTCCCTTGCCGTCGTAGACGACTTGCTGTGACACGGTTTCGGCTCCGGTGGCCGGGTCGACCGTGACCGTGCCGGGCGCGGTGACGCGTATCCGGTCGGTCATGAGGTTTTCCGCCCATCGGCGCATTCTCGTCAGCGTCCTGTTGCTCATCCCGTCACCTTCATCATGAGGAACGGTTCGCCGTCCTCGTCGTCCGTCCAATACCGGTTCATGTCCGTGTTGGCGGATTCGTTTCTGGTGGAGTGCAGGATTCCGAGGCCGGCGATGACCGGGGACTGGTCGGCCACGAGCTGGTCGAGCGTCTCCTTCTCGCTGGCGGTCAGGTAGGCGCCGGCCTCGTCGACCTTCCGGCTTCCGCCGTCCATGGCGTCGTCGATCTGGCGCGTCCACTGCGTTTCCGCGTTCGGATTGCTCCACAGGCGGCCGGCGCAGGTGATGCACACGTCCTGCAGGTCCTCCGGCAGGTCCGGTCCGGACCATTCGCGCCGCGTGTATGCACGGATGCGGTTGGACGCGAATCTGAGCGCCATGGCGGCGCGTTTGCCGTCGGCCGACTTCTCGTCGATGTCCTCGCCGAGCCATTCGGCCAGCTGCGAGACGGTGGCGAATGGTTCACGCGCCATCATGCGCCTCCCCGTCATTTGGATTCGGAAGCGGCGACCGCGTCCGGGACGATGAATCCGGCGGGATACTGCGTGCCCTTCTTGGCCACGCGGGTGACGGGGTTAGCGACCTGGAAGCCGACGCGCATGACCACTCGCATGATCTGGCTGTCCTGCTGCATCGCGTTGTACACGATGGCGCCGGCGGAGTTGGAGATGACGCCCTGGTCGAACACCTTGTAGGTGATGTCCTGTCGGATGCCGACGATGAATTTCGACCAGTCGGCGGCCAGAAGCACCGCCTTGGAATCGTCCCAGCTGCCGTTGAGGACCTCGTTGCACGGGTATCCGTACAGGTTGGCCGGCTGCTTGTCGGTCAGGTTCGGCGTGTAGATGGGACGGTTGTTCGCGTCGCGCAGTTCGGTCAGCTCCCAGTTGAGGCCGGGCTTGCTGGCGAAGCCGTTGATTGCGTAGCCTTCCTTCGCGAGGGTCTTGCCGAGGGACGCCACGTCGGCGGCGAGGTCCTTGCCGGTGCCCTGGGTGATGGTGTTCTTGGCGTTCTTCGCGCCGGCGAGGATGTCATTGCCCCACGTGGACGGCTTGTCCACGCCGAAGATGGCGGCTTGGTCGATCTTCTTGCCGAACGCCTCGGCGATCAGCGGCTTCATGGTCTCGAACAGGTTGATGGACGCGTCCTCGCGTACGGAGTCCGGAATCGGGACGAGTACCGCGAGTTCCTCGGCGGTGATGTTCACGTCCTCCCAACCGCTCTTGGTGGTCTCCTTGAGTCCGCCTTCGGACACCCAGTACGCTTCCGGAAGGGTGGCGAGGACCGGCTGGGTCTTCTTCTTGGCACTCATCCTCATACGCTTCGCGCGGGTGAGCATGACGCTCTTCTCCGGCATGGTCTGGATGATCTCCTGGCTGATCTCGTCGGGGATGAGGGCCTGTCCGAGGTCGTTGCGCTGGATGCTGGAATTGAAATTGTTTGCCATTGTCTGCTCCTTGTATGGCGGTCAGTCGTTGTTGTCGAAGGCGTCGCGCATCCAGTCGGACGGACGTGACGGCTTGGTCGGGTCCATTCCTCCCGTGGGCTTCGCCCGGTTCGCCGGATTGCGAAGATCCGGCTTCTGCTGCGCCGTGGCCTGCGCGGCGTATCGCGCGGCGAGCTTCGCCGCCCTCGCCTCGATTTGCTCCGGGGTTCCTTCTCCCACCAGTTCGCGGTCTTCGGCCGTCAACTGCGGGTGAGCGGCGAGCGCGCGGCTCCAGGCGTTGTCGGCTTCGAGGCGTGCGATCTTCTGGTTGGCTTCGTCGAGGTCTCGTTGGGTTTTCTCCGTTTCGGTGAGTTTGGCGTCCTCGTATGCGCGGTTCTTGTCGGCGAGTTCGCCGTTCTTGTGTTTGAGGGTGCCGTTTTCCTCGCGGAGGTTCTGGATGAGTTTCCATGCGGTGGCTGGGTCGAACTGTTGTCCTTCGCGTTCCCATGGGGCTTGCGGCTCCTGCTGGCCGTCCGTCTGTCCTTCCGCGTTGTTCGCGTCCGGTTCGGACTGTTGGGCGCCGTCGGGTTCGTTCTGGACGTTGCTGTCCTGCTGGTTGTCGTCTGCCACTGTGGGCTCCTTCCTTTTGTTGCCGCCCGTCCTGCGGGCATGAAAAAAGCCCGTCGGGGCTTCCCGATGGGCTAAAGATGTGATGTTCGGCTTTTAGGCTTCCGGCATTGGCTTGAGGTTTCTGCGGACCTCGTTGGAGATGTACTTGTCGAGGTCCGTGTTGGCTTCCCACTGCGCTTCGCCGGTTTCGACGTTGACGAGGATGTATGCCGGCGGACCGTAGCATCCGCCTTTTGCCATTCCCGGCCAGGTGTAGTAGTAGAGTGCCAGTCCGCCGTAGATTCCTTCGGGCTCGTGCAGTATGACGCCGTGATGCTTGGCGAATTCGTCGGCGGCCTTGTCCAGTTCGCGTCTTGTTTTCATCGTCGCATCGCCTTCTTCGGTTTGATGATCTCGTACGCGTGGTCCCTGACGATGTCCTTGTCGTCGACACGGAACATGCGCACGCTTCTCACATCGATGATATCCCTATCGAGGTAGTCATCCAATCTGGATATTTTGCCGTTCTGCGGGTCTATGACGATGGGTTCGCCTCCGTTGGTGCGTGCCGAGGGGCGTTCGATGATGACGATGTGGCCCTGCTCGTGATTGTTCACGTATCCGAAATGCATGCACCAGCGCTGGCCGATGCCGACATGCCGTTCGATCCTGTCAACGACATTGCCGCGGTTCGGGCTGCCGACGGCGAGGATACGTGGATGCAGCCCGGTCGCGCGGTCCACCCACATGCTGTTCGGGTTTTCCGACAGTCTGTCCTGCGTTGAGCTGGTCCTCGCCCTGGCCTCGACGTCGTAGCCTTTCCTTCGGGCGTCATATGCGACGACGCACGACTGGCAGTTGGTGGAGCATCCCCACTTGTGGTCGGCGAATCCGGGATTGGACGTTCCCCTGTCGGCCTGCGTGATGCTCATCGGCTTTCCGGGATGCGCGAGGACCTTGGAGAGTTCGGTTTCGCGTTTCCTGAGGACCTCCCTGCGTTTTTCGGCGCGTTCCTTGCTGGTTTTCGCACGGTATTCGGGCGTGCTTCTGTAACTATGCGAGTCACGGTAGTCTCCGGTCCTGCGCATGACCGGCAGAATCTGGTCGTATGTTCTCGCGGTGCCTTTGGGCAGGCTTTCGGCGGCCTCGTAGTAGTTGTCGATCCACTGTTTCTCCTTGTCGGAGGGGTTCCAGTCGCCGTACACCACTTCGACGGTGCATCCGCAATGCGGATGGAACTTCTCGCCGTCCGCCTGGCGGCGCAGGGCCTTCTGTTCGCTCGTGTACACGGGGCCGCGGCTGCAGAGCATCGCGCAGAACGCGCATGGATGCCCGTCGGACACGCGCCGCCATCCGATGGCGCGCGCGTCCTTGGCGGCCCACTGTTGCAGGGTGAGGCGTCCTCCGGTGAGCACGGCCTCGTGGAACATGCCGATGAACAGTTCGCGTGCGGCCGCGTACGCGGCCTCCTGCGTCTGCCCCATGGCCACGTGCCACAGGATGTTCGCCACGCCTCCCCATTCGAACTGTTTCCCCGTTTGGCTCCGGTTGAAGCGGGGCACTCCGACCTGTATGTCGCCGTCGCCCGTCTCGGCTTTGCGGAAGCGAGGCAGGTATTGTACGGCCGTGTCGGCGCTGACCTTCCACCATTGTCCGAGCAGGTCGAGCATCGCCTTCTTCCAGATCGGCTGCGTACGGTCGAGGTCATTCACGTCGAGGGTGTTGTCCCACACGCGTCGCATCTGGCTGTCCGCGGTGATGGCGAGCGCGACCTGTCGTCTGCGGTGCTGGTCGGTCAGGAGGGTGCCTTTAGCTGTTGATGCCATCGTATGCCCCGTTTCCGTTGAGTTGTCCGATTTGGATTTGGGTTGCGATGTCGTCGGCTGTGGGGTGTTGTGCGGCGTATTCGCGCCATGCGTCGGCTTGTGGTTTGGAGATGCCGGGGATCATGTCCCAGACGAGTTGGTCGGGGACGTGGAGCATTTGGACGGCTTTGCCGAGTGCGTCGACTGCTTGGCTGATGGTTCTTGTGTCGGTGTCTTCCCATTTGGGGAAGAGGTGGAAGTTGGCGGCGTCGTCGGGTCGGTTTTCGGCGGCTGAGGCGAGTCGGAGCGTGTCCATGTGGCTGATGCCGAAGGCGCGGCGGCGTTCGTTGCGTTTCGCGTAGAAGCCCGCTCTGGATTCCTCGATGCCGGCGTCGCCGACGTTGGTCATCTTGCCGAACGCCGTGGTCGGGGTTTGGCTGACGGCGGCGAGTTCCTCGACGTCGCTGGTTTTTGCTGCGACGATGTTGGCGAGGTCGGTTTCGGGGAGGCTTCCGAATTTCACGTCCATGCCTCCGGCGAGGACGCTGTCGTGTTCGATCTGGAGTTTTTTGGCTTCCTTTTCCGCTTCGGTCAGTCCGCTCATGTCGAGGCCGGTGGCGGTTTTGACTTTCCAGCTGTTGTAGTGCTGGGCGAGCATGCGGTCGTAGTTGTCCTTGTTCAGGCGGCTGGCCATGCGGATGTATGGTTCGACCTCTCCGGGCACGCGGCCCTGCAGGTCGCGTTGGTTGCAGTACCTGACGATCGGGCATACCGGGTTGCCGTCCGGCGCGGTCACGCCGTGTGGCGTCTGGCCGTCGAATTGCCATGTGCCGCCGGTCTTGCGCCATGTCCAGATGTTCCGTGAGTCCCAGAGCTGGTATTCGACGGCATGGTCGTCGAGTTTGCGGCGTCGCATGAAGATCTGCGGCCAGTTGTCGGATGCGGGGTCGTCGTAGAGGGCGATCGCGTCGCGGGGACTCCAGCAGTCGATGCGGGCGTGGAGTTCGTCCGACGATTCCTCGCCCCGGACCGCCGTGTATGCGGTGCCGTAGGCGATGGCCTCGCGGTGCAGTGCGATCTGGCGTTCGCCCATGCGGTTGCGCTGCCATGGCTCCCAGAAGCGTTGAGCGTCCCCGGTGTCCTGCGTCTCGGAGTCCACGCCTTCCAGGAAGAGGGTCTGGGCGAGCGTGGTGACGACGAGGCCGAGCCATGGGGTCTCGCCCATGTCGCGCAGCATGCGGTGTTCCATGGTCGCCCCGGCGTTCAGGCGGATGGGCTTGGGGTTCCACCGCCACCAGCGGTCGATTCTGTTGAGTTTCGGCGTCTCGTTGTCGAACGCCGGGATGAGCAGCGTGCTCAGCGCTTCGAACGCCTGCTTCTCGTTGTCGTAGCCGGTGGTCACCATAGCTGTCCTCCTCCGCTTCTGGAGTTCCTGTTCAGGTATTCGCGTCTGACCATGCGCGCTCCGATGGCGCATATCGCGAGGTCGATCTTGCGTTTCGACTCGCGGCTTTCCTTGGCGATGCTCATGCCGACCCTTGTGGGCTGGCGTCTGGCGTTGAGCATATGCAGGCGCAGCCTGGCGTCGCCGTCGTGGGGGAAGTCTCCCTCCGCGATGTCGGTGTACGCCTGGTCGACGGCGGTGACGAACCTGCGTTGGATGTCCGTGTTGATCATGTCGAACATGACGGCGTGCCTGTCCCGGCCGGACGGGACGGCCCATGTCTTGAGCCGGCGCCCGTAGTCGCGGTGCCACCGGTCGAACAGGGAATCCCAGTATCTCAGGCCTGTTTCGGAGTCCAGCACGTGGCTGGGGTCACCGAAGAATCCGACCACGTCGTACGCGTGGAACGCCGCGCGCACCGCGTCGTCGACGCTTTCCCTGGGCACGCGCCAGTCCTTTCCTCGCTCACCGGCCGGTTTCTGCCACACGCCCAATGGTTTGACGAATCCGTCGGAGACGCGGCAGGCCACGAGCGCCGTGCTGTCGTCGTTGAGCGAGCAGTCGAGGAACATGCTGATGCGCTCACCGTGTTCGAGCGAAAGCTCCGGGTGTTCGTTCTGGTCCCATTCTTGGTGGGTGACGAACGCGTCTTCCGGCGCGGTGGACTGGTTGTACCATTTGCGCCGGGATTCGCTCACCGGGTTCTTCGGGTTGAGGATTTCCTTGCTGATGCGTTCGATGGACAGCCAGGTGCTGTCGCCGCGCACGTCCTCGATGACCTTGCCTATCGTGTCCTCGGTCATCGGACTGTCCGGCGCAGCTTCCAACGAGTCGTAGAGCAGTCCGAAGTCCATGTATTTCGGACGCTTGCCCTCGTCGTCGCTGTCGGGGTCGCCTTGGGTTCCGTCCCATGCCTCGCGCACCCTCTGTCCGACGCTGTCCTCGCCATCGCGGTAGGCGTTGCAGATGTCGAGCATCTTGACCGCGACGCCCTCCTCGCGTTTGGCCGCGTTGCCGGAAAGCACGCCGTCCATGTCGCTGCCGCCGTTGGACGAGTTCCAGTTCTGCGTCTCGTTGCGGATCACGAATGTCGGACGTCCGCCCTCCAACGCCAACGGCGAGCTGGTGACCGCCTCGATCTGCCGGCTGTCCCCCATCGCGTACATGTTGAGCTTGCCCAATTGGATGCCGTAGTACTTGCGTGTGGACGCCGGCAGGAGGCCGGGCAGAAGCTTCATGGTGTTCTTGGTCTGTTCCTGGCTGACCGCGCACACCTGCACCCACGCGTTCGGCTCGTCCCTGCCGACCGGATCTCCGCTCTCGGGATCCCAATGGTCGAACGTCAATGGGGCGAAGCACGCGCCGCATGCCCCTCCGGCCGCCATCGGGTCCTTGCCCCAGCCTTTGAGCCGCTGCAGCACGGCGTTGTCGTGCAATGGGCGTCCGTGGTCGTCCAGGGCCCAGAACCACAGCCAGAAACGCGCTTGTTCGCTGGTCCACTTCCACGGCAGTCCTTTGGATGAGTCGCGAAGCCAGTAGCCGCTCCATCCGAGGAACTGCCAGCCGAGCGTCACCCGCGGAAGGATCCACCCATGCTCGTCACGGCGCCATGTCGGTCCGATGAGTATCGGGTCAGTGTTCCATTGCGGCGCCGGTTCGTCGGCGAGCATGTCCCGATACCAGTCGGAGATCTCGCGGATCTCGCTTTCGCGGCTTGGGATGAACGCGGCGGCCTTCAGGTTGCTGCGTAGTCTTGCCATCAGCCGTAGGCTTTCTCCCATTTGCTGTCGTGCCATCGTTTGTTGACGGTGGCGCGCATCTGGCTGGATCTGCCGCCGTCCGCCGAGGCGTCCTCGGACTGTTCCTCGGGTTCCGGCATGTCGATGCGTTTGAGCAGGTCGGCCAGATGGGTCTCGTCGCGGCGCAGTTCGGGCAGGAGCGGGTGCACGACGAGCTGTCCCTGACTTCCCTCGGTGGTGAGCTCGTCGCCGAGGGCCCTGCGAATGCGTCCGATGCGGTCGGCGGTGTAGCAGGCGTTCTCCAGTGTGCGGTACTCGCTTTCGGTGAGCTCCCATTTCGCGGTGATGTCGCGCCAGAGCCGTTGGCCGCGGCCGTTTTTGATCAGTCCGGCCGGCATACGGTGGGAGGCCGCGTCCTTGGCCATGCTTCCTCCCTTCGTAAGGTCATCCGAGTCTGTCGAGCAGGCTGAAAAGGAACGTGAGGTCGGCCAGTCTGGCCGGCGAATCGCGGAACGTGCGTCCTGTGACCGTGATGTAGCGTCCTTGGCTGTAGGCTTCGGCGTTCATGATGCCCCGCACCCTGATTCCGGCGCGTTCCGGCATCAGTCCCCAGATGTGCAGGCCGTCGCCGCCGGGGCTTATCTCGATCCATGTCTTTCCCTCGACCGGCGCGATGAGGCATTTGGCCCAGTCGGCGAGGTATCCGCGCGAGTCGTAGCAGTGGTCGAGGTCGATGCAGGCGATTCCACCGCCCAGCGCGAAGCCCAGTCCGTCGCCTGCGGTGGACGCCTCGGCCGCCTCGAACGTGCTCCACGTGTCCGGATCGGTGCTGGACGCCACGGCGCCGTCTATCGTCAGCGGAATTTTCGTCGTTCCGTCGCCTCGGACCACCTTGCGCCATCTGACCCATCGGTCGACCAATGCCATGCGCGCCGGAGGGTTGAGCCTTTTGCGGTTGGCCTGCTTCCGGCATGCGTCGGAGCAGTAGCGGCGGCGTCTGCCGCGACCGGTCTGTTCGGGGAGCTCGATTCCGCATGTTTCGCAAGCGTTCATACTCCCCATTATATTTGTTTTTCTCTCAGAAAACGCTGTATACCAGTATTTTCAACCGTTTTTATTATTTCGTGACATCAGTAAAAAACGTTTGTCCGGAAAAACGTGGAAGGCGTCGCGAAAAGCTGTGCCATGCCCGTACGTCGCAAAAACAGGGATATGCGGAACCATCTCGATGAAACGATGGAAAAACGTCGAAGCGCGAAAAACGGGACGGAGAAGCGTACGTACGACCTGAGTTGCTATCGGCGGTTAGGGCCTTGGCGCCGGCGGAGTCCTCCCCCACCGGTATCGACACCTCAGTCAGCGGCCGATCAGGCCAGGGTGACGTTCATTCGGATGCTTTCTCAGTCTCTTGTATCTTCTGTTCCTTTCAGCGCTCTCGCGCGCCGTCTTCGCCTTGTGGCAAGCATAACTCAACCATTGCAGATTCTCCAAGGAATGGTTGTCTCCAGGAATAATGTGATCGCAATCCGTTCCGATTCCATCACAATCCCTCGCATGAATCCTCGCTTCGCAGCGTCCATGCGCCCGAGCCTTGACCATGGCCCTGCGGCTCTCCCAATCGTCGGGCAGTCTGAATCTTCTGTCGCTGCTGTTCCAATGCATCTGATTGCGCATATGCCACCATCCGTCCACCAAGGTCAGGTGGGATAGGTGCCTTCGGCGGGATTCGAACCCGCGTATACACGCGGCCGCAAGGAAGAGGATCCGAAGATCTGCGACCGGTGCGATCTGCCACTGATTCCTACGAAGGCACGGACAGGCGGTTTGAGCATCACCGCATCACGTAAGCGCGGGATTGGCTTGCCTGCCACTGTTGGTGTATGCCCACTCTGACGTGGAGCGGGCGGAGCGTGTCCGATATGCCGTTCGGACAGGACAGTGTTACGCAACCCAAGGAGTTAGGAGAATCCAAGGTGGATATGAGAAAAGGGTTCAAACCAAGTCACCTCGGTTTGAACCCTCTAATCCACTGACAATTATGCCTTGCACTTCGAGAAACGTCAAATCGAGTCGCGTCGGGAAAGCTGCCTGTGCACGTCGGCGAGACGGTAGAGCGGCTGTCCCTTCCCGTTCTTGCCGGCTGGTTGGATCCTGCCACGACTGCGCCACGAGTAGATCGTGTTCACGCCGCATTGGAACCCGCATTCGCGCAGGAGTTCGGCGCATTCCCCTGCCGTGAACGCTTTGCCGGATGCGATGCACTCCTTCAGGAAGCCGAGCCGCACGTCCACCACGCGGTAAGTGCCGCCGCATACGGGGCAGGTGACCTCGACCGCGTCGATGGGCGCCGACAGTTCGACACCGCACAATGGGTTCGGGCATCTTCCGATGCCGTGCTTGGAAGGCGGCACGTCGATGATGTCCAGCGTCTTTCGGACCATCGACTCCCACTCATGGTAGAAGTCGGCGATGTCAGGCATGCGGCGCAGTCGAGGACTGCCGGCGCAGACACGCAGCATGTCCACCAGCGGCGGATGCACGCCATAGGTCACCCAAGGCATGGCGGGCGGAGCGTACAACCGGCGCCAGAGTGCGATTGCGGCATCCTCGATGTCCTGCATGTGGTCGAGCACCGGCAATCGGATTGGCGTCGGCGCGGCTGGAAGGTTGACGCGTCCAGGCTGGCGGCCTCCGTAGTGCGCGGTAGAGTCCAGGAACTCATGCAGCGAATCCAACCATGCTGGATATTCCCGCAGCCAGCCGCGGAGCAGCCCATCGCATCTCGCGCACATGGTGTCGCCGACAGCGCATCCTCCGCCGCAGACGAGGCACACACCGGCGAGCGCTGGTGTTGTTTGGCTGGTGTTTGTTGTGGTGTTGGTGGTGGTTGGTTGGGATTCGTTGGTTGGTTCGTACATTTGTTCGATTCCCTCCGGCGTGATAGTCTGGTTTGTGGTAATGCCAGAGCCCGGCCGGAAGGTCGGGTTCTTTGTTTATTCGGTGGCGGAGTCCTGTTCTTCAAGGTCGACGTGTTCGAGCTTGGCTCTATGGCGGAGCAGAACGGCGTATTCATCCATGACATCAAGCTGCCTGCTCAACAGACCGATCGGACAGACGGGCTCGAAGTCGAGCGTGCCATCCGCATACCGCTGCAGCATGCCCCTGAGCCTGCCAGCACGAGCGGTCAACTCACGGTATTCGACGCGCATCCGCTCCTCATAATCGCCTCCGTCGGCGCTCGCGGGTTGCGCTTGGTCAGCGGCGGCGAGCACTTCGATGGCTTGGCGAACGTATCCGTCGCGGATCCATTCGGATGCGGTCTGCCATTCCTCGTGGATGATTTCGGTGGAGTCCTTGCGGAGCGCCCATTTGAGTCCGAACAGACGTTCGGCGACGGCTTCGGTGCGCGCGTCGATCGGCGGCAGTGGCGGTTCGAGTGTTTCCTCGCTCATTGTTCCGGTTCCTTTCCGTGGGATGATTTATGGTCGGTCTTCCAGATTCTGTGCCAGAACAGCCAGATCATCCAGGCTGGCACTTCGACCCAGATGGTCAGGTACGGCGAGACGGCGTAGATCTTCCACCACCTGCCGCAGATGACGCAATGCTCTATACGCCGGTCGGCATCCTGGGATGGTCCGATGCCATTGCTGGCGCAGATGGCTGTGCCGAGAGCGTTCCGGCACAGATGCGGAGTCCGGTCTTTCATTCGTCGGCCTCCGATTGGGACAGGCGCCACTGCTCGAAAAGACGGTAGGCATCCAGCGAGATGGTCCGGACCGGGCTGAACTTCAACCGCCACATGCAGTCGGCGCACACCTCGGTGAATGTCTTCGCCTGGCCGCCATAGATGAGGCCTATGGAATAGACGGGACTTGAACACCACCGGCCGCACAAATCGCAGGTGTGCATATCCTGCGTGACCAACTCGTCACGCTGCGGCAGGAACGGATTCCCCGCACCCCTTTCATCCACGGCTGCGGCGAGCGCCTTCCTGATCTCGTCCCTGGCGTAGAGGAAGGCGTTGTGTCGGGTCTGGGCGTAGCCGACGAAGGGGGTATTGCCGTCCCTTGTCGCGGCGCGGACGGCTTCGAGTTCCTGGTCGATGAGTTTGTTGAGCACGCCGATGGCGATGTCTGCTTCACTGTCTTTCATTTCGTTTCCCTTCGTATTTGCTGGATGATCGTCTCGTATGGTTTGCGGTGGAAGATGCGTATCCACCATTCGGGGCGGCGGCCCCATATGGTTTTGACTTCGGTGAGAGGAAACCATGATACGTACCATTTTGAGCAATTTCCGCAGTACAGCACCTCGCCTTCCTCCTTCGGTCTGGGATGCTCATGGTCGAACGCTGGCGGCCTTGGCACCAAATAACTTCGATTGCTCATTTTGTGTCCTTGAGTGTGATGCGTTTCATTCCTTCGCCGCCTTCATTTCTTGGATTTCACCGTCGAAAAAATCGATGATGAGATTGCAGATGGCGACCGCCGACGTTTTGAGCTGGGTTTTTTCCTCTTCGTTTTCGGCTTTGATGGCGAAAACGCCATCCTTGCTGTTGAAATTGATTCTCATTTCGTGTCCTTCGTGGTTGGGCGGACGGTGAATGCGACGAGTCCGGTCTCGGCATGGAACACCTTGGCCAGCTCGCCAGTCCTCAGGGACATGGCCTGCGCGTAGTCGCCGGCATCGTCGATGTTCTCGAACGTTCTGACGCCTTCCGTGGTGACGACGTTGTAGCTCATCTTGCCGGCTCCTTGCCCGCTACGCTCACATGGCTCCAGTCGCAGGACAGGCCGGCCTGCTTGCCGTTCGTCGAGTAGACGATGCAGTCCACTTGCCTCGTGTCGGTCAAGGTGATGACGCATTCCGTGAATACGTCGGCCCCGGCGGAGCACTGCGAGTCGACGGACCTGACCGCATGCGCTGGCGTGGAAGGCTCCGACGCGCTTCCGCATCCTGCGAGCGCGGTGCAGAGGATGAGGGTTATGGCGGTGAGGGCGGCGCAGATGGTGTTTCTCATTGGTTTCATTCCTTTCCGTAGATGGCGAGGCTTCTGATGCCGTCGCCCATGCTGTTGGAACATGTGTTCGGATCGTGGTTGATGATGTCGTTTCCGATGCCCTGGAAGCGGAGGCTGGCGGTGCCGTCCGGATGTCGGATGAGTTCGAGTCGTCCGTCGATGATGACGTCCTGGTCTGTTTGGGCGATGCAGCGGCGGCCGATCAGGATGGCCGGGTCGGCCGACCGCCATTTATGCAGCGGGACGTTGACGCTCACCGCGGCTCCTCGCCTTCGTTTCCGCCTTGGGCGTCCTTGGCCACGCGCCTCCATGGCTCCTTGTCCTCCGTGGCCATCTCGTTCCATGGGCGTGGATGGCGGGCCCCGTTGCGATGCCAGCGCAGGTAGATGGCCTCGGCCACCTTGTTCTGCGTCTCCAGACCGATCGGTATGGTCTCCTGGTCTGCCATGATGGCTCCTTTCAGTATGTTTCCGGCGGTTCCACGGCGGTGCGGTCCGCAATGATGTAGGCGGCGAGCGCGACGCAGAGCGCGAGGATGATGAGCACGGCGTGCAGGGCGAGCCATTGGATGGGGATCCAGTGATGGAGACCGATGCCGATGATCGGCCGGATGATGGCGTGCGGCACGAGCAGCAGCGCGGTGAGGGAGAACAGCGTGGCGAACCAGTCGCCGACGCGGTTGGAGATGCGGTTGATGGTCTGTTTCATTCCGAGGTTCCTTTCATAGTTGGTTTGGCACGGTTCATGGCCTGTTGGCCATCCAGCCGATCAGGATGGCGGCACATAGGAGGATCACTGCCGAGATGCTCATCACCTTGCTGCTTCCGTGGCGACGTATCGGACCGGATGTGCGGCCAGGTGGCGGATGATGCGCGCGTATTGGCGGATGTCGCGGTCGAGGCATGTGCCGGTGCGGTGGGCGCTGGCCACAGGCGTCTCCTCTTCCGGTTTCACATCCCAGCCGGCGGCTTCGAGACTGTCGCGGAGGGTGGCCATGTCGATGCGGTGGTAGTGCAGCGGGAGGTTCGGGCAGAGTCGGCCGATGAAGTCGAGGTCGAACTGCGGGTTGCTGCCGGCCGGATGGAGGGTGAACGATTGCGCGAGGCTGTCGACGTATTCCTCGAGCGCGTTCGCCGCCGCCTCCTCCGTATATCCGCCGTCGAGAGCGTCTTCGAGCAGTCCGTTGGCGCAGTGCATGCGCCACGCCGTGAAGTTCTCATCGGTGATGGAGACGTTTCGTTCCGCCAATCCGATGACGCGGTGGAAACCTCCGACGCACCGCACGCCTCTCATGTCGGTGCAACGCATTTCCACCTCGAGGATCCTGTCATGGTCCGGGTCGAGCCCCGTAGTCTCCACATCCATCCACAGCAGCATGTCAGGCTTGTCAATGGTCATTCCGTTTCCCTCCCATCGATGTCGAGTGTGGCGACCTCCATGGCTGTCAGACGGGTCGCGGTGCCATCCTGGTTGAGGCGAAGCCATATCCCCTGCCAGTCACGCACCGGGGTGGTGCGCGGATCCCTGCCGAACGGGACTATCAGCCCGAGGCGTTCGGCCTCCTTCACATGCTGATGGACCCACCCATGGCAGCCGGTCGTGCCCGAACCGCACAACTCGACGATGTTGGCCGGACTGTGCCTCACATCCGGATCCGCCGCCCGCCGCAGCTGACGGTGATGGCCGGAGCGTCCAGGCCAGCATGACGGGTCATGGATGTTCGTCCCGCAACGCAGGCAATGCCAACCCTGACGCTCCAAAGCGGCACGCTTCGAATCAGCAAACTCACTCACAACGCACCCCCTCCTGCATCAGACCGTCAACCAACACCAAACACGAAGTGCAGTCGGCCCTCAACCCGGCCGCCATCGCCACGATGCCGTCATCCGCCCTGCCACCGGCGAGCGCTCGCAGTTCGATTGTGCTGGCGGTCTGGGCGGTGTCGGTGAGGAGGCGGCTGAGTTTGTCGAGTTGTTCCCTGGTCATTGGTTGTTCTCCTCGTCTTCTTCGTTTTCGTCGGAGTCGGCTTCGCTGATGGCGGCGATGAGCTGGTCGAGGTGGCTGGTTTCGTCGTCGGTGGGCGTGTAGCCGAGGTCTCGGAGGATCTGGTAGTAGCCGGGGATGCGTCTGCCGATGTCGTTGACGGTGGTCCAGTCGGCCGGGTCGATGAACCATTCGATGCGTGCGGCGAGGATTTGCACCGCCCAGACCGCCCAGTCGGGTTCGTCGAGGTGGTAGCGGAGTTCGGCGAGCGCCCGTTCCGGTTCGATGCCGCTGATGATGGCGAATTGTTCGCCACCGCATGCGGCGTCGTTCCATGTGCTCAGTGCCAGCGTGTAGCCCTGCGGGTTCGGGTCGATGATCTGCAGGAGTCCGAGCCGGGCCGTGGTTTCGATGAGCTGGGCGCGTTTGACGCCGTGGAGATGGCCGTGGAGCCATGTCATGCGCTTGTCTGCGGATGCGGCGGCGTATTCCTCGAGCGCGTGCCTTCGGGCGGCGCGTTCGGCCTGTTCGGCGGCTCGTTGGGCTTCCTTTTCGGCGTCGGCGGTCTTGTCGCGGCGGGTCCAGAGGTAGACCTGCTGCGAGACCGTGTGGATGGATACGGCGGCCGGGTTCCGTTCGCGGATCTTCTCGATGGCTTCTTCGGGGGTGCCGGTGGACGGGAACATGCAGCCGAGGTAGCACCATTCCGGGTCGTTGAACGGCTTTTCGGGGTCGGGGATGAGGTTGATGCCGTTGTCGGGCTCCCCGAGGAGCGCGGCGACCGATTCGATCCATTGCCGGTCGTTCTCATCGCGTTCGATGCGGCTGAGGGTGTAGTCGAAGTTCGAGGTGCCGGCCGCCTGCGCGAGCTTCTTCTGCAGATCCGGCTGGCCGTCGTATCGTGCTATGGCCACGAGCTGGCCGATGGTGAGCTGGCCGAAATCGTCGCGGGATGCTCTGACCTCGGTCTTGATGCTGGCGGCCTTGGCGCGGTCACGCACATAGTCGGCGCTTCGGCCGAGCCGGTGGGCAACGTTGGCGGTGGTGGCTCCGAGGTCGAGCATGCCCTGGATGGCGTCAGCCTCCTCCAACACGGTGAGCTGTTCGCGCTGGCAGTTTTCGGTGACCATGGCCTCCAACTGCTGCAACGGGTCTAAGTCAAGCACGAAACACGGCACGGCTCCGGTGCCGGCCTGCTTGCATGCGGCGAGACGACGATGGCCGGCGATGACACGATAGCGCTCGCCGTTGGGTACGACGGAGAGCGGCGTGAGGAGGCCGTTGGTTTTGATGCTGGCGGCGAGGTCGGTCACGTCGCCGATGTTTTTGCGTGGATTGTCGGGGTGTGGGTCGATCAGGCTCGTGTTGATGAGCTTGATTTCGTTGCTTTGGTAGTTGCTCATTGCTTCTCCTTGCTGGTTTCTTGGTTGTTGAGTTCGTCTGCGCATGCCTGGCATGCCTTCCACCATTCGCTTGGGTTGCCGTTGCGGAGGCTTCCGGTGTGGTCGTATTCGTCCTCGTGTGGATCCATGAGCTGGTGGACGTGTTCGCAGTTCCAGGTGTGCTTGTGGATTGGCGGCAGCGAGATCGGCTCGGGTGCCCAGGTCTCCCATTGGTCGCGGAGCCATGTGTTGAGCCGTGGGATGTGGCCGCTGCGGATTTGGCCGTCGTTGACGGCGTGCTTGTAGCGGCGGAGCGCGGTTTGGAGGCGGGTGAGTTCGACTGGGTTTCCGGCGATGGCCGCGTACAGGGCTCTGGCTTCGGCTTCGGTCTTGCGGCCTTTCGCGCCGACGGATCCGGGATAGGCTTTGGCGAAATGGTCGAAGCCGGATTCCGGCGTGGCGGGTTGCTTCGGTTTGCCGGCGGGAGGGGTCGGAGAGGGATTATCGGTATAGGTATCGGTTTTATGCCATGTTTTTGCTTGGCTGTCCTCTAGCAACTTGCTAGACGGTTTGCTACCTGTCTCGCTACTGTTTTGCTCTCCGTTTGCTTGGCTGTTTTCCGGCAAGTCGCCAGACGTTTGCTTGGCTTTCTGGTTGGCCGCCTTGCGGCGTCCTCCCTTGCTTCCGGCCTTTCTGCGCGCCTCGCGTTGCTCTTCGGTCAGCATCTTCGGCTCCCTGCAGATGCCTTCGGCGTAGACGGGGCGCCATCCGCCGTCGTGCTCTTCCATGAGGCCCGAGTCGATGAGCTGCTGGAGCTGTTTCGGGGTGCCGCCGGCGTCCTTGAGGTCGAGCTTGTCGAAGTGGCCGGGGTATGCTGCCGGGTCCTTGGCCTGCATCGAGACGCCTTTGGAGTGGATGACGCACAGCTTGACCCATAGTCCGACGGTGGCGAGCGGCAGGCGGCGGATGCGCCTGTCGTCGGCCATCTGGTCGTCGATGATGAACCACATATCTCTCTTGCTCCTTCCGTGGTTCAGTCGATCTCGCCGGTGTCCGGGTCGACGGTCGCCTCCACGTCGCCGTCGTCCATGTCGAGGCTGCGGCGCAGGTCGTCGATGAGGATCATCTGCCGTGATGTGGCCGGCTTCGCGCACATGTTCTCCATGGCCAGTCCCGCGTCGAGGATGCGCTGCGCGAGGTCCGCGCAGTCGTACACGGCTTCGGTGATGGCGTGGATGCCGCCCCACTTGTCGATGTGCTCCTGCTTGTTTTTGGTGTCCATGACGTTGCGGCATGCCTTGAGCACGACGGCCGCGGCCTTGGTGACCTGCTGGGTCTTGCCGATGAGGTCGATGAGTGTGTCGGGCGTGGCCTCCTGTGGGATGAGCGCCTGTTGTTCGCTGGCTTTCATTGCTGCTCCTTAGAATTCCGGTTCCGTATCGGGTTTGCCGAAACCTCCGAATGATGACTGGTCGTCCGACGGCGGGGCCCACGGATCATCGGCAGGTGCGGCCGGTTGCGTGGACTGGGCCGGCTGTTGGCTCCAGCCGCCCGCTCCGGTGTTGACGGTCGGCGTCTGCGCGGCGGGATTGCCGTAGACGGGACCTTGCGGCCGTCGGTCGATGCGGCTGACCTGCGCGGTGGCGTAGCGTAGGCTAGGGCCGATCGCGTCAACCTGCAGTTCCATGACGGTTCTGTTGGTGCCGTCCTGTGCCTGGTAGGAATGCTGTTGGAGGCGTCCTTGTGCGATTACGCGCATGCCCTTCGCAAGGCTCTGCGCGCAATGCGAGGCCATGTCACGCCATGCGGAGCAGCGCATGAATAGCGCCGGCCCATCCTCGTACTGGCCGGTCTGCTTGTTATAGACGCGCGCGGTGTTTGCGATGGTGAAGCTGGCGACCTGCGCGCCCTGGCCGGTGGTTCTCAGTTCCGGATCCGCGGTGAGGTTGCCGACGATGGTGATGACGGTCTCTCCGATAGCCATGTCATTCCCCTCTCACGTATCCGGCCGGTTCCGGGCCGAGCTGGCTTGGATTCTTGGCCTTCCACGCGCATTTCGCGCGCAGGCATCCGGCCTCGCGGTCGATGACGATCTCGCCGAAGCGCGCCGGCGCGACCATGGTGAGGTTCCAGCCCCGGTCGCGGTTGAGCGTGGATATGGTTTCATACAGTTCGCCGATCAGTTCGGCGGCCGTCATGCCGACGCTGGCGGGTGTGAGCGGCCATTCGAACCACTTCTCGCCTTCCGGTCTGCTTGGTGTTTTGCTTGGCAACGTTTGCCTCCTTTGAATTGATGTCGTGCCGGGGCGTGGGGTCGAACCACGCATCCGTTCGCCGGCGTCCTATCGCCGATCCATGGCGCCCGCATCCTGTCGCTGGCCCCGGCGAAGGCCGGACGGGAGGAGAAGAGAGAAGATGACCCGTCCGGCTGGTTTTAACGTCTTTTCCTTGACGCGCGGGCGGTTCCGGCATGGCCGCGCATGACGAACCACGTCCATGCCGCAATGTGTGCGGAACCGTCCAAGTCCTTCACTGCCGTTGCTCGTCCAGCCATCGCATGAAGCGGGGGTCGGAGCACAGGCGACGCATGATGACGGCCGTCGGGATGAGCACCGCGAACGGCACGGCGATGAGATGTTCGATGGGGTGCGTGCAGGCCGGCGTGCAGTACAGCACCCACATGGCCAGTAGCCACACCGCGAACAGCAGCTGGTGCAGGATGACGTGGGCAAGAACCTTCATCGTTCGCCTCCGTCCGTAGAATCGATGGAATGGACATCAATGCGATCACCGGCGTCGTTGGCGCCATCACGGGATTGGTTGGCGGTGTCGCCGGATGTGTCGCCTTGTTCCAGGCGCGCCATGGCAACAAGCTCTCGGAGCAGGCGAACGGCTCGGCTGAGGAAGCCAACCGGATCGCTGTCGAATCGAAGCATGCCGCCGAGCAGGCCAACCGCCTTGCAGGAAAGGCGAACGAGATAGCTGCAGACGCGAACTCGATCAGCCAGCGGGCGTTGTCCGTCACCGCCGACCAGACGGTCCACAAGTGGCGGGTCGAATACGATGGAGAAACCTCGACCGTCTTCCTTGTCAACGATTGCCCCGACATGGCACGAGACGTGTCCGTGTTCGTCCGTTTCAAAGACCAGACCGTTGCGCAACGGCACGTCGACGAGGTTGCGCCGTTCGGAGAGGTCGCGCTCGAAAGCGAGTTCTTCTCTAAGCAGATACTCGAAGACCAGGCCGGTATCGACCGTCTGAACGCCCAACCCGGCTTCGCCTACTTCGGACGTGGATCCTGTCATGTGACGGTTCACGTCGCTTACACTACGGAGCTCGGCGCGAGACGCAACGACGAAGTCGAGCAGTGCCTGACCTACGGCCAGAGGCATTGATTCCATCACAGCTCCTTGTTGATGGTGTCGATGACGATGTCCACGAGGTCGGGCACGTCGATGTCGATGAATCCGACGATGTGACCGAGTGAACGCCTTGCTTCGATGTCGTCCCACCCGTCGGCATAGGCCGGACGGATGGCGTCGCCTTCGTCCTCCAATTCCCTGAATATCGCTTCGACGCAGGCTTTATGGATGTCGTTCATTTGTCCTCCTTTTCTTCCCATGGGTCAGGCCACGGGGTATCGGTACGCCAGTCGTTGTCGGTCATCACGCACCCACCTCTTCCTCGTATTCGGCCGTGCACTGGTACAGGTGTTGTGCGAAATAGGCGATCATCTGCTCCTTCGGATACATGACGATCCGTCCTACCTTCACGAACTTCGGGCCGATGCCCGCGCTACGCCAGTACGCCAGGGTGCCTTCCTTGATGCCGCAGTTGTCCGCGATGTCCTTCGTTGTGTTCATCGGCTTCAACGCCGCCGCCAATGCGGCGAACACCTCTTTGTCATCCATCACGCGCCCGCTCCTTTCATGCGTTGGTAAGCGCCGATTGCTTTTCCGACGTGTTTCGCTTGAGGGCCTTCCTGCCGAGTGGGAGAATGAGCAGACCCGCGCAAAGAAGGGAGGTGATAACATGCAACGCGATCCAGTGAATTCCGCTAATGACGCGAAGACCTACGCACAATCCGGAAACATTCAGCAGGCCATCGTGTCGCTGGCCGATGCCGTGCAGGGCATCGCCGAATACCAGCGGTACATCCGGAACGACCAGTTGAAGATCAAACGTGCGCTGAACATCAGCTGACGTTGGGCCGTCCGCGTGAGAGAGTTCCAATTCCTCGCGGACGGCTTTCCTTATCGCGCCCAGCATCGCCGGGTGCAGGCGTTCGAACTCCTCAACGGAAATCGGGTTCATGGATTCGTCCGGTGTCTCGGCCGGAATATTAATGCTCATTTCGGATTCTCCTTAGAATCGTTTTCATTGGTGGTCATGCATTCCCATGACGCGTTACTGCTGTATCGTTGTGCGCGTTGACCGTGTTCCATTGATTGAGGAGTGATTTATGAGCGCCAGTCCCTTGTGGGTATCGTTGTTGTCCCCTGCCTTGTCTTTTCTGGCAGTGGCCGTCAACGTGTGGATTACGTTCCGCAATTGGCAGCGCAGGCCGGCCGCGCATTGGATTTGCATCCCCGTACATGGCAAGGAAGAACGCATTGATTTCAACCGGTTCCTGAAGGACGCGGATGACGATCTTGCGAAATCCGATGGGATCGGTCACATGTTTGCGCTGACGAACAACGGTGAGATGCAGGCGGCTGGAGTCAAACTGTTCGCCTTGGGTTGCTCTGTGCAGGCAATCCAATACCTGGACACGCCGCACGGCCAGGCAAAAGACATCGGCACCGAATTCGCATTCGTGGAACCTCGTGGAGCCCTCTACGCATTGCTCGACGATCCGGAATCCAAACTGTTTCTGGATGGTGTCACTCCGGCGAAAAGCTGTTGGTTCCGCGTCTATTGGATGGATTCGCCGACCCGTAAGCCTCAATACCTCAAGCAGGATTTCCGGTGGGACGTCGTTGACGGGCAACGTCTCGTTGACCGTCTCATCCCACTCGGCAAACCACGTAAGGTGTCCAAGGATGAATATGATGCCGGCAAACCGGCTATTAACGAACTTGAGATACATGGTTTCGTCCAATCCACTAGAAGAGAACGCGTGGCTCGTTTTCTGTTGCGTCGTTAGCTGTTGAGCCACAGATTGATGAAGATCGTGATGATGCTCACCACCGCGCAGGCGATGTTGAACCAAGTCACTATCGTTTCCATATAAAAAACACCTTCCTTTCGATTCATACGTCGGCGAGCGCCTGATTCTGTTCTTTGAATTGAGGCGGAAGGAAGGCGCTTGGCGCTTCTCCTGTTGCTTCAGACAGGGCGATGACTGTATCGAGCGTCACGGCTCGGTATCCCTTCAGCATGCTGTTGAGTGTGCTGTATGGGATTCCGCATTTTTCCGACACGGCTCGTTTTGTCATACCCTTGTTTTTAATGATTTTTTCGGCGTTGTAACCAAACCACGTTTGTAGACTAACGTTTCTCATGTGAGTAACATTAGGGCATAAATAAGAGTCCGTCAACTTCGGCGTTTCTCATTTGGATAACAAATAACTATATACGGAATTGCCGTTACTCAAATCGAGTAATATAATGCTTGCATGAGTGATAACAGAGAATATCGGAGCCGACGTTTTGCGCAGCTAGTAGGGCTCGAGCTAAAAGGTGAATTCGCAAAACATTCCATTTCGCAGACGAAAGTCGCTGAGATCCTTGGACATTCCAAGGGTGGGTATTCCAAATGGATCAACGCGAAGCCGTCCATGCCACTTGAGGCGTTCTTGAATACGTGCGAGTTGATTGAGGCAGACCCTAAAGCGGTTATTGACGCCTCGTATAAAAGGCTGCTCGATGAACTTGGTACACCAGATGAATACCGCGAGCGCCAAAACCAGATCACCGATGATCTCATCGACCGTATCGCCGCACACCCCGAAGACTATGACGTGGCCGCCAACAGGGATCCGAACGCACGCCTCGAAGCCGAGACGCCGGACGATTGATGGATTGAAAGGAACACGAATGACCGAATACAACCTGTATTGCGATGAGACATGTCACCTTGAGCATGATGATTCGAACAGCATGGCTCTGGGAGCCGTCATCGTGCCAAAAGAAAAACGCAAAGAGATATGCGTCAGAATCAAAGAAATCAAGCAGAAACATGGCATATGCGCCACGAATGAGGTGAAATGGGCAAAGGCACGAGACCGTATGCTGCCGCTCTATCTGGATCTCGTGGACTACTTCTTCGATGACGATGACATATCGTTCCGCGCGCTCCTCATCCCGGACAAGAATCTACTTGACCACGAGAAATACAATCAGGACCACAACACCTGGTATTACAAAATGTACTTCGAGATGCTCAAGGTCATCTTCGATCCAAAGCAAAGCTATAACGTGTTCGTCGACATCAAAGACACACACTCGAGTTTTCGAGTCAGCCAATTATGGGATGTCTGTTCGAACAACATGTACGATTACGATCACAGAATCATCCAGAAAATCCAGCCGATACGTTCCGACGAAGTACAGATCATGCAGCTCACCGACATACTCATCGGCGCAGTATGCCGTTCGCAGCGAAAACTGCCGGAACAGCATCAGAGCATGGCGAAGCGCCGAATCATCGAACGAATCATTCAACGGTCGGGATACAAACTAGACCGGAGCACACTGCTGAAGGAAACCAAGTTCAACTATTTCGTATGGAGGGCGAGATGAATCCGCATTGGCTGCCCGGATTGATTCCTTGGAATCAAGAGCACGGAGAGACATGGGAGCAGTATGAGCAACGACTGTTCCATGTATTCCAGAACGAGTTCAGAGAGTCCTTCCAATACGACGGGAAACCCGTACACTACAAAAGAATGCCCTACGACGGAATCTATCCGGAAGCCTTCATGCATCTGACCACATGCAATCAGGACAACTCCGGCTCACGGCTTCCGGATGCCGAACGCAGCGAACGCATCAGCTGGCCCAGACCGGTAGTGGAGCATCATCCGTTCTGCGAAATATGCGAATACGCCCAATGCACGCGGCCTTGGGTATGGAGAAAAAACGACAAGAACAAGGATCGAGTGAAGATATATCTTCCAAACCAACAATATCTCGTTGTTCTAGGAGAACGAAGGGATTACTGGGTACTCATAACCGCGTACTACGTAAACCGCCAATGGAGCATAGACAAGCTGGAAAAGGAATATAACTCCAGATTCAGCACAAAAATCCAATAAAAAACTAGAGCCGCCCGTTAAGGACGACTCCGAAGACTCCTTCTACAACATGTAGATGAGCTGATTCAAATATCACATACGACACTCCAACTGTCAAGCGGAACTTGACAAACAGCAAAAAAGTACTTCTCGAAAAACAATACTTTCGGAAGAGAGGAATGTGGATAACAAGACCGTTGCGGACCTTCATCGGAGCGCGGAATCCATGGGACTGTCAATCGTATCGCGCGACCTCCCACGCGACATATGTGGCCTGTACGACGACCGGCACAGGCTTATCCTGCTGGCCGACTGGCTCAACCAGCGCCAACGCCGCTGCACGTTGTGCCACGAGCTCATACACGCCAGACACCATGACCCAGGATGCGGTACACGATACGGAATCAAATGCGAGCGCCGTTGCCGTAGGGAGACGGCGTTGGCGTTGATATCGCCGGTGGATTACGGCATGGCCGAGACGGTGTACGAGGGCAATACGTGGATGATGGCCGTGGAATTGGGAGTCACCATCCAGGTGTTGAACGACTACCGGCAGCTATTGTACGATTCCGGCGTGTGCGTGCAATAAAAGAAGCTCAGCGTCCACATACCGCGACGGGAAACAAAAAGGGTTCCGCCCGAACACAGTCGGACGGAACCCAAGGAACCAACAATCAGCATTTCCGTTTTCACCAAAATGAGGTTCCACGCACAGTGTAGCGCGGATCCTTGGAAAGAGACGACCATGGCCAGAGCGTTCGTAGACGACAGATGGCTCAAAAACGACGAGGACGGCAACCCGCCCAGCAGGGCCGCGAAACAGTCGCTGGCCAACGCTAAGGATCCGATGAAAGCCAATGTGCCCGACAAATGGCGGTCCGCGCTGTACGGCCAAGGCTCACGGTGGAGATGCCGCTGGTACACGCTCCGAGACGGCAAACGCGTCCAGAAATCACGGAACTTCGCCAAGCTCCGTGACGCTGAGGAATACGCAGCGGCCATCGAGGACGACATCAGACGCGGCAAATACCGCGACCCGCAGCAGGAACTACGCATCTTCCGGGACGTTGCCTCCGAATGGACGGACGGCAAGATGGATATCAAACAGGGCACTTTGGGCAGATACCGCCGCGAATTGCGCGTTTATATCAACCCCAAGTGGGGCGATCGCACACTGAGGGAAATCCAACGCGACGAACTGCAACAGTGGGTCACGCAGCTCACCGAAGGCGGGTATCCCACCGAACTGCAGGACGATCGCGAATCGAAGCCATTGAGTCCACGCAGCATCCGCAACATCGTCAAGGTCGTCATGGGCGGTGTCATGGAATTCGCTTTGGAGCACGGCTGGATCGGAGAGAACCCCATTGAAAAGGTCACCGTGCCGCGCATCACGCAATCCGATGACGACATGGTGTTCCTTACCGTCGAGGAGGTGGAGTTGCTGGCCGGCATGGCCGAACGGGCAGGACGGCCGGTAGACGGGCTGATCGTCCGCTGGCAGGCATACACCGGTGCCCGCATTGGCGAGACGCTGGCACTCAAATGCGGCGACGTGGATGTGGATTCACGCAGGGCGCGCATCCGCCGCACTTGGACCGACGACGGCAAAGGCAGGCTTGTGCTGGGCACGCCGAAGAACGGCAAACCGCGCAGCATCGCCATACCCAGATTCCTCATACCGTCCATCGAACGGCAGATGGAGGGCATGGGCGACGACGACTGGCTGTTCCGCGCGGCAAGAGGCGGGAACCTGTGGACGAACACGTGGCGGACGCGTGTCTGGCGAAAGGCCGTCCGACTGGCCGGCATGGAGGACGAGGGCGTGACCATCCATAGTTTGAGGCATAGCTATGCGAGCTTTGCAATTGCTCAAGGCGCGGACGTGAAGACCCTACAGATGCAGCTCGGCCACTCCTCACCCAGCATCACGCTGAACACATACACGGCTCTCTGGCCGGAACGATTGGACGATGTGGCGGACGCGATTGGCGAGCTGCGCGCTGAACAGTTGAAGACCGTCTAGACGCGGAGGTTGCGCGGTCATCGTGTCGAATCGTGTCGATAGCCTACGGCCAAGAAAAAATAAAGCCTTGGAAACATAATGTTTCCAAGGCTTCCGGTCGGGCTGACAGGATTTGAACCTGCGACATTCTGCTCCCAAAGCAGACGCGCTACCAAACTGCGCTACAGCCCGTTCACGTTCACACCCCGCGAATCCGCCTCACGGAATCGCATCAAGCGAACACGAGTTTCTATTATAGCGTATGGTTGGACAACGACAGGCTTACAATAGCATTTCGGAAGGGAGAGTGGCATGGGACGTCACCAGCAGGCCGAATCGTCAGGCATCATCTCCTTTGTGACATGCGCCGTTATCGCCTGGTTCGTCATGAACGCATACATGCAGTTCGCCCCGGCCATCTGGCGTGTCACGCAGCGTCTGTTCACCGTCTGCGCGGGAATCGTGGCAGGATGCGGAGTCGTTTCATTCAGTTTGGGTTACGCACGAAAATCACGTTCGCTGACACTCAAACATGGTTGGGCTATTCCGGTCCGTCGTATTTTCGAGATCCTCGCGCTTTCCATGGTGTATGCTTCGACCATTTTCGTCACATCGTTCATGATGTTGTCCATCGTCAACAACATGATGGGCATCCGCACGCTGAAAGGCTATCTGCCGATCCTATGCGCGGCCATCGCAGGCGTTGTAGGCTATATCACTTTCGTGCAGGCGGAACTTATGAATGCCAAAACGATCGCTTCCCTACTGCCGTTTTTCGTGGTGTCTGGCGTGAGTATCGCAGGATTGACGTCCGACGATCCGTACTGGTACAACAATAATTTCTCTCAATTGGGCGACCGTACGACGTTCGCCGCGCGTATGTTCAATTCGACGCTGACGCTCGCGGGCATCTGCATTGTGATCATCAGCTATTTCGCCGTTTCCGAGCTCATCACCACGTATCGTCTGCAATTGCAGTATCTGGATTCCAATGCCATCAATGAGACGCCGAAGCATTTTCGTACGAGGATTCTGCTGCTGTCAATCATGTTGACGTTGGCCGGCATCGCTTTCGTAGGTATCGGCATGTTCCGTTACACACCGCATCCGATTTTGCACAACGTGTTCGCCCGCGGCCTACCATGTTTGATGAGCGTGCTGATGATTGCCCTGCCTTGGCTTGCCCCGCAACTCTCAAAGGTCGTATACGTGGTTTCCGATCTTGCGATTGCGATTGGGGCTTATGCCGGATTCCAATGGCTGAGCGGGCATAACACGCTGACGAATGTGGAGGCGTTGGCCGGCATGATGTTCCTTGGCTGGTTCATCATTTTCTCGCGTCAAATCGCCGCCATCGAAGCGGATCGCGTGCAGACGCAGCTGATACTGGCGCAATCTGAGAGACCACGCTCCGTCGAGGATCTTGCGGAAGTCAGCGAAACTGTTCCCGACACAGTTTCGAGGCTCGCCGCACAAGTCTGATGCAAGGCTGACCGGCAACCGCCGGATTTCAACATATACATACCAGTGGGGTGGAGCCATCGCATTGGCGACGACTCCACCCCACTGGATTCTGACGGCATAACGCGAGTGCGCCGTCAGAAGTTGTAGTGCTTGTTGGACGGCTTCTTGTCGCTCATCAACAGCAGGAAGCTTCTTGATTGCGCAGTAATCGCAAAACCGGCCTCATAATTGAGTTCTGGCCCCTTTGGATTATGCGTGTCGACAATTAAGCGCCATTTCTTGCCATATTGCTCATCGGGCAGGGTGAACATGATCGGCTCGTAATGCGCGTTGAAAATCAGAATGAAATCATTGTCGACCATCTGATTGCCGTACCAGTCGGTTTCCGGAATATCGGAACCGTTCAGATAGATCATCACAGTGAAGGCGTGTGTGTTTGACCAGTCGTCCATATCCATAATGGAGCCGGTATGATCCATCCATTCGACCTGCGGAATCGCAGTGCTGTCGTCTCCCTGCTCGCGACCGGAGAAGAAGCGGCGGCGATGCAGCACAGGATGCTCAAGCCTCAAATGGATCAGCTTCGATACGAATTCGAGCAGGTCCTTTTGATCCTCGTCCAGATCCCAGTTCGTCCAGGAGATCGCATTGTCCTGGCAGTAGGCGTTGTTGTTGCCCTGCTGGGTGCGCGCCACTTCGTCGCCGCCGCAGATCATCGGAATGCCTTGGCTGAGCAGCAACGTGGCGAACATGTTGCGCATCTGCTGTTGACGAAGCTCGTTAACATCCTTGATGGTCGTAGGACCTTCGACACCGCAGTTCCAAGAACGATTGTTGCTTTCACCGTCCCTGTTGCCCTCGCCGTTGGCCTCATTATGCTTCTCGTTGTAGCTCACCAGATCGTTCATGGTGAAGCCGTCGTGCGCGGTGATGAAGTTCACGGATGCGACCGGTCGGCGGCCATTGACCTGATACAGGTCGGAACTGCCCATGAATCGGCTGGCGAATTCCGGCAACGTGGACGGCTGCGAGCGCCAGAAGTCGCGCACGCAATCGCGGTAGCGGCCGTTCCATTCGGACCAGCTGGACGGGAAGCCGCCCACCTGATAGCCGCCAGAGCCGAGATCCCACGGTTCCGCGATCAGCTTGACGCGGGAGATCACCGGATCCTGTTCGACGATGTCGAAGAAGGCCGACAGTTTGTCGACTTCCTGGAACTGACGGGCCAATGTGGCGGCAAGATCGAATCGGAATCCGTCGACGTGCATTTCGGTGACCCAGTAGCGCAGGCTGTCGGTGATGAGCTGCAGGGCGTGCGGCGAGCGCATCAGCAGCGAGTTGCCGGTGCCTGTGGTGTCGAAGTAGTGTCTGCGGTCGTTGTCGACCAGACGGTAGTAGGCGCCGTTGTCGATGCCCTTGAAGCTGAGGGTCGGTCCACGGTTGTTGCCTTCGGCGGTGTGGTTGTACACCACGTCGAGGATGACTTCCATGCCGGCATGATGGTATGCCTTGACCATGGATTTGAATTCGTTGACCTGTTCGCCGCGCTGTCCGGAGCTGGAATACGCGTTGTGCGGGGCAAAGAAGCCGATGGTGTTGTATCCCCAGTAGTTGCTCAGGCCTTTTTCCTGAAGGAAGCTGTCATTGACGAACTGGTGGATGGGCATGAGCTCGATGGCCGTGACGCCCAGCTTCTTCAGGTATTCGATTACCGAGGGGTACGCCAGACCCGCATAGGTTCCGCGAATGTCCGGCGGCACGTCCATGTTGAGGTTGGTCATGCCGCGTACGTGGGCTTCGTAAATCACGGAATCGTGATATGAGATGTTCGGATGCTGGTCGTTGCCCCAGTCGAAATAGGGGTTCACCACGGCCGCTTTCATGGTATGGGCGGCCGAGTCGAGCGTGTTCATGCTGGTAACGTCATCGGGGCTTCTGAACCAGTACGAGTAGAGGCTCTCATCGCCGTCGATGTTGCCTTCGATGGCTTTAGCGTAGGGGTCAAGCAGCAGTTTGTTCGGGTTGCAGCGCAGGCCTTGCGTCGGGTCGTATGGCCCGTACACGCGATAGCCGTAACGTTGCCCCGGTTGGATTCCGGGCAGATAGTTGTGCCAGACATAAGAGTTCTGCTCGGTCATTTCGATTCGAGTTTCGTTGTCTTCCTCATCGAAAAGGCAAAGCTCGACTTTTTGTGCCACTTGGGAAAAGAGGGCAAAATTCACGCCGGCGCCGTCATAGCTTGCGCCGAGTGGATACATCGATCCGGGTCTGATTTGCATGATTCAAGTATCTCACGTTTCAGCCCCCAAATCGCAATTTCGTGTTGTTCGGCGATTATTTTTACGATTCGAAAGAACTCTTGCCTGTATTTTGCCGGTTTCGTCGAATTTGCTCGTGAAGAATAGCGATCATGGAATTGGAGGCCGTAATACGGGTGCCGCGCAGCCGCTGCCAGGAGACCCACGCCGATTCGACGTGCTCATCGCCGTCGAAATGACGTTCGACGGGATGCCATGCATGCAGGTGAAGCACCATGATGTTGGCAAGCTCGTCGGTCATGCCTTCGGACGAGTAAAACTGCCCCACATGGTCGAATTCGACACCGTCACGCCCGGCGGGCTCCACACCGGTTTCCTCACGAAGCTCCCGCAGCGCGGCCTCCTCCACGTCCTCTCCCCCGTCGATGAGTCCAGCCGGCAGACCGTAGGCGAAGGCGTCGCAGCCGATACGGTATTCCCGTTCGATCAGATACAGGTCATTCGCGCAATCATGCACCAGCATGACCACGCAAGGCGCGTGACGCATCACCTGACGGCGAATCACCGTTTGCCCTCCGTCACGCATCGGCAATGCGATCCGCAGGTCGTCGACGCCGAAAATCGCACCCTGATACACATGCCTGCTGTCAAGCACCGTGACCATACCGGACATGTCCACGCCATCGCTGGATTCATCCAGCAATACGTCCACCTGGGTTCCGTCTACCGCCTCGTCACACATGACGCGTCACCGTTCCTGCCCGCTCGAAGGAAATACCATATTCCATGGATCGGTATTCATGGAAATCCAACGCACGGCAGGAATGTCGCCGGTCGCTTCCGCAACCGCATGGGGAACGTCTTCCATCGCATACTGGAACCACATGGATTCGATAGCGCTGTGCGGAGTGTTGACGAACGCCGGACGCACACGCCCGTCACCATGGCCCATGGCAACGCCGGAAGCACGCATGGAAGCCTCATAGCGGGCCTGCTCTATGGCGTCCGTCACCGGATGATGCCGCAGATCACTGGTCACATACACGTCGGCACCGGCCGCACGCACCTCATCGAACAAGGAATCACCGGAACCCGGAAGCACCGCCACCGTGCTGACCGGAACGTCCAGATCGCCGCAAACCTGCACGCCAAGCTCGGTGTACGGCAGCGCGCCAGCTACTCGACTGGCGAAATCACGCAACGCCACAGGTTCGGCAAGACGCCCCACACGCCCCAAACCGACCGGATGCTCGGCATCCGGATCATCGATGGGCACCAGCGGACGCTGATCCACCAAACCGAACATGTCAGCCGCAGCCATGCCGACGCCACGATACGCCGCATCGGCATTCGTATGCCCCACCCACAACGCACATCCGGCAAGATTGAGCTTACGCACAATCTCACCACGGAAACCCAATCCCGACACCGCATGAACGGAACGGAAGAACAACGGATGATGGCAAACCAGCAAATCAACACCACCGGCAATCGCCTGATCAACCACCGCCATAGAGGGATCAGCCGCAAAAGCGATACCGCGCACAGGCTGACGCAAATCACCCACGATAAGACCAGGCTCATCCCACTGCTCCGCATAGCGAAGCGGATACAACGTTTCCAGCACATCCACAACCTGCTTCAGCGTTGCCATCATTCCTCCTTATGCCATTGCTCGACCACGCACATCCGCAACACACACGAAACCCAGTACCGTATCAGTGCGCGGCAAGCTGCCAATCCGAACCAATACCCGTGGAAACATCCAACGGAACCGCCATATCGACCGCATGCTCCATGGCATCCTTCACCAACGCAGTGACACGCTCCGCCTCGCCCGGCGCAACCTCCACCACAAGTTCATCATGAATCTGCAAAATAATCCGACTGGCAAGACCAGCCTCACGCAACGCATCATCAGCCCGAATCATGGCAATCTTCATAATGTCCGCAGCAGAACCCTGAATAGGCGCATTCAACGCGGCACGCTCCGCAGCATCACGCACCGCACGATTCGGCGACTTCAAGCCCGGAAAATACCTACGACGACCATAAATCGTCTCCGTATATCCCTTTTCACGAGCCGAAGAAACCAACGACTCCAAATACTCATGGACCTTGCCGAACGTCGCAAAATACTGCCGCTTCAATGACTCGGCCTCACCCGGCTTAATGCCAAGCTGCTGCGAAAGCCCATACGTGCTCAATCCATAAGCCAAGCCATAGCTCATCGCCTTAACATGACTGCGCTGATCAGGCGTAATCTCATCCACAGGAACGCCATACACCAAACTCGCCACATACTTATGGAAGTCCCTACCGGAACGGAACGCCTCAATCAACGCCTCATCGCCGGAAAGGTCGGCCATGATACGTAACTCGACCTGAGAATAATCCGAACTCAACAACGACTCAAAACCCTCACCGGGCACAAAAGCCGAACGAATCTCACGACCAGCAGGATCACGATTCGGAATATTCTGCAAATTCGGATCAACCGAACTCAACCGACCAGTCGCAGCCACAGTCTGCTCAAACGTCGTATGAATACGACCATCAGACCTGTTCGTCGCATCAATCAACGTCTGCACAATCTGCTTAAGCTTATTCTTCTCACGATGCAACAACAACGCATCAAGAAACTGACAAGCCCTATCATTACCACACGAACGATCACGCAACACCTGCAAAGCAGCCGCATTCGTAGTATACGAACCAGTCTTAGTCTTCTTCGTAGGCTTCAAACCCATATCCTCAAACAGAATCTTCTGCAACTGCTTAGGACTTTGCAGATTCACGCGCTCGCCCGCATACTGCCACGCCGTTTCCTGCGCGTAATTCGCGTCGGCGGCAAGCTGTTCGCGCATGCTCATCAGCCTGTTCATATCGACTTGCGCACCGGCATGCTCCATGCCGTACAGCACGCGGGATACTGGAATCTCCACAGATTCAAGCAATGAGAACTGCTCACGCTGATCCAATGAATCCGCCAGTTTACGCGCTAACAAACCAACAATCGCAGTATGACGCGGAAGCTGGTTGTCGTTCCGCTGCGCACTATCGTCCGGCTCGTCGAAATCAAGCGTGCCTTGCGTCGCACCCTCGGACTGTTCCTCGATATGCAGGTCAAGGAAATGCGCCGCCGCCTGTTCCAGCGTGTCGGCATGGAAATCGGGATGGACCAGATACCCGGCAAGCTTGGTGTCGAACAGCGGCTTCGGCAACGCCACACCGACGCTTTCCAGCAGGTGGGACTGTTCCTTATACCCATGCACCACCATGGATTGGTGGTGTTCGTCAAGTACCGTTTGCAGCTGGGACGCCATGTCACGGTCAACACGATTGGTACGAATCGCTTTATCATGTGCAGCGATCATCAGCGACGCATAGGCCGCGTTCCCCGGCTTGCTTTCGCCTTCCACCTGCAACACCCACGAATGCGCCACGGACTGCGCACACTGCTTCGTATGATCAATGGCGAAGCCGGAGGGAGTCGTCTTCGGCGCGATTTCACGTTCGTCATGCAGATGCCCGTTCGGCATCGGCAGATTGTCTCGTACCCATGCTTCCAATGCTTCCGGCGAGTCAACCGTTTCATACTGAGGTATTTCGAGCTTGCCGGACTCGTCTTGCTGCACGGGATCGTTGGTGGGCTTCCCCGCATTGAATGTTCTCAGCACACGGTTTTTGGTGCGTATGCCGAATTCAAGTCTGGTGAACAGTTGGTTGAGCTGGTTGGCGTCCACCTGACCGAAAGTCAAATCCTCGATGGACACGCCAAGGTCAAGGTCACGCACCAAGGCATTCACGGAACGATTCAGTTTGACCTGATCGATATTGGCCCGCAACGCCTCGCCTTTTTTGCCGCCGATTTCGTCGGCATGCTCGATAATCTGGTCAAGTCCGCCATACAGGTTGATCCATTTGGCCGCGAATCCATCGCCCACGCCGGGAACGCCGGGGATGTTGTCGGCGGTTTCGCCACGAAGCGCGGCAAGATCCGGATATTGCTCCGGCGTGACGTGGTATTTCTCCACCACCGCGTCGGGAGTCATATGCTTCAAATCTTTGAAATGATGCCCCGGATACAACACGGTGATGTTGTCGTTGATGAGCTGGAACGCGTCACGATCGCCGGATAGCACCAGCGTGCGATAGCCTGCTTTGTCTCCCATGCTCGCCAACGTGCCAATCACATCATCGCCCTCGTATCCAGGTTTTTCGATGAACGTGACGCCAAGGGCCGTCAGCATCCGTTGAATCAACGGCAGCTGGGTCAATAGATCTTCCGGAGCCGCATCTCGCGTGCCTTTGTACTGCGGCAGCATCGTATTGCGGAAGGTACCGCCTTTGACATCGAAAGCGACGGCAAGATGATCCGGATGTTCCGCGTCGATCACCTGCGACAGCATGGTGGCGAAGCCCCAGACGGCGTTGGTCGCCTGACCTGCGGATGTACTGAAATTCTCTACGGGCAAGGCAAAAAAAGCGCGGAACGCCAAGGAATGGCCGTCAACGACCAATAGCGTCCCGCGCGTAGTGCCTTCCACAGTTGCTGTGTTAGCGCTCATCCTCTGCTTCCGACTTCTGATCACCGTACTTGGCGATGATGGCCATAGCCAGACGCTTCTTCGGGATGCGCTGGTCCATGGAGGTCTTCTGAATCCAACGGAACGCGCCCTGCTCGGAGAAGTCAGCCTTATCCATCAGCAGGCCCTTGGCACGGTCGACAAGCTTACGTTCCTCGAGGGTTTCCTCAGCCTTCTTCAGCTGCTCTTCCGCCTTCTTCAGCTGCTCTTCGGTTTCGTGCAGCTTGGATTCGCTGCGCTCCACATTGTCGAGCAGATCGTTGATTTCGGCGAAACGGCCCATGGCCACTTCCAGAGCCGGAAGCAGCTTGGATTCCTCATACGGCTTGGTGACGTATGCCATGGCACCTGCACCCGTGGCCTTCTTGACCAGATCGGACTGGGAGAATGCCGTAAGCATAACGACCGGAGCGATATTCTCATCACAGATGATGCCCGCCGCTTCGATGCCATCCATACGAGGCATCTTGACGTCCATGCATACCACGCTTGGACGGAACTTGCGGGTCAATTCGACTGCTTCCTCACCGTTAGCGGCTTCGCCCACAACCTCGTAGCCACTATCTTCCAGCATGGCAACCAAATCCATACGGTTCACGGATTCGTCTTCGGCCACGATGACGGTACGCTTGCGAGGTTTGTCATCTTCCTCGATGGACTGCTCAGGCGCTGCGGCAGCCTGAAGTTCATCGTCGGTGAGCACTTCGTCCGGTTCCGTGGTCTTTTCTGCAGACATGTCGGTCTCTTTCCACTGTCACACCCAAAGCCGGTCTCACAAACCCCAACCTGGTCCTGGACTGATTCGATGCCGTTACTTGCAATCGTTCGGATTCTGGAAATCTTCAGCTTTTCACAGCCTTGATTCACCCTCCATCACGCAAGTTGGAACGAACCGGCTATCTTCCTTGTACTTTCATGGATGATACTAGCAGAAGCCTACAAGCGCGTGTTGCCGCAATCCTCTTTTTCCTTCACGTGCAAAGCCGAAAAATCCAAGAAATTCCGCAATCCTGCAAAGTCCTTCTTTCCACAATCCCGCCTCAACGTTGTCTTGTTTATACTGGTCGTATGAGTAGCACTTTCACTATCAGAGATATTGTCAACGAAGACGCAACGGCATCAGTCAGCGATTACGGTGCGCATGTGCTTTCCTGGGCACCTGCCGGCGAACAGACTGTGGTTTGGCGGCCAAAGGCGATTCATCTTAAGGAAGGAACTGCCATCCGCGGCGGTGTTCCGATTATTTTCCCTTGGTTCAATTCCGGTTTCGAAGGCGGGCATGTGGCTTCGAAGAAGCCCAAGCATGGTTTTGCCCGCAATAGCTTCTGGCATTATGACAAGGAAGGTTCTTCCGATGCCTTGTTGCGCTATACATTGGATTCCAGCGAGATCAACGCAGATATACTTTCCCAGTTTGTTTCTGGACCGAATCCTCAATTTCATGCCGTTTACACCATTGAAGTCGGCTGTGAGTTGACGATGTCGCTTACCGTATATAACGATGGCGACGAGCCATTGTCTTACGAAGAGGCACTGCATACGTATCTGCAGGTTGGCGACGCCGAACACTCACAGGTGTGCGGGCTTGAGGGCGCGGACTATCTCGATACCGTATTGGATGGCGATCCGCGTTGCAGCCAAGGTGATGAACCTGCGACCTTCCAAGGCATGGTTGACCGCATCTACTATTCGGCTCACACGCTTGAGCTGCGCGATCCTGTGCTGAAACGCACCGTCGTTGTTTCCAAGCAGGGTGCGGCGCAGACCGTGGTGTGGAATCCGGGAGAACAAGCCGGAAACGCCATCGGCGATTTGGATGAGGGCGAATGGCGCGGCTTCGTCTGCGTGGAAGCGGTCAACAATCGCGATTGCGCGGTCGTCGTGCCCCCCACACGATTCGCATACCCTGCAGCAAACACTGTCGGTAAAGCACTGAAAGTAAATAGAAACTGCCGGTTCGATGAACATCAAGCATGGTTTCCAATGTCCATCGAACCAGCAGTTTATTCATCGGCAATCTTTCCTAGACTACGCTAATCGGCGTCATGTCGACCGTCCGGACTCGATGAATATCGACGTAAAGTACATAACGCCAATAAACAGCCCTGAACAGTTACCAACCGCAACAATTTTGTTGCAATAAATTGTCCGATGGCCCAGATGCCGTTACGGAGTTCTTTTGGACGTACGCTGACGTTGATTTAGGCACGATTGAATGCGCATCATCGTCCACTTTCATTTCGACCTGTCCCTCATTTAATTCACTTCTTCGAAAATCCGGCCTCATCAGTTCTTGCTCCTCACCTCGATTACAGTCACAACTAGCCTGCAAGGATTCTTCTTCCTTGGTATCTTTAGGGCAGATCATCTCATCCCAAATCTGCTTTGCATAGGTGACCGTAACCAAAGAAAAAATGTTCACGGAACCACTCATGAAATTCAGAGGCCAATCCGGACGGACAACAAACGCTACAAAAAGACCCACAGCCTGATAAATGATTATTTAGCCGACTTGTGTGAAACGATTGCCGGTAAATACTGTAATGAC
>ERZ810480.61-NODE-61-length-41433-cov-10.9508_pt1 | contig 41433 bp, 30 predicted proteins | sample MGYA00520505_ERZ810480 | MGnify/ENA primary metagenome ERZ810480 (study PRJEB31588, sample SAMN03398896) | human gut metagenome | study: EMG produced TPA metagenomics assembly of the PRJNA231909 data set (A prospective, longitudinal analysis of the...
GTGCCCGCCTTGATTTCCATGATCGTGTCACGCGCATCATCGGGATCGCGCGGAATCAACGCGGTACGCAGCTTCTCTTCCGCCGCTGGAAGCTCGCTCTCCAAACGTTTCGCCTCTTCCGCGAAATCCGGATCTTCGGAAGCCATTTCCTTGGCTGCCTCCAGATCGTCTTTCACCTGCTTGTATGCGGTGTATGCGGAAACGATGACGCCCAACTCGGCGTGACGACGTCCCAGCTTACGCATCTTATCCGGATCCGACGCGACTTCCGGCTCGGCCATCTGCTGTTCGATATTATGATATTCCTCAAGTGCGGTAACTGCCGCGGGGAACTGCTCGTCTGCCAATGTACGCCTTTTCTATCTGCCTATAAATCTTCGCTTCAGCGTGAACGCTTCGCTGAACTCCACTCAACCTGTCCATCATATAAGGTGCCTTGGAAACGCTGCCGAAGCGCGGTATTTCGCAGGCATCCCACGCATCTTACGAATATCCCGATCGCATGCACGCCAGCGCATGCGCATCCGTCGCATAATGAAAAACGCCAGCCCATAATCGGACTGGCGTTTTTCATTGCCTAAGCAATAAGACTCACTTGGCCTTCTTGCCGTAACGCTTCTCGAAGCGTGCCACGCGACCACCAGTGTCGAGGATCTTCTGCTTGCCGGTGTAGAACGGGTGGCAGCTGGAGCACACGTCGACGGTCATGTGATCGCCGCTGTAGGTGGAACGGGTGACGAAGGTGTTGCCGCAAGAGCAGGTGACCTGCACTGCGTGGTAATCAGGATGGATACCCTGCTTCATAGTTTGTCTCCTAGAGATTCGGGGGACCCGGGTCGCTGAGCCCCTATGGCAGAGCGTGAACCGGATAACCTTGCAGAGTATATCAGAAGCCTTGACTTTGTGAAAGAGTGGGGCGTCACGGGCTTGAACCGTGGACCGGCGGATTATGAGTCCGATGCTCTAACCGACTGAGCTAACGCCCCACGTTGCAACATGCGAACATGCCAACTTAGCAAGTTTAGCAAATGGGTGGACTAGTTTTGCTTCATGAAACGCAGCGGATTGTCGATAAAGCGTCGCAAACCGATTTCCGCAGCGCCCATCAAGGCCGGACGATCGACGATATCCGCCACAAGCACGCTTGCCTCGACTTCCGGATACGCCAGCACTTGCGGGCGTACCATGCGTTCGATTCTGCGAATCAGTTCAGGTTCGAAACGCGCCCACAAGCCGCCGAGCATCACCACGTCGACGTCACAGACATTGATGGTCGATGCGATTACGGAAGCCATGGCCTCCAATGCTTTTTCCACAACGGCCACGGTCTGCGCATCGCGCTGGTGCCAGCGGTCGATCAATTCGTCGATGGCGCTGCGGGTCGCGGCGGCATCGCTGCTGGCGATTCCGGCCGCGCTCACCATGGAACGCCTGCCCGCATACACTTCAAGGCAGCCGCGACGGCCGCAACGGCAGACGGGACCGCGCATGTCGACGGAAACATGGCCCAATTCGCCACCGAAACCGTGATCACCGCTCACCACACGCCCTTCGCGGATCACTGCACCGCCGATACCCACGTCGGTCGACATGTAAAGAAACGAATCCGTCGGCTTGATCCGCCCAGAATCCTTACGCTGCGTGGCATAGCCGGGAACCTGTGCCAACGCGGCGGCATTGGCCTCGTTGCAGGCAACAGGATCAAGTCGCTTGACCACATCGAACTGCTTGAGATCCAAACGTTCCCAACCGAGATTGCGCGCGCCAAGCAATCGCATATCATCGGTGACGAGACCCGGCAATGCCAAACCGGTACCGGCAAGCACATAACCTTTCTTGGCAAGCGCTTCTTCCTGCTGCAAAGCCAGTTCGTCGAGACGGGCGAAAATCGCCCGCTCGTCGGCGTTGGCCATGTCGGCGTCGACCCACTGCTCCCCCACAACGGAACCGTCAAGATCGAGCACCACCACGCCATAACCGTCGGTGTTGGCCTGCAATCCCATGCCGCACAGGCGTCCACCTTTGATTTCAAGCGGAATGCTGGGGCGCCCATACAGCGATTGGCCGGAAGGCGCGCCTTCCACCAGAATCTCATTGTCGAGCATCAACGACACCAATACCGACATGGCCGCTTTGGTCAATCCGGTTTTCTTGGCAAGATCGGCGCGACTCATTGGTTCGGTGGCACGCAACAGCGAGTCGAGCACCACGGAAAGATTATGGTTTCGCAAATCGTCTTGATTGATACTCCGCAGTGAAGCCATGGTTCCCTCCTCTTTGACGCGTCTTTGCCGAAAAAGCGCACCGTCTCTATAGTCAAATCACTTTATGATGGTACACTAGACATTATAGTTCATTCATCTAACTAAATGAGGTGGCGGACCGTGCGAATTCCTTGCACTTCGTTGCGCCAGCTCACTGCAAGGAGACACAATGACTCGAACTCTCGTGGCCGGCGTCGACACCTCGACCCAGTCCTGCAAAGTGCGCGTGACCGACGCCGAAACCGGTGAAATGGTGCGCTTTGGCCAGGCCAAACACCCCAATGGCACGTCTATTGACCCGAAATTCTGGTGGGACGCGTTCCTCGAGGCAGCCCAGCAGGCCGGCGGACTTGACGACGTTGAGGCACTGGCCGTTGGCGGTCAGCAGCACGGCATGGTGATTCTCGACCAGCAAGGCAACGTGATTCGCGACGCCATGCTGTGGAACGATATAAGCTCGGCGCCGCAGGCCGCGGCCCTCATCGAAAAGATGGGCGAGGCTCCCGCCGAAGAAGGCGAACCGGAAGATGTGATTGCACGTGGTAAGCAGCGTTGGGTCAAGGCCGTTGGCTCCTCCCCCGTTGCTTCCTTCACGCTAACCAAGGTGGCGTGGGTGGCTGAAAACGAACCGGAAAACGCCAAGAAGATCGCCGCGATCTGCCTGCCGCACGATTGGCTGAGCTGGCGTATCGCCGGCTACGGCCCGGTCGCAGAAGGCGAGGACGCACACTTGGAAGCGCTGTTCACCGACCGTTCCGACGCTTCCGGCACCATCTATTACGATGCCGCTTCCAACGAATACCGCCGCGATCTGATCGCCATGGTGCTTGAGCCAGCGGAAGGTGCCGAAGCGGCACGCGAGCATGCCGACGCAATCATGCTGCCGACCGTGCTTGGACCGCACGATGCCGCCGCAGTCAAGGCAAGCCCGGAAATCGCCGGCAAGAACGTTGAGGGTGGTTGCATCATCGCACCGGGCGGCGGCGACAACGCCATGGCGTCCCTCGGACTTGGCATGAGCGTGGGTGACGTTTCCGTTTCATTGGGCACTTCCGGCGTGGCAGCAGCCATTTCCGAAAATCCGACCTACGATTTGACCGGTGCCGTTTCCGGCTTCGCCGACTGCACCGGCCACTACCTGCCACTGGCCTGCACCATCAACGGATCGCGCATTCTTGACGCCGGCCGTGCAGCCCTCGGCGTCGACTACGACGAACTCGCATCCCTGGCATTCGCTTCCGAACCGGGCGCCGGCGGTATTACGCTGGTGCCGTATTTCGACGGCGAACGCACGCCGAACCGTCCGGACGCGACCGCAACCCTTTCCGGCATGACGCTGGCCAACACCACACGCGAGAACATGGCCCGCGCGTTCGTCGAGGGCTTGCTGTGCTCCCAGCGCGACTGCCTAGAGCTTATCCGTTCGCTTGGCGCTGAGATTTCCCGCATTCTGCTTATCGGCGGCGGCGCGAAGTCCAAGGCAATCCGCACGCTCGCGCCGAGCGTGTTCGGCATGGACGTGACCCGCCCGACCACCGACGAGTATGTTGCCATCGGCGCCGCCCGTCAGGCCGCCTGGGTGCTGTCCGGCGAAACGGAACCGCCCGCATGGCCGCTCACCATCGACGGCGTGGAAACCGGCGAACCGACTGAAGCCGTGTACGAGGCCTATGCAAAGGCCCGCGGCTGATCAATCAGCATAAATCGCACTAAAACAACGCAAAATGGGTGCCGTCACAACCAACCGCAACGGCACCCATTTTCGTCTCAAACAAAATCGTGCGATATTCCGATCAAATCGTGAGGTCAAAACTGAAATCGTGCGACAACACGTCTAGCAGTAGGGCAACACGCGAATTCGCTCTGAGGGAACACCGTAACCCAACGTCAGACGATACCCTCGACATCGGCGAAGGCGGGATCGCGTTCGGGTATCTCGCGGATTACATGCGCCGGATTGCCGACTGCGATCGAATTGGCGGGAATGTCTCGTGTAACCACAGAACCCGCGCCGATAATGGAATTCGAGCCAATCGTGACGCCAGGCGTGACCGTAACGTTCGCACCAAACCACACGTTGTCGCCAATCGTCACCGGCGAAGCATGTTCCCAGCCAGCCAGTCGCGTTGCCGCATCCAAGGCATGATTCGGCGTGGCAATGGTACAACGCGGGCCGATCAGGCAATCCTCGCCAAGCGTTACATATCCGCCGCCGCACACCATGAAATCCTTGTTCAAGAACGTGCCGCGGCCAATGGTCAGGCCGATGCCATAATCCACATTGAACGGCGGCGTGAATTGTACGCCTTCCCCCGCGTCGGGAACGAGCTCGTGGAACAGGCGGTAGGCCTCGTCGGGATCATCGAAGAAGATGCGGTTGATCGTGGCGCAGGTACGCATGGCCTCGCCAGTAAACTTCGGCAGCGACTTCGATTTGCGGTATTGCGTCGGCTTGCCGGCGAACAGCCTAGTCAGATCCTCGTCGGACGCGATCTGCGTCTCCATCTCCTTCGTCATGCCCGTCTCCTTCGTCACGATTTCCACCACGCTATAGTGAACGCTCACACTATACTATATTCATCTACTTGACCTGGCATACGACATACTATCCGATGTATCGTGGCATCCGCCGAGCAGCATGTATCGTTGGCCATTGGGTCCGCACGCCGGACATTCGGGCAATCCGGAACCGTTCGGATCGCCCGTCGCCGCGAAATTCGTCCAATACCGAATCATGACACGAGACAAATCGTAATGCGCCAACGGGAAGGCTTGGCATAGGGGATGCCACGAAACACGGTAATTACAGAGTCCGTATCGGAGAATCCATCGACGAGTCCTTGTCGAAGCGCGACCTGTCTACGCATGAATCCCCTTATCATCGTCCGTGGGCAATGTCAGGCGGAACGGCGGAATCAGCATGCCGTCGCCGTCGCATATGAGTCCGGATTCCGGATTGTTGCTCCACGCGTACCGCACCTCATCTGGCCTGCGCGCCGTCATGCGCGCCACGATATCACAGCCGTCTAGCCATGCCTCGGCCCGCGCGGATGTGGCGCAGTCGCGCCATAGAAATTCGATTTCCTGGGGAGCGTCACCGTCCAACGTCATCAGCCGGCGGCCCTCCGATCGGATCCGCTCGTCCGAGCGACTCCGCCACACACAGTGCATCCGCAACAGATCTCCGCAGACCTCGATGGTTTCCACGGCCGGTTGAGGCTGAGCCTGGCGACCGTATACCAAATCCATCGCGGCATTGAACACGCGATCCGCGACGAGCTTCTTGTCATACGGATGCAGATCGTTGCCCTCGCCGGCGTCAAGCGTCACCACCGTCGCAACGTTTTCAAGTTCGTTCGCGACGTTCCATTCCTGTTCGCGGACGAGTGGCCAGCCTCCATCCTCAATGGCGTCGATGTCGAATTTTGGAAGCTGGACGATCAGAAACGGCATATCCGGCTGATGCCATTTGACGCGCCACAATTGAATCATGGCCTTCAGCTCGTCGCCATATCGCATGGCGCGGTCGCCGGTGTTCGATTCGCCTTGATACCACAACACAGCGCGCACCGCATATGGAAAACACGGGGCGAGCATGGCATTGTACAGGCCGGTCGGCTTCCATCTGACGAAATCCTCGAATGGGCAATCGCGGTCAGCTTCGGCGGTCACGGCATACTGCCAAATGCCGGACAGGTCGAAGATATCGTCTCCGATGGTCAGTGTCATCCGTTTGCCGGGCGTCACACGACCGCCGGGCCGTTCAACGACCAGACGCATGCGGATTTCGTTCGCGCCGGCGCGCAACACGCCGGCTGCGACCGGATAGTCCCGCGGCTCATACACATTGCTACGCCCACCGACCAACACACCATTGACCCACGTATGGTCGGCATCATTCATGGTGCCCAGACGCAATAGAGCGGGCTTGCCCGCATCCGACGAAGGCAGGAACACGGTTTTTCTCATGGTAATCTCGCCGCGGAAACCGGCAAGTCCGCGATCCTTGTACCATCCCGGCAGGCGTATGCCATGCCATGCCACGTCGCGCGGCTCGATGTTCTTGGATTCCGGACAGTCCCACGCGATCAATGGCAGCCATTCATGGTGGGCATCGGCCACAGCCTCGTATCCAAGCGCTTGGTACCACCGGTCCCGTTCGGCAACGGAATCGCGGATTTTCTTCGATGCCACGCCATCGCCAAGATACGGCTCAAGGTCAGCGAGCGCTTCGGGGAACGCCCGCAATGCGTCGGCATCCATCCAGGATTCAATCGGCGATCCACCCAATGAAACGTTCAACAGGCCGACGGGCACATTCAGCCACTGACGGATCCTGCGTCCGAAGAAATAGGCGAGCGCGGAGAAATCTCCAAGGGTTTCCGCATCGCACCCCTGCCAGAACGCATGGTCATGATCGCTGCGGGGACCGTTGAAGTCACAATCGGGAATCGCTTTGTATTGCCGCAGCAATGGGTCAGGCTCACGATTCCACTCCAGCGGATAGTCCGCACGCACCCAAGCCATGGGCAGTTCCATGTTCGACTGTCCCGAACACAGGAACACTTCTCCCGCATAGCATTGGCGCGAGATGCATTCGGTTCCGTCCTCATAACGCACCGTCAAATCGTACGGTCCGCCTGCTTTGATCGGACCGTACGGCACACTCCATGAGCCGTCGTCCCCCACCCGCGTAGTCCGATCCTTGCCATCGAGGCGTACCAGCACGCCGCGTCCAGGGTCGCCGGCACCCCAGATATGTATGGTCGCACCGGCCTGCAGCACGCAACCGTCGTCAAGCAGTTTCGGCAATTGCAAAACCATGCTCGTCCGCTCCTCATTGCCCATAGAATTCAATCCCGTCGAGTATGCCGGCTGACGGCGGACGCTCTGTCGCCAGCCGGCACTGTCTACTGGTTATCGGAAAGCTCCCGATAGTCGAAGTAGTCGAATTCGGCCTGCGCGTCGTAGCCGGACAGATCGACGCAGGCAAGTCCCACGAACGCGCCGGTGAAGAAGCCGCCGTAACGTTGGTTCACGTAATCGTCGGACAGGATCTTCGCATCGAGCCTGACTGGAATCTCGGTGAAATGTTCTCCGTCAAAGGAATATTCGTAGGAATAGTATTCCGTGCGGACCTTGGTGCGCAGCCATACCGCCTCAGCCTCTTCGGGCACTACGATGGCGTCATCCTTGAGGAACGACGTATATTGGTTGAAATCGTTCTGAGCCACTTCGATGACCCTTGCGTGACGTTTCTCATCCCAAGTGATAAACGCCCATGACCAGCATAGGTCATCGTAATAGTTGGTCAGGCCTGCCATCTGCATGTAATTCTTCGGATCGAAACGCACCTTGGTTTCGGCGTCGAAATCAAATGCCTGCCAGCGACGAGCCACAAGAGACAAGTCAAACAGGTTGCACAGCGAGCCCTGACCACGCAATGCCAGTTTGCCACCACCCACCGTGCCCATGGCGTCGGTGAACGGGACGCGTAGCGTGTTCCAATTCGGACCGAGCTCGCCGGAATCGAACTCATCATGTTCGTCACGCGTCGTTGGGGCCAAAGTCTCGATGGCATCTTTCGGAGCATCAACGTAACGCTGTCCGCCGTGACCTCCGATCACGCGCGGCCAACCGTCCTCATCCCATTCGACTTTCTGGATGGAGGTCTCGCGTCCGAGTGTGCACCATCCGCGGGTGCCATGGGCCGGTTCGGTATCATGACGCCACGGACGACCACATAGGGAGGCGTAATACCACTCGCCGGACGGGGTGTCCACCAACGCTCCATGGCCCTGCTTCTGCAAATAGGTGTCAGGAGTGTCGAAGTTACCGATGAACGGGCCATTCGGCATAACTTCGAAGGAGTACTCGTCAAGGGTATGGGAACGCGCCACAGATTCCTGATGTTCATACACCGTGCCGCCTTCTGCGGCAAACAGGTAGTACCAACCATCCTTCTTGTATAGGTGGGGACCTTCGGTGATCTTCACCGCAGTGCCATCCCAGATGGTGCGGGCCGTTTCTGGCTTGAGCTTCATGGTGTCGACGTCGAATTCCGTCAATGTGATACCGTCGAACTGGTGGTGGTATTCACGGAAATCCCATGTCTGCTGCACCAAGTATTTGCGGCCGTCGTCGTCATGGAACAGGCTGGCGTCAAAACCGACCCCGTTGATGCGAATCGGCTCGCTCCATGGCCCGTGGATGTCCTCGGCGGTGACCAAATAATTAGTGCAATCCTTGAATGCACCATTGACCACCTTGACATCAGTGTAGATCAACCAGAATCTGCCATCCGCATAGCTTAGGTCAGGAGCCCAGATGCCTCCCGAAGAGGGGTTTCCTCTCATATCAAGCTGGCTGGACCGGCTCAACGGGCTTGGAAGAATGTTCCAATGCACCAGGTCCTTGGACTCATGCAGGCGAACGCCTGGGAACCATTCGAACGTGGAATTGGCAATGTAATAAGTGTCACCGACGCGAATCATTGAAGGATCGGCATGAAAACCGGTGAGCACCGGGTTGGAAATCTTCATAATGTACCTCTTGCATAAGAGATGAAGCCCGGAAGACGGAAAGGAACATCTTCCGGGCGTGGGTTGTCACATTCCGTCAGCCCTTGACCGCACCTGTCAGGCCGCCGACGATCTTCTTCTGGAAGATGGTGAAACAGATCAGGGCCGGAATCATAGCCAGAGAGGTGAAGGCCAACACCTGTGCGGTGTCAACGGAGTGTTCGGAGCTGAACATCTGTACGCCAAGTGGCAATGTGTACTTGCTGGCATCACTGAGCACGAACAGCGGCAGCATGTAGGCATTCCAGCTTCCCACGAAGGTAAGGATTCCAGTGGTGGCCACGCCAGGCATGGACAGCGGAATGACCATGCGCCAGAAGAAGCCAAGGCGGGAGCATCCATCGAGAAGACAGGCCTCCTCAAGCTCATTAGGAATCGACTGTAGGAACGGCACCAAGATGATGATGGTCTGAGGAAGTCCGAAGGCAATTTGCGGAAGGATCAGACCCCACAGGGAGTTGGCCAGACCCAGATTGCGAATCAGCAGATACAAAGGTGTAATGCCAACGGTCATCGGGAACATGAGACCAGCAGAGAACAACGCGTACATAAGCGGCGCATAGCGGAATTTGTATCGGGCGATGACAAAGCTCACCATGATGCTAAGCACCACGACGCCTACCATGGTGGCGATACCCACGATGGTAGAATTCTTCAGTTCCGTCCAGAAAATATCACTTTCGACGACCGTCTTGTAGTTGTCGGGGATCCATGGGTTCGGCATCCCGGACGGATGGTTGGTGATCTGCGAATTGGTACGGAAACCGCCGAAGATAATGTACAACACCGGAGTGATACAGATGGCCACAAGCACCAGGGAGAAGAAGTAGACGATTGGGTTGCCCCATGGCGTCTTGGATGACTTACGGTAACCATTCTTCTTGCTGTACTCGCTTTTGTTGGAATGTCCTGCGATTGTTGCGGCAGTCATCACTTCACCTCACTTGCCAGGGCAGCAACCTCACGATGCTGCACTTCCTTTGCGCGCTTCCTGGCACGCTTCTCGGCTTCTTTCTGTTCAGTAACAGCACCGTCCAAGTCACGGTTCAGCACGAACTTCTGATAGACGAGTGCGATGATCAAAGAGATCACGAAGATGATCAGAGCAACGGCGGAACCATAGCCATAGTTGCCGGCTCCACGACCTTCACGCACCATGTAGGTGGCCATGGTGGACACACCAGCGGTGGTCGACACATACTTGCCCCACACGATATAGACCAGATCAAAAAGCTGCAGAGAGCCAATCATGGAAAGGAACACCCAGATCCGCAACGTCGGAGCAAGCAACGGCAACGTGATGCTCCTTTGCATCTGCCAGAAACTCGCCCCATCCACTTTGGCTGCTTCATACAGTTCATCGGGAATGGATTGCATGCCGGCGAGCATCAGAATTACGGCGAAACCGACGTATTTCCAGCTGATCAGCAACAGCAGCGTCCAGATGGCGATTTTCGGGTCGGCCAGCCAATCGGGACCATTGATGCCGAAGTTGGCCAGAATCTCATTGATGGCGCCCTTCTTCTGTAGCAACAGGCTCCATCCTGTGCCGACGATGACCTCGGAAACGACATACGGCACGAAGATGAGGGTGCGGATGAGACCACGCCCCTTGAACTTCTGGTTCAGCAGCAATGCGAACAGGATGGCGAGCGGAGCCTGGATGACCAACGAGCCGATCACGACCTCGAAGGTATGCAGAATCGCCGCCTGGAACGCGGGATCCTTAAGCGCTGTGATGTAGTTCTGGAGACCAACGAATTTACCTGTCTTGGAGGGAAGCCCGTAGCCCTTCCACTGATAGAAGCCGTAATAAGCACCCAAGACGATAGGCAGAATCACAAAGCAGACGAACAGAAGAATCGCAGGTGCGGACAGTACGAAAATCTCAACATTACGACGCATTTTGCCATCGGACGGTTTCTTGGACCGCTTAGCGCGCAGCGTCACCGCGTCTTTGCTTGTACTTGACATGGTTTTCTCCACTACCAGATACGTTTCTCGAATAGGAAGGAGGGCAGATGAAGATCTGTCTATCCACCCTCCTTTGGCCGTCAACCAGCCATGTTCACTATCAGCCCTTGGACGCTGCGTCCTTCATCGCCTTGACGATATCGGCGGAAGTGCCCTGGCCCGAGAGCAAGTTCACCACTCCGGAGTTGAGCGCGTTGCCGATGTTGCCGCCGAGAGCGGTATCCATCCACAGCTGCATGCCATCAGACTTTTTCATAGCTTCGAGGATAGCCTTAAGATTTTCATCGGTAACCGCATCGTAAGCTTCGGCGGAAGCCGGAATGGTGCTGAACGCAGTGGCGTATTTCTCCTGATTTGATTTCTCAGCCATGAAATTGACGAAATCAACAGCAGCGTCCGGAGCCTCGGGATTGACAGCGAAACCGGTCACAGCGCCCATCAAAGCACCTTCCTCGCCTTTTCCTCCGTCCACGGTCGGGAAGGCGAAGAAGCCAAGGTCAGCCATTGGCTTCTTGTCCGGAGTCAGGTCCTTGAGAACTCCAGGCTCCCATGTGCCCATGAGCTCCATCGCAGCCTTATGATTGGCCAGCAGACCTGCGGACGAGCTGGCGCCCTGCTGGGCCGTCGTGGTGAGGAATCCTTCGTTAAAAGCATTCGCATCCAACAAATCCTTCAGATCATCTCCGGCTTTGACCCAGCAGGAGTCGGAGAAGTCCTTGTCATTAACGCCCTTGGCGTAGGCCTTCGGAGAGCATTCGCGCATGGACAACCAGTAGTACCAGTGACCGACCGGCCAAGCATCCTTGCCACCGAGTGCAATCGGCTCGATGCCAGCGCTGCGAAGCTTCTGCACATCGGTCTTCAGCTCGCTGAAAGTGGTCGGCACGGCATCGATGCCAGCCTGCTTGAACAAATCCTTGGAATACCAGATGCCACCAGGCTGGACAGTGACCGGAACGGCATAGACCTTACCGTCATAAGACACGGATTCCAATGAGGAAGACATTTGCTTTTTGACGGTATCGCTAATCTTATCAGAAATATCCATTACCTGGCCGGCATCAACCATGTCCTTGGTCTTGGCACCACCAAGGGTCATGTACACATCCGGGCCGGAGGCGGGATCCTGCATAGCGGTGGTCAGCTTGCCTTCGAAATCCTCGTTCTGGATGGCCTGAATCTGAACCTTGACACCGGTCTTCTTCTCAAACGCTTTGGCCAGATCCTCCCAATACTGCTTGCCGTCACCAGCTGTGGCGTTATGCCAGAACGTAATAGTCTTATCGTCTTTGGCGCCAGCGCTGGAGCCGCAGGCACCCATGCCCAACATGGTCGCCACCGCAAGAGTGGCAGCTGCAATGGTTTTGAACTTCATTGTCTTCTCCTTATTGACCAAATCATCATCGACAAAATGATGGCAACGACAGGAACGACTTCTCTCGAGTGGGTCGAATCGGGAAGCATGACCGCAACGAATGCTGCTGCAGCTCCCCTGGCAGACAGAGAATCAGCCTTTGACTCCCTTCGAAAGTCTCCATTTCGTTTTCGTTGTACCTACAGACTACCGAAACAAATCACACAAAGTCAAGTTTTTTGTAAAATCAGAAAACTAACTATTTTTCGTTGATTTTACAACGTTTTTAAGCATTGCCAACATATCGAAAGTTTCGAAAAACGTAAACCGAAACTTTCGTTCGCATTTTCGGATATGATGAAAAGAAGAAGGAGTGACTCATGAGCAATACGACAAAGAAAGCTACGGTACGACTCTCTGACATAGCTAAAGAGACCGGTTATTCCCTTTCCACCGTATCCAAGGCGCTCAACGGCAGAGCCGACGTTTCCGAAGAGACGCGGCAAACCATCAACGCGGTGTTGAAACGGTATGGGTATTCCCGTAAAGCGACAGGTGCAAAAAGCCAACGAATTATCGAAATCGTGTTCCAAGATTTCGATAATGTTTGGGCCCTTGAAGTACTCCGTGGCGCCATTCGCGAAGCCAAGTTGCATGATTTGAACGTCATCACCACCGAAGGCGGCAATCGCCAGCACCCGGACTCATCCTGGATTGACAACATGCTGCGTCGGCAGACGGATGGCGCCATTCTTGTCTTCTCCAGTCTGACACGTATCGAGCGGAACAAACTGCATTCCAGAGGTATTCCCTTCGTCTTGTTCGATCCATTCGGTAATCCAGATCCAGACACGCTGTCGGTGCAAGCGGACAACTGGACCGGAGGCGTAATCGCCACCAGGCATCTGCTCGCACTCGGACATACCCGCATAGGCATCATCACCGGACCGGAGGAGATGATGTGTTCCAAAGCACGTCTGGACGGATATACATCAGCGCTCGCGGAACATGGAATCGAAGCCGATCCCGAACTTATCACCGAAGGCGATTTCACCACTTCCGGCGGTTACGCACAGTCCATCTCCCTGTTGAAACGACCGAATCGTCCGACCGCAATCTTCGCCGGCAGCGATCTGCAGGCCATGGGCGTCTACGAGGCGGCAAGGCAGCTGGGATTACGTATTCCCGAGGATTTATCCGTGGTCGGATTCGACGATGTGCAGACTGCCGCATTCCTTGGCCCGGCGCTGACCACCGTACGACAGCCGCTCCAAGACATGGCAAGGGCCGCCGTACGCATGCTGGTCGAAGCGCTGTCCACCGACGTGATCCAACCGCACATCATCATGCCGACATCGCTAGTGGTACGCAACAGCACACAGCAACTCGAAGGTTAATCAGCGGGGCAAACCTCACAGGCACAACCGGAGGGAGAACACAGCGCTCCTAGCCTTTCGACCCGTTTTCAACTCGTTCTAAGACGGCCCGTCGGAACACCAGCAGTGAACCATCCTGAAATTCCGTAGAAACTATGCCATGAAGCCGGCCATGCAACCGACGAACCCACCGGCCCATTCGGTGCTGAGGAAACGAGCATCGACACTCAGCAGGACCTGCCCCTGACGCACGAACGTCGCAGAATCAACCAAACCATGCATGCCAGTCACGATGACCGACAAGCGGTTGTCGTCGAAAAGTACCGCCGGACGCACTCCGTCAGCCTGTACGGCAACAGACCCAGCTTGCGAATCGTCTCCATTCACCATCTCGTAGCGCACATCCGTGCCATGCATCGAAAACACCGCGTAATGTGTGGAATTCTGCCGGATCACTAAAGAACCGGACATGGGAATCGGCATGAGCGTCGGCAGTTTCGCTATTCTGCGGTAGCTGACATCACGCTCATCGCGCACCACCACATCGCTCGTCGAGCCATCAGCCACATCCACCAGCGCAGGTTCCACGTCACCGGCGAGCGAGGATTTCACCCTAGGCTCGATGGCGATGCCATCGTCTTCAGTAGTAACCGTGATCTCGTCGGCCAAGCGGCCAAGACCAGCGCAAGTCACTGGCCATCCGGGGTCACCCTCATGCGTATATGGTGCACCGTTGCCGTCCAGCTTCCAATCGGCCGGATTATGTTCCCAGGATACCGGAGCGACAAAGCTCTCCCTTCCCAAGTAGCTCAATAATTCGCCGTCACGCTTTCCCCGTGTCTCCCTCACGCCGAGACACACCAGCCACCATCCCAGTTTCGGATGAAGCAACAGGTCCGCATGTCCCACGCATTGCAGCGGTTCCGACAAACCCAGATGTCGGTGGGTGAGAATCGGATTCTTCTTATCCGCGTGGAAGGCACGGATTGCGGCGCCAAGATAGCAGCGTTCCCCGTCACGAACCTGCGGAATGCACTCACCCAATTCGGATACTTCCCGTTCGTAAGCTTCGAACGCCCGAAGCAGTCCATGCGGCGCATAGATGCGCATGGCCATTTCGCTATGTTCGAAACTGGTGCCCCCCTCAGCGGTCATCAGATACACATAATCACCCACGCGATAGAGATGCGGCGCCTCAGCCCACACCGATTCCATACCGTATCCGCGCCATATTACCGTCTTGCCCGATCCCGCAGGAAGACCGTCATCGACAAAAGTCCAAGTCTCCGGATTAATGCGTTGGGTCCAGACCTCGGTCTGGCCTTCCCATTGCGGATTGACCGCAGGACGGGTCTGAGTCCAGTACACGTTGCCATCCCCGTCCTCGAATATGTCTGGATCGATGCCTTCAGCGCCCTCAATCCAGAACGGGCCATGCCATGGCCCTTCGATAGACTCCGCTTCAAGGATAAAATTGCCCTCCGCGGCGTGGAACCGCATCAGCTCGCTTTCTGTGCAACCACCTTCCATAGCACGGCGATCATCAAGACGGGCAATGGTGCATGCAATCACATATTTGCCATGAATCCTGCGCAGCGTCGGCGCATAGACACCGCCCGAATCATCCACGAAAGGAATAAGCAGGCGCCTTGCCAGGTCAGCATCTACCACATTCGACACATGCTTCCAGCACGTCATATCCTCGGAAACGTAAATGGGAAGACCTGGGACAAGCTCAAAAGTAGAAGTCACCAACACAATTCGCTGGAACTCATCATCCCAAATCCAACTCGGATCAGGATTCATTCCACGAAGAATGGGATTGGTAATGGTAATAGTCGCGGTCATAAATACACCTTATTCAGAAACGTTCGTGAGCATCGCATCATTGCGAACAATCGAGACTTTCGTTTGGCCCAAAAACGCAAACAAGCCGTACACCGGCGACATAACCGGCAGACGACTTGCCTGCGAAGGAAATTCTAGGAAGAAGGAAGGAAAGATGAGTGGTGTGCCGGAACGCCGACGCTTCGGCACACCACATCCGGCTCTGTCACAGCCGAGTCTCACTGCTTGATCCAGCGATGAATCAGGAGCCCTAACGGAAACTCCCTATTCGGCTCACGCCTCGGCCAGGGCGTCGATCATGTAGTTGTTGATCGTGGCCTTGACGGACTCGAGGTGATCGGACTTGGTGGCCTCGATGAGCTTGGACTGCGGGATATCCAGAGCGTACTCTTCGAGGGAAGCCAGCGAGGCGGTGCCGTTCTCGACGGTCGCGCCGATGCCGGAATCGAAGGAGCTGTAGCGCTCGGCCTGCAGATTCTCGATGACCTTGTCCTCGTGCATCTTGGCAGCGACCAAGAGACCTGCAGCGAATGCATCCATACCTGCGATGTGGGAGCGGAACAGATCCTCGGCGGCGAAGGAGGTGCGGCGCGGCTTGGCATCGAAGTTCAGGCCGCCGTGAGGGCCGATCTGACCCTCGGCGAGGACCTCCCACATGACGGTGGAAGTCTCGTACAGGTCGGTCGGGAACTCATCCATATCCCAGCCGATGAGCTTGTCGCCCTGGTTGGCATCGAGGGAGCCGAGCACACCGGCCTCGCGGGCGGTGCGGATCTCGTGCTGATAGGTATGACCGGCCAGGTTGGCGTGGTTGCCTTCGAGGTTCAGCTTCATGAAGTCGATGTCGTAGGTCTTAAGGAAGGCGATGGCTGTGGATGCATCGAAGTCATACTGGTGCATCGTCGGCTCCTTGGCCTTCGGCTCGATCAGGAACTGAGCGTCCAGGCCGATCTCCTGAGCATACTCGTGGCACATGTGGAAGAACTTGGCCATGTGCGCCTGTTCGCGCTTCATCTGCGTGTTCCACAGGTTCTCGTAGCCTTCACGTCCACCCCAGAACACGTAGTTCTCGGCTCCCAGGCGCTTTGCGATCTCCAGGGAATGCTTCAGCTGGCCACCGGCGTAAGCGTAGATGTCGGCGAACGGGGAGGTGGAGGCGCCGGACACGAAGCGCGGGTTGGTGAACAGGGAGGAGGTGTTCCACAGCAGCTTGATGCCGGTGGACTTCATGTTCTCTTCGATCTTGTCGACGACCTTGTCCAGGTTCTTGTCGGTCTCGCGCAGGGTATCGCCTTCCGGAGCGATATCACGATCATGGAAGCAGAAGTACTCGACGCCGAGCTTCTGGAAGAACTCGAAGGCGTAGTCGACCTTGGCCAGAGCCTCATCCTCAGCATTGGAGTACTTGCCGTACCACGGACGCTGGGCGGTGCCGGTGCCGAACGGATCGACCAGCTCCTGATCGAACGTGTGCCACCAAGCGACGCCGAAACGCAGCCAATCCTTCATCTTCTTGCCGGCGACAACCTTGTCGGCATCGTAGTAATGGAAAGCCAGACCCTCCTGCGGTCCCTTTTCACGACCGACATACGGAATCTTTTCGATATCCCACAGACCCATGGGTTGCTCCTTTGCTATTGGTTTTTACTTTCGTAAGACCTTGCTTTTCCCGTCAAGCGGATTCCCGCCTGTCTTGATGTACATAATAAAATCAACTTCCTAAGTTTGTCAATTCAGTGAACTATTCGGCGTTTCCATTGAAAAATAGTCAATTGTCAACTCAGTGATAAGGTGAGCATGTTTGTTGCACCGCAGCGCCCAATCGAAAGAAGGAAATCCATGAGCGAAAACGTCGACACCACCTGCGTGCAGGGAGGTTACCAGCCCGGAAACGGTGAATCCCGCACACCCCCGATCATTCAGGCGACAACCTTCAAATACAAGTCAAGCGAACAGATGAGCCGACTGTTCGACCTATCCGAATCCGGATACTTCTACACCCGACTGCAGAACCCAACCAACGACACCATCGCAGCGAAAATCTGCGAAATGGAAGGCGGCGCGGCCGCAATGCTGACCTCATCCGGCCAGGCGGCAAACTTTTTCGCGCTCTTCAACATCTGCAACAACGGTGACCACATCGTTGCATCCTCCGCAATCTACGGCGGCACGTTCAACCTCATCAACGTGACCATGCGCAAAATGGGCATCGAATGCACGTTCGTAAGCCCGGACTGCACCGAGGAAGAACTCGAAGCGGCATTCCAGCCGAACACCAAGGCGGTCTTCGGCGAATCCATCTCCAATCCGGCGCTCATCGTGCTTGATTTCGAAAAGTTCGCGAACGCAGCGCACCGCCACGGCGTGCCACTGATCGTCGATAACACGTTCCCCACACCAGTCAACTGCAAGCCGTTCCAGTATGGCGTGGACATCGTCACGCACGCAACCACCAAGTACATGGACGGCCACGGCTCCTGCGTGGGCGGCGCGATCGTGGATTCCGGCAACTTCGACTGGATGGCCCAGGCGGACAAGTTCCCCGGCCTGACCACGCCGGACGACTCCTACCACGGGGTGACCTACGCGAAGGACTTCGGCAAGGGCGCGTTCATCACCAAGGCCACCGCGCAGCTGATGCGCGACTTCGGCTCCACGCCGGCGCCGATGAACTCCTGGATCATGGGCATGCATCTGGAATCGCTGGCCGTGCGCATGCAGCGCCACTGCGAGAACGCGCGGAAGGTGGCCGAGTTCCTCGACGCCGACCCGCGCGTCAGCTGGGTGCAGTTCCCCGATCTACCCGGAGACAAGTACTACGAGACCGCCAGGAAGTACATGCCGAACGGCACCTGCGGCGTGATCTCCTTCGGCGTGTCCGGTGGACGCGACAAGGTCTCCGCGCTGCTCGATCATTTCCGGATGATCTCGATCGCCACGCATGTGGCCGACGCCCGCAGCTGCGCGCTATACCCGGCCGGTACCACACACCGCCAGCTGACCGAGGAGCAGCTGGAGGAGGCCGGCGTCGGCATCGATCTGGTGCGTCTGAGCTGCGGCATCGAGAACGCCGACGACATCATCGCCGATCTCAAGCAGGCGATGGACGCGGTGCTCTGATTCCCGCGAACCACGCGACCATACGGTAACGGTGGGGCCCGCGACGGGGAACGATCCCGTCGCGGGCCCCACCATATCCGACTCGCGGACGGCACCGATCCCGTGCAAGTCATCGCCACGCATATGCCGCCGCCGGCATAGGATAGTGGCAGGAGCCCGCGGCGGCCGGAGTACAGACGTCACCAGGTGGCAACGGCACACTCCCGGAGGCGCGATGGACAACGACGACTACACGGCCAAGATGACCGAGCTCATCGAACTGCTGCGCGTCATTGGCAACGACACGCAGCAATGCGAGGTTAAGGAGTGCAAACGCAGAATCAGCTCGACCATCACCGAGACGCTGTCCGCGTTCTCCAACGGCAACGGCGGGTACATCATCCTGGGGCTGAGCGAGAAGGCGGGGTTCACGCCGGTCGAGGGCTTCGACGCCCGCGCCATGCAGGAGGCGTTGAGCCAGGCCTGCGAGAAGCTCACGCCCGTGGTCCGGCCCGTGATCGTGACCTGCCCGTTCGAGGGCGCGAATTTGGTGTTCGCCGTCATCGACGAGATGCTGCCGCGGGAGAAACCCTGCTTCGTCTCCTCGGTCGGCCCGCACGGCGGCTCCTACATCCGCACCGGCGACGGCGACCGCAAGATGACCGCCTACGAGGTCGATCGTCTGCTTGATGAGCAACGCCAGCCGGAGCACGACATCGCGGTCGTGCCAGAGGCCACGCTCGACGACTTGAATCCCACGCTCGTCCACGCGCTGCTCGAATGCGAGCGCGACCGCCATCCGCATGTCTTTGCGGAGCGTTCCGACATGGACATGATGCTGGACCTGCGCATCCTGAGACGCATGCCAACCGGCCACCCCGCGGACGACACCGTGAAACATGCCGCGGATTGCGACCCGGCGGGAACCGCGTCCAGGGAAGACGACACGGATATCGGCGCGGACACCGACACGGACGAGGAGACCCGGATCGCATCCGTGCCGCGCCCCACGCTTGCGGGACTGTTGGCCGTCGGCCGGTATCCGCAGAAGTTCTTTCCCCGGCTCAACGTCACCATCGCCGTCTACCCCGGTACCTCACGCGACGACGTGTTCACCGGCGACGCACGGCTCGTCGCCTCCGAAACCATCACCGGCCCGATCCCGATCATGATCGATGACGCGGTCGCCTCGCTGATGGCATGGACGTCCGGCCCAGGCGGCGCCGATTCCGGCGCGCAACCATCACAGTCGCCACAGCCGCCGATGTATCCGCAACTGGTGCTGCGCGAGGCCATCGCCAACGCGTTGACCCACCGCGACTACTCCCCGGACGCGCTCGGCACGCCCGTGCATGTGGACGTGTTCACCGACCGAATCGAGGTCTCGAACCTGGGCGGCCTGTTCGGCGCGGTCTCCAAACAGCGGCTCACCCATGAGGCGTCAACGTCCACGCGCAACGCATTCCTGTTCTCGCTGCTGCGGTCCACCCCGTATCCGGACGGCGGCACCGTGCTGCGCGACGACGGCACCGGATACCTGCGCATCGGCGCCGCGCTAAGGAACGAGGCGCGCGAACCGGTGCGCATCGACAATTCGCTCGATCGGTTCCGCGTCACCATTCCCGGCCCTGTGGCGACCGGACGGTCAGGCGTCAACGCCCGTTGCGGGACAAGGCCAGCGCCTGGATGCGGTGCTGGAAGGTGAAGACGCGATTGACGATGTTGATGATTGGCCCAACCAACACCGCGGAAATCACCGTGCCGATGCCGACGCCGCGCAACCCGTGGAAGAAGATCAATGACAGCACCGCGGCGATGATGATCAGCGTGATGTCGAATACGGCCTTCACCGTGCCCACGCGCACGCCGCTGACCTTGGCGATGGCACGGACCACGCCTTCGCCGGGCACCACCACCACGTTCGGCGCCAGCTCGATGACGATGCCGAAGGCCAACGCCACGCAGCCTAAGCCGATGCACAGGAACTGCCCCCACAGCATGGTGGGGTGCAGAACACCGAGGATGGCCATGCTTACGTCGATCATGGCGCTGAACAGCACGTTGACCATGATCTGCAGGAACTGGGAGGGATTGAAGTCGCGGCGCAGCAGCACGACCTGAACCAGAATCAGCAGGATGTTCCAGATGAATGTGGTCACGCCGAAGCTGAACATGGGGAACTGCAGGCTGCACACGTACGGCACGCTGGAGATGGCCGAGGTGCCCAGATTGCCCAACGTGATCAGTGCCACACCGAACGAGTTGATGACGACGCCCAGGGCGAAGAACACCAAACGCTGCGGCATGTTGTTCATATGGTACGACTCCTCCTCTTCCGTATCTTGGTGCCTGCGTTTTGCGGCACTGTCCACCCCCAGGCGGGGCCAGGCCGGGAACCTATGAAAAACAGACGTCTCGACAAACCGGACACCCAGACATCAATTGCTTAATATTTGCTCGTATCCCCCGCTTTTCCCGCATCTTCCTGCATCTTCCCGCATCACCCGCGAAGCCATGCATGCCTTCCCTCCCAATCCGAACCGCCGCGTCCCAGCGCACAGCTGGACCCCCGAAATCGGCGTCGTGAGTACAATGTCGCCGAGACGAAAGGGGATCATATGCTGCTTGCCGCGCTGGGAGTGCTCACCGGAATCGTCACGCCGTTGCAGACCGTCGTCAACGCGCGACTGCGCGGAACGTTGGGCACACCGTTCCGCGCGTCGCTGGTGTCATTCACCGTGGGATTGGCAGCCACAACGATTGCGGCACTGCTGCTCGGACCGTACCCGCTGGTACCTGAGTCGGCGCTCCACGGCCCCTGGTGGATGTGGTTCGCCGGGCTCTTCGGCGTGATCTTCATGACCGGGAACATCCTGCTGCTGCCCAGGCTCGGCAGTCTGCAGACCGTGCTCATGCCGGTGCTGGGGCAAATCACGATGGGACTGCTCATCGACCAGTTCGGCTGGCTGGGCAACCCTCGTCATCCGATGACCATGGCACGCGCAGCCGGACTGGTGCTGGCAGTCCTCGGCGTGCTGCTGGCGGTCGCCGCCGCCGACGCCAAGACGCTGTTCGGCGGTCCGAACCCGTTCGGCTCGCGGCACGAAGCCCCCCCCCCCGCAATGCTGTCCGCGGACACGTTGCGACCCCCTGCGGACGGCCGCTCCACGAACCGAACCCGCTCGCCAAGCATCTGGCTATGGCGTGGACTGGGCATACTCTGCGGCATGTCGTTGGCGGTGCAAGCCGCCATGCTGGGACGACTGGGTACGGCGCTCGGATCGCCGATCAAGGCGTCGGTCGTCTCGTTCATCCTGGGATTTGTGCTGCTGTGCGCCGTGGTCGTGTTCCGTGACCATGGCCTCGATCTCGGTAAGACGATCCGCGGGCATAATCCGCCGTGGATGTGGATCGGGGGCCTGCTCGGCGCCGTTGTGGTGCTGATGACCTCCTGGCTGTCGCCGCAACTCGGCACCGGGCTGACGGTGCTGGTGGTGCTGATCGGACAAGTGACCGGCGGATTATGAGTCCGATGCTCTAACCGACTGAGCTACAGCCCCACGCCGGTTCATGGCCGGCCCCTATAGTCTAGCAAACCGCTGGGCGTTTGCCCGGATGCTCGTCAACGGGCGGCATCCTGACAACCGCCGACCGGAGACAGCGGTCACCCGCGACGGTCGGCATCGTCGCGCCGCGCCCGTCCGGAAGCGAAACGATCCAACGCCCCGGTGGCGGCGATGGCCCTGTACAGATACCAGCTCATCACGCCGGCGATCAGCACGCCGCCGACCAATTCACTGATCATATGGATGACGCCGCGGGGGCTGAGGAACGATACGCCCTGATACCGGAACAGCATCAGGTACACGCCGTATGCCAAGGCCACCAAGGCGCCGGACGTCATGGAGATCGGCAGGTTGAACACGCGGTACCGGGTGAGCGCGAACGGCAGTTCGGCGAACACGCCCTGCAGCACCGCGGACACGAACCCGAACGAGAACTGGTTGCCCAGCAGCATCTCGGCCGCGCTGCCCACCAGGTTCACATAGACCGCGGCTCCGGGCTTACGCAGGATGATGACGGCCAACGTGCCGGAGAAATACCACAGCGGGTACAGGATGCTGGCCAGTCCGGGCAGGATGCCGCCGATGATCGGGGACAGCCATGCGTAGGCGAAGTTGAACAGACAGAACACCAGTCCGCAGGCCACGCCCAACGCGGCGCCCACGGCGATGTCGTCCCCATCCTCCAGCGCCAACGACGGTCCGCGGCCCGGCCGCCGGAGGATGGGGACGACAATCCGGCGGGACCGGAGGCATCCCTCCGTGCCGACGTGTCGGCCATGTCCGACGTTTTCCCTACGGCGGGCATGGTGTGATGATTCGGTTGTTGAGGATGTTCGGCTATGGGATGCTCCTGTTCCCTGTTGGCTGCGCACGGCATGAACACGGGGAGACCCCGCGGACGATCCTTGACCTGCGCAGCCCGGGCGGAATCGCCACGTGCCACTGTATCAGGCGGCTCCTCTTGCCGCGCCCCCGACGTTATAGGCCTAGGTTGGAACGCGCGTGCATCCGTGTGCGGACCGTCAGTCGGTCGAGACGAACCGCATCGGATTGTCGATGAAGCGGCGCAGACCGATGGCGGCCGAACCGATCAACGCCGGTTTGGACGTCACGTCGGCCATCAGCACCTTGGCGCGCACCTCGGGGTATCCAAGCACCTGGCGCCGCATCATGCCCTGCATATGCGAGGCGATCTCCGGCCCGAACTGCGACCATACGCCGCCCAGCATCACCGTATCGACGTCGCAGATGTTGATCGCCGACGCGATGGCGGAGACCATGGCCTCGATGGCCTTGTCCACCACCACCGCGGCCTTGACGTCCCCGTCACGCCACCGTTCGATCAGCTCGTTGATCGACTCGCGCCGCGCGGCCGCCGACCCGCTGGCGATGCCTGCGGACTCCACCATCGCCCTGCGGCCGGCATAGGTCTCCAGGCACCCCCGCCGCCCACACCGGCACACCGGTCCCCGCAGCTCCACCGACACGTGGCCGAGTTCCCCGCCGAATCCATGGTCGCCGATCTCCACATGTCCGCCACGGACCACCGCGCCGCCGATGCCGACGTCCGTGGACAGGTAGATGAATGAAGCGTTGGGTTCCACGATGCCGTCGTCCTCACGGTGCATGGCGTATCCGGGAATCTGCGCGAGCGCCGCCATATTCGCCTCGTTGCCCGCAGTCGCATCCAGCCGCCGCACCACGTCGAACCGCTTGAGATCCAACTGTTCCCATCCCAGGTTGCGGGCCATGAGGAGCCTCATGTCATCCGTGACCAGACCGGGCAATGCCAGTCCGGTACCCGTCACGGTGTATCCGCGGTCGGCCAGCAGCCGTTCCTGCTCAAGCGACAGGGCGTTCAGTTCGGAGAAGATGTCGTCGGCGTCCACGTCGGACATATCCGCATCGACCCAGCGTTCCGCGACCACCGTGCCGTCCAGGTCGAGCACGATGGTGCCGTAGCCGTCCGTATTCACCTGCAGACCGATGCCGCAGTATCGGCCTCCGACGATGAGCAGCGGCGTGCTGGGGCGCCCATAGGAGGATTGTACGCTCGGCGTCCCCTCGCGCACGACGCCGTTGTCGACAAGCATGGAAACCAGCAGGGACATGGTCGCCTTGGTCAGTCCCGTCTGTTTGGCCAGTTCGGCGCGGCTCATCGGTTCGGCGGCGCGCAGCAGCGTGCTGATGACCACCGAAAGATTGTGGTTGCGTAGATCGTCCTGGTTGATTCTGCGCAGCGTAGTCATGACGTAGCTCTCCTCTATGTGTTCTGGTGCTTCATCGCCTCCGGCGTGCCTCCCACAACATTGTGAAAATGGTACACACCAGTATAGTTCATTCGTCAAACTATTTGCGTATAATGGCGACCGTATTCAGCCAAACGCCATCAGCCCGACGTTTTTGGCGGCATGTTGCAAGGAGGCACAATGAGCAGAGTTCTGGTGGCCGGCGTGGACACGTCCACCCAGTCGACCAAGGTGCGCGTCACCGACGCCGAGACCGGCGAGATGGTCCGTTTCGGGCAGGCCAAGCACCCCGACGGCACCAGCGTGAACCCCGATGCCTGGTGGCAGGCGTTCCAGGAGGCCGCGGAACAGGCCGGCGGGCTCGACGACGTGGCCGCGCTGGCGGTCGGCGGCCAGCAGCACGGCATGGTACTGCTCGACGACCATGGCCGCGTGATCCGTGACGCACTGCTGTGGAACGACACCCGTTCCGCCACGAACGCCGACGTGCTCATCGCCCGTCTGGGCGAGACCGAGAAGGCCGCCGACGGCAGCGAGGACGACCTGTCCGACGATCCGGCGATGCGCGGCCGCCAGCGCTGGGTCAAGGCCGTCGGTTCCTCGCTGGTCGCCTCGTTGACGATCACCAAGGTGGCGTGGGTCGCCGCGAACGAACCGGAGAACGCCGCACGCATCGCCGCGATCTGCCTGCCGCACGACTGGCTGAGCTGGCGCATCGCCGGCCACGGCCCTCTGGGCGAGGACGCGACCGCCGAGGAGATGAAGGCGAACCTGGATGCGCTGTTCACCGACCGTTCCGACGCCTCCGGCACCGCGTACTTCGATGCGACCGCCAACGAATACCGCCGTGACCTGCTCGCGATGGCGCTGGGACGCGGCGAAGAGGATATCGCCGGCATCGTGCTGCCGCGCGTGCTCAGCCCGACCGAGACCGGCGACGTGGCCGATCCGGCCATCGCCGGCAAGGACGTGGAGGGCGGCTGCCCGATCGGCCCCGGCGGCGGCGACAACGCCATGGCGTCGCTGGGCCTGAGCATGGGTGTGGGCGACGTGAGCATCTCGCTGGGCACCTCGGGCGTGGCCGCGGCCATCTCCCCCGTGCCCGCCTACGACATGACCGCTTCGGTGACCGGATTCGCCGACTGCACCGGACATTGGCTGCCGCTGGCCTGCACGATCAACGGTTCGCGTATCTCCGATGCCGGACGCGCCGCACTCGGCGTGGACTACGACGAACTGGCCGAACTGGCCGCGGCCGCGGAACCGGGTGCCGGCGGCATCACGCTGGTGCCGTACTTCGACGGCGAGCGCACCCCGAACCGTCCGGACGCCACGGCGGCGCTGTACGGCATGACGTTGGCGAACACCAGGCGAGAGAACATCGCCCGCGCGTTCGCGGAGGGTCTGCTGTGCTCGCAGCGCGACTGCCTTGAACTGGTCAAGGGTCTGGGCGTGGACGTCAAGCGCATCCTGCTGATCGGCGGCGGAACCAAGTTCGCGGCCGTGCGCGCGCTGGCCCCCGCGATCCTCGGCATGGACGTCGAACTGCCAGAAACCGACGAGTACGTGGCGATCGGCGCGGCCCGTCAGGCCGCCTGGGTGCTGTCCGGCGAGACCGAACCGCCGACGTGGCCGGTCAAAGTCGAGACCACACTGACCGGCGAACCAACCCCGCAGGTGTACGAGCAGTACGTGCGCTGGCGCGGTTGATGAAGTCACACGATGAGGTTGTCGGAACGACGAGGGCCAGCAGCCTCATCGCATATCACCATCAGGAAAGGAACATTGATGACTTTTCATTTCACAGTCCGTGATGATAAGCAGATTCGTGTCATCATCGACACCGACGCCGATTGCGAGGCCGACGACCCGTTCGCTATCGCTCAGGCGTTGCTGACACCGAAGTTCATGGTCAAGGCGATTTGCGCCGAGCATTTCAACGAAGCGGGCAGTATGGAACGCAGCTTCCGCACCGCATCCACGGTTGTTCAACTGCTGAACTCCGATGTACCGGTACTCGAAGGCGCCCGCACGCCGCTGGCGGGACTGCACCTCGCCTCTGATGAGGACCTCTCCCCCGCTTCGCGCGCGATTCTCGACGAAGCTCTGAGCGCCGATACCCATCCGCTGTTCGTACTGTGCCTCGGCGCCATCACCAACGTGGCCGCCGCCATCAAGCTGCACCCGGAAATCGTCAGCCGGATGACCATCATCTGGATCGGCACGCAGCTTCCCGGCAACGATGAGGAAGCCATTCGCGAATTCAACTCCGGCAACGACGTGGAAGGCGCCAATCTGGTGCTGACCAGTGGTGCGAATCTCTGGCTGGTGCCTTATCAGGTCTACCGTACGATGAATGTGAGCATTGCCGAACTACAATGTAAGCTTGCCGATGCGGGCGCTATCGGCGAGTTCCTGTTCGACAATCTCGTGAAATACAATGACAGTGATTTCGCGTTCTGGACTTCGGGAGAAAGCTGGTCATTGGGAGATTCGCCCGCCGTCGGCTTGGCGATGAAGCATGATTGCGGCGAATTCCATTACGCGCCGGCACCATTGGTCAAGCCGGACAGCTCCACTGCTTTCATACCGTCTCGCCCAACGATACGCATCTACGATAGCATTGACAGTCGATTCATTCTCGAGGACCTCTTCGCCAAGTTGACGCTGTTCGCACGCGGTTGACGACCCGATAATATGCGGCCACCAACGGTGACGCCTCCCATCGGGGCGACAAGGCTGTTCACGATCGAAATCACAACCGGAAGGCCGCCCCTTTGCGGTACAGGTTCTGCAACACTCGGCGATTGGTGTTCCGTACCACCCGATCCCGGTACGGAACACCATAGCACCTGATAACGGTACCCCGTACCATGCCACAGCCGAGATACCATAGCAAAACGGCGAAACCAAACCGTTATGCCAAGTCCGATTCCGCCGCGGAATGGTATGGAAGCGCAATCCAACGCTTCAAGGACTTCCGCACCCCGCCGAAAGCAGGGTAATAAGGCCGCTCGACATTGGCATATGCCGAATCATATGACCGACAACGGCTTCGGTGGCGAGGCAAGCCTGCCCCGCCACCGAAGCGGAGATGCCGCCTTTCATCGCACATCCATGTACGGCTTGCCATCCCTGTACACCGTGGCGGCTGCGTATCGATGTACAGGTGGAGGGCAAAATGTGTGGTCATAGACGTGTATACGGCAGGTGTGGATATCAAGTCTTCGGCGCCTCCATCCCTCGATACACCTTGATACATCCTCAGAACACGACCGGTGTCACGCACGAGGCGAGGGTGGCGCGCGCATCGTCGCGGGTGATGCGGCGGTAGGAGCCGCCGACGTCGCCGGCATGGTCGGCGAGCTTGTCCAGCGTGGCCAGATCGGCTGGAATGCCGACCTCGGACAGGGTGAGGAGGGCACCGACCAGACGCAGAAAGTCGGCGTAGCGCTCGATGCCCTCCTCGGCCACCTCGCGCTCGGATTTGCCGGTCGAGTCCACGCCCCACACGTTCACCGCCCAGCGGGCGAAGCGTGCGGTGGCTTCGGGGCGTGAGGTGTAGACGTACTTCATCCAGTGCGGATGGACCACGGCCAGGCCGGCGCCGTGCGAGATGTCGAAGTAGGCGGAGAGCGTATGCTCGATGCCGTGCGTGACCCAATCCTCCTCCTTGCCACGCGAGATGACGCGGTTGAGCGCGAACGTGGAATCCCACATCGCGTTGCTACGGGCCTCATAACTGCGCGGATGGCGACGGCAGGCGCGCCAGGAGCGCAGGATATGCCGTTGGATGGCCTCGGCCATCTCGTCGGAGAGATTGTCGTCGCTGGGTAGCGAGAAATATTGTTCGCAGGTGTGGCAGAACATGTCCACGAATCCGTAAGTGGTCTGTTCAGCCGGCAGGGTGAGTAGATAGGTCGGGTCGAGTACCGAGAACTTCGGCGTCAGCGGGAAGGATGTGTAGCCGAGCTTGCGGTTGCGGGCCCAGTTGGTGAGCACAGCCACGTCGCCCATCTCGGAGCCGGTGGCAGCGATGGTCAGCACCACGCCGAGCGGCACAAGGTTTTCAGGGGCGGGCTTGTCGGTTTCGACGTAGCCGTCCCAGAGGTCCTCGTCCTCGCCCAGGCCGGAGCCCAGCGAGATGAACTTGGCGCAGTCGATGACCGAGCCGCCGGCGACGGCCAGGATCAGGTTCACCCCGTGCTCCCGAACCAGGTTCACGCCTTCGAGGACCTTGTCGAGTCGCGGGTTCGGGGTCACGCCGGAGAGTTCGACGACCTCGTTGACGGCCTCGCGCAGCGCGGCCGTCACATCGTCATAGGCACCGTTGCGCTTGATCGAGCCGCCGCCGTAGACCAGCAGCACGCGGCACCGGGGCGAGACCTGGCCTCCTCGGCCACATGCGAGACCTGGCCTTCTCCAAAATAGATCTTGACGGGATTGTGGAAGATGAAGTTTCTCATATGTTCATTCCTTTCATGAACGGCTCGGTTACGCAATGGATTCGGCGAACGGCGGAATCGTCGAACCGATCATTCTGCCCAACAGACTCCTATACGCTCCGCTACCTCTTGGAATTGCTCAAGACATCCGATAGCAAGTTCGTCGTCCGGCCACGTCCCGACTTGGTCGAACGGCGAACATCCGGTTTCGGCGCGTCTTCTCTACTCAATCGGCATGGCGAACGGTGGCACAGGCATACCGTTCCCCGAACACAGTAGACCACGACCGGGCGCATTACTCCACGCATATCGGATGGATGTCGGCTTACGCCAGGGCACACGAATGACGACCTTGTCGCCTTCAACGCGCCCGGAGACGGCATGCACGGAGCTGTCCTCCCAGACAAGCTCGAATTCGCGCGGTTCGTCCCCGTCCAAGGTGTATAACGGACCACCTGCAAAGTCGATGACGAGCTCACCGTCTGTCAACACCGCGGACTTCGGCTCAGGTGATTTCGGTGCGTCATTTTTACCATAGACAAGACCGCAGGCCGCATGGAACAACCGCTCGGCGACCACACGCTTGTTCCACGGATGCAGGTCGTTCCATTCACCGGCGTCGAGCGCAACCACTGTTGCCACATCATCAACGGTCTTCGACACCTGCCATTCATGCTGCCGCACCAAGGCCCATCCACCATCCTCGACATTGTCGATTGAAAATACCGGCAACTGCACAATCAGGAACGGCAATCGTTCTTGATCCCAAGCATGTCGCCAGCAGCCGATCATCGCCGTAAGCATATGCCCATACTCATCGGCCACATCACCAGTATTGGATTCACCCTGATACCAGAGCACCGCACGGGCGCCGTACCCGGCGCAGGTCGCGGTCATGCCGTTGTACAGGCCTAATGGCTTCCACTGCAGGGAATCTTCCGTCGGACAATCCTCATCGATTTCGGCACCGATCATGTACCGCCAAGCTCCGCTCAGATCGAACGAGTCATCGCCCACATCCAGATGCATGCGCTTACCGGGAGTGAACCGGCCCGTGCCGCGTTCGCACACCAGCCGTACTTCTACATCGTTGGGGCCGGCCTTCAGCACATTCTCCGGGACAACGTAGTCACGGGAGAAATACTGGTGCTCGGACCGCCCCACTTCAACACCATTCACATAGGTGATGTCCGAATCAACCATCGCCCCCAAGTGCAGCACAGCAGGCCGTCCAACCGCATACGTCGGCAACATAACCGTACGCCGCAAGCGGATCACACCGCGGAACCCAGCTAGACGAGGATCGGCATCCGACAGGAATGCGGGCAGGTTCACGGTTCCGGTTTCCGCATCCTCATTCCATCGGTTGACTTCTCGCACACGCAGATCTTCATGCCACCGGGTGCGGGCCTCAATGCTAGACTCATTGCGCACACGGGCTTCATCATCATTCCGGTATGGTGCCAGATCAGTGAGCATCCTCGGCCATGCAGCGAGTGTCTCCTCATCCATCCATGATTCGATCGGTGAGCCGCCGAGCGTGATATTAAGCAGACCGACCGGCACACCGAACGATTCCCGAATCATACGTCCAAAAAAGTAGCCGATTCCAGTGAACTCATCAAGGGTATCCGATGCAGCGCCAACCCATTGTACCGGTTCATCGAATTCATGACGCGGCCCGTGGAAATCGAATCTGACCGGCACTTTGCAATGTCGCAGCAGCGAGTCGGCTTCACGCGTGAATTCGGACGGATAACGCCAGTGCAGAAATTCCATCTGATATTCCATATTCGACTGTCCGGCGCAAATGAACACCTCGCCCGCATAAACGTCATGGCTCAATGATTCCCGCGTCGCCGCTTCCGACGTTTCACTGACCGTCATGCGATAGGGACCACCGGCGTCCAACGGTTCGAGCGTGACCGTCCACGCGCCATCGGCGTCGACGATGGCATCGGCACGCCGTTCCGCGACCGAGACCTCGATCGTGGAACCGGGGCGGCCACCACCCCAGATCCTCACCGGCATGCCAGATTGCAGCACGCATCCTTCACCGAACAACGGATTGATATGCAATGTCGATTTCATTGTGTCCAACTCCTTGTTTCAGCCATATTCACCACACGCGGTATTCGCCCGCGAGCGCGAGGAACGCGAACGCGTAGAGGAAGTTGTCGTAGTAGCGGCGCGTGCCGGTGCGGATCGGCGTGTCCCACAGCAGGCGCACCCAGCGGATCGCATTATCGAGCGCGTCCGGCTCCTGCGAGTGCATCGCGGCGAGCGAGCCCTCGGCGGTGGCGGCGATGAAGCCGACCGGGTGCAGCACGGTCTCGTCCACCGGCGTGCCGTCGACCGCGTAGACGCAGGTGCGGTCGTGTTCGAGGAAGAAACGCTGCAGACGCGCATTCGCATCGCACAGCTCGGGCACGACGCCGTTCCACAGGCAGTCCAGCCCGATGTTGCCGGCGGTGCGGTAGGCGTCGGAATAGAAGTGCCAGTGGTCGCGCTCGTCGACATGCGGCGTGCCATCATAGTTTGAGTATTCGGGGTTCATACCGGTTTCCGGATGGCAGGCGGTGACCAGATACCGACGGCTGGCGGCAGCGGCCTCGCGCCAGAACGGGCGGTCGGCCTCGTCGGCACGCTGTGCGAATACCTCATAGAAGTGCGGCAAATGGTAGGACGGGTCGGTCCATTCGGTTTCCGGGATGAACTTGATCAGATGGTTCTCCGGATTCCACATCGGGTAGCCCTCGCCATCCTCGCCCCGGTGCACGCAGGTATGCAGGATCGAGCGGGCGTGGCGGGAGTACTCGTACACGCCCTCGCCATCGCCCCAGCGCCCGGAGGCCAGGAACAGCGCCATCGCGAAGTACTCCTCGCCGTCGGGGGCCGGGCCGTCGGCGTTCGGCACGCCGCTGAGGTCCACGGACCAGGCGAAGTAGCCCTTGTGCAAGCCCTCGGTCATGAACATGTACTTCATGACCCAGCCCCACAGCTTGTCGAACACGTCCTTGCGGTCGTACTGCACGGCGATCATCATCGCATAGCTCATGCCTTCGGTGCGCACGTCGTGGTTGCCGGTGTCCATCACGTAGCCAAGGCCCTCGTCGTTCTCCCAGTAGATCTTGTCCGGACCTTCGAACATCTCAGTCCAGTTGCGTTCCAGCCGGGCCTGGATGGCCTCGCGGCCGTACCCGCACTGTTCGAACATGCTGGTCTCCATATGACCCATGGCTCCCGCACCCATTGTTTCATCCTTTCTCATCATGGACGCAACCCATCGCCCGCGATACCATGGTGACGGTTGGCAACTCATCATGCGGCATGACGTCCCAGTACAGACCCGTCAGACCGTCCAAGATCGCTCCCGCCGCCCAAGGCATCAGACAACGCCACGTGCTGCACAGGCTTCCATCCGGGTACCTCTCGTCCAAAAACCCCTGGCAGTGACAAAACCGTTCCGACATCCAGCCGACCCGCCCATATCCGTACTCACCATCCTTGAGGTTATATGTCTGGCAGCTCCAGCCGACCGCATCGCACAAACGCGACGCGATATATGTGTCGTTCCGATATCGGAGGTAATAAACCATATCCTCGATGGCCACACTTGACATCGGATGGATATGGGCGTTACTGGTCGAAGTGACGCTGCCTCCGCAACTCGACCAGCCGACTTCGTTCAGAGGCGGTACGCCAACGGGCGAATTCCAGCAAAAACGGAAACTGCATTCATAGGCGAACGCCTCTCGCATCCGGTCAAGATACATAGCGTCTCCGGTAATGGCGTATAGGCATCCGACCGCCTTGATATACCCCAATATACCTTCGGAATCCACGGCTTTCGATGTATCCAGCGGCGCACCATAGCATTCCATATGCGCCACGTACCGGTTATGATAATGACGTTCGGATAGGAGCATCCCATCCAGATCCGAGTGGTCGCCGGTCAGCAAAGCCCAATACGCGGATGCGGCCAGACACCACACACCGCCGAACGATTCGTACTCGGCTCCTGAGCCGTCCATCTCATCGAACACGAATGGGTATTCGCCAACCGCATTGCGCCCTGCCGCCAATCGGGGAATGACGTTCCCGATGATCTTCAGCCAGTCCGAGTGATCGATTCCGCCGAACCGCCGTTCGATCTGCCACGCCCGCAACGCCGAGTACATCGTCTGCCCGACAAGGTACCCGCTGTGTCCGGGATTGGACAGTCCGTCGAACCACCAACCGCGGTTGCTCCACCGCTCATGTTCCACCGCCGTGTAGGGCAATCCGTTCGTCGGGTTGATGCAATGTTGGATGATATGCTCGATGCCGTCGAGGGCGTGACGACGCATAGCATCGTCCCCCAACCGCCAAGCCGACGCCAACATCGGTACCGCGGAGGCCATGCCGTTGGTCCAACTACTCGATCCCAACCGGCGGTACATATACGGCTTACCTTCGATGATCTCATCTCCCGGACTATGATGGTCGAAGACAAACCCCGCGTACATGTGTTCGTCCTCCAGCCACGCGTCTCTATCAACGGCGACTGCAATGTCGCGTATAGCCCGAGCGGGAGCGCCGACCTGACGCGGCGGTTCATGAAAACGACGGTATACGGTTTCCAGCACCGGTATGATAGCCCGTTCATCCCGGGCGGGAGCGTCGACGACGTCCAAGCGCATAATCGCCGCGCCTCCAGGCGCCAGTGTAATCGGCCCTTCCGCCGAGTCAGGACGTTCGCGGATATCCGTCGAGCTGACGAACAACCAGGGCGCGTTCTCATAGCCGATAGTCACGCCCACCGAGGCGTGGTCGTCGCAGGGCACGATTCCAGGCGTCGGCAACATGCAGCTGAATCCCGCATACTGGACGAAAGGCAGTTCATCACATGCCTCATGTCCGACCAACATCCCATCACCGCGGTCAACCAGATAGGGGCTGGACACCACACCGACGACACGGGAACGGGTCACGGCCAATGCACATGGATTGGACAGCCTGTCTCCTCGAATCATCCACCATGATGAGGCCGGCAGTTCGCTCCGTTCACGAAGCCGGGGAAATTTCGTCGCGGTTCGCAGCGGCGCCTCTCCACGATTACGCCCATACATGAACCCTGGCAGGAAGAACCGCGGTTCACCGTCAGCCCGAATCGGGATATCGATGCGAACGACCCCTTCGAACGCAACGGAGCCGTCATTGCGCACCGTTACCGTGCAACGCCACGGATCGGCGGGGGACCCGTTTCCTCCGTGCCAGTCGACTTCGACGGCAAGACCGCATTCATCAAGACGCACATACCGTCCCGCGCCGTCGGCTCGTCGGGCGGAACATTCCAGAGCCATTCCTACCTCATTGCATACTTCACTGCTCATATCGTTCTCATATCTTCGTAAAACGTTGCCATCATGCGCCAAAACAATACTGATTATTGATATGGTCGTTTCGCGGGAAGACATCCCGCGAAACGACCATCTATCAGTCTTCCATCCCAGAAATTTCCCGGTAGTCGAAGTGGTCAAAGGTGGCCACTTCGCCGTAGCCGGAATAGTCGACCGCGGCCAGACCCACGAAGGCACCGGTGAAGAAGCCGCCGTACGTCTGGTTCACGTAGTCGTCGGAGAGGATCCTCGCGTCGAGCCTGACCGGCAGTTCGGTCCAGGTCTCACCGTCGAACGAGTATTCGTAGGCGTACCACTGGGTGCGCACCTTGGCACGCAGCCATACGCGATCGACGCCCTCGGGCACCACTACGGCGTTCTCGCGCAAGAACGAGGTGTAATTGTTGCGGTCGTTCTGCGCCACCTCGATCACGCGGCACTTGCGGTCCTCGTCGTACGTGACGAATGCCCACGACCAATGCTGGTCGTTGTAGTAGTTCGTCAGACCGGCCATCGCCTGGTAGGTCTTCGGATCGAACGCCACGCAGGTCTCGGCGTCGAAATCGAACGCCTGCCAGCGGCGGGCCACCAGCGACAGGTCGAACGTGTTGCACAGCGAGCCCTGGCCGATCAGCTTCAGGCTGCCGCCGCCGACCGAGCCCATCTTCTCGTCGAACGGCACACGCAACGTGTTCCAGTCGAGACCGAGCACGTCGGCGTCGAACTCGTCGTGCTGATCGCGGCTTGCGGGCGCGACTGTCTCGATCGCGTCCTTCGGCGCCTCCACATAACGTTCGCCGCCATGACCGCCGACGATGTACGGCCAACCATCCTCAGCCCACTCGACCTTCTGGATTGAGGTCTCGCGACCCAGCGTGCACCAGCCGCGCGGGTCGGTGAACGACTCGGTCTCGTGATGCCACGGGCGGCCGCACAGCGACGCGTAGTACCATTCGCCGGACGGGGTGGCCGCACAGCGCGCCGTGGCCCTGCTTCTGCAGGTAGCTGCCTGGGGTGTCGAAGTTCGTGATGAACGGGTTCGTGGGCGAGGCCTCGAATGACAGCTCGTCGAGCGTGCGGGAGCGGGCCACGGATTCCTGATGAGTCCATACCGTTCCGCCCTCGGCGCAGAACAGATAGTACCAGCCGTTGATCTTATACAGATGCGGCCCCTCGACGAGCTTGACATCGTCGCCCATCCAGATCGTGCGGGCCGTCTCCGGCTTCAGCCGCATCGTCGCCGTGTCGAACTCGGTCAGCGTGATGCCGTGGAACTGATGCTTGTATTCACGATGGTCCCACGTCTGCTGCACCAGATATTTGCGGCCGTCGTCGTCGTGGAACAGGCTGGCGTCGAATCCGACGCCGTTCAGACGAAGCGGCTTCGACCACGGCCCGCGGATGTCCTCGGCGGTCGTCAGGTAGTTGACGACGTCCTTGAACGCGCCGTTGACGATATGAACATCAGAATAGACGATCCAGAACCTTCCGTCCGCATAGGACAAGTCGGGCGCCCATACGCCACCGGACGCCGGATCGCCGCGCATGTCAAGCTGTTCGGCGCCCAAGGGGTACGGCAACGTGTTCCAATGCACCATGTCTTTGGACTCGTGCAGGCGGATGCCGGGGAACCACTCGAATGTGGAGTTCGCGATGTAATAGGTGTCTCTGACGCGAATCATCGAAGGATCCGCATGGAAGCCGGTGAGCACCGGATTGGTGATCTTCATGGTCTCACCATTCCTTGACGCCGCAGGAGGGGCAGGCGTCGTGCGTCGTCCGGACCGCGCCACACCAGGCCAGCTGACAGTTGGATCCCGGATGAAGCTCAGCGAATGGCCCCACGGAACTCAGTTCCGCGCGCCGGCGCCCAACGATGTCGGTGTCGATCACGATATCGGATCCATCCGTCTCCTCATACCGTTCATCCACGATGCGCGGCACGCCCAGATCGGCCGTGCCCACGACGGCCGCCTTCTTGTCCGCAAGCTCCGTCGGGCAATCGAACAGCAGGTACAGGTCATCCCCCTTGAACTCGCAACGGACGTTGACGGGCGACGCCACATGCGTGGTCCCCTGCTCCCCTTCGGGGCCTTCGGCCTCGCCGACGTAGGCGTTGTCCCAGCTGTACAGCATCTGCACGGGCTGCGGATCGTGCCCATTCGTGACCCCGGACGCGAAGATGTCGTGGACGCTTTGCAGATACTCCGCCATCGTGGACGGGTATCCGCGGTATGCGGATAGTCCCGTGGACCCGAAGGTCCCGGCGCCGTCGAGGAAGATGTTGGACGCGTATCGGTCGTCGCCACCATAGACGAATGCGTTGCCGGCCACCTCCGTGGAATGCGGGTAATGATACGGAGTGAAACGATCCAACACGCTGTTGTTTGAGATGGTGCCGCCGATCAGATTGTTGACGAACGCCGTCCCCTGAGCATAGTTGTCGTATGTCATCGCCGAACAGAACGCATTATTGTCGATCAGACACGGACCATGCGTGACCTCGATCTCCAGATCGCAGGCATTGTCGTAGAACACGTTGCGGCTGATACGCACCCCTTGGGCCTGCCAGTCAAGCCACATCCCCAATGAACAGTCATGCACGCAGTTGTCCAGGATGCGGGCGTCGAGCGCCGCGTGAAGCTTGATGCCGGCCACCTCCCAGCCGAAGAACTCGCGCCGGGCACCAATGCGGTAGATATGGTTATGTTCGATGGTGCTGAACGCTCCGCCCATATGGCCGACGATCGCGTTCTGCCCGCAATCATGAATCACGTTGTCGCGCACGATATGCGAGCCGACGAATCCCTTCTTCCATCCGATACGCAGCCCCTTGAACACCGCTTCGAGCTGGTACTGGTGACCGGTCTTGCGCTCGGTCCGATACCATTCGTTGTCGCCTGTTTCCTCGCTGGTGCCCAGGCTGATGCCCGAGCATTTGACGTCATGGACGAGGTTGCGCTCGATAATCCATCCGGTGGCCCAGTTCGGTCCGATGGCGCCAACCTGATGCGAGGTGGGCGGCGCCCATTGCGTGGCGGCCTGACACAGTTCGAACCCGCTGACCGTGATGTAGTTCACGTGATGGCGTCTGGGGAAGAAACAGGACCGACGCACCGCAATTTCCACGCATTCCTCATTGGGATCGGCGCCATGGAAATTCGCGTACAGCACCGTACGGTCGTCCTCGACCCGGGCGTACCATACGCATTGGGTCATCTCGGGATCGTCGATCGCACATGCGACATCCGTGACATAGTCCTTGACATGGTCACGGTACCGCGGCGCAAAAGTATCCTCGAGCGAGGTCACCTCATACAACGCCCTGCCGTTGAGGAACACCATGCCCGGATGTTTGTCGGGGTCCTCGCCACGCGACGGCATCGCGAGCCAATCGCCGAACAGCGGCTGCCTGTACGGATTGTAATCGCCGAACATGGCGTCATCCAACGTCACGCGCCAGACGTCATCCTTGTATCGGCTCCACCCGCAGATGATCTCGGACCCCTTGATCACGGGCTTTTCCCCGTCGGCGGCGCGGTAGACGATTCTATCGGCCTCGCAGGTCCCGCCGCGTCTCGGATCGACCCATTCCCGATACACGCCGTCATGAACGATGACGATATCGCCGGGCATCGCGACCTGCGCGGCATGCCCTATCGTCCGGAACGGATTATCCGGCCCACCCTGGGCGGTATCAGAACCTTCGGGAGAAACATGGTACTGCATTACAATTTACCCTTTCACCATTCGTCCGCACCTCCATGTGCGGATCGAAGACGTTGATTTGGACGGAGACGATGCCGGGGACACCCCTCATTATGGCGTCCCCGGCACCATACTCACTTGCCGCCCATGCCCATCATGCCGTCGACGAGCGAGCGACGTCCGATGAAGTACACCACCAAGATCGGCAGCACGGACAGGATGACCGCGGCCATCATGCCGGGGATGTCGATACCGAACTGGCTCTGATACTGGTACAGGTTCAGCGTCAGCACGCGGTTGGAATCGGACTGCGTCAAGATAAGCGGGAACATGAAGTTGTTCCATGCGCCCATCGCGGAGTAGATGATCACGGTCGCCAGTCCCGATTTCGACATGGGAAGGGTCAGCTGGAAGAAAATCCTCACCACCGACGCGCCGTCGACCGACATGGCCTCATACAACTCATTGGTGATCTGACGCATCGACGCCGTCAGAACGATGGTGCACATCGGAATCGAGAATGCGGCAGACGCCACAATCACGCTGATCAGGTTGTCGTACAAGCCAACGGAGCGAATCATAAAGAACAGCGGAACGATGATGGCCTGCACGGGGATCGCAATGCCCAGCAGCATGATCTGGAACACGCCATTCACGAATTTGCTTCGGCTGCGGACGATGGCGAAGGCCAACGGCGGCACCACGATCAGCACGATGGCCACAACCGAAACGGTGACGATCGCCGTGTTGATGAATGCCTGCAGGAATCCCTGATCCAACGCATTGGTGTAGTTGTCTAAGGTGAACATCGTCGGCAACGACAATGGCCCCTCTTCGGAATAATGAGGCTTGTCCTCAATCGACGCCTTGACCATGATGTACAGCGGTACGATGACCACCAGCAGCCATAGGGTTGACAAAACACCGGCAGCCCAGTTTGGACGTTCGAGCGAACGGCGCTTCGGAATTTTCACCGCGCCCGTTTCATGTTTCGTGGCCATCAGATACCCTCCAATTCGCTACGCATCTTGTCATATCCGGACACCTTCACCATCACCAGGGACAGGATGGTCGCTATCACGATCAGCACCACGGCGATGACACTCGAATAGCCATAGTTGTACGCCTTGAACGCCGTCGAATACATGTAATACGCGGTATTCTGCGTATCAGTGCCGGGACCGCCCTTGGTCAACACCAGAATCGCGTCAAATGCGGTCAAGCCGCCCACGACCTGGAACAGCAGCGAGGTAATCAGCGTGTTCCTGACTTGGGGGATGGTGATACAGAAGAACTGACGAATCCTACCGGCGCCATCGATGGAAGCGGCCTCATACAAAGTCTTCGGAATGGCACGGACAGCCCCCTGATACAGCAGTGCATGGAAGGGAGTGAACTGCCACAGGCTGACGAACACCAGCACCGCGATGGCCGAGGAGGCGTTGCCGAAGATATTGCCGTCCCCGAACAGCCAACGCATCTTCGACGGCATGCCGAAGTTCGGATCGAGCATGGCGCGCCAGGCAACGGCAATGGCCGTGCCGGACAACAGATATGGAATGAAGTAGATGGCGGTATACACCGCACGATACCGCTGCCGGCCCGCCGCCCAGGCGCCAAGCAACAGTGAGAGCGGCGTTTGCGTCACGATGCCCAGAATCGTCAGCGTAAGCGTGACGCCGACGCTTTTCATGACTTTGGGATCATGAATGAACTGGGCCCAGTACTGCCCTCCAGCGAACTGGGGCGTGCCCAAGCCATTCCATTTGAAGAATGACAACCCCACCACAATAAACAGCGGCAGGATGCCGAAGATAAAGAAGAACACCACCGCAGGCACGGCCCAGAGGCCCGAAGGCCGGGCGCCTCCGACAAAGGAGGCGCCCTTCTTTGGGCGACGAACCTGACCCTCGGCGTTCCCCGTCTGCATCTCAGATGAGTTACGCTTTGCCATGGTCTGTCCTATCGTGAAATCACTCGGTCGGCAGGGCCTTCATCTCGTCGATGAAGGTGCCCATGTCGATGGAGCCATTGAAATACTGCTGCATGCCGTCGAGCATCGGCTGAGACGACGAGGACACATGGTTCGGAGTCCAAGTGATCATGAAGTGAGGAGCATCGGTCAGCGCCTGAGACTCCCACTCGAGGAAAGCCCCGTCGGAGGCATTGTCCACGACCTTCTCCACCATCTCGCTGGCGTTGGTCGTTGCGGGCAGGTTGCCGGCCTTCAGCTGATCCTCCACGCACTTATCGGAATACAGCATCTTGAGGAACTCGACGCAGGCTTCAGGATGCTTGGTGTACTTGTTCATGCTGAAGTAGTTGCACGGGTTGCCGACGAGATCCTTGGCGTCGCCCTTCACCCCATCGATGGGCGGGAAGACCATATAGCCGAGATCATCATTGGTGAATTCAGGGGCCGCGGCCTTGTGGCCCGAATAGCCGAACGAGCCCATCAGCTCGAAGCCGGCCTTCCCCTGCTCCAGCAGAGCCGGGGCGGCGCCATCGGTGTGCTTGACCGAATCGTACGTAGTGCCGAAGTATCCCTTTTCGACCATGTCGCGGATAATCTCCAGCGCCTTCTTGCTCTTGGGCGAGCTCCACTCGTCCACGCCGCCGTCCATCATCTTCTGGACGTCGTCATTGCCCATCACCTGCTGATAGATGACCGAATACCAGTTCAGCGTCGGCCACTGGTCGCCGCCGCCCAGCGCGATCGGCGTCAGGCCTGCGGACTTCAGCTTCTCGCATGCATCGCAGAACTCGTCGAAGGTGGTCGGGGCTTCGATGCCGTTGTCAGAGAGCACCTTCTTGTTGTAGAACAACACAATGGGCTGGACTCCGCGCACCGGGATGCCGTAATACTTGCCATCGACCTTGGCGGCGTCAAGGATGGACGGCAGGAAGTTGTCCTTGAGTTCCGGATCCTTCTCCATATACTCATCAAGCGGGGCGCTCACATCGGCGCGAGCGTACTGGATCATCAAAGCATCCGCCCAATTGAAGAAAATGTCGGGAGCCGAATCGGACTTCGGGTTCGACATGACCGTCTGCAGCTTGTTCTGATAATCCGCGCTTGTCACCAGATCAAGAACAGCCTTGACATCGGCGGTCTTATTGTATTCGTCGACCAGCGCCCGCTCCATATTCGCGGAGGAATCGCCCGAGGACATGATGTGGATCACATTCTCGTCCTTGCTGGCGGTGTCAGAACCACATGCGGCAAAGCTCAGGCACGAGACTGCAGCAATGGCCGCGGCCACGAATCTTTTCATCTTCATTGATCATTCCCTTTCATCGGTGAACTCCCGCACCGACGAATGTCGATGCGAGAAATAAACGGCACATCGTTGTTGCCCACAAACAGAAAATCGGGGTTCCGTCCTGCGGAACCACTGCACTTGACGAATCATCCTCCTTTCGAAATTTATGTCTTCTATTTACAAAGCCCACAATAGCTATAGTTAAATCATTTGTTAAATAGGAAAAAGGGTCTAAAAAACGTTGATTTATCAACATTTCGTCCGCACCCCCATTCCTGTGGTGATGTAGTGGAAGAAATGGCGATTGATGGCGTCGCATTCCGCC
>ERZ810480.151-NODE-151-length-14814-cov-5.97784_pt1 | contig 14814 bp, 10 predicted proteins | sample MGYA00520505_ERZ810480 | MGnify/ENA primary metagenome ERZ810480 (study PRJEB31588, sample SAMN03398896) | human gut metagenome | study: EMG produced TPA metagenomics assembly of the PRJNA231909 data set (A prospective, longitudinal analysis of the...
TGGGAGAGGAAAAGCCCATCAACTCGCTGATCTGCGCCAGACTGTAACCGGTGTTGCCCAGCATATATTTGCTTTCCTCAATGCGGCGGCGGTTCAGATAGGTGATCGGAGAGATGCCATACTCTTTTTGGAAGGTATGGGCCAGATAGTATTTGTTGATGTGGGCGATTTCAGCAAGGATATCCAGCGAGATATCTTCGCGGTAGTTGCTGTCCAGATACCGCTTGATCTCCACACACTCCCGGCTGTCGGAGCGGGGCGTTTCCTCTACCTGCAAAGAAAGCGTGGTACACCGCACCAGCCAGATGAGCAGCACTTCCAGCAGATCCTGACAGACCGTCTCGCAGCCGTCCAGACTGCGGTCTGCTTCGGCCAGCAGCATATGGAGCAGCGTCACCATCCGCTCCCGATTTTTCCGGCAGTTGAATATAGCGTAGGAAGAATCTGATTTTCCAAATAAGATCTCGATGCCAGCAACGCCCAATACAATGTATTCCAGCGGTGAAGCATTCAGGCTCAGCTCGGTATGCTCTACCTGCGGATTGACGATGATCATATCATCCGGTTTGACCGGATAAAGCTGACCGCTTAAATAAAACTGACCTTCTCCGCTCAGACAGTAGAACAGCTCTGTGCAGGAATGGGTGTGGGCAGTGCTGTTCCAATCGCCGCCAAATTTGCTTTTGCTGATGTACAGCAGCCGGAAGGATTCCCGTGGAGCGGGAGCATGGCGGATATCAAATCGCTCGGTACTCATAAATGGCTCCTTTTGAGGCGAAGAACAAAAAACATAAAAATAAAAGCAAGATACTAAAAATGCAAGCCCAAAAACGATGCGTTTTTTCGTGCGTTTTTTCTCATTATAGAGGCAATGAAGAAAAAATGCAAGCCCTGATTTTTGGACGGGTTCAATACTTTTGCCTTCGATATAGTGCAAAAAATATGTCAAACTGGTTACAAGCGGGGAAAATGTACCAAAACTACAGTACAAATTTTATTGCTTTTGCTGAAAGAATTTCCCGAAAAGCAATATTTCTAAAAAATGAAACAACAAAGACCTTGTTGCGAACCGTAAAAACCTCTATATTGGAACCAGAAAAAACCACAGCCCTCTCGGACGAAGCCTGTTTGCCCCGGCTGTGTTTTGAACGGAACTTTATGATGGAGGATACACTATGAAACGCATTTCTCGTCGCAATTTTCTGAAAGTGGCTGGCGTGGGTGCCGCTGCACTGGGCCTGGCTGCCTGTGGTGGTGCTGCCAGCTCCACCGCGTCCAGCACGGCATCTTCTGCCGCTACTTCTTCCGCAGTGGCTGCGGACGTCACCATCAAGGTTGCCGCCATCGAGACCGGCTACGGCGCTGAGATGTGGAAAAAGGTCACCGAGGCCTTTACCGCCCAGACCGGCATCAAGGTGGACCTGACCACCGACAAAAAGCTGGAGGACGTCATCGGCCCCTCCATGCAGGGCGGCGACTACCCCGACGTGGTCCATCTGGCCACCGGCCGTGAAGCTGCCCTGACCGAGCAGTTCATCAAGGGCAACCTGATCGCCGACATCACCGATGTTCTGAGCATGACCGTGCCCGGCGAGAGCAAGAAGGTGAGCGAGAAGATCGCCGGCGGCTTTACCGACACCTCCCTGACCAACCCCTACGGCGACGGCAAAACCTATCTGGCTCCCATGTTCTACAGCCCCTGCGGCCTGTTCTACAATGCCGGTTTCCTGAAGGAAAAGGGCTGGGACGTGCCCAAGACCTGGGACGAGATGTGGGCACTGGGCGACAAGGCTGCCGCTGAGGGGACCTACCTGTTCACCTACCCCACCACCGGCTACTTCGACGCCTTCTTCTATGCGCTGATGTACGCCGCAGGCGGCCCCGACTTCTTCAACAAGGCTACCCACTACGAAGAAGGCATCTGGGACACCCCCGAGGCAAAGACCTGCTTTGATATCGTGGCAAAGCTGGCTTCCTACACCAACCCCATCACCCCCGCACAGGCCAACGATCAGGACTTTACCCAGAACCAGCAGCTGGTGCTGGACAACAAGGCCCTGTTTATGCCCAACGGCACCTGGATCGTGGGCGAGATGGCCGAAGCACCCCGTGCAGACGGCTTTGAGTGGGGCATGACCGCTCTGCCCGCTGTCAAGGCCGGCGGCGACAGCTACAGCTACACTTGGTTCGAGCAGGCATGGATCCCGGCAGGTGCTGAGCATCTGGATGCAGCCAAGCAGTTCGTGGCGTACCTGTATAGTGACGAAGCCTGCAAGCTGTTCGCCGAGAGCGGTGCGATCCAGCCTGTGCTGGGCATTGCCGATGATCTGGACGGCGACAACAAGATGTTCTACTCCATCTATGATAACGGCGCAAAGGCAGCTATGGGCAACTTTGCAGCCTTCAGCGCCATCCCCGGCGTGGAAGTCCGCACCGTGTTCTTCGATCCCGTCAACTCGCTGGTCTCCGGCAGCATGACCGAGCAGCAGTGGATCGATGGCATCAAGTCCGCCAGCGACCAGATGCGCGCCAACATCATCGAGTAATTAAGCCCTGCCCAGCGGGGGCGGTTTTTACCGCCTCCGCTTTTTTGGGCTGTACAGTACCATCAAGAAAGGAGCGGTCAATCCCCTATGAGAACGGATAAAAGCCGCAAACGGTTCGTATTCCTCTGTGTGGCACCGGCTACCATCCTGTTTTTCCTCTTTATGATCCTGCCCACCCTCAACGTGTTCCGCATGAGTTTGTATGAGCGGGGTGCCTATTCTCCCAACGAGACCTTTGTGGGGCTCAAAAACTTCCAGCATCTGCTGCGGGACGCCCAGTTCATCCGCTCGATGCAGAATATGATCCTGCTCGTGGTGGTGGTCACCATCGTCACCTTCGCCTTTGCACTGGTATTTGCCGCCATCCTCACCCGGGAGAAGATCAAAGGCCAGAACTTTTTCCGCATCATCTTCTACATCCCCAACATCCTGTCGGTGGTCGTCATCTCCGGCATCTTCTCTGCCATCTATAAGCCGGAAAACGGCATGCTGAACAGCATCATCGGCCTGTTCCGCAACATGAGCGACCCCATCCTGTGGAAGGGCGAAAAACTGGTCATCCCCTCCATCATCATTGCCATGGTGTGGCAGGCCATCGGCTACTACATGGTCATGTACATGGCCTCCATGTCTGCCGTGCCCATCAGCCTGTACGAGAGCGCCAATCTGGACGGTGCCGGGCGGCTGACCCAGTTCTTCCAGATCACCATCCCCCTTATCTGGACGAATATCCGCACCACTCTGACCTTCTTTATCATCTCCACCATCAACATGGCCTTCCTCTTCGTCAAGGCCATGACAAGCGGCGGCCCCAACGGCGCATCGGATGTGGCGCTGAGTTATATGTACAGCCAGAAAGACGCTGGCCTGTATGGTTACAGTATGGCCATCGGCGTGGTAATCTTCCTGTTCTCGTTTGCCCTGTCCGCCTGTGTCAACAAGGTTACCAACCGCGATACGCTGGAATTTTAAGGAGGGAAGAAGATGCAGAATACCACCGAAAAATCTTCCCGCTCTGCGGAAGGTCTGTACAAGTTTTTCATCTATTTTGTGCTGGTTCTGCTGGCCGTTACCATCATCGTGCCGGTGGCATGGGTGTTCATGGCCTCCATCAAGCAGAATGCAGAGTTCTACGGCAACCCGTGGGCATTGCCCGCCGGGTTCTACTGGCAGAACTTCGTCAACGCATGGAACGGCGCCAAAATGGGCGAATATATGCTCAACTCGGTCATCGTCACCGCGCTGGCGCTGGCGCTGCTGCTGGTCGTTGCCCTGCCCGCCGCCTACTGCCTGTCCCGCTTTCACTTCAAGGGCCGCAAGCTGCTGAACACCCTGTTCATGGCGGGTCTGTTCATCAACGTGAACTATATCGTGGTGCCCATCTTCCTGATGCTGCGGGACGGCGATGTCTGGCTTAAAAGCCATTTCGGCAGCGGCTTTCTGCTGAACAACCTGTTCATTCTGGCCGTGGTCTATGCGGCAACGGCCCTGCCGTTTACAATCTATCTGTTGTCGGGCTATTTCGCCACTCTGCCCCACGACTTTGAGGAGGCGGCCTACATCGACGGTGCGAGCTATTTCTCCACCATGACCCGCATCATCTTCCCCATGGCAAAGCCGTCCATCATCACCATTATCCTGTTCAACTTCCTGTCCTTCTGGAACGAGTATATCATTTCCATGACCCTCATGAGTTCTACCAGCGCACCCCGCACCCTGCCGGTCGGCCTGCTGAACCTGATGCAGGCCCAGCAGAGTGCGGCGCAGTACGGCACCATGTATGCCGGTTTAGTGCTGGTGATGCTGCCCACCCTGATTTTGTACATCTGCGTGCAGCGGCAGCTGACGCAGGGCATGACCGTGGGCGGTCTGAAAGGGTAAGGTGACAAACGATGAAAGCATTCTGGAAAAACAATCCTGCCCTGCGCATCGTGCTGATGATTGTGCTGTTTGTGCTGTCCATTGCACTGGTGGTCGCAGGCTGGAAAATGACCGGGCAGCTGGCTGGTCTTGGCATTATGCTCTTGGGCGTGGCGTTGCTGCTGGCAGTGCTGGCCATCTACAATGCGACCTATCAGGATTGAGGATAAGAGAGAGGTAAAGGAGAATCCCTATGGATGAAACAAGAAAGTCCGGGCGCGTGACAATCCCCACCGACTTGGACGTGGTGCCCGAAACGCTGGAAATTCTGAAAAAGTGGGGTGCAGACGCCATCCGCGACTGCGACGGCACCGACTTTCCGCAGCAGCTGAAGGATGCCGATGCAAAGATCTACTCCACCTATTATACCACCCGCAAGGACAACGCATGGGCCAAGGCGAACCCGGACGAGGTACAGCAGTGCTACATCATGACCGGCTTCTACACCGCCCCCGGCGACACCGTGACCATCCCGCTGATGAAGGGCATCAGCCCGGAGCTGATGCAGGTGAACACCAACGACGACATCACCCGCTGGTGGGAGGTCATGGATCGAACCACCGGTCAGCCCGTGCCGCCGGAGCAGTGGAGCTACGCCGACGGCAGTGTGACCGTACAGGCCGTACCGTTCCATGAGTATACCGTCAGTTTTCTGGCTTACCTCATCTGGGACCCGGTGCATATGTACAACGCTACCACCAACGGCTGGACGAATTTTGAGCACCAGATCACCTTTGACGTGCGTCAGCCCAAGACCCACAAGTATTCCATGGAGCGCCTGCGCAAGTTCATTGCAGAGCACCCCTATGTTAACGTCATCCGCTACACCACCTTCTTCCACCAGTTCACCCTGATCTTCGACGAGCTGAAGCGGGAGAAGTTCGTGGACTGGTATGGCTACTCTGCTTCGGTCAGCCCCTACATCCTGAATCAGTTCGAGCAGGAGGTGGGCTACAAGTTCCGCCCGGAGTACATCATCGATCAGGGCTACTATAACAACCAGTACCGGGTGCCCAGCAAGGAATTCCGGGATTTTCAGGCCTTCCAGCGCCGCGAGGTGGCAAAGCTTGCCAAGGAGATGGTGGACATCACCCACGCGTGCGGGTGCGAAGCCATGATGTTCCTCGGCGATCACTGGATCGGCACCGAACCTTTCATGCCGGAGTTCAAGACCATCGGACTGGATGCCGTAGTGGGCAGCGTGGGCAACGGCTCCACCCTGCGCCTGATCTCTGACATTGAGGGCGTGAAGTACACCGAGGGCCGTTTCCTGCCGTACTTCTTCCCTGACACCTTCCACGAGGGCGGCGACCCGGTGCGGGAAGCCAAGGAGAACTGGGTTACAGCCCGCCGCGCTATCCTGCGCAAGCCCATCGATCGCATCGGCTATGGCGGCTATCTGAAACTGGCCTTGCAGTTCCCGGAGTTCGTGGACTACGTGGAGAGCGTCTGCAACGAGTTCCGCGAACTGTACGAGAACATCAAGGACACCACACCCTACTGTGTCAAGCGAGTGGCCGTGCTGAACTGTTGGGGTAAAATGCGGGCTTGGGGCTGTCACATGGTGCATCACGCCCTCTATTACAAGCAGAACTATAGCTATGCCGGTGTCATTGAGATGCTGTCCGGTGCGCCCTTTGATGTGAAGTTTATCAGCTTTGAGGATATCAAGAACGACCCGCATCTGCTGGATTCGTTGGATGTCATTATCAATGTCGGCGATGCCGACACCGCACACACCGGCGGCATCTGGTGGGAAGATCCGGAGATCTCCTCCGCTATCCGCAAGTTCGTCTGGAACGGCGGCGGCTTTATCGGCGTGGGTGAGCCTTCCGGTCACCCGTATCAGGGCCACATTCTCCAGCTTGCCAGCGTGCTGGGCGTGGAGGAAGAAAACGGCTTCACCCTCAACTACGACAAATACAACTGGGAGGAGCACCCCGATCACTTTATCCTGCAGGACGCCGACCAGCCCGTGGACTTTGGCGAGGGTAAAAAGAATATCTACGCCCTCGAGGGCACCGAGGTGCTGGTGCAGCGAAACAAAGAAGTGCAGATGGCGGCACACGACTTCGGAAAGGGTCGTGCCGTGTACATCAGCGGTGTGCCTTACAGTTTTGCCAACAGCCGCACCCTTTACCGCGCTATCCTGTGGAGTGCCCACAGCGAGGAGGAACTGCATACATGGTTCAGTTCCAATTATAATGTAGAAGTTCACGCCTACGTCAAGAACGGCAAGTATTGTGTGGTGAACAACACGTACGAGCCGCAGGACACCACCGTTTACACCACAGACGGCAGCAGCTTTGCTCTGCATCTGGATGCCAACGAGATCAAGTGGTATGAGATCTAAGTTCTCCTTTTCATAAACGAACACAACGGGCAGCTCTGTTACCAGAGCTGCCCGTTGTGTTTGCTGTATCTGCCGATAACTCAACCTGTGTCAATCGAACGCTGCAATGGAGATGGCTGGAAACGCAGAAATTCAGTAATGCGAGCGTAATAGACCTGCAGAAAAAAGAAACTGCCCGTGCGAGTATGCGTAAGATGGTGAAACACTTACTGAAAAAATTTAAGTATCCACCGGTGGCATATGATACGGCAATCAGCACGGTCATTAGCCAGTGTGAGATGTGAACTGACAACATGGTAGTATGAATTGTATGAAATGTCGTTGATTTGTGCTTGACAATCGGATTCCTTTTCTGTAAAATGATTTTAGAAAATACTATTATTGAAAATACGAAAGGCTGTTTTATGGGCAAGATGATCTTAGATGACCTCCGCAAGCGTCTGGAACGTCTGGACGAAGACGCAGATCTGATGATCGACAATAACGACCGCTATCAGATGGTGATCGTAGGCGGCAGTGCGTTTATTTTGCTGGGCAAGCTGACCCGCGCTACTCATGACATTGATGCCTTGAGTGTTCCGAAAGAACTGTACAGTTTGCTTGGCAAGTACGACATCAACACCGATGTGGAAGCCTACATCGACAATTTTCCGTACAACTTCCAAGACCGGCTCCAGTCGCTGCCCTTTGGTGGTACAAAGGTGCAGTTCTACACACCCAGTCTGGAAGATTTGGTGATTGCAAAGCTGTGCTCTTTTCGGGACACTGACAAAGCAGACGTAGAGAGTGAGGCTGTGCGGAATTCGTTGGATTGGGATTTGCTGGAACACCTTGCAACGGATGAAGATGAGTTGAGAGCCAGCATCTTGAACGACTGGCGGTATCGGGATTTCTATATCCGCTATCAGGAGTATGTAGAGAGGTGGAGACCATGCGAAAGCTGACATTTGAGGGTTTCTTGAAGCAGTATGTGGCAGAGCTTTCCGGGGTGCAGACGGCTAGTATTCATAAGCTGGCAGATTGTCTAAATGAAAATCCCCGCTTGAAAGAACCGCTGTTTCTCTATGCTTTGGCCTATGATAAAGTGGATTTATTGCTCCACTATACTGCAAACAGCACGGTCGTTGCGGAATATGAGCGGCTTTCTAATCGCTACTTGCTGGCGAAAATGCTGCTGCTCTTGGAAAAACAATCTCCTGAACTGCCGGAGGGCTATTTGAAGGTCTGGCGCAGCTATTGCTCGGTGCGGGATGCCGCCCTTGCGGACAATGACACGAAAGAACTGATCCATCGCCGGGTATTGGAACTTCAGCAGAAAAAGAAACTGACGAATTATCGCCTTTACACTGACCTGAGGCTGAATCCGGGCAATGTGAATGCATGGCTCAAACACAACGATTCCAGCAAAATGAGCCTTGACTGTGCACGGCAGATCTACAAGTATGCAAAAAGCTACCCGTCTGTTCGATAAGAAAAAGGAAGTGAGTCTATGACCGCCGTAATTTACGCCCGCTATTCCAGCGATAACCAGCGCGAAGAATCCATCGAAGGGCAGATTCGGGAATGTACGGCTTATGCGGAAAAGAACGGCATCACGGTCATCAAGCACTACATTGACCGTGCATTCTCTGCAAAAACGGACAATCGCCCGGAGTTCCAGCAGATGATCAAAGACAGCGGCAAGAAGCTGTTTGATGTTGTTCTCGTCTGGAAATTTGACCGCTTTGCCCGGAATCGTTTTGATAGCGCAAACTATAAGATGATCCTGAAAAAGAACGGTGTCCACCTGATTTCCGTTATGGAACCCATTGCTGAGGGTTCACAGGGCATTCTGGTGGAAACCCTTCTAGAGGGTATGGCAGAATACTATTCGGCAGAGCTGTCCGAAAAAGTGATTCGTGGTCAGACCGAGAACGCCTTGAAGGGTAAGTGCACTGGCGGTACGGGAACCATTGGCTATAAAATCGACGATGCCAAGTTCTATCATCTTGACCCGTTGACTGCTCCGCTGGTGCTGGAAGCCTTTCAGCGGTATGACAACGGTGATAAGATGGTGGAAATCGTAAACTTCCTCAACGATAAGGGCGTCCGCAATATGCTGGGCGGCAAAATGACCCACAGTAGTGTGAACACCATGTTGAAGAACCGCCGGTACATTGGAGAATTGTCTTTCCGGGACATCGTTGTGCCGGATGCAATTCCGGTTATTATTCCGAAAGACCTGTTTGACCGGGTGCAGAAGCGTCTGGATAAGAATAAGCGTGCCCCTGCCTGTGGCAAGGCAGACGAGGAATATCTGCTGACCACCAAGCTGCTCTGCGGCAAGTGTGGTGCGCTGATGTTCGGCGAAAGCGGAACCAGTGCCACCGGACGCACCTACTATTATTATAAATGCGCCAACGTCAAGCGCCGCAAGGGCTGCAATAAAAAGACCGTGCAGAAGGACTGGCTGGAAGATCTGGTCGTCCGGGAGACCATGAAGCTGATTCAGGACGATGCGATGATCGACAAGATCGTTCAACTGGTCATGGATGTCCAGAATCAGGAGAACACCACGATCCCGCTGCTGGAAAAGCAACTGCGAGAGGTCAACAAAAAGTTGGACAACCTGATGAAGGCAATCGAGGACGGCTTGTACACCCGGACAACGAAAGAGCGTCTGGAAGCGCTGGAAATCCAGAAAGATGAGCTGACTGTAAAAATCGCAGATGAAAAATTGAAGAAGCCCAGCTTCAATGAGGATTTCATCCGGTTCTGGCTGATGAAATTCAGAAAGTTCGATATTTCGCAGAAAAAGCAACGAAAAGCGTTGATTGAAATTTTTGTCAATGCCATTTTCCTGTACGATGACCGGATGCTAATCACGTTCAACTACAAGGATGGCACCCAAACCGTCCGATTTGAGGACGCTTTGACGGCTGATGGGGTAGAAGGAAAAAGTTCGGATTTGTCCAGCTCTGCTGGACCAGAGCTCTTCAGTCGAGAGACTGAAGAGCTTTTTGTTTTATCCGGAACTTTTGCAAACAACAGAGCCGCAGTCTTTTGGGAGACTGCGGCTCTGTTTTATACTGCTTTATTTGCCCTCTGCGCGGAGTTTCGCGTCCTTTTCCAGCAGGGGCTTGAGGTACTGGCCGGTAAAGCTGCCCGGCACCTCGGCCACCTGCTCCGGCGTACCCTCGGCGACGATGAGGCCGCCGGCACTGCCGCCTTCGGGGCCGAGGTCGATGATGTGGTCGGCGCATTTGATGAGGTCGAGGTTGTGTTCGATGACGATGACGGTGTTGCCTGCATCCACCAGCTTCTGCAGCACCTCGATGAGGCGGTGGACATCAGCCATGTGGAGGCCGGTAGTCGGCTCGTCGAGGATATACACGGTCTTACCCGTGCTGCGGCGGGCCAGCTCGTTGGCCAGCTTGACACGCTGCGCCTCGCCGCCCGAAAGGGTCGTGGCGCTCTGCCCCAGCGTGACATACCCCAGGCCCACGTCCAGCAGCGTCTGCAGCTTGCGGGCGATTTTCGGCTGGTTGGCAAAGAAGACGACCGCCTCTTCCACGGTCATGTTCAGCACGTCAGAGATGGTCTTTTCCTTATACTTGACTTCCAGCGTTTCGCGGTTGTAGCGTGCGCCCTTGCAGACCTCACAGGGAACGTAGACGTCCGGCAGGAAGTGCATCTCGATTTGGAGGATGCCGTTGCCCTCGCAGGCCTCGCAGCGGCCGCCCCGGACGTTGAAGCTGAACCGTCCCGGGCCGTAGCCCCGCATTTTGGCGTCCTGCGTCTGGGAGAAGACGGTGCGGATGTCGTTGAACACGCCGGTATAGGTGGCGGGGTTGGAGCGGGGCGTGCGGCCGATGGGCTGCTGGTCGATGCCGATGACCTTATCCACGAACTCGAGGCCCTCTACCCCATCGCACTTGCCAGCGCGGGAGCGGGCACCGTTCAGCTCACAGGCGAGGGTCTTATACAAAATCTCGTTGATGAGGCTCGACTTGCCCGAGCCGGAGATGCCCGTCACGCAGATGAACTCGCCCAGCGGAAATTTTACGTCGATGTTGCGCAGATTGTTTTCGCGCGCACCCTTCACCGTGAGGAAATTGCCGTTGCCGGGGCGGCGGGTCTGCGGCACCTCGATGCGCTTGCGGCCCGACAGATAGTCGCCGGTGATGCTGCGCTTGGCCTTGCAGATGTCCTTGACGGAGCCTGCGGCCACGATCTCGCCGCCGTGGACACCCGCGCCCGGGCCGACGTCCACGATATAATCGGCGCTGCGCATGGTATCCTCGTCGTGCTCGACCACGATGACCGTATTGCCGAGGTCGCGGAGATTTTTCAGCGTTGCGATGAGTTTATCGTTGTCGCGCTGGTGCAGGCCGATGGACGGCTCATCCAGCACGTACAACACACCCGACAGAGCGCTTCCGATTTGGGTGGTCAGGCGGATGCGCTGGCTCTCGCCGCCGGACAGGGTGCCTGCCGACCGGGCCAGTGTGAGGTAATCGAGGCCCACGCTCTGCAAAAACTGCAGGCGGTTCTTGATCTCCTTCATGATCTGGCCGCCGATCTGCTTCTGCTTTTCGGTCAGGTTCGGCTCATTGTCAGCGATGAATTTCAGCTCGTCCCGAATCGACATTTCGCAGAAATCGCTGATGTTTTTGCCGCCGATGGTCACAGCCAGCACCACCGGTTTCAGGCGCTTGCCATGGCAGTCGGGACACTCGACGCCCGACATGAAGCTGCCGATCTCCTCCTTCATCCACTCGCTGTTCGTCTCGCGGAAGCGGCGCTCGAGGTTCTCGACGATGCCCTCAAAGGTATTATAATAGACGCCGCTGCCGAACTCATTCGTGCGGTGCATCTCGATTTTTTCTCCGTTGGTGCCGTAGAGCAGGGCGTTGACGGCCTCGGTGCTCATCTCTTTGATGGGAGTATCCAGCGTAAAGCCGTACTTTTTTCCCAGACCCAGATAATACATCTCGGCTACGGAGCCTTCGGCGTAGTACCATCCGCTGGCCTTGATAGCCCCCTCCCGAATCGAGAGGTCCCGGTTGGGCAGGATGCGCTCTTCGTCCACCCGCATGAAGGTGCCGAGGCCGGTACACTTCTCGCAGGCACCCAGAGGGTTATTGAAGGAGAAGAGCCGGGGCGACAGATCGCTGATGGAGATGCCGTGCTCGGGGCAGGCGAAATTCTGGCTGAAGGTCATACATTCGCCACCGATGACATCCACCTCAGCCACGCCGTCGGTAAGGGCAAGCGCCGTTTCCAGCGAGTCAGCCAGACGGCCGCGGATGCCCTTGCGCATGGCAAGACGGTCAACGACGATCTCCACGGTGTGCTTGATGTTCTTTTCCAGCGCGATCTCCTCGTCGAGGTCGTACATGTTACCGTCGATTTTTACGCGGGCGTAACCGGCGCGGCGGGCGGCGTCCAGCTCTTTCTGCTGGGTGCCTTTGCGCTGGCGGACGACAGGCGCGAGGACCTGGAACTTCGTCCCCTCTTCCAGCTTGAGCACAGCGTCCACCATCTCATCCACGCTCTGCTGGCTGATGACCCGCCCACACACCGGGCAGTGCGGCACGCCCACGCGGGCGTACAAAAGGCGCAGATAATCGTAAATTTCCGTCACGGTACCCACGGTGGAGCGGGGGTTGTGGCTGGTGGTCTTCTGGTCGATGGAAATGGCCGGAGACAGGCCGGTGATCTCGTCCACATCGGGCTTGTCCATCCGGCCAAGGAACATCCGGGCGTAGCTGGACAGGCTCTCGACATAGCGGCGCTGGCCGTCGGCGTAGATGGTGTCGAAGGCAAGGCTCGACTTGCCCGAGCCGGAAAGGCCGGTCATAACGATGAATTTTTCACGCGGGAGAGTCAGATTCACGTTTTTCAGATTGTGCTCCCGCGCACCCTTGATGACTATTTTATCGTTTGCCAAGGTACTTTCTCCCTCTTCTCTGTGTCTGTGCATGGTTCTGCTTCCGCTCCGTCTCTGCCGAGGAATCCACGGTGGGGTTCTCGCCCCGGCGCAGGCGGTCGATCTGGTCGCGCAGGAAGGCCGCGTGCTCAAATTCCAGCAGCTTGGCAGCTTCCTTCATCTCCCGGGTCAGGCGGTCAATGGCGGCTTCGCGCTCGAGCTTGCCCATCCGTCGGGTGTTCATCCTGGCATTCTCAGCCTTGTCGCTGATCTCAATCGAATCCGGGATGGCTTTGACGATGGTCTTCGGGACAATGCCGTGCTCAGCGTTGTAGGCCATCTGGATGGCGCGGCGGCGCTCTGTCTCGGTGATGGCGCGGTCCATGCTGTCCGTCACCTCGTCGGCGTACATGATGACCAGACCTTCGGCGTTGCGGGCGGCGCGGCCGATGGTCTGAATCAGGCTCGTCTCGCTGCGGAGGAAGCCCTCTTTGTCGGCGTCGAGGATGGCCACAAGGCTGACCTCGGGCAGGTCGAGACCCTCACGCAGCAGGTTGATGCCCACCACCACGTCGATGGTGCCGAGGCGGAGGTCTTTGATGATTTCCATCCGCTCGAAGGTGTCCACCTCGTGGTGCATATACTTGACCTTTATCCCCTGTTCGGTAAAGTAATCTGTCAGATCTTCGGCCATTTTCTTGGTCAGCGTCGTGACCAGGACGCGCTCATGCCGCTCGATGCGAGCGTTTATCTCGCCCAGAAGGTCCGTCACCTGCCCCTCTACGGGGCGCACCGAGATGAGCGGGTCCAGCAGACCAGTGGGCCGGATGACCTGCTGGGCCACCTGGGTGCTGTTCTTCCGCTCGTACTCGCCGGGGGTGGCCGAGACGAATATCATCTGGTTGAGCTTGGATTCCACTTCCTCGAACTTGAGGGGGCGGTTGTCAAAGGCCGACGGCAGGCGGAAACCGTACTCCACCAGCGTCTTTTTGCGGGCGTAATCGCCACCGTACATGGCCCGCACCTGCGGCAGGGTGACATGGCTCTCGTCTACGAAGAGCAGGAAGTCGTCCGGGAAATAGTCAAGCAGAGTCGTGGGCATACTGCCCGGCGCACGGCCCGACAGAACGGCAGAATAGTTCTCGATGCCCTTGCAGATACCCACTTCCGTCAGCATCTCAATGTCGTAGTTCGTCCGCTGCTGGATGCGCTGGGCCTCGATGAGCTTACCTTCCGAGGTGAACTGCTTCACCTGCGCGTCGCACTCGGCGCGAATCTTTTCAATGGCGGCAGCCTTTTTGTCGGCGCTGACGATATAGTGGCTGGCCGGGAAGATGGCAACGTGCTTGACCACGTTCTGCTTGGCACCCGTAAGGGGGTTGAACTCGGTGATGCGGTCGATCTCGTCGCCGAAGAACTCCACCCGGATGGCCAGCTCGCTCATATAAGCCAGATAGATGTCCACGATGTCGCCGTGGACGCGGAACTTATTGCGGATGAAATTGACATCATTGCGCTCATATTGCAGCGTCACCAGCTTTTCACACAACTCGTCCCGCTCCATCTGCATCCCGGGCCGCAGGCTGATGACCATGCTGCGATAGTCGATGGGGTCGCCCAGCGAGTAGATGCAGGACACCGACGCGACGATGATGACGTCCCGCCGCTCCGACAGCGCCGCCGTGGCCGAGTGGCGCAGGCGGTCTATCTCATCGTTGATGGCGCTGTCCTTTTCGATATAGGTATCGGTGCTGGGGATATAGGCCTCCGGCTGGTAGTAGTCGTAGTAGGAGACGAAATATTCCACGGCGTTGTCCGGGAAAAACGAGCGGAACTCGGTGCAGAGCTGGGCGGCCAGCGTCTTGTTGTGGGCCAGCACCAGCGTCGGACGGTTGCACTGGGCGATGACGTTCGCCATCGTGAAGGTCTTGCCGCTGCCGGTGACGCCCAACAGGGTCTGGCAGCGGTCGCCCCGCTCTACCCCCTCTACCAGCTGTGCGATGGCCTGCGGCTGGTCGCCCGTGGGGGCGTAGGACGACACCAGATGGAATTTTTCCTCTGCCACAAAAAGCCCTCCTTTTCAA
>ERZ810480.152-NODE-152-length-14431-cov-4.81052_pt1 | contig 14431 bp, 9 predicted proteins | sample MGYA00520505_ERZ810480 | MGnify/ENA primary metagenome ERZ810480 (study PRJEB31588, sample SAMN03398896) | human gut metagenome | study: EMG produced TPA metagenomics assembly of the PRJNA231909 data set (A prospective, longitudinal analysis of the...
AGTTCAGACGTGTGCTCTTCCGATCTGGTCGTTGACGACGCTGTTGCGCGTGCCGTCGGCGGACTGGCTGAGCTTGCCGCCCTCCTTCGTCATCGTTTGGGCGAGTGTCTTGCTGACGGTGGAGACAAATGTCGCATTGATCTGGGAGTCGATGGTCGTGGCGCCCGTATCGGTGATTTTCGGCGCGATGGCGTTCTTTTTCTCGTTGACGTAGTAGATGATGTTCGGCTTGTCGGAAGAGCCGGTGATCGAATTGATCAGGCTTTCGCTGAAGTCCTTCGGCAGTACGATCGCCGCGTAGTATTCGCCGGACTGCACGCCTTCCACGGCCTTGTCGGCGCTGACGAACGTCCAGCCGAGCCGGTCGTTCTTCTTGAGCTGGCTGACGACCTGCTTGCCCGCGTCGAGCCGCCCGACCAGATCTGATGTAGTGCCCTTGTCTTCATTGGCGACGGCGACCTGGAGGTTGCCGGTCGACGAATACGGGTCCCAGTTGGCGAGGATGTTGAACCATGCATACAGAGAGGGGATGATGGCCACGCCCAGCGTCACCACCACCGCGACCGGGTTGCGCAGGATGCGCATGAGGTCGCGCGTGAATATTCGCCAAATCGTACGCACCAAACCCCTCGTTTCGTATGTTCCGCCCGATCATGCTCAGTGAGAGTATATCCCCAGCCGTAAGAGCTGGATTCGCCCACAGCGCACCACCGAGGTCATATGTGGACACGAACCGCCCATATGTCGAACGCGATATCGGACATACTGTGCACAAGCGCCGCCGATGTCGCATTTGCCGCGTTTCGGGGCGGAATGCCGTTCCATTCCGCCCCGAAACGGGCGACCGGTCACAGATCGAGGGCATCGCGCAGGAAGTCGCGCTGCAGCGTCAGCAGGTTCTCCGCGACGACCGGGTCATTGGTCATATGCGTGATTCCGGTCAGCGGCAGGAAGGTGTGCGGACGGCCGGCGGCCATCAGCGCCTGACTGAGGCGCAGGCTGTGCGCGATGGTCACGTTGTCGTCGGCGAAGCCGTGAATCAGCATCAGCGGGCGGGCGAGCTTCGGCGCGTCGGCGATGATGCTGTTGCGCTCGTACGCCGCCGGGTCGAGCCCGAGGTAGCGCTCGGTGTAATGCGTGTCGTACAGCGTCCAATCGGTGGGCGGGGCGCCGGCGCATGCCGCCTTGACCACGTCCGGGGCGTCCAGCACCGCGAGCGCCGACAGGAAACCGCCGTACGACCAGCCGATCATGCACACCTTGTCGAGGTCCGGGGCGGGGATGCGCGACGCGTCGCCGTCCTGCGCGGTGCCGCGGTTCAGCTCCTCGACGGTCTGGGCCAACGCATGCACCGCCTCCACCTGGTCGGCAAGCGTGACGTCCTTCATGTTCTCGAAGATCTCACGGTCCCATCGCGGCCCGCGGCCTGTGGTGCCGCGGCCATCGGCGGTGACGACCAGGAAGCCCTGGTCGGCCCACCACTGCGCGTCCCAGTAGTACGCCTGGTTGAACACGACCTGCTGGAATCCGGGGCCGCCGTACGGCTTGAGCAGCACCGGCAGCTTGTCGGCCTTCGCGTACGGGCTATCGGCGCTCGGCGCGATGATGGCCGTGTACAGGCGATGCTCGCCGAGCCGGGCGAAGCGCACGTTCGGCGCGAAACCGGGTTCGGCGGCATGGTTGTCGATCGGGCAGACGAGCGTGCTCATCGCGGCGGAGCCATCGCCATCGTTTTCCGGCGCGGCTCCCCCGTCGACCGGGCGCATCGTGAAGGAGTGCGACATCACGGATTTCGCCGAGTCCATGTCGCGCCCGGAGACCACCAGGCCCTCGCCGCGCCGGCTGGCCGACCAGGAGCCGGGCCGTGCGGTCATCGGCAGCACATTGCCATCATAATCGAAGCTCACCACGTCGAAGCTGCGGGCGTCATGGCCATCGGCGTTGCCTCGCCACGGGCTCAGTCCGTCGGGCGCCTCGTATCCGTCCAGTTCCGGGGTGCGCTGCACGACCGCCAGCACGTCCTCATCGGTGACGTCGAGCACCTCTCGCACCTGCCAGCCGGCGGGCGTGAACGGGCGGCCGTCCACCGTCAGCCGGTTGGTGTCGGCGTCCATGTCGTTGAGCGCGCAGACCAGGCGTCCGTCCGGTGTGAAGGCCGGCGTGCCCTGGATGATGTCGAGCCACTGATCGTTGGCATGCTCCTCCAGCACGGTCGTGGAGCCGACCGGCGCCGAGCCCGCAGAGGCCTCGGAGCCGAGATGCACCGAGAGCACCTGGTCACGCGTCTGTCGGCGGTTCTGCACCAGCAGCAATGGCTCATGGCCGGCGGACCAGTGCACCGCGGCGACATATTCATAGTCCTTGCGGTTCCAGGAGATCTGCTGGATGCCCAGTCCCGCATACTCGTCATGCCCGTCGTACGCGAGCTCCGCCAGCGTCAGGCGCACATCGGCGTTGCTGGTGAGCGCACGCGCGTATCGACGGCCGGAGGCCGGCGTCTGCGGGTTCGCCGGGTCGCTGATGTACCACATCGGCTCAGGTGCCGCGTTGAACGTCTCGAAGATGATGTGACGGGAGTCCGGCCCCCACCAGAAGCCGTCGTAACGGTCCATCTCCTCGCCGGCGACGAATTCGGCCAGACCGATCTTCCACGTGTTCTCGTCGGCGTCATCGTCCGGATACACGCTCCACAGCGTGCTGAGCTTGTCGGCGGAGGGGTCGTAGGGGGCGCCCGACTCCTCGTCGCCGCAGCGGTGGCCGTGCGCGTGCGGCGCCGGCTGGCCGTCGCAGTCGTCGTCGGTGGCGTCATCATGACGACTGTCAGACGGCCACTGCGGCGCGATGTCGACCAGCATCAGATGTTCGCCGGTCGTGTACGCCACATGCCTGCCGTCCGGCGATATGCGCGGATTAAGCACCGGCGTGGCACCCTCTCCTGCGGCGATGTCATCCGCCGCCAGCATACGGGTGCGACCGCTGCCGTCTTCGGCGATCTCGGTCAGGAACAGCTGACCGTTGATCGTGAAGACCACACGGCGGCCAGCCGCATCCACCGAATACGAGACAATGCCCGAGCCGCCTTCACGGGCGCGCTCGCGACGGGCCTTCTCCTCGGCAGGCACGTCCTCGTCATCAGCGTCCGCAAGCAGCACACGCGGGTCGGCCAGCAGCACCTCCCGATGTGTGCCGTCCGCGTCGAACACGCTCAGCCACAGCGAGGTCACCAGGTCCTCAGGGCCGTCGGAACGCAGGAACAGCACGCGGGAACCGTCGCCAATCGCGGTCGCGGAACGCGGGGCACCGCAGGAGAACCGCAACGTCTGCGCCTTGCGGCGGGGAAAATCGCCGATTGCATCATGAAGAGTCGTCATATCGTTCATGCCCACCACGGTAGCCACCGCACTGGGCAAACCACGCCGGCCGCCCTCCCCCTTGCCTCCCCCATGATCGCCCCGCGGGCTGGCGCATCAGGCGGACGGCATCGGTCCAAATAGGTCTCACGCCCCACAACACCGTGTCAGAAGTGGAAATTTTGCGCTCAAACAGGCTTTTTCCTCAGAAATCACAATTGACTTCCCCACTGACGTATAGGATGGGTAAGGATATAGAAAGGGATCACCATGAGCGTTCTCGACCGTTTTGAGAAAAGTGTAGAAGGCGCGGTCAACGGAGTCTTTTCCAAGTTCGGCTCCAAAGACCTGAAGCCTGTCGACCTTTCCAGCGCCCTGGAGCGCGAGATCGACGCCGAAGCCATGCCGGTCGGCCGCGACCGCACGGTAGCCCCGAACGAATACCGTTTCAAGCTCAGCACGGCCGACTTCGATCGCATCGAACAGTGGGGCAGCGAAGTGCTCGCCAACGAGCTGGCGGACAACCTCACGCAATACGCCAAGAGCCAGCATTATGCGTTCGTCGGCCCCGTGATGGTCATCTTCGAGGAGGACCTCGACCTGCCCAAGGGCAGCTTCAACCTGAGCTCCGAATCCGTGCAGGGCAACGCGGTCCCCGTGACCACCACCGACCAGGCCGAGGACCATCCGATGCTTGACATCAACGGCAACCCCTACCTGCTCACCGAGAGCAAGACGGTGATCGGCCGCGGCTCCGGCTGCGACATCGTCATCGACGATCCCGGCATCTCCCGCAAGCACCTGGAAATTGACCTGACCCCCAACGGCGTCATCGCGCGCGATCTGGGCTCGACCAACGGCACGTACGTCGAAGGCCATCAGGTGCCGGCCGCGACGCTGCTGGACGGCAATACCATCACCATCGGCCGCACCCGCATCCTGTTCTGGGCTTCCTCACGAGAGCAGGAGTGACCCCGAGCCAGGAGTCGACTTTCCGTTATGACCGAACTGACATTTGCGATCCTCAAGTATGGATTCCTGATCCTGCTGTGGGTCTTTGTCTGGCTTGCGGTGCGATCGCTGCACAAAGACATCGAAGCGTTCAGCCCGCAGCCGTCGCGGGCCCGACGCCGCCGAGACAAGCGCGCGATGAAATCCTCTGACGGCCCGGCACCGTCCGGCCCGGCCGCCGCACAGACCGCGCCCGTTACGCCGCCGCGCCAAAGCCAGCAGCGCACGCCGCAATCCGGTCCCACACTGCTGGTCATCATCGATGGCCCGAAGGCCGGCGCCTCCGTGCCGCTGACCAGCGGATCCATCACGCTGGGACGCGCCGCGTCCAACACCGTGGTGCTCGACGACGAATTCGTCTCCTCGCATCACGCCCGCATATATAAGGATCCCGCCTCCGGTCAATGGGCGATCGAGGATTTGGGAAGCACCAACGGCACCATCGTCAACCAGCAGCGGCTGAACATGCCCATGCTGCTGCCCCCGCGCATGCCGGTGCGCATTGGCGCCACCACCTTCGAATTGAGGTGACGGCTCATGCCAAATTCCGTTGCATCACAGACCTTGTTCCTGTACTCGACCACGGTGTCCGACGTCGGCACCGTGCGCTCCAACAACCAGGATTCCGCGTTCGCCGGGGAGCACCTTATCGCGATCTGCGACGGCATGGGTGGCCATGCCGGCGGCGACACCGCCTCGACCATCGCCATCCGTTCACTCGCCCACATCGAGCACGATGACGTCAACGGCGACGTGAGCACCGTCGCCCGGATGATGGAAACGTCCGTCATGGCCGCTCACGACGCGATCGTCGGCAAGGCGAAGCGCGAGCGCAAGCTCGCCGGCATGGGCACCACGGTGACCGCCGTGGCGCTGGTCGCGGGCTACTGGGTGCTCGCGCACATCGGCGACTCGCGCGCGTACCTGCTGCGCGACGGTCGCCTGACCCGCATGACGCAGGACCACAGCTACGTTCAGCATCTCATCGACACAGGCCGCATCAGCCCCGCAGAGGCGCGCAACCATCCGCAGCGCAACGTCGTCATGCGCGTGCTCGGCGACTTCGACATCGATCCGCACCCCGACATCGCCATTCGGGCCGCCCATCCAACCGACCGTTGGATGCTGTGCTCCGACGGCCTGTGCGGCGTGCTGGAGGATTCCACCATCGAGCAGACGCTCACCGCCTACTCCGATCAGGAGGAATGCGCCCAGCAGCTGGTTTCGATGGCCTTGAAGGCCGGCAGCACCGACAACGTCACCGCGGTCATCGCCGACGCCACGCTGGCTCTCGATGCGGATGCCTTCGACCTGCCCCACCAGACCCCACTGGTCGCCGGAGCGGCGAGCGCCAGCCTGGAGCCCATCGCAGACATCCTCAACGAGCCTGTCGCCACCGCGCCCATGCTGCGCGACGCGAACGCATCGCCAGCGCAACGCGCCGCCGCGCTGATACAGAGCCAGCCCGCCTCGCAGCCGTCGCCGCGCGTCGCGCAGCCGTCGGCCGTGCGCGAGGAGAACGGCGAACGCGCCAACCCCGACACCGGCGAGATACCGGTCATCCAGAAGCGTGACGGCCATGTCACCGACGATCCCAACGATCCCGACGTCGTCAAGGCCATCCATCACGAGCGGCAGACGCAGCGCAAGGAGACGCGCAAGCGCGGCCGCCGCAATCGTCTGATCGCAATCCTCATCGTGATCGCCGCGCTCGCGCTTGCCACGGGCGGCGCTTTCGGCGCCTACCGCTGGAGCCAGACGAAATACTTCATCGGCAACGCAGACGGCGTGGTGGCCGTGTACCAAGGCGTGAACACCAACGTGTTCGGCCTGGCGCTGTCGCACGAGGTCAAGCGCACGAACATCGACATCGACTCGCTGCCGCAGGCGTGGCGCGACCAGCTGCAGGACGGCATCACCTTCAACAGCTATGACGAGGCCATCCAGCACGTGCAGGTCATCCGTCAGGAGAAAAGCAACTTCAACGACAATTCCAACACGTCCAAGTCGTCCGGCGACGCGGGCAACGGCACGTCCGACTCATCCGGGTCGAACGGCACGGACGGCGACTCAAGCGCCGGCAGCAGCCAGACCGACGGCGGCACTGCGGATGGCACCGCGGGCGATACCGGCACGGACGCATCGTCCACCGGCACAGACGGCGGTGACGCCCAATGATCCCCATACGTCTCCGTCAGGCGTCGCTGCTGCTGTTCGCCATGCTGATCAGCGTCGTCGCCTTCTACCAGATGTTCCTGCGCGTCTACGGCCACTTCCCCGCCAACTACATCGGCCTGCTGGCCGTGGTCGGCGCACTGTTCCTCGTGCTGTGGGGACTGCTGCTGCGGTTCAAGCCGTACGCCAGCCAGGCGATTCTGCCATGCGTGCTGATGCTGACCGCGATCGGCGTGGTGATGATCGCGCGCATCGACAAGTCCGGTAATTCCTCGGTCGGCTCAAGGCAGCTGATCTGGTTGTGCATAGCCCTGACGCTGTGCGGCATCCTCGTGGCGGTCATGCGCGACTATCGTGTGCTACGCAAATACTCGTACGTGAACATGGTGATAGGCCTGATACTGCTGCTGTCGCCCATGATCCCCGGTCTGGGGCGCAACATCAACGGCGCCAAGATCTGGATCCGCATCGGCGGATATTCGCTGCAGCCCGCCGAATTCGCCAAGCTGTTCCTCGCGTTCTTCTTCGCCGCCTACCTGTTCGACCACCGCGACCAGCTCGCCGTGGGAGGCAAGAAGGTGCTGGGACTCCAGCTGCCCCGCATCAAGGACCTCGGTCCGATCATCATGGTGTGGCTGATCTCGATGGGCGTGCTCATCATGCAGCGCGATCTGGGCACGTCGCTGATGTTCTTCGCGATGTTCGTCGCAATGCTGTACGCGGCCACCGGGCGCAGAAGCTGGATCGTCATCGGCTTCATCGCGTTCGCCGTAGGCGCGGTCGCCGCGGCCAGCGTGTTCAGCCACGTCGGCCAGCGCGTGGACTCATGGCTGCACCCGTTCAGCGACGAGCAGTACAACCGCATAGGCGGCTCGTGGCAGCTGGTCACGGGCATCTTCGGCATGGCCTCCGGCGGCATGACCGGCACCGGCCTGGGTCACGGGCAGCCGGGGCTGACCACGTTCGCGAATTCCGACTTCATCTATTCGTCGGTCGGCGAGGAGCTGGGCTTGACCGGTCTGATGGCCGTTCTGGTGCTGTACCTGCTGATCATCGCGTCCGGGTTCATCACCGCCATGAAGATCAAGGACGGGTTCGGCAAGCTGCTGGCCTCCGGACTGGTGTTCACGATGGCCTTCCAGGTATTCACCGTGGTCGGCGGCATCACGCTGGTAATCCCGCTGACCGGCATGACCATGCCGTACATGGCCGCCGGCGGCTCATCGCTGATCGCGAACTACCTGCTCGCCGCGCTGCTGATGATCATCTCGAACGCGGCGAACCGCCCGGAGCCGGACACACTGTCCGACACGTTCCAATACGAGGCGCTGGCGGTGCTGCGTGACCGCGAGCTGAAGGAACGCACTGACAAGGAGTCCGCACCCGAACGCGAACCGCAGGCCGAGCGGCCACCGGAACCCCGCCACGCGGCGGCGAACAACCAGACCACGGAAATCATCGAGGCAGGTGCGCGATGAACAAATACCTCAGGCAGCTGTTCACCGCCGTCATCGCCTTGTTCGTGGTACTCGGCATGTCCACCACGATCATCACCGCCATCCGCGCCAACTCGCTGAGCTCCGACCCGCGCAACGCAAGGGCACTGTATCAGGAATACGGCGCTCCCCGAGGCGCCATACTCGCGTCCGACGGGACGATCCTCGCGCAGTCGACCCCGGTCAACGACGTGTTCTCATACCAGCGTTCCTACACGAACGGGCCGGTGTACGCCCCGGTGACCGGCTTCTTCTCGGTCACCCAGCGCGGCGACCGCGGCATCGAATCATCCCGCAACAAGCTGCTGAGCGGCAAGGCGGACGCGCTGTTCTGGGATCAGCTGAAATCGCTGTTCACCGGCGTCGAGAACAAGGGCGCGTCCATCGAGACGTCCATCAATCCCAAGCTGCAGCAGCTCGCCTACCAGCAACTCGGCAGCAACGACGGCGCCGCAGTGGTCATCGAGGTCAAGACCGGCCGCATCCTGACCCTGGCGAGTGCCCCCAGCTACGATCCGAACGCTCTCGCCACGCACGACACGAAGAAAGCCACCGCGAACTATTCGAAACTCGCCGCGCAGGCCAACAGCCCGATGATCAACCGCGCGACCTCGCAGCTGTACCCGCCCGGATCCACGTTCAAGACCATCGTCGCCGCGACGGCGCTGGAATCCGGCGACTACGACACCGATACTCAGATTCCCGCCGGAGCGAGCTATACGCTGCCCGGAACCTCGACGAACCTGACTAACACCACCGCCGCGGCGAACGGCATCGACGGCAAGATCACGCTGCAGGACGCGCTGACATACTCGTCCAACACCGCGTTCGCCCAGCTCGGCGTGAAACTCGGCCAGGACAAGATCGCCGAGCAGGCGAAGAAGCTCGGCTACGGAAGCTCGATCACCATCGACGGCACCTCGTCGTCCGGGCGCCCGATGAAGTCCGTCGCCGCCAAGTTCCCCGACACGCTGTCCGACGACAAGGTGGCGCTGGCGTCCATCGGCCAGGGCGACGTGCTGTCCACGCCATTGCAGAACGCGATGGTCGCCGCGGCCATCGCGAACGACGGCAAGCTCATGAGGCCGACGCTGGTGGACCGCGTGCGGGCCAGCGACCTGAGTACGCTGTCCGAAGCCACGCCCGAAGTGATGTCCACCGCGTTCAGCTCCAGCACGGCGTCCAAGCTCAACCAGATGATGCAGTCGGTGGTCGAGCATGACGCGCCCAGCCTGCAGCTGAGCGGCATCAAGGTCGCGGCGAAGACCGGAACCGCGCAGATCGGCAGCTCCAACCAGACCAACGACGCATGGGTTATCGGGTTCGCCCCCGCCGACAACCCGAAGATCGCGGTCTCCGTTGTTATCCATAATGTCAATCAGTACGGTGTAGAAGCCGCCGGACCGATCATGCGTTCACTGATGGAGGAGGCCCTGAAACAATGAAACTCGTCGAAGGACAACTCATCCACCGCCGTTACCGCCTGGATCGCCGACTGGCGCAGGGCGGCATGGGAGAGGTGTGGAAAGGCCACGACATCCAGCTCAACCGTCCCGTCGCCATCAAGGCGCTGCGCGACGATCAGGGCAACGTCGAGGCCAAGCTGCACCGTCTGCGGGCGGAAGCGCACAATTCCGCCAATCTGGCGCACCCCAACATCGCCGCGCTGTTCGAGTATTACGAGCACGACAGCATCGGCTTCCTCATCATGGAGTACGTGCCCAGCGACTCGCTGGCCGACATCTACCGCGACCGTGGCACGCTGCCTGCGACGGAACTGCTGCCGATACTGATCCAGACCGCGCGCGGCCTGTTCGTGGCGCACAGCCACGGCGTGATCCACCGCGACGTCAAGCCGGCCAACATCATGGTCTCCACTACGGGCGAGGTGAAAATCACCGATTTCGGCGTCTCCTACTCCACGAACCAGGAGCAGATCACGCAGGATGGCATGGTCGTCGGCACCGCGCAGTACATCTCCCCCGAGCAGGCGCAAGGCAAACAGGCCACGCCGCAATCCGACATCTACTCGCTGGGCGTCGTCGCGTACGAGGGGCTGTGCGGGCATCGGCCGTTCACCGGCACCACACCGGTCGACATCGCCGCCGCACACGTCAACGACCCGGTGCCCCCGCTGCCGGATTCCATAGATGTGCAGCTTCGGCAGTTCGTCATGTCGATGCTGTCCAAGGATCCGCTTGACCGTCCGAAGGACGCGCTGACCGTTTCGCGCACTCTGTCGCGCATAGAACGACGTCTGCTCGATCAGGAGACCGCGCAGATGGATGAGACCATCATGGGACTTGGCGGGCGCATGCCCCGCCGCGTATCCAGCACACCGCACACGGCGACGCTGATCACCATGAACCGTAACCAATTTGGCGGGCATACGGCGACGACCGACCCGAAGAATCGAGAGGAATAGCTATGAGCAGCAATATGCCGGCATCGCTGGCGAACGGCCGCTATCAGCTCGGCCAACTTGTAGGGCGTGGAGGCATGGCCGAAGTGCGCGTGGCATTGGACACGCGCCTGGGACGTACGGTGGCGATCAAGATCATGCGCGCCGACCTGGCCAACGACAAGATCTTCCTGTCCCGATTCCGCCGCGAAGCGCACTCCGTGGCGCAGATGAACAACCCGAACATCGTCAACATCTACGACTCCGGCGAGGAGACCGTGATGACCGACAGCGGCGGCACGGAGCGGCTGCCGTACCTGGTGATGGAGTTCGTCAAGGGCCAGACGCTGCGTGACGTGATCAAGGCGAACGGCCCGCTCAGCCAGCGAGACGCCGAACAGGTGATGCTCGGCGTGCTCAACGCGCTCGAATACTCGCATCACATGGGCATCGTCCACCGCGACATCAAGCCCGGCAACATCATGATCTCCGAGCAGGGCGTGGTCAAGGTCATGGACTTCGGCATCGCCCGCGCGCTCGACGACTCCGCTGCGACGATGACCCAGTCCCAGGGCGTAGTCGGCACCGCGCAGTACCTCTCGCCCGAGCAGGCTCGCGGCGAGACCGTCGACATGCGCTCCGACCTGTACTCGGCCGGCTGCGTGCTGTATGAGATGCTCACCGGCCGTCCGCCGTTCACCGGCGACTCGGCTGTGGCGATCGCCTATCAGCACGTGTCGGAGGTGGCGACGCCGCCCAGCACGCTCGTGCCCGGCCTGCCGCGCATGTGGGATTCGATCTGCGCGAAGGCGATGGCGAAGGATCGGCAGAACCGTTACGCGACGGCGGCCGAATTCAAGAACGATATCCTGACGTTCATGAACGGCGGCGTGCCGGTCGCGGCGGCGTTCAACCCGCTGACCGATCTGGCCAACGTGAAGGCCCGCAAGGCCGCGGAGCAGCAGGACGGCGGCGCTACCGTGCCGATGAGTGCTGTCGGCGCGGGTCAGCCCACGCAGGCGTACAACCCGGCGACCGGCCAGTTCGAGATGGTGCCTCCGGCGCAGAACCCGAACGAGGCCCTGGCGGTCAAGTCTCGCGCCGAGCAACGCGCGGAGGCGGCCAGGCAGAAGCGCAAGAAGAAGATCATCATCGCGTCGATCATCAGCGGCGTGGTGCTGCTGGCGATCATCTTCGGCGTGATCTACACCATGAGCCGCAAATCCGCCACGGAGATGGGCACCGTGCCCACCATCACGGCGACGATGACCAAGGCGCAGGCGAAGGAGAAGGTCACCTCGGCCGGGTTCAACTTCGTTGAGATGCAGGATTCGGATTCCGGTGAACCCGCCGGCACGTTCACCAAGCAGTCCCCCAAGGGCGACACTCAGGCCGTCAAGGGCTCGGACGTGAAGGTCTGGTTCTCCGTAGGCCCCAAGTCGGTGACCGTGCCCGACCTGAGCGACTACACCCAGGAGGATGCGCGCAACGCGCTGGAGAAACTGGGCTTCAAGGTGTCGTCCGTCACGAAGACCGCCGACAGCGCCACCATCGAGAAGGACAAGGTCGTGAGCACCGACCCGGCCTCCGGCACGTCGCAGCCCAAGGGCACGACGATCACGCTGTACATCTCCTCGGGCATGACCAAGGTGCCGGACGGTCTGGTCGGCCAGCCCAAGGACACGGTGCTGGACAAGCTCTCGTCCATGAAGTTCCTGCCGGTCGTCGAGCAGGAGGCCTCGGACAAGGTGGAGAAGGGCTCGGTGACGCGAGTCAGCCCCGGTTCCGGAGAACTGGTGCTGCAGGGCTCGCAGATCACGGTCTACGTGTCCACCGGCAAGCCGCAGGTCAGCGTGCCCAATCTCCTCGGCAACACGATCGCCAAGGCCAAGGCCACGCTGGGCAGCGACTTCACGCTGAAGGTCACCGGCGACGCGACCGATGATGCGGTCATCGAAACGCAGGATCCCGCGGCCGGCACGCAGGTCGACAAGGGCAGCACCATCTCGGTCACCGCCAAGAAGCCCACCACCGAGGATCCCGACAACAACGGCAACGGCGGCACGACGACAGGTGGGAACTGAACCGCCGGGAATGGCCGTGATTGCCATTGCGGTGTGACCGATCGGCCGCCTGACGGCCGGTAAGCGCAACCGGCAATCGCGGCGGGTCGATCGGCAAGACGGGCGGCCCAGCCGCGCGGTCTACACACATCGGCCCAGAACACATGATGGCCCGTGGCATTCCTCATGCCACGGGCCATCATCGTTGTCATGCGCGTCACGCGTCACGCGCGGCGCTACACACACGTGCGTGTCAGCGGTTGACCTTGGGCTGCAGACCGATGGACTTGGCCACGGCGTTGGTCTGCCCGCAGACGGCGAGCCAGTTGGCGAGCAGCCGGTAGCCGTCCTGCGTCATCACCGATTCAGGATGGAACTGCACCGCATACATCGGCAACGACCGGTGCTTGATGCCCTGAACGATATGGTCATCCTTCGTCCACGCCGTCACGACCAGGTCATCGGGCACGGTGTCGGGCTCGACGGCCAGCGAATGATATCGGGTCGCGGTCATCGGATTGGCGACGCCGGCGAAGATCTCATCATCGATATGCTCGACGAGACTGGTTTTGCCGTGCATGATGGTGGGCGCGTGGCTGACCGTGCAGCCGAACACCTCGGCGAGCGCCTGCAGGCCAAGGCACACACCGAACATGGGCTTGCCGAGCTTGGCACATAGCCGAATAACGTCCTCGCTGGCCCCAGAATCCGCCGGAGCGCCCGGACCGGGGGAAATAAGCACACCGTCATATTCGTCCAGCACAGAGGCATCTGAGGGGTCTATTGCGTCGTTGCGCACCACATCGACCGTCGCTCCCAAGGTTTTCAGATATCCAACGATGGTGTATACGAACGAATCGTAATTGTCCACCACCACAATGCGTGCCGAATCCGTCATGACGCTCCTCGTCTCGTTCTGATTATGGGATGGCACCGGCGAGCGCCGACCGCCATCCCATACGTTCCCATTATCGCCGCCAACCGGCCATGCCGCTAATCGACCGCGTAATTCGACATGCTTTGCAGGATGGGGATGTTGCTTGCCGCCCATGGGCACGCCCACTGAATCAGCACCACGCTGACGATGAACAGCAGCAGTATCAGCAGCGCCCACCTGATTACCAGCGGACCGGGCTGGTGACGCAGCAGCCATCCGTAGATGCTCGCGTCCGGACGGCGGCGCTTGCCGGCGCGAATCTCGCGCAGCACCGGGTACCGCCAGGCCACCAGGGCCGCGATGTACAGCACCAGGTACGCCACCAGCGCCCACAGCACGATGGGCTGCAGCGTGCCCAGCTTGGACACGAACGACTGGCTCGTGTTGCTGCTGGAGAACGCCACCTTCGCCGAGTTCGACGACGTGGCGAGCTCCTGCGGCACGCCATCCGAGACCTTAGCCCAATAGCTCAGCTCGCCGTAGCTGATCCAACGATGCGTGGCCGTGGTGTATTTCGGCTCGCACGTGGTCAGTGTGATCATGCGCTTGCTGGGAGGCGTGTTGAGATCCTCCGGGTTAGCGGCGATGACCTCGGAGTGCTCCGGGGTGACGATCTTGTATGTCGTGTACTTGTACACGTACCAGTAGTCCTTGGTACGCACGATGATCGCGTCGCCCTCCTGCAGCAGGTCGACGTCTCCCAGCGGTCGACCGTAGCCGTTGCGGTGGCCGGCGACCGCGAAATTGCCGACTGAACCGGGCATCTGCGTGGACGGATAATGTCCCAGACCATGCAGCGACAATTCGGCCTCGTCCGTGCCTTCGACCACGTTACGCACCCACCCCTGGCCGAACCGGGGCACGTACACCTGCGCGATGAGCTCGCCATCGCTTGCGCTCGTCGGCTGGACCGGCACGTCGCCGCTTTGCGCCTTGGCGACCTTCGAGCTGTCGCCGCCGGCCGGATCGGACCATGAGATCGGAAGAGCACACGTCTG
>ERZ810480.172-NODE-172-length-12349-cov-9.40231_pt1 | contig 12349 bp, 15 predicted proteins | sample MGYA00520505_ERZ810480 | MGnify/ENA primary metagenome ERZ810480 (study PRJEB31588, sample SAMN03398896) | human gut metagenome | study: EMG produced TPA metagenomics assembly of the PRJNA231909 data set (A prospective, longitudinal analysis of the...
CTTCCAAGGGGTGCCAATAACAGGACTCGTCATGTGTACTCCTGTACTCCTGCACTGTGTTGTGCGATTGTTTATTTTCATTCGGTCCTGAATCTTGCAAAACCTTGCGGTTCCGCGGAACGATTCATTCCCAATCACTTGAGCATATTACGAGCGAGGTGCGACTTTTTGCTGTTTTTTTGCGACTGTGTGCGCAAGTGTGTCGTTTCTGTTAGAAAATGAGAGCTTTTATCGGGAGATTTGTGAATACTTCACATGCTATCAAAAAGATTGATAAACGGCTCAATATCAACGATATCAAGCCATCCTCACACCTTTTTCACGTTCGTTTTGCAATACTTGCATGCGGCGTGTTGAACCATGCGTAGTAAGCAATTGTGAGGTTTGTTCACTTTCTGTTCACAGCGTTTCCAATGTCTGCTCGCGTCGCCACAATAGAACAGTTAGTATTGTTGCTTCTTCATACCTCATATCAAAAGGGAGAGTGTTATGGCTGCAGGTCCTGTGCTCGTTGTTGATTTCGGAGCCCAGTACGCCCAGCTGATCGCACGTCGCGTGCGTGAAGCCAATGTTTATTCGGAGCTTGTGCCGCATTCCATGCCGGTCGACGAGATGCTGGCCAAGGATCCGCAGGCCATCATCCTTTCCGGTGGTCCGGCTTCGGTGTTCGAACCGGGCGCGCCGCGTGTGGACAAGAAACTGTTCGAGGCCGGCGTTCCCGTACTGGGCATCTGCTACGGCTTCCAGGCCATGGCCTATGCCTTGGGCGCGAATGTCGACAAGGCCGCCCTTGGCGAATATGGCAAGACCGAGACCTTCATCGACAAGTCGGAAGGTCTGCTCGACGGCTCCCCCGCCGATCAGAACACGTGGATGAGCCATGGCGTGGCCGTCAAGACCGCGCCGGAGGGCTTTGAAGTGCTGGCGCATACCGAGGGCGCGCCCGTTGCCGCCATGCAGGACGAATCCCGCAAACTGTACGGTGTGCAGTGGCATCCTGAAGTCAAGCACACCCCGATGGGCCAGCAGCTCATCGAGACCTTCCTGCACAAGTGCGCAGGGCTCGGCAACAACTGGAATGCCTCCAGCATCATCGAGGATCAGGTCGCGAAGATCCGCGAGAAGGTCGGCGACGCACAGGTGATCTGCGGCCTGTCCGGCGGCGTTGATTCCGCGGTCGCGGCGGCTCTCGTGCACAAGGCCATCGGCGACCAGCTCACCTGCGTGTTCGTGGACCACGGTCTGCTGCGCAAGGGCGAGGCAGAACAGGTCAAGCATGATTTCGTCGAGGCGACCGGCATCAAGCTCATCGCCGTGGACGCCTCCGAAGACTTCCTCACCGCCCTGAAGGGTGTGAGCGAGCCGGAGAAGAAGCGCAAGATCATCGGCGAAAAGTTCATTCGCACGTTCGAGAAGGCTCAGCGCCAGGTCATCGAAGAGGCGGGTGCTTCCGGCAAGGAAGTCAAGTTCCTTGTTCAGGGCACCCTCTACCCGGATGTTGTGGAATCCGGCGGTGGCGACGGCGCAGCCAACATCAAGTCGCACCACAATGTGGGTGGTCTGCCGGACGACATCAAGTTCCAGCTCGTCGAACCACTGCGTACCTTGTTCAAGGATGAGGTTCGTGCCATCGGTACCGAGCTTGGATTGCCGGACGAAATCGTCTGGCGTCAGCCGTTCCCTGGCCCGGGCCTCGGCATCCGCATCATCGGCGAGATCACCAAGGAGCGCCTGGATCTGCTTCGCGAGGCCGACGCCATCGCTCGCGAGGAGCTTTCCAAGGCCGGTCTTGACCGCGATATCTGGCAGTGCCCGGTCGTGCTCCTTGCCGATGTGCATTCCGTGGGTGTGCAGGGCGACGAGCGTACCTACGGTTCGCCAATCGTGCTTCGTCCGGTTTCCTCCGAAGACGCCATGACCGCAGACTGGTCTCGCATTCCGTACGATGTGCTTGCCACGATTTCGACGCGTATCACCAATGAATGCCGTCAGATCAACCGTGTGGTGCTCGACTGCACCTCCAAGCCGCCGGCAACCATCGAGTGGGAGTAGTTCCCCTTGGTTTAGATGTGCCGAAAAACCCAGTATTTATGCGGGTTTCGGGACTTGGTACTTTTCGGGCAACCGATTTTGCAACAGATGAAATAGTCCCCCTTGGCTTGCAACTAAACCTAAAAATCGCATAATTTTTAAGGCTTTTGCCCTGTTTTGGGCAGAAGCCTTTTTGCATATTTGATAAAATTTTCTCTTTAATATATCATCAAATCAGATAAAACAGCGAGGTGGATAGTATGAAAACAGAAAAAATACCATATATATTTAAGTACAAAAGAAAGAAACGAAATTGTTGCTTTCCTTATAAATCTAAAAAAACAAATTGATTGAACAAGGCAGATACACCGACGCCGTCGATGATGTTCTCTGCAAAGTGCTTTCTGCCAAGAAAAGAAAGCTCAAAATCAAATAATCTTGCCACGACATAAGACCGCCTACACGATGTAAGCGGTCTTATGTTTTAGTTCGATAAACTGGAATTTCTATTTGTGTTGCCATGTCATTACATAATCTTTTTCTCCGGTAGCCTCATCTAAGCCACTATGCTGAATCTCAAATCCTTCTCTCTTATAAAAAGATATTGCCCGTGCGTTCTTTTGGTATACGTTCAAGTGCAACTTATTCCTTTTATCCTTTGCATAATTCAGCAGAATTTTACCTATACCCTGCGATTGCATTTCACCAGAAACAAAAATGCCCTCAACATATTCATCATTTAACCCTATAAAACCCTGTATTTCTGTATCATACTCATACACATAAACCTCTGCTAGTAACAGCGCTTCTTTTGCTGATTTGAAATTGCTTTTCCAGTATTCGGCGGGGATAAAATTATGTGCCTTTATATTTGTATCCAACCATATATCTGCAACTTTATTTATATCATCCCTTTTAAATTCTCTAATCATAACGGTGACTCTCCATAAACTTGAATTTAAATTATAACGGTCTTTGCAAATACACCATATCTACCAACTGTATTCCACTCTCATAGATTGGGTGGTCATAATTATCTATAAAGAAATTTGATATGATATGCGAACGGACAAAACCACACTTTTCATAAAATGGTATTGTCAGTGGGCTATCGCCCGTTCCCACTTGCAGAATGGCATATTGCTCTCTGTAATTATTAACAATAAACTCAATTAAGGCTCTTGCATAACCTTTCCCTTGATATTCTGGAACCGTCGCAATGTTCTTGATTTCAAGTATGTCATCTTCTTTATCGGTTATGACACACTCACACTTGACCCCATTATCATCAAGTACATACATCTTGCCGTTATCAAGATACCGGTCAACCATATCTTCCTGCTCATCTGCTAATAGGAGCAAATCAAGATATTGTTTTTTATTTTCTTTAACTTCAATAATTTTCATCAATCGCACCTACAAATTCTGATTTATCAATCTTTAATATCACATATTATACATCATAAATATGAAAATTTCTACCCGCCATCTGTTGACCTCAAATTTAAAACAGGCGGCTTTTTTTATTTTCAAAAAAGTTGAAAAATTTTTGCTCAGAGGGGGCGCAAAATGCCTCTCCCAGTTCAAACAAGTGAGTGGGAGTGATTCCAAGCTGATTCGTTACTGAACGCAAAATCGCAATCAATATGATGAAGCCCCCGAAAGTGCGAAACTTCCGGGGGCTTCATCATGCTTTCCGCCTTCTAGGCTCGAGCCAGATAACACCCCTCAAGGTGTCGGACGCCTCGTCGCTGCTTACCTCTTTACGCACGGTGTCAGGTTTCCATTGGTTCCGTGTTTTTCGTAGGCATTATGACGTTTGCGAGCGCCACTACCTTTGCCATGTTGGGCCGGACAAGGCCAAGCCGTGTCAGGAAAGCTAAGAACCATCGTGGCTTGACATAGCGGCATCCGCAGAATGATTACGATCCTGTGCAAACGTAGAATGTCCTTCCTCCGTTTTTGCGGAGGAAGGACATTTTCATACCGTTTTCAATATTATTTGCGGATTATCCTGGACAATCATTGCTAGGCCAGCATGCTGGTCCACATGTTTGCGAAATCAGGAAGCGTTTTCGCAGTGGTGGCGATGTTCTTGATTAGAATGCCGTTGATTTTCAGCCCCAGCATCGCGGCGAACGTCGCCATGCGATGGTCCGCATAGGTTTCCATTTCAGCCGGCCTGAGATTCGCTGCCGGCACCGGCGCGATCTCCAGCCCGTCGGGAAGCTCTCGGGCCTCTCCCCCGACTCTGGTGATCTCGTTGACCAATGCTTCCAAGCGGTTCGTCTCATGGCCACGCAGATGACCGATGCCCAGCATGCGCGTCGGAGTATCGGCGAAGACCAGGATCGCGGCCAATGATGGCGCGATCTCACCTGCCGCCGTCAGGTCGAAATCACTTAGGCCGCTGACATGGCCGTCGCCGGTCACTTCGCAGTACCGGACGCCGTCAATCACCGGAAAGCTGATTTCGGCTCCCATACGTTCCAAATATCCCGGAAGCAGGCCTCCGGGTTGCGTGGTGGATTCCGGCCAATGGGGCACGCGCACGGCTCCTCCGGCGATGAGCGCTGCGCCAAGGAACGGGGCGGCATTCGACAGGTCAGGTTCTACCGTCACCGTTTTGGGCAACTGCACGGCTCCCGGCTGCACGGTCCACACGCGGGCGTGTTCGTCGGCGTTGGCGCGCACGCCGGAACCTTGCAGATCGGCCACGGTCATGCGAATATGCGGTAAACTCGGTGTCTTCTCCCCCGTGTGATGCAGTTCCAAACCGCCTGGCACTCGAGAGCCGATGAGCAATAGTCCTGAAATGAACTGCGAGGATCCCGAAGAATCAATGCTGACTACGCTCGGCTCGGCGCGCTGGCTCACCGTTTGAGGTGGAGTGATTGTAAATGGCAGGCGCCCTTCCTCGCCGTGGTATTCGATACATGCCCCCAACTGTTCAAGACCGTCCAACACGGGCTTCATCGGACGCGCGTACGCCTGCTCGTCACCGTCGAAATCCACAGGACCATCCGCGAACATGGCAAGACCGGGCACAAAGCGCATCACTGTTCCCGCAAGACCGCAGAACACCTTCGTACCACCGTGGAACCGGCCGTCGGACGGCGGCGCCACCGTAACCGTGGTGTCGACCTGCTCATCGATTTCGCAGCGCACTCCCAACGCGCGCAATGCGTCCATCATCAGCTCGGTGTCGCGCGAGCGCAACAGACCGACCAATCGCACAGGACGATGCCCGAGAGCCGCAAGAATGAGATATCGGTTCGACAGGGATTTGCTGCCCGGCACCACAACGGTGGCGTCAAGCGACTTGCTGGCAAACGGCGCCGGCCAAAGATTCTCTTGAGATGCGTTCATAGGGCTTATCGTATCCAAAACCCGTGGAAAACAACGTTTCAATCTCGCCATACAGCACCCGTATCTTGCTCGATCTCGACAATCAAATGCCATCCATACCATTTCCGTTTGAAAACCCAGGCGGACAGAACTATGCGAATATCACAAAATGCCACGAGGAATTCCCGCGATCGTCGTGTTTGTACCGGAAACCGGGGAAAGGATTTTTCAAACCGTCTGAAACACCTTTGTTTCCAACGGTTTTGGTCGGGCTGACAGGATTTGAACCTGCGACATTCTGCTATATTCGGGCATGGCATGACTGAGCGTAGCCGGGTGTGAGCATTGTCAAGAACGTTGAAATTCCAACGTTCTTGACAATACGATACGCAGTGGTTCGCTTTGTTGAAATTAACTGTTCGCAACTGTCATCGTGTCGATATCGTGTCGATGTGGTCGAACCGCGCAGCCTTCCATCGGAAAATGAAAAAGGCCCCTCCTTCAGCATAGAAGCTGAGAGAGGGGCGAGTTCGAGTCTCACGTCAGAAAATTAATCACTGGCCGTCCTCGTCGGCCTTGACAGACGTGAGCTGGCTTACGCCGATGAGCGCGCCGACGAACAAGCCGATCGCGTTGATGGTCGTAACGAGTTCGCCGCAATGCGGCAGTCCCCATTGCGGGCCGACCGCACCAACCAACCATGCGATGGCCGGCAAGGCGATCAATGCGAGCCACTTGAGTATGTCGTATACCCTGCCCGGCAGCAGGTAATCGGATTTCGGACTATTGGATTCATCCATTTTTCACCTCCTTAAACATTGCGGCAACCGTCTCCACAACGCTTAAAGTCGTGGAAACGGGAGTTTCAGCGCAGGTACTGTCCGGGATAGATAACGTATGGGCTGCGGATGCCATTGCGTGCGGCAGCCGACTGCCAGCCGGATCCGTAGATGCTCCAAAGGCTTTCACCGGAACGGACCACATGGCCTCCGACCCCGCTCGAAGCGATGGACACGGACGCGCCGCCATAGGTGACGATCTGCCCCGGATAAATCCTGTTGACGTCACCGCTCGGCACACGCCAGGCGGACACCGGCTTCAGGCCGGTGCGTTCGGCTATGGCGCACATGGTGTCGCTGGAACGGACCACGACGCTACGCGAACCCGTGGCGGCCGTTCCGCCGGAACCTCCGCCGAGGCGACTGTTGACGATCTGCATGACCGCCGCGTAATTGCCACCCAACGCCTGCCTGCGGGCCGGATCATTGCCGAAGTCGCCGCGGATGGTGCGCGTGGCCAAAGCGTTCAGGTCGACCGTCGGCGCTGTCGTGGGCTGTGGCGTCGGCCTGACGTTCGGCAGGCTCGCCGCGCCCTTGTCGTCGGGGTTCGCGTACTTGCGCCATGCCGCGCGATCGCCGCGGAACCTGTTCAGGTCGAGGCGCCCGGACCAGCCGCTGAGGCTGCCGTTGCTCGTGTACTGGCGCATGACCTCGCCGCGCGCTCCGATGTTCCACGGGGCGGTCTGGTATCCGGTGACGAGGTTCGTGGCGTACTGTGCGATCCAGATGCCGCAGTTCAGCTCAGTCTCCATGCCGGCGACCTGCCAGTAGCCGGAGTCCATCGTGTAGATGATGGGGTTCACGCCCGTCAGTCGCTTGACCTCCCGCGCCCAGCGACGCGGCCACTGCTTGTCGCCCCAGGCGGCGTTGTCCTGCGCCTCCCAGTCGAGGATCAGGACGCTCCTGTGCACGTATCCGCGCACATTGTCGACGAAGAACCGGGCCTCAGCCTCCGGGTTGCCGCCGCGCGCGTAATGGTAGACGCCCGTCTCCTTGCCGCTATTGATGGCACCGGCGAGCTGACGGTTAGCGTCGGTGTTGACGCCGTTGGACAGGCATCCGCCGTACACGCCGCCGGAACCCCACGTGGTGCCGACGACAACGAAATCGGCAGGCACGCTCGCGGTGTCGATGCCGCACTGCCAGTTCGAAATGTCGTATCCGTTCATGTCGGCCATCGCGGCCGGGCTGAACGCCATGCAGACGGCCACCGCCAGCGCGGCCAACAGCGTGCGGATCCTGCGCGGGATGCGCGCGTGCCTGTGCGTCGGCTTGCCTTTGTTGAGGATGTCCAAATTCCTCTCCTTCCTGCCCCTCACAGGGCAATAAAAAAGCCACCCCGTGGGGATGGCCTTGGTTTTGAAAAAATCGATGTCAGCGCATGTGCGCGCCGTGATTGAACATGAGGATGAGCGCAAGCAATACCAGATACGCTACGATTGCGATCATGAGACGTGTCATTGCTGGTCTTCCTGTATGTGCGCGTTGATGATGTTGTTGCGCATTTCCGTGCCGACGCCATTGCCTCCCAGACCGCTGTAGGCGCGGTATATGCGTTCAGCGGTCCGTTTCGTCTCGACGGTGCATATGCCGCCGTTGTCCACCATCTGCTGGTGCAGCAGTTCGAGCTTGCAGAACAGCAGCTCCTTCACGCCCTCGTGCAGCGGGTCGCGCCTGTTGTCGATTTTGTCGAGCACCCACGGTACGAAAGCCCCGAAACCACCGGAACCGATGATGGCGACGACAATCGTGATGAGATATTCCTCATTCATCCCTTCGATTCCTCCCATGGATTGACGCATCGGTCAGACCGCGCCGAAACCAACACGTCAACGGCTTGCCTTTGTTGAGGATGCTCAAATTCCTCTCCTCTCTATATGAAAAAGCCACCTCGTTTGGGTGGCTTTTGTGGTTGGTGAAAAATATCAGTAGGGACGGTCGGTGGCGACGAACACGAGCGGCAATCCGGCATTCCGCAGTATGTCCACGAGTGAACGGTCATCGAAACCACACAGGCGGGTCAGCACCGTCACTCCTACAGGCATCTGCACAGTCATATTCTTGATGATGCCGATGAGATATGAGCCGTCCTTTTTCTGCCACACGACGTTCGCCAGTCCATCAGGCCTTGGCTCTGGCGGATACAACCAGCACAAACCTTTGCCGGTGGCGGTTATCTCACAGCCCTCGTCGGTGGTCTTCGATGAGGCGGTCATACCACTAGGAGCCCACGGAGTGACCGGAGCACGGTCATCCATCGCCGGCGGATTGTAAAGATTCCTGATTCTCACGCGGCCACCCCCAAACTGAGGGCTAATAGGGCGCGTTCTGCGCGGTGAAGAAGCTCGGAAGCCCCCCCCCCCGAAGCGATCTCATAGGTGTCGGCCGCTTCGATGCTGATCTGGCTCATCATCGCGGTCGCGCCTACGACGGCGGCCGGACAGATTCGGACAATCAGCTCACCGCAATCCGCCGGAACCTTGATAGCTCTTTCGATGACGATGGTCTGGCCATCCGGGATAGCGACTGCGTAACAGGGAGAATAGGAGTAGTTCGGCTGTCTGACATAGCAGCGCGCCATTCCGTCTCCGCCTTCGGCATGTGCGAGGAGGCGGACGTGGTACGTCCCCTCGACCGGGACTCTGCCCGCGGTCAGCGAGTACTGTGCGTAATTCTGCTGTGTTCCGACAGCTGTCGTTGTCGCCCGCATCCACGTCATTCCTTCGTTCTTCACGAAGTCCGACCTGGTGCCGTCGCTGGTATGTGGGTGCATCATGCCTGCGCATTCCGGATCCGGGAAGATGTTCCTGCGTCTCATGCCGCCACCCCCAATCCGCTTAGTAGGGTACGGTGTCGGCTGCGAAGACGAGCGCTCCCGCCTCCCGCAGGATCGGCCATTCGTCCAGATCGACGGCACACAATCCGAGCACCGTGGTCTCCGCATCCGCAGAAACCACAATGCCGACGACATTCCGCCCCGATTCCGGCGTGGTGTCCATGGCGAGCGTCCCATCCTCCCGGAGCAGTATGGTCGCTCTCTCCGGATGAAGGAAGTCCAGTGAGCCGGGCGGGTTGAGCTCCAGCATCATGCAATCCGCTTTTCTCATCGGGATTAACGCCGAGCCCTTTGACATGACGTATTTCCAATGCGAGCCGTCCCGCGTGATGGTGACGTTTCCTGGCTTGACTCCCCACGTGCTGACCTTGTTCGCGCAGTGCGGGTCCGGCCATTGATTCACGATTCTCACGGCCGACCACCGGCTTTGAGGTCAGTATGCTGCCGTGTCCTTGGTGAAGAAGCTCGGAAGCCCCCCCCCCCCGAAGTGAGAGCGTACGTGTTGGCGCGTTCCACGATGACATTGCTGATTGTCACACCGGTCTGGTTTGGCCGAATGCGAACACGGTCTGACTTTTTGAATGTGAAAGTCGTCTGGACGTGACCAATCTTGCCGGAAGAGAAAAGGGGGTTCCAGCCAGAATCGAACAACATTACATTAATGCCGGTTTGAGTCCTGCTGTTTTGAATGTCAGCCTCGAAAACATAAGTGCCAGCCTCAAGATTGTCGATTGCGACATCATAATCGCCGTGCGTGATGTCGCCTGTCCCATCATTGATCAATGGTGTCAATGGTGACGGATACCGGTTAATCCTCTTCATGATTCTCCAATTCCTTTCCGGTCAAAAGCTTCCAACCATCCCATTCCCTGCGCCACACCTCGCGGACACGGTCGAGCAGGAAGCACATGACATTCGCGTCGTCGCCGACTGCGCCCGTGTAATACTTGAGGCCATTGTGGAGTTTTTCGGTGCGGCACCACAGGCTGCCGACCGGAGCGGTCGCCGGCTTGTCAGGCTGGACGAGGATCTGCTTGGCGCCCAAAGCCTTGCCGCCTTCGGCGATGGCCACGTGGCAGGCGTTGAACGCGTCCTGTTTGAGGACGGTGAGGAAATTCGAAGCGTCGCTAACGAAGCGCACCGTGTCTGCATTGATGCTCGCCACGGTGGTATCCGCCGTGGAAAGCGTCAGATTCGCGTCTTCGATGTGACCGTCGGCGAAGACCTTCTGGGCGGCCACCTTGACTTCCGGATGGTCGGCATAGAGTGCCTGAGAGGTGAAATCGACCGGTTTGAGCCACACGTCCACGAGTGTTTCGGCGGCTGGCGGCCATACCTGCACACCGTTGTAGAGAGCGTTCCAGAAGACCGGCTGGCCGTCCACGCCGATGACGGGTTCGCCCACTCTCGCGCCGTTCAATAGCACGCCCATTGTCAGGCCTCCTGCGAACCGTCGGCTGCGGCATCCGGGGCCTCGGCCTTGTCCTCGACGGTCACGTCGGACGCCTTATCCTTCACGCTCTTCACCGCCTCGTCAATCGCCGTCAGAGCCTCATTAGCATGGGATTCCACCACGGCCTTGGACTCGCTAATGCTATCGGTGACAGACTGCACCGCGGCGGCGTTGGCCGACACCTGAGCCGTCTGCTCCGACACAGACTGCACGGCATCCGCAGCCTGCACGCTCGCCGCCTGCGCACCGGCAGCCGAAGCCTGCGCCGCATTAGCCGCCCGAGCGGCCGCAGCCGACTGCGACTCCACCACGGCACGAGCACCGGTCAGATCCTCCAAAATCTGGGAAGCCACCGTCTTAGCCTGACCCTCCGGATAAAACACCATCTGACCCGGATTCGCCGCCGACATGGACTGCGCCTCTTGCAAGCTGGACGCCAGCAGGTAGGTCAAGGCCGCACCAGTGTTAAGCGCCGGAGCCAAAGTACCCGAATCCACATCGACCAGATCCGCGAACTCCACGGCCGTCGCACTGTCAGGCACGTTCACGTAGCGTCGGAACTTCCACAAGTCCGTGTCCAGTCCGATGGTGACCTCGTAGCAGAAGGTGTTATCGGTCGGCGGAACCGTCACGGTCGCCTTGCCTTTCGCGTCGAGTGCGACTTCGAAGCCTTCCCGCACGACGATGCGTGAGTCGTTGCGGAAGCGTTCGGTTGGAATCACGCGCACGGTGGCGTTGGACAGGTCGACGATGCCGCCTGCACTGGGTTTGCCGAAGTCGAAATTGATCTTGGTCATCCGTGTCCTCCTTTAGAACAGTGGTTTGAAAAACGGGTGGAAAACCCACAGGTCGGAACGTTTCGCCGGAACAATGCCGACTGTGGGTTTTCACAAGGTGAAAGGTAAGAAGAATGCTGTTGGGAACGTTCGTGGATGATGTCTGGTGGCCGTCCTGCGCGAGGCTCCGTGAATGCACAAGAGTGGGCTACAAATCGGCCTACCGCTGTCATATCCAGTCGAAGTGGGGTGGTGTCGATATGGAGTCGATCACTGCATCAGATATCGAGGAATGGCTAGGCTCGTTCAAGCGGGCTGGCGCCGCACGGAAGGCTTGGGCCGTTCTGCGGGCGATACTGAGGCTCGCCTACCGGCGTGGCGTCACGGACAACGACGTGACCAGAAGGGAGATCCGTTTGCCGCATCTCCGCCGTTACGAGCCGCGAGTATTGGACGCACGCCAGGTGCGCCGCCTGTTGAAAGGCTTCTATGGCCACGCGTTGGAGGCGTGGCTGCTGGTCTCCGTGTGCGCCGGATTGCGCCGCTGCGAGTCGGTCGGCTTGGAATGGGCTGACTTGGATTTGCGTCGCGGCACCGTCACCGTGAAAAGGTCGGTGCAGTGGGTGGCGGGCCATGAGACCGTCACCGAACCGAAGACCGATCTGAGCCGACGTACCGTCGCATTGCCACGGTTCGCGGTCAAACGATTGGCGGAACTACGCCACGGCACGAAGACCGGCCGACTGGTCGGCAACCTGAACGCGAACCAAGTGGCAAACCACTACCGCAGCTGGTGCAAGCGCATGAAACTGCCCTGCGTGCCTCCACGCAACCTGCGCCACACGTTCGGCACGTTGGCGATCAAAGCCGGAACCGACATCAGTGTGGTCGCACGCCAGCTCGGACACTCCGACATCCAAACCACCGCCAGATATTATTTGAAGCCTGATCTGAGCGTCCTCAAGGACATGCAGAAAGCATGGCAGAAACTCATATTGACCTGCTGATAGCATTCCGTAACCCAGCCATGGAAGCCGCCGTATACGAACAGCAGACTCACTCTATG
>ERZ810480.173-NODE-173-length-12254-cov-6.41241_pt1 | contig 12254 bp, 10 predicted proteins | sample MGYA00520505_ERZ810480 | MGnify/ENA primary metagenome ERZ810480 (study PRJEB31588, sample SAMN03398896) | human gut metagenome | study: EMG produced TPA metagenomics assembly of the PRJNA231909 data set (A prospective, longitudinal analysis of the...
CCAGCAGCAGACTGTACACCATACCGGCCAGTGCCGCCACCAGAACAGAGATCAGCACCACGAGGAAGACCGGCATTTCGGCAGGCAGCATGGTCAGGGTGAGAACACCCGCCACACCGCCAATGACCATGATGCCTTCCAGTGCAATGTTGATGATGCCGGAGTGCTCACTGAACATACCGCCCAGAGCGACCAGCATCAGCACGATGCCATACAGCAGAGTATACTTGATGAGAAGCAGCATATCACTTGCCCTCCTTCTTGGTTTCGGTCTTAGCAGGGGCAGGCTCTGCATTCACGTTGGTCTTGTCCGCATTCTTGAACAGCATGGAGTGGATCTTGCCACGGAACAGCATGGAGAATGCGCACAGGTAGATGATGATACCGCTGATCAGGTCGGAGATCTCGGTGGGGTAATACTTGGTGGACAGGAAAGAGCCGCCGACCGAGATGTGGGAGATGAAGATCGCGGAGAAGATGGTGCCGATGGGGTTGGAGCTTGCCAGCAGGGCCACAGAGATGCCGTTGAAGCCCATGGCCGGCAGGCTGGTGGAGTTCAGCGGGTTCCACTGAGAGACATTGGACAGGTAGTAGAGGCCGGCGCCGAAGCCTGCCAGAGCGCCTGCAATGGCCATGGAGAGGATGATGTTCTTCTTCTCGTTGATGCCGGCGTAGCGGGCGGCGCTCTTGTTCAGGCCGACGGCCTTCAGCTCATAGCCAAAGGTGGTCTTGTTCAGGATGACCCAGATCAGAATGGCGACTGCCGCAGCGAGGAAGATCGCAATGGTGGTGCTGTTGGTCTGGAACATCTTGTTCAGGCCGAAGTCCGGGATGATGGACTGGGCGAACTCAGCGTTCTTGCTCAGGTTCAGGGTACGGGTGTTGCGCACGTCGTACATGGGGCCGGTGCCGTTCTGGTAGATAAGCTCATTGACCAGATACAAACCGATCCAGTTGAACATGATAGAGGTGATGACCTCGTTGATGTTGAAGTAAGCCTTGAAGAAGCCGGGGATAGCGCCCCAGATGCCGCCGAGGATGGTGGCGACGATCAGGCAGACATACCAGGGCATCTTGAGCATGATGGCACAGTAGAGTGCGCCGTAAGCGCCCAGCGTGTACTGACCGGCAGCACCGATGTTGAACAGGCCGGTCTTGAAGGCGAAGGCCACGGACAGACCGGTCATGATGAGGGGTGCTGCGTTGGCCAGCTCCTTGCCGACGCCGTAGGGGGCGTCATGGAAGCCGCCCTTAATGATGCGGACAAAGCCGTCGCCCCATGCGTGGGCCGGGTTGATGGCCAGCAGCACGAGGAAGCCCACAGCCATGCCGATGACGATGCACAGCAGCGCGGCCAGCACACTGGTGATGGAGCTGTTGAGGTTGCTGTGGGAAAGTTTTTTCTTGTTCATTTATTTGCTCTCCTTTCCCTGCTTGCGTGCGCCGGCCATGTAGAGGCCCAGCTCCTGCACAGTGGTGGTCTTGGGGTCGAACTCGCCCACGATCTCGCCCTCGTACATGACGAGGATGCGGTCGGACAGGTTCATGACCTCATCCAGCTCGAGGCTGACCAGCAGGACAGCTTTGCCCTTGTCGCGCTGGGCGACGATCTGGCGGTGGATGTATTCGATCGCGCCGACATCCAGGCCGCGGGTGGGCTGAACAGCCACCAGCAGCTTGGGGTCTTTGTCGATCTCGCGGGCGATGATGGCCTTCTGCTGGTTGCCGCCGGACATGCTGCGCACGATGGTGGAGCTGCCCTGACCGCTGCGGACGTCGTACTGAGCGATCAGCTTATCGGAGTACTCACGGACTTTATCGGACTGGATGAAGCCGCCCTTCTGGAACTCGGGCTGCCAGTAGCGCTGGAGCACCATGTTGTTCTCGAGGCTGTAATCCAGCACCAGACCGTGCTTGTGGCGGTCTTCGGGGATGTGGCTCATGCCGTCCTTCGAGCGCTGACGGATGCTCTCGCGGGTGATGTCCTTGCCGTCCAGCGTGATCTTGCCGCCCGACAGTTTTTCGAGGCCGGTGAGGCCATAGACGAGCTCGGTCTGGCCGTTGCCCTCGATGCCCGCCAGACAGACGATCTCGCCTGCGTGGACCTGGAAGGTGACGTCCTTGACGGAGTCCTTCTTGCGCTGGTCGTTGTGGATGGTGACACCCTCCACGTCCAGCACGACATCGCCCGGGTGAGCGGGCTTTTTATCGACCTGAAGCTGGACGTCACGGCCGACCATCATGCGGGAAAGCTCTTCCTTGGTGGTGTCCTTGATGTCCACGGTACCCATATACTTGCCCTTGCGCAGGACGGTGCAGCGGTCGGCGACCGCCATGATCTCGTTGAGCTTGTGGGTGATAAAGAGGATGGACTTGCCCTCCTTCTTGAATCCGCGCATGATTTCCATCAGCTCGTCGATCTCCTGCGGGGTCAGCACAGCGGTGGGCTCGTCGAAGATGAGGATCTCATTGTCGCGGTAGAGCATCTTCAAGATCTCCACGCGCTGCTGCATACCCACCGAAATATCACTGATGAGCGCATCGGGGTCAACACGCAGGCCGTACTTCTCGCTCAGGGCCACGACCTTCTTGCGAGCCTCGGCCTTCTGCAAAAAGCCCAGCTTGTTGGGCTCCACGCCCAGAATGATGTTGTCCAGCACGCTGAAGCACTCCACCAGCTTGAAGTGCTGGTGGACCATACCGATGCCCAGTGCGTTTGCATCGTTGGGGTTGCGGATGGCGACCTCCTTGCCGTTTTTGAGGATCTTACCCTCCTCCGGCTGATACAGACCGAACAGCACGCTCATCAGGGTGCTTTTGCCTGCGCCGTTTTCGCCCAGCAGGGCATGGACCTCGCCCTTTCGCAGCTGCAGGGTAATGTCGTCGTTTGCCTTGATGCCCGGGAACTCCTTGGTGATATGGAGCATCTCGATCACAAAATCCTCTGCCAATCTGCTCACTCTCCTTTCGTGTCCAAACGACACTTATACTATTCTAATGCCCATTATACCGTATTTTTGCTGTTTTGCACACTTCTTTTTGAAAATTTAGTGTTTTGCCATATCATAAGTATCACTTTTGTGCATTTTGACGAACATTCCTTCCTCGTCTTGAAAAAGCATACAAAAAAGGCGGGACGCCCTTTGCAGAGCGTCCCGCCCGGGAAAACCTTGATTACTGGATGTAGTTGACGGTGGTGAACTCGCTGACGGTGGGCTTGGTGCTGTCGTCAGAGTTGTTGTCCACAGTGATCTCGCCGCTCTTGATCTTCTCCTTCAGAGCCTCGTACTCGTCGGTGGTGAAGGTCTCGAAGTTCCAGCTGTCAGCATCGGTGGGCAGGCCGATGTAGTCGCCGTCCTCCAGACCGAAGTTGCCGTTGGAAGCAGCGATGTCGCTCCAATCGCCTGCCTCGATGTCGGACAGAGCGGTGTTGACAGCCTCGGTCAGGCCCTTCATTGCAGAGGTGATGAAGGGGTTGTAAGCAAAGGAGCCATCTGCCACGCCGTTGACACCGATGTAGTTCTGGTCAACGTCAACGCCGATGACATAGCCGTTGCTCTTCAGAGCAGCCTCAACAGCGGAGGTGTAGATGCCGCCGCCGCAGGCGAAGACGACCTGCGTGCCGTTGGAGTACCAGCCCTCCATACGGGAGGTGATGTTAGCATCGCCGTAGAACTGGCCGCCGTAGAAGTAGTTGATATCGATGTTGGTGCCCAGCTCCTGAGCAGCAGCGTCAGCGCCCTGCACATAGCCGTAGCCGTAACGGATGACAGCGGGGACAGCCATGCCGCCGAGGAAGCCCAGCTTGGTCTTGCCGTCCTTAACGATGGCGTAGCCAGCCAGATAACCTGCCTGCTCCTCCTTGAAGGTGATGCAGTAGCAGTTTGCGGGGATGGCGTCGGTGCCGATGTCGCCCTGGGTGACGTCGACGGCGATGAACTTGACATCGGGGTACTGGTCAGCAGCCCATGCCAGGGAAGCGCCGTACAGGTAGCCGACGCAGACGATGACGTCAGCGCCGTCGTTGACAGCCTGACGGATCATGGTCTCGCGGTCCTCATCGGAAGCGTCAGCCTCGGGGATGTAGTACTGGCAGTTATCGCCCATGTAGCCGGAAACAGCAGTCCAGCAGGCCTGGTTGAAGCTCTCATCGTCGATGGTGCCGGTGTCGCAGGTCAGAGCGACCTTCACGATCTTCTCGCCGCCCTCAGCGGTGGAAGCGGCTGCGCTGGTGGAGGCAGCTGCAGAGGAAGCAGTGGAAGAGGAAGAACCGCCGCAGGCAGTCAGAGCAGCGGCAGCAGCAGCGGCGCCAGCCACTGCCAGGAAGTTACGACGAGAAATCATCATAATGAAAACTCTCCTTTTATTTTAATATAATCGCGTTTTGTTGACGAAATGTGCGCACTTGCACATTTACTGGCTCAAGTATAGCGGGAAGAAGGGACAGATGCAAGCCTTTTCCGATTACAAAACATTTACAATTATTTTATCAAAATTGTATAAAAACCATACTTATCCCGGAAAATCCGCTCCACCCGGCCTTTTTCGCGCAGCTGCGTTCAATCTTCCACAGCCTTGTTGCCTGCCACGTTGGAGGGGCCGAAGCCGAAGGGCAGCAGCTCGTCCATGCTGCGCTCGATGAAATCGTCCGGGCTTTTTGCCATAATGACATTCAGCTCCGGGCCGCCGAACTCGAACAGCGCCTGACGGCAGACGCCGCAGGGCGAGGTGACCTGCTTGTTGACTTCGCCCCGGCGCGCACCCACCACGGCGATGTCGGTGAACCTGGTCACGCCCTCGGCCACAGCCTTGAACAGGGCCGTCCGCTCGGCGCAGCTGGTGGGGGTAAAGGCGGCGTTCTCCACATTGCAGCCGGTGAAGATGCGGCCATCCTCGGCGCGCAGGGCAGCGCCCACCATAAAGTCGCTGTAAGGCGCGTAAGCCCTCTCCCTGGCCGCAAGGGCCATTCGGATGAGCTCCTGCTTTTCTTCCAGAGTCAGTTTTGTCATAGTCGGTTCTCCTTTTTGCAATTTGTAGATATAGCGTTCTTCGTCCTGTGGGCCGAAGCTGTTTTTGTTGATCCAAGTATAAATCATTCTTTTAAGGAGTGCAAGCAAAGCCGCCGCCTCTGCGTCGAAAAAGAGGGCCGCTGCAACCACAGCGGCCCTCTTTGATCCAAAAAGCTCTTAGTACTCCGCGCCCAGTGCGACCTTCATCATATCGGTGAAGCTCTTCTGGCGCTGCTCTGCGGTGGTGATCTCCGGGGAGACAAAGCTGTCGGAGATGGTCAGCAGGCAGGCAGCGTTCTTGCCCAAAGCCTCGGCGTTGGCGAACAGAGCAAAGCTCTCCATCTCCACGCAGAGGCAGCCGCGCTCGTCGCGCAGCAGCTCCCAGTAGGTGGGCTTTGCATCGGAAGGCTGACGGTAGAAAACGTCGGAGGAGTGGATGTTGCCCTCGATGAGCTTGATGCCCTGCTTCTTGGCAGAGGCGCGCAGCTTGTCATTCAGCTCCTCGCTGGGGAAGGTGATGTCGTGGTCGTTTCCGCTCTGGACGCGGGCATAGTTGGACTCACTGACCGCACCGGTAGCCAGCACGGTGTCGAACAGCTTGGCGTCGGCAGTGTAGCTGCCGGCGGAGCCGATGCGGATGATGTTGTCCACATCGTAGAACTTGAACAGCTCGTAGGAATAGATGCCGATGGAGGGCATACCCATGCCGCTGCCCATCACGCTGATGGGACGGCCCTCGTAGGTGCCGGTAAAGCCCAGCATCCCGCGGACATCCGTCACCTGACGGACATCCTTCAGGAAGGTGTCAGCAATGAACTTTGCGCGCAGGGGGTCGCCCGGCATCAGGACAGTCTTTGCGAAATCGCCCTTTTCGGCGCTGATGTGAGGAGTAGCCATAATAATTATCTCCTTTTTATAAAATTATTTCTTCCCCGGGAATACGTTCTGCGGGGGAATGTACGAACCCTTGAGACGTATCTCAAAGTGGCAGTGGTTGCCGGTGGAACGGCCCGTGCTGCCCAGATAGCCGATGAGCTGGCCCTGCTTGACGGTCTGGCCCGCGCTGACGGTCAGGGACAGGCAGTGCGCATACACGGTGCTGTAGCCGCCGCCGTGGTTGATGATGACCGAGTAGCCGTAGCCCGTACCTGCACCGGCCTTGTTGTAACCCGCCTTGGTGACGGTGCCGCCTGCGGAGGCGTAGATGGGCGTACCGGCCGGGGCGCAGATGTCCACGCCCCTGTGGCGTCCGCCGTACCAGCGCGAGCAGTAGCGGTAGTTCGGCACAGGCCAGATGAACTGGCCGCTGCCGGTGATGTACTTGGTGCTGGAAGTCACCTTCTTGGTGCCTTCGACCACCTTCTTGTTCACCGGCTCCTTGACGACCTCGGTGGAAAGCACGCTCTGGTCCACAAGGATATTGTTGGTGTCGTAGACGTTCTGGAGAGTCACACGGCGCAGACCGTTCTCGCCCTCCTGGAGCACCTTGGTGGTTCCCTTCGTATATTCGTTGGATCTTGTCGTCTCCGTGGAGAATGCGATCTCTTCCTCACGGGTCTCGATGCGGGTGATGCGCACCTCAAGGCCAGCCTCTTCTTTGGTGATGACGAGGTGGTCGCCCTCAAGGATGCTGGACGTCTCGCTCAGCGGCTCACCCTTGAACGCCGGGTTGAGGGCGCACAGCTCACGGAAGGTCAGGTCATTGTTATGTGCAATGGACCAGAGGGTGTCGCCCGCCTTGACGGTGTAGACCTTCTGAGCCTGTTTCACGCCCACCAGCTCCTGCCGGACGGTCTCAAAATCCTGCAAGCCTTCCTTGAAGTAGAGGCCGTCTTCCAGCGTGACCTGCTTGTTGAAGCCCACGCTCACATTGGGGTCGTCCCCTTCTTCCTCGTAGGGGTCGAGCATGGCGGCGAGGTAATCCCGCAGCGCTTTGCCGTCGCTGCACACCGCCGTCAACTCGCCGTCCAGATAAAGAGCCGTGCCTTCGCTGATCTGGTCGCCGGCGCTCTGGATGATGGCGTTTGCCATCTCGTTTTCGTCCATCATGTGGTGGGCAATGGCGAGGGTGTAGCTCGGCTCGATGGTCCACTCGGTCTTGTCGGTGCCGGCGTAGCTGATACGCTCCATCACGTCCTCACGGGCCGTGTTGAAGACGTCCTCATTCGCCACATAGCCCACGGTTTCGCCGTTGACCCGGACGGCCAGTGCATAAGGCTGGTGGATGACATATTGGAACACTGCTGCGCCCAGCGCCAGTGCGCAGATGGGCAGGGCATACATCGCCATGCGGGGCAGCAGACTGAGGTTGCGGCGGACGCCGTTTTTGAAGTAGTGGACGCTGGCCTCAAATGCTGCACCGAAGCCCTGCTCCCTGCGGATGCGGTGGGCATGGATGAGAAGGGACACGATGCCCTTTGCAAACAGCACGATGGGGCCAAACAGGTCTTTGGCCACCTGTGCCGCGCCGGGGAACGCCGTCTCCGCCAGAGCCTTTGCAAAGCGGCGGATGCCTCCAGCAGCCCAGAGAGCGGCGTACTTGACGGCACGTCCCACCCGCACGGCAGCATACTCCGCGCCAAAGCCCAGTGCGTAGAGCACTGCGCCAACGCGCAATACCAGCTTCGACGAGCGCAGCTTCCGGGAGGCATTGTCCAGCCGGTGTCTGCGGCGGCGATACCGCCGGTGGCGGCGCAGCAGATGGACGCACTGGAGCTGCGCCCAAAGCGAGCGCAGCTTTGCGCGGAAGCCGGTGTGCCGCGGCGCACCGGCTGGCTCGTCCTGCCGCGTTTCAGTTGTTTTATCTTCCAGCAAAAAGGATGCTCCTTCCTGTATCTTCAGGAGATTCTGATTTGTCTCTTTTCTCTGTTATCGACACGCTGCCGCATCAGGACAGCTTTTTTGACAAGAATAACTCTATTTATTATACACCCTGCCGGCGCCGAAACAAGCATTGACACAAAATTTGGGCTTAGCTTTCACTTACTTTTCACGAAATACACAAATTTAGACAAAAAGCTTTGTCATATCCTCCGGCAGCGGGCTTTCCACCGTCACCGGCCTCAGGGTCGTCTCGTCCACCGGCACTTCGATGCGGATGCCGTCCGGCATCCGCTCGCAGCGCGGCACCCAGAACGTCTGTTTTGCGCAGTGGAGCGCCTGCCGCCCGATGCGCGCCCGGCTCCCGCCGTAGAGGTCATCTCCGGCCAGCGGGTGGCCGATGGATGCAAAATGTACCCGTATCTGGTGGGTCCGGCCCGTCACCGGGACGCAGGCCGCAAGGCTCAGGCCGTTTTCGGCTTTCAATATGGTATATTCCGTCCGGCTGGGTTTGCCGTCGGGGGTGACGCACCGCCCGATGATGCTCTCCCCCTGCCGCCCGATGGGGGCGTCGATGACGCCCGGCCCGAGGGGAAGTTCTCCTTCTGCAACGGCGTAGTAGAGCTTCTCCACCCGCTGAGCCAGCAGCGGGGCGGCGTAGCCATTCTGAGCCGCCAGCACGAGGCCGCTGGTGTCCTTGTCGATGCGGTTCACCGGGCGGAAAACGGGGCTTCTGCCCTGACGCAGCGCCCAGGCGGCATAGCCGTTCGCCAGCGTATCCAGCGGGTAATTCAGGGTAGGATGCACCGCGAGATGGGGCGGCTTTTCCACCACGAGGGCAAAAGCATCCTCGTAGACCACATCCACCGGGATGTCGTCCTGCGGCGCAACGCTCTCCCCCTCCGGCGGCAGTTCAAAGGAGATGACCTGCCCGGCCTCCACCCGGCGGTTGGCCAGGATGGGGGCGCCGTCGGCAAAAAAGCCGCTGCCCCGGAATTTCACGGCCCGGGACAGGTCGGTGGAGACACTGCACCTGCGCAGAAAACCGCGCAGCAGCATCCCGTCCGCCTCGGGCGGGACTTTGAAATAAAGCTTCATCTTCCCACCTCCAGCGCGGGCAACATATAAGATAAGTATAGCAAAATTCTCTTTCTCTTGCAAATCTTGTTTTTTTATGGTATCATGAGGAGCGGAAAACGAGTGGAACATACGGCGGCGGGGCGGCTTTGACCGCTCTGAGGAAAGTCCGGGCCTCACAGAGCACGGTAACTGCTAACGGCAGCCGAGGGTGACCTCAGGGAAAGTGCAACAGAAAGGAAACCGCCGCAGCAATGCGGTAAGGATGAAAGGGCGAGGTAAGAGCTCACCAGCGCATGGGTGACTATGCGGCTTTGTAAACCCTACCGGAAGCAACGCCTATATGGGACGTACAGCGCTGCTCGCGTGTCCCGAAGGCGGCACGAACCTGTCAGCAATGGCAGGTCTAGACAGATCGTCGTTTAATACAGAACCCGGCTTACGGTCTATCTCGTTTTCCATCTTTTGTTTCAGCGCTGTCTGCGGTGTGCAGGCAGCGTTTTTTCGTTTCTTTAACCACACTGTCACTTTTCGTTTGGGCCGGTTTGTGGTATACTGAACAAAACCCCACAGAGCATGCCTCCGCCGGGGCCTTAATTCAACAGACAGGATGTGAAATCCTCCGATGAAAGATGGTTTTTTGAAAGCAGCTGCCCTCTCGCCCTCGCTGCGGGTGGCCGACTGCAATTATAACGCTTCCCAAATCGTATCTCAGTTACAAGACGCTGCGGCCCGCGGTGTCAGGCTGGCGGTGTTCCCCGAGTTCTGTCTCACCGGCTACACCTGCGGCGATCTGTTCTTGCAGCGCACGTTGCAGCAGGGCGCGCTGGACGCTCTGCAGACCGTGCTGGACGCCAGCCGGGAGCTGGACGTCGTGGCCCTCGTGGGCCTGCCGCTGCTGGTGCGGGGCAAGCTGTACAACTGCGCCGCCGTCCTCTGCGGCGGGCGTCTGCTGGGCCTTGTCCCCAAGACCTACCTGCCCAACTACGGCGAGTTCTACGAAAAGCGCCAGTTCACCCCGGGCAGCACTGAGGTGGAGACGGTAACAGTCTGCGGGCAGGAGGTACCTTTCGGTACATCCCTGCTCTTCCGCTGCCGCCAGATGCCCAGCTTCGTTCTGGGCGTGGAGATCTGCGAAGACCTGTGGAGCGCTCTGCCCCCCTCCACCTTCCACGCGCTGGCCGGTGCCACTGTCATTGCGAACCTTTCGGCCAGCGATGAGACGGTCGGCAAGGCCGAGTACCGCCGGGCGCTGGTGTCGAACCAGTCCGCCCGCCTGCTCTGCGGCTACCTGTACGCTTCTGCCGGCCACGGCGAGAGCACCCAGGACATGGTCTTCGCCGGCCACGACCTCATCGCCGAGAACGGCACCCTCCTCGCCGAGACGTCTCCCTTCGAGGGCGGCTGGGCTGAGACGGAGCTGGACTGCCAGCGGATGGAGTCGGAGCGGGCGCGCAACACCAGCTTCGAGCCCAGCGCTGAGGGGTATCTGACCGTCGATTTCGACCTTGCCCTCACCGAGACCAAGCTCTCCCGCTGGGTAGACCCCACGCCCTTCATCCCCCACGACGAGCGCCGCCGGGCCGAGCGCTGTGAGCTGATCTTGAAAATGCAGGCCGACGGCCTCGCCAAGCGCCTCGAGCACGCCCACGCCAAGACGGCGGTCATCGGCATCTCGGGCGGTCTGGACAGCTGCCTCGCTCTGCTGGTGGCCGTCCGTGCCATGAAGCAGCTGGGCCGCCCCACCAGCGATGTGCTGGCCGTGACCATGCCCTGCTTCGGCACCACCCACCGCACCCGCAGCAATGCGGAGATCTTATGCGACGAGCTGGCCGTCAGCTTTACCGAGATCGACATCGCCAACACCGTCCACAGCCACTTCAGGGACATCGGTCAGGACGAGAGCGTGCTGGACGTCACCTTCGAGAACGGACAGGCTCGTGTGCGCACCCTCGAGCTGATGGACACCGCCAATCGCACCGGCGGCCTCGTCGTCGGCACCGGCGACCTCTCCGAGCTGGCGCTGGGCTGGGCCACCTACAACGGCGACCACATGAGCATGTACGGCGTCAACGCCGGTGTCCCCAAGACGCTGGTGCGCCACCTCGTCCAGTATGAGGCCGACATTGCCGCCTCCGCCGAGCTGCGCCGGGTGCTGCTGGACATCCTCGACACCCCCGTCTCCCCGGAGCTGCTGCCTGCCAAGGACGGCGAGATCTCTCAGAAGACGGAAGACCTCGTGGGTCCCTATGAGCTGCACGACTTCTACCTTTACTATGTTCTCCGCTTCGGCTTCGGCCCGTCGAAGATATTCCGGCTGGCGAAAGCGGCCTTCGCAGGCCGGGCCGAGTACCCGGACGAAGTGCTTTACAAGTGGCTGCGCAACTTCTACTGGCGGTTCTTCGCCCAGCAGTTCAAGCGCAGCTGCCTGCCCGACGGCCCCAAGGTGGGCAGCGTCACCCTCTCGCCCCGGGGCGACTGGCGGATGCCCAGCGACGCAGCCGCCGCGCTCTGGCTGGCCGAGCTGGAGCAGATCCCGCTCAAAGGATAATTTTCTATGAAACAACACAAAAAACTGCTGATGGATCTGGTCTTTGCTGCCGTCATTCTGGCCGCAGCCGCCGTGCTGCTGCTGGTGCGGAAAGCAAACCAGACCGGTGCGCCGCTCTGCGCAGAGCTCATCTATGGCGACAGCAACACCAAGCTCACCTTTCCTCTCGAAAAAGACGCCGATTACGATGTGGACACCGGCTACCTCACCGTCCACATCAAGATCCAAGACGGCGCGGCCCGCTTTGTGGACTCGCCCTGCCCTGACCATATCTGCGAGTCCTTCGGCTGGCTCAGCGAGGAAGACCAGACGGCCACCTGCCTGCCCGCCCGGGCTGTGCTGAGCATCATCCCCACCACATGACGGCATACACATCCAAAGGAGTGAACGCCTATGTTTGACGAAAACGAGCATATCCATCCCCAGAATAACGACGAAGGCCCCCGGCACATCCACCGGGGCATCAAGCGCAGCGAACCCGACGAAGTGGAGGTAGACAGCGCCGATTTCTTCTCGCCGGAGCCTCCCCGCCCCAAAGCGCCGCCGAAACCGGCACCGACGCCTCCGTCTGAGCCGCCCCGCAGACAGTGGGAGCCGCTGCACCCCAGCGAGCCCGCTCCCGCTGACGACAAACTTCCGAAAGGAGGAATGGTCTTGCTGGTACTGCAGGCCATCCTGAGCCTTGCCGCGCTGGTGCAGCTCTGGCGCACCCAGATGCTGCCGGTGCTCTACCTCGTTATCATCACCGCGCTTCTTGTCTTTCCATGCCATGTCAGGTAGTGATTACGGAACGGATT